>WNFY01007942.1_pt1 | contig 11753 bp, 12 predicted proteins | sample 5400091 | NCBI WGS metagenome assembly WNFY01 (sample SAMN13153364, study PRJNA577476) | soil metagenome | isolation source: 60 cm soil or saprolite under grassland replicate 1 | place: USA:California | collected 2016-06-15 | reverse complement strand
TGGACCTCGATCGGATCAGCGGGGGTCGGTTCGTTCTCGGCCTTGGCCCCACGGTGCGAAGCTGGAGCGAGGGTGCCTATGGCGTGCCGGGCTACGGAAGGCCGCTCGCACACCTTCGAGAGGTGGTCGAGGTGATCCGGCTCGTCATCGCCAAGAGCCACACAGGCGAGCTCAAGCACTTCAAGGGCAGCTACTACAACTTCGACTGGGGCGAGTTCCAGGGCGCACCCCCTCCGCTCCGCACGGAGCTGCCCATCTGGCTGGCGGCGGTCCGCGGGCCGCTGGTGGAGCTCGCAGCCGAGATCTCTGACGGCCTCATCGGCCATCCCATCTGGTCGGTCAAGTGGGCGACCACCACCGTCCCGGAGCACCTCCAGACCGGACTCGCACGTGCCGGCAAGCAGCGCTCGGACGTGCACGTCTGCACCTGGTTCTGGGTGACACCGAACACGGACGTCAAGGAATCCGTGAACGACGCCCGCGCCTGCGTGGCCTTCTACGGTGGGGTCGAGCAGTACGAGAGCTACTTTGCCGCCCACGGCTTTGGCGCCGAGGCCAGACAGCTCCAAGAGGGTGTCAAGCGCGGCGACTATCGCAGCGTCGCCCACCTCGTCCCCGACGACATGGCGAGCACATTCGTGGTGACCGGCACCCCCGACGAGGTCAGGAGGAAGCTCCAGCCGGTGTGGGAGTTCGCCGACTCCATGCTGCTCGTGCCACCCCTGCTCACCATCGAGCCGGAGAAGTCGGCGCAGTATTTCGCGACCATCGGCGAAACGTTCTTCGCCTGACGAGCTTCGCGTCCTGCGTTCCAGCCCGGCCCTCGGGATGCTGCGGACTCGAAGGCGAACCTCCGCGGTATTCAGCGAGCGCCCTTGAGAGCTGTAGATCCGACAGGTCGCTGTCCGAGTCATTTCATCTCGAACCTGATAACACGCCCAGACTGGAGGGACCATGCTGGCGGCCATCTACGATCGGCTGGGTTCGGCAGACGTCCTGCAGGTCATTGACCTGCCCCGACCGGAGCCGGCGCCGGGCGAAGTCCGAGTGCGTATCCGCGTCTCGGGTGTGAACCCGACCGACTGGAAGGCCAGGGCGGACGGCCCAGGCAAGAAGATGCCATTTCCGTTCGTGGTTCCCCACCAGGACGGTGCTGGCGAGATCGACGCTGTCGGCGACGGCGTCGATCCCGGTCGGATTGGCCAGCGGGTCTGGGTCTACTTTGCCTCGTGGCGCCGCCAGTACGGCACCGCCGAGGAACGGGTGTGCCTCCCCGAGCAGCAGGCCGTCCCGCTTGCCGACACCGTCAGCCTCCAACTCGGTGCAAGTCTTGGCATCCCGGCCCTGACCGCCTACCATGCACTGTTCTCGGACGGCCCCCTCCAAGGCAAGACTGTGCTAGTCGCGGGCGGCGCCGGTGCTGTTGGGCACTTCGCCATCGAGCTGGCCCGTCGCGGGGGGGCTCGGGTCATCACCACCGTCAGTTCGCCCGAAAAGGCCGAGCTGGCACGGGCTGCCGGGGCGGACGAGGTGATCAACTACCGGGCTGAGGACGCCGCCTCGACGGTGCGAGCGGCGGCTCCAGACGGGGTGGATCGAATCATCCAGGTCGCGCTCAGCGCCAATCTGACGCTCGACCTTCAGGTTCTCGCCCCCGACGGGACGGTGGTCACCTACGCCGCGACCGGTCCGGACCCTGCGATCCCGGTCCGGCAGCTGATGAGCCGTAACCTCACCCTCCGCTTCATGCTCATCTACACCATTCCGGCGGCGGCCCTCCGCACTGCCGTCGAGGAGGTCAACGCGGCGGTGGCCGCCGGCGGCTTGACTGAGCTACCGGTTATTCGCTACCGGCTCGATCAGATCGCCGAGGCTCACCAAGCAGTGGAGGATGGGGCGGTCGGCAAGGTGGTCGTCGAGGTCTGAGCGTCCACGAGGACGGTCTGACCAGGCCCCATCGTCATTGAAGAGGGCGGCACTGGCCGGGCAGAGCCGGCTGGGTCGCCGGGTCGCGTGGAAGGCTCTGTAGTGCGGGATCTTCTCGGTGGGCGAAGGGGGACTTGAACCCCCACCCCCTTGCGGGGACATGGCCCTCAACCATGCGCGTCTGCCTGTTCCGCCACTCGCCCGTGCTCCAGGGTGCAGGCGCTCGTCTCCTTGCCGCCGGACTACACCCTCAACACGTCGGGGCTCAGTCCAACGCGAACGATCGGGCATCAGCCCTTCGACGCCGCCCCTCCGCAGGCGCCTCCACCAGCAGAGGGCGCACGCGCGTTACGGAGAGACTTCAGAGGATCAGACGGGTTGGACGGCTGTCTCCCACCGATTCCGGACCCCACATCGGACCCCGCCGGGACCATCACGGGAAGCCTTCTCCTATGGCCACAAGTACCCGCTGGCGCAGATCGCCGCCGCCCGGGCCATGTGCGGCGCCAGGCGGCGGCATGTGCGCGGACGACTCTGCTACGACTCGGTGGCCGGAGCCTGGCTGTCCTGCAGGAGGTGAAGGTTGATGGCGTTGGCCATGGCCTGATAGCCGGCACCGCTTGCGTGGAGGTGATCGCCGCTGTCGTATTTGGGCGGGAACATGAATGGGTCGGCGGGGTCCGCGGACCACCCGATTGAAGTCGACCACGCCGTCAAACGCGCCGCTGGTCCGAATCCAGTGGTTCACCGCCTGGCGCTTGGCCTCCCCGGCCGCGTTGTAGTAGAAGCGCCCTTGAACGGCGTCAGGGTGCCGCCGATCATCTTCAGGCTTTCGCATGGACCTGGGCGATGCTCGCTGAGCGATGGGAGCCCTACCCCAATGAGCCCAGGTGCTCAAGGAACCAGTCGCGGGCTGCTCCGCTGGCGGCGTCGAAGTCGTTGACGTAGGCGTCGAAGTGCGCGCCTGGAAGCAGCACCAGCCGCTTGGGCTCGCGTGCCTGCTGGTAGGCCTCCAGCGCCAGGTCGGTCGGGGTCAGGTGGTCGCCGGCGGCGACGACCATGAGCAGCGGCGTGGGGCTGATGCGCTCGAGGTAGGCGGCCGGCTCGTACTCCATGAGCATCTCGACGGTGCGCAGCGTGACCTCGTTCCTCCAGGCCGGCGCGCGGGTCTTGCCGGTCTCGCTGAACCACTGCCAGGAATCGGGCGTGGGCAGCGCCGAGACGGCCATCGGGTCGGGGTCGACCACGGGCACCATCGCCGGCGGCTCACCCCGGAAGCGGGCGGCGCGGTCTTGCTCGAACAGCGTGCGGTTGGGCGCCAGGAAGTCCTGACGCACCAGCCGCTGGATGTTCCGGAAGCCGCTGACCAGCGGCACCTGCGCGACCGCGCACTTGATGCGCTTGTCGATCGCGCCCAGTACCAGCACATGGCCACCGCTGTAGCTGGACCCCCACACCCCGATGCGGCCTGCGTCGACCTCCGGGCGCGTCTGCGCCCAGGTGATCGCGTGGCGATAGTCGCGCACCTGAGCCCAGGGATCGATCTCCTGGCGCGGCTGGCCGTCGCTGGCACCGAAGTTGCGGTTGTCGAACACCAGTGCCCCAAGCCCTCCCGCGGCGAACGCCTCCGCGAAGGCATCGAGGTACATCTCCTTGACGGCGGAAAAGCCGTGGGCCATGACGATGGTGGGAGCTGGACCGGTGGCCCCGTCGGGTAGGTACAGCCAGCCCCGCAGCGTCACGCCCTCCGCGTCGAGCTCGATGTCCTGGCGCATCGCAGTCCCCTTCCAGTGGCACCGTCAGCGGGCGGGCTGCAGGGTGTACCGGACGGTCTGTACCCGGATCAGACCGTCGCGGAAGACGAAGGTGTCGATGCCGTCCTCCACGCGGTTGCCGCCGCCCTCGGCGGTCCACTCCAGCAGCATGACGTCGTCTTCGTAGATGGTGGTCTTGAGGTCCCAGCTAGCCTGCGGTAGCTCGCTGAGGAGCTGGGTGAACGCCTGGCGGATACCGTCTTTGCCGCGCCGCACGCCTGCCGGGGTGATGAAGATGGCGTCGTCGCTGTAGTCGGCGACGATCTCGTCAAGGTTCTCGTCCCCCAGCGCCTGCGCGTGGTGGCCGAAGACCTCCTGCGGGCTTCGCATCGCCGTCATGCGGCCGCCTCCTCTCGCTTGCCGATGCGGCCAGCTTCACCCACTGATCTACCAGATGGCCAAGGCGCGCACAAGAAGGCAGGGAGCCTGCGGCGCCAGAGGCCTCGCGGCGGATACGGCGACCGCAACCAGGCGCTCGACCCCCGACCCACCAGAGCCTTAGACGTCGTTTCGCGGGCCCGGACGCTGGCCTGCTTTCTGGCCGCGCTCCGCGGGGTAATGGAGGCTGGGGAGGGGGAGCGGGACTGCGAGGAGGCGGAGACGATGGCGGCGAGCAACCAAATCTGCCAGACGGACACGGTCACCCTGGCGCGGCAAATCGCGGCCAAGGAGCTGTCACCCGTGGAGGCGGTCGACGCGGTCCTCGAGCGGCTGGACCGGCTCGACCCTCAGCTCAACATGTTCGCCACGGTCGTGCCCGACCAGGCCCGCCAGCAAGCCAAGCGGATCGAGGCCGACATCGCCGCCGGACGCGAGGTCGGGCCGCTGGCTGGGGTGCCCACCGGGGTCAAGGACCTCATCTACACCAAGGGGATCCGCACAGCCTCGGGATCGTACGCCTACGCTGACTTCGTGCCCGACGAGGACGACGTCGTCGTCGAGCGGATCAAGGCCGCCGGCGCGGTCGTGATCGGCAAGACCCAGGTGCCCGAATTCGGCTACTCCGGCACCGGGCAGACCCCGCTCGCCGAGCCGACTCGAAATCCCTGGAACCTCGACCGCACCTCCGGCGGCTCCTCGGCCGGGTCCGGCGCCGCGGTCGCCACCGGGGTGGGGCCGTTCTCGCTGGGCAGCGACGGCGGCGGCTCGATCCGCATCCCCGCAAGCTTCTGCGGCCTGTACGGTATCAAGCCGACGATGGGCCGGGTCCCGCTGTACCCCGGCACCAAGGACCACCGCTATCCCGGCGTCTCGAGCTGGGAGTCGCTCGAGCACATCGGACCGCTGACCCGCACGGTCGCCGACGCCGCCCTGGTGCTGTCGGTGATCGCCGGCTACGACGACCGTGACCGCCTGAGCATTCGCTCCGACGACATCGACTGGCTGGGTGCGGTCGACGGTGACCTGCGCGGCGTCCGCGTCGCCTACAGCCCGGACCTGGGGTATGCCGCCGTCGACCCCGCCGTCCGCACGGTGGTGGACCAGGCCGTCACGGTCTTCGAGCGCGATCTGGGCTGCACGGTCGAGCGAGCCGACCCCGGCTGGGAGGACCCCTACGAGGCACTGCTGCCGCTGATCATCTGCGAGAGCGACCTGGCGGGCCTGCGCCGGCTTGCCGATGAGCTGGGCGAGCGCATGTCGCCACATCTGGTCGACGTCCTACGCGCCGACTGGACGGCCGAGCAGCTCACCAACGCCGTCGTCCGGCGCAAGGCGGTCTACAACGCGGCGTGGCGGTTCTTCCGCTCCTACGACCTGCTGCTGACCCCGACGCTGGCCGTGCCGCCGTTCGAGCACGGCCTGCAGGGGCCGGCCACCATCGACGGGCGCGAGGTCGACGCGTTCTACTGGCTGTCGTTCACCTTTCCGTTCAACTTCACCGGCCAGCCGGCGGCGACGGTCCCGGCCGGGTTCACCCAGGACGGCCTGCCCGTCGGGCTGCAGATCGTGGGGCGCCGGCTCGATGATGCGCTGGTGCTGCGCGCCTCGGCCGCGTATGAGGCTGCGGCGCCATGGCGGGACCGCTGGCCCGCGATCCTCGCCGAATCAGGGTTATAACGGTCCGGGCTGTCCCGCCGGCGCGGCCCCGCTCGCAGGCATGAAAATCGGGCGATGGCTGCACCACCCACCCGCACGAGACGCGGCTGCAGACGGCCAGGCAGCGGCAGCACGACCCGGCCTGGCTCGGCCGCGTAGGCGGCTCAACCTGGCCGTGGCGCACGTACACGTTTCCCGACGCGGGCGATTTCCCTGCCGATGCTTGAGCGGCTGTGCTCCCGCCACGACATCCCGCGGCGGGAGCACTGCCACCTCGTGGCATAGCACCAGCAGCTCGGTGTCCTTGGCCGCCGAGCTGCACACCCAACAGGGCAAACCACGGCAGCAGCTAGAGCGCCGGTCAGGTAGTCCTGGTTTGTGATAAGTAGCACTGCTCGCGGCGTTCCAGCATGTCCGCGCGAGCCAAGGAGGCTGCCTTCATGCGCCCACCCGTGTGGCGTCCATCCGTCGAGGCGTCGCCGGCCGAGCAGGGTGTCATCCGGCTGGTCCGGCGGGCCAAGCTGTTTGTGTGGCTGCGGGCGCATCGTCATGAGCTGTTCGACGACGGGTTCCAGGCCGAGCTGGCCGCTGCCTACCAGGAAAGCCCCAAGGGGCAGCCGCCGGTGGCGCCGGCGCAGCTGGCGTTGGCGACGATCCTGCAGGCCTACACCGGCGCCTCCGATGATGAGGTCGTCGAGGCGACGGTGATGGATCGGCGCTGGCAGGTGGTGGTGGACTGCCTGGATGCTGAGCGGCCCCCGTTTGCCAAGGGCACGCTGGTCGGCTTCCGCGCCCGGCTGATCGCTCACCAGCTTGATCGGCGGCTGGTGGAGCGCACCGTGGCGCTGGCCCGCACGGGTTTGGCGACCGGGCGCTGCGGGCGGCGTTGGACGCCAGCCCGTTGTGGGGGGCGGGGCGGGTGGAGGACACCATCAACTTGTTGGGTCACGCCCTGCGCAAGGCGTTGGGCGTCATCGCGCGGCAGCAGGGGCGGGGGCTGTCGTGGCACCAGGGGATCCAGGCCATGGCGACCGAGGCGGGCGTGCCACTGCTCGGCGGCGCGAGTTTGAAGGCGGCGTTGGACCGTGACTGGGACGACCCGGTGGCCCGCGACCAGGCGCTTGGCGTGGTGCTGGAGGCGTTGGAGCAGGTGGAGGGCTTCGTGGCCGACCAGCAGCTGGCCAGCCCTGGGGTCGGCGGGCGCTTGGGGCGGCCCGGCAGGTCGGCCAGGACGTGCAGCTTGCCGACGAGGGGCCGCCAACGCTTCGCCAAGGGGTCGCTCGGGATCGGCGGATCTCCATCGAGGACCCCCCAGATGCGCCACGGCCGAAAAAGCCGCAGCCACCTGATCGACGGCTACAAGCGCCATGTGCTCCGCGATCTGGACTCTGGCCTGGTTCCCGCGGTCGGCCTCACCCCGGCCAACCTGCCCGAGGCCCAAGGCGCCGAACAGATCCGCGACGACCTGGCCGCCCAGCAGCTCACCCTTGCCGAGCTGTTCATCGACCGGGCCTACCTGTCCAGCACCTGGTCTCAGACCGTCCCGATGACCTTCAGATCTTCTGCAAGGCCTGGCGGGTCCAAAACGGCCCCCGGTTCGCCAAGACCGACTTCACCCTCGACTTCGACCGCGGCCTTCTGGTCTGCCCCGCCGGCCAGCAGATGGCGTTCACCCCTGGCGGCAAGGTCCAGTTCCCCGCAGGGGTCTGCGCCGCCTGTCCCCTGCGCATCCAGTGCACCACCAGCACCCGCGGACGCAGCGTGCAGATCCACCCCGACGAGCAACTGCTGGCCGAGCTGCGCGCCCGCCAGCTCACCCCCCAGGGGCGCGCCAAGCTGCGCGAGCGGGTGGCGGTCGAGCACACCCTGGCCCACATTGGCCACTGGCAGGACCGCCGCGCCCGCTACGTGGGCGACCGCAAGAACCTGTTCGACCTGCGCCGCTGCGCCGTGGTGCACAACCTGCACGTCATCGCCCGTGCGCCCTCGGCAACCCAGCAGGCCCTGAACACCACCACTAATAACCTGACCGGCGCTCTAGGAGAAGGTCAAGTGCGTCAATCGCACGGGCCATACACCCAGATCATCCGGCAAGTTAATGCTGCGTTCGCTAAATCCGGTATGATCTGGTCGCCTCCTTGGTGTTGCTCGTGTCGGCTGCGCACGAGGGGGAACCCATGGCCACACCACCGCTGTACGCCCGACCACCCACCGACCCGGCCGAGGACCGCCGACTGCGCAAGCTGGCCGCCAGCCGGCACGCGCCCGCCAGCTGGATCCAGCGTGCCCGCATCGTCACCGGCAGCTGGGATGGGGCCACCGTCCCCGAGGTCGCCGCGTCGTTGGGCTGCCATCCCAAGACGGTCTCCAAGTGGCTGCACCGCTTCAACGCCCACGGGCTGGATGGGCTGGCCGACCTGCCCCGGCCGGGCGCGCCCCGGCGCCTGACCGAGCACCAGCGCGGCCGGATCATCCAGCTGGCGGGCGGCACCCCGCCCGGCCGGCTGCACCAGGGGGGTGAGGGGCTGCTGGCTCCCGCCCAGCCCGAGGCACCAGCGCACTGGACCCTGGACGCCCTGGCCCAGGCCGCCCAGGCGCAGGGCATCCGGGTGGGCCGCAGCCAGGTCCGCCAGATCCTGCTGGCCGAGGGCGCCCGCTGGCGGGGCACCCGGTCGTGGGCGACCAGCACCGACCCCGACTTCGTCCCCAAAGAGCCCGCGTCATCGCCTGCTCCACCAGCCCGCCGCCGCAAACGACCGTGATCTGCGCCGACGAGCTCGGGCCGGTCATCCCCCGCAGCTTCCCACCGGCGCCCGGCTGGAGGCTGGACGGCCACCGGGTCAAAGCCCCGCTGGACTACGGCCGCGGGCCGGAGAAGACCTGGGTCTACGGCGCGCTGCGCGTGGCTGACGGGCAGGCGGTGACGATGACCGCCCCCTCCCGCAACTCGGTCGGCTACCAGCAGCTCCTCGCCGCCGTCGAGACGGCCAACCCGGCCGGGACCATCGTGGTGATCACCGACAACCTGTCCAGCCACACCAGCGCCAGCACCCGCACGTGGCTGGCCGGTCATCCCCGCATCCAGCACGCCTTCATCCCCAAGCGGGCCTGCTGGCTGAACCTGCAGGAGGGCTGGTGGCGGCTTCATCGCCGCCAGGCCCTTGCCGGGCAGTGCTTCGCCACCCCGGAGGAGATCACCCTGGCCACCAGGGTCGCGACCTGCCAGCTCAACGCCCGCGCCCGCCCGTGGGTGTGGGGCCGGCCGCCACCATCCCCACGCCACCGACGCCACGTCCTCACCTACCGGATTTAGCGAACGCAGCATTAACGGTGGTTTGTTAGTCGAGGCTGGGAGCGGGAAGGTAGAGGGTTTGACCCATCGGCGCTGGAAGCGGAGGTGCCGCGATGACCAAGCGCCTGCCCTGCCCACCCGCCCCCGGCCCGCTGGAGGCCTACGCCGCCCAGTTCGACGCCCTGTGGGGCTCGCTGGCCCAGCGACGCGCCCTGCGCGCCTACCTGCAGGGCCTGCTGCTACCAAGAGACCGCAACAAGACCCTGACCGCGCTGGCCGACGCCGAGCCGATCACCGGCGCCCAGCACCGCGAGGTCCAGCGGCTGCAATGGTTCCTGTCGGAGTCGACCTGGGACCACCAGGCCGTCAACCAGCGCCGCATCGAGCTGCTCCAAGCCGACCCGGCCACCCGCCCGCACGGGCAGGGGGTGCTGGTGATCGACGACACCGGCGACCGCAAGGACGGCAGCGCCACCGCCCACGTGGCCCGCCAGTACCTGGGCTCGGTCGGCAAGACCGACAACGGCATCGTCGCGGTCACCAGCCTGTGACGCGCGCTGCTACTGGCCGCTGCATCAGGTGCCCTACACCCCGGCGTCGCGGCTGCCCAGGGGCAAGACCGACCCGGGGTTTCGGACCAAGCCCCGGCTGGCCGCGGAACTAGTCCAGGCGGCCCAGCAGGCCAAGATCCCGTTTCGGGCGGTGGTGGCCGACTGCTTCTACGGCGACAACACCGGGTTTGTCGAGGCGCTCGGCCGTACCGGCGTGGCGTTCGTGCTGGCGCTCAAGCCGCGCAAGGGCACCTGGGCGCCGGCCGAGGCCGCCCACACCCCGGTGGAGGCCGCCCGCGAGCTGGGCTGGCGCAGCCCCAGGCGGCCGGGCCAGTGGCGGCGCATCCAGCGCCGCTTCCGCGACGGCCACACCCAGACCTGGTGGGCCGCCGACGCGCAACTTGGCGGCTGGGGCACGCAGGGGCCCCATCGGCTGGTGGTGGCCACCACCGACCCGGCCAGGCTGCCCAGGCTGAGCACCTGGTACCTGCTGTGCAACCTGGCGCGTCCCGCCTCCCGCCGCGTCCAGCAGGCCCAGCTCGGCGAGATCGTGCGGTTGTATGGGCTGCGCAACTGGGTCGAGCAGGGCTACAAGCAGGTCAAGGGGGAACTCGGCTGGGCCGACTTCCAGGTCCGCAGCGACCGCGCGATCCGCCGCCACTGGACCCTGGTGTGCTGCGCGTTCTCGTTTTGCTGGCGGGCGTGGTTCGCCGAGCAGCCGGTGCCGCCGGACGCCCAGCCCGCCGCGGCGGGCGCGCGGGGGGAGCAGGCCAGGCGGCACGGCCGGCAGGCGCGGCACCGTCGCGTGGCCGCAGGCGCTGCGCCGGGTGCGCGGCTGGCTTGGCCCGTGGGTCGTGCTGGAGCGCTGCTGGCGGGCGTGGTCGACCAGGCCCCCACCAGCCCAGCTGGGGCGGCTGCTTGACGCGGTCGCCGCCGGCCGGCCGCTGCACCTGTACCTGTCACCGTAGTCAACAAACCAGCGCTAAAGACGTTCGCGCGTTCCGACGACATGATCGCTGCTCACTATAGGGACAGGCCGCAGTAGCGCAGGAACGAGTAGGCCAAATGCGGGTGCTCCGGGTCCGCCGGACGCCACGCTCGGCCGCCGCGGTGACCTCCTCCAAGGTGTCGCCGGCCAGGTTGGCCAGCTCCACCCCCTTGAGGCTGGACCACAGCGGTTCGACCGGGTTGAGGTCGGGGGCGTAGGCGGGCAGTCGTTCCACCACCAGCCAGGACCGCTGGCGCCGCAGCCACGCCTGCATCACCTTGCTGCGGTGGGCGGGCAGCCCGTCCCACAGCAGCGTCGCCTTCTGCCCACCAAGCGCGCGGCGCAGCTCGCCGAGCGCCTGGATCAGGCTGTCGGTGTCGTAGGCGTCGGGATGGGGCTGCAGGGCCAGTTGGGCGCCGCCGCCGCGCGACCCATAGCACAGCGCAGCAGCCAGCGACACCCGCTTCCATTTGAAGTGGTGACCGATGACCGGGGTGTGGCCGCGCGGCGCCCAGGTCCGACGGACGACTGGCAGCAGCGAGACCCCTGATTCGTCCCAGAACACGATCCGTGCCCTACGTCGGCGGGCGTTTTTCCCGGATCCGGGGCCAGTCGCTCTCCACCCACCGCGCGATGGCCTGCTCATCGCGCTCGATGGCGCGCCGCGCGGGGCGCTGCAGGCGCCAGCCCAGCCGGTGGCGCAGCAGCTTCCACACGTGGCCGGGATGGTAGGCGACCTCGGTCACCTGCTCGATCACGCTCCCGACCCGGACGAGGGTCCAGTGGTCGGTGTCGAACCCGTGCGCGCGGGCGCCCTGCCTGAGCGCCTGCTTGACGGCGGCAAGCTGCTCGTCGGACAGGCGCGGGGCCGACCCGGTGGGGCCAGCGCTGCGCAGCGCGTCCTGTCCGCCGGCGCGCCACTGGGCGTGCCAGCGGCTGACGTTTTGCCGGGCCACACCCAGCTGGTGGGCGACCTCGGCTTGGGGGTGGCCAGCGGCGAACAGCGCGCCGGCCTGCAGGCGGATACGTTCGAAGGCCTGACGGTCGCGCAGACCGCGGGCGTTGCGTCGGTAGGCGGTTGGTCTCATGCCGCCATCCTGCCAGGACAGCCCCAATCATGTCATCGGAACGGGCGAGCCTCTGTA
>WNFY01013696.1_pt1 | contig 11757 bp, 11 predicted proteins | sample 5400091 | NCBI WGS metagenome assembly WNFY01 (sample SAMN13153364, study PRJNA577476) | soil metagenome | isolation source: 60 cm soil or saprolite under grassland replicate 1 | place: USA:California | collected 2016-06-15 | reverse complement strand
CGGAGTAGGCGTCTCGGTCGTCAATGCGCTCTCAGACTGGTGTCAGGTCGATGTCAAGCGCGATGGTCGCCTCTGGCGGCAGCGCTACGAAAAGGGCGTCCCCGTCACCGGACTGCTCAACGTAGGGCCAGCCGACGGTACGGGCACAATCACCTCATTCCTGCCTGATCTCACCGTCATGGAGACGCGCGACTACAGCTTCGACATCCTGGCGCAGCGCTTCCGCGAGATGGCCTACCTCAATCGCGGCATGACCATCGTCCTGATAGACGAGCGCACCGATCGCGAGGCGACCTTCTACTTCGAGGGTGGCCTGATCTCATTTGTGCGCTACCTGAACAAGAACAGAAACACCTTGCAGGCGCGTCCCGTCAGCACCCTCCGCGAAGTCGATGGCGTCAAGGTCGAGGTTGCGCTCCAATATAACGGTAGCTGGTCCTGCACCGAATACTCCTTCGCAAACGGCATCAATACAGTCGATGGCGGCATGCACATCACTGGCTTCCGCAGCGCCCTCACGCGCACGCTCAACGACTACGCGCGCAAGGTCAACCTGCTCAAAGAGAAGGACGGCAATCTGACCGGCGACGACGTGCGCCAGGGGTTGACCGCCGTCGTCAGCGTCAAGATCGCGAATCCGCAGTTCGAGGCGCAGACCAAGAGCAAGCTCAACAATGCCGATGTGCGCCCAATCGTCGAAGCGATCACCGCCGACATGCTCACGCAGTACCTGGAGCGAACGCCGAGCGAGGGCAAGGCCATCATCGACAAATGTCTCACCTCCGCCCGTGCCCGCGAGGCTGCCCGTGCCGCCAAAGATCTCATCCAGCGCAAAAACGTGCTGGACTCGACGCTGCCCGGCAAGCTCGCCGATTGCAGCGAGAGACGCGCCGATCGTTGCGAACTCTACCTCGTCGAGGGCGATTCCGCAGGTGGCTCGGCCAAGCAGGGGCGCGACCGCCACTTTCAGGCCATCCTGCCATTGCGTGGTAAGATCCTGAACGTTGAGCGCGTGGGACTCGACAAGATCCTCAAAAATGAGGAGGTCAAGAATATCATTACCGCCATCGGTGTTGGCATTGATGAACACTTCAACATGACGAAACTGCGCTACGGTCGTGTCGTCATCATGTGCGACGCCGATGTAGATGGCGCGCACATTCGCACGCTGCTGCTGACCTTCTTCTTCCGTCACATGACGCAGTTGATCAGCGATGGCCATTTATATATCGCGCAGCCGCCCCTATTCCACATCAAAGTGGGCAAGCAGGTCAAGTACGTCTACACCGACGAGGAACGAGACGCCATCGTTGCCGAGTACCAGCTGGCGCACAACGGCAAAGAGCCCGAAGTCGGTCGCTACAAAGGTCTGGGCGAGATGAACCCCGAGACCCTCTGGGACACCACCATGGACCCCGGTAAGCGGACCATCCTGCGCGTCGGGATCGAGGAGGCGATCGAGGCCGACAAGATCTTCAACATGCTCATGGGCGACGAGGTCGGCCCAAGGAGACGCTTCATTGAGAGCCATGCGAAGAGCGCGAATCTGGATGTGTAGGGGTGGATGTTAAGCAATGCCATATATGATCGTAAGAACTAACCTAAGCGCGGGAATAGGCTATCAAGATTTACATCGCAGGCTAAGAACATCGCCTCCGGTTGATTTTCACCTGTCAGGAAATAGCGGGTTGTATCGCATCACAACCGATAATGATGTCGCGCTTGAATTGTTAAAGAGACGCATCACGAACGTAAGAGGCTACGAGTTAGTAGCCATCAATGCACCATATGATGGACAGGCTGAGGAATGAAACGACTGCCACGTTTTTGTGCGCTTGAACGCAATAAATTCTGAATAGACTTAAATAAGCTTAACCTTCTGAGAAAAAAACGGAGGTATTAAGCCTCCTAGAGGGAGAGAGAACACGATGCCTGCATCAATTCCTCCCCCAGCCAATCCAGATCTTAGGCGCGAACTAAAGCAACAACTTCTTTCCTTGTCGGCAAGAAGCTTTGAGTTCTTCGCCGGCGAATTTCTCGTCTACGTTGGCCTTGATGCAGTATCTGTCACGCGTTACATCGGCGATGGAGGAATTGATGCCCTGGGAGATTTGATTGCTGGACGTTTCCGTATTCCAATCGGAATACAAGTCAAGAGGCATCGCAACAACGTCCAGCGTCCCGATATCGATAGATTCATAGGAGCTTTGTCTGGACGCTTTTCTGAAGGTATGTTTATGACGACGGCAAGCTACGCCCCAAGCGCCCTACAAAAAGCGGCAACATCTATCCCTCGTGTCCTGACATTAAATGGTGAGCAGGTTGTCTCGATCATGGTAGAGCACGGTTTGGGGGTAAAACCTTCCTCTCTGAATGCTCAAAAGCTGGATATTGATCCTGATTACTTCGCCACGTTCGAGTCCATGAGGGGCCTTCTCATCAGCCACGTGAGAGAAGCTCCTCAGGACTACAGTACGAATACTTCTGCATCAGCCTCCAATAACTCTCCCGATGAGCAGACCATTGAACTCAGGCCGGAAGAAGATCTCATCTCACTTAACGCATTGGGTTATGCGCTACGCGTTGACCCCGCTCGAGTGAGGCGCTGGGTTGAAATGGGAACACTTCAACAGGATGCATCTCAAGCATCCGGCGAACGCGTAAGCTACTACTTTCGGCGTGACCGCATAGAGCAGATCAGAAGAAGTCTCGGCCTGGGGAATATTCCGGCGTCGAGCGATGAATGGAAGCAAGAGTTTCTCGACTTTGCGAAGAGTCGGAACTTATCAAAGTCTTATAAGCCAGTGATGATCAAAGCATTTTTCAAACTGGTTGATCGTGAAGGGAAAGTAAAGATTGATGACTTGGTGACTGAATTCAGAAGCTACTATGTGCAGCAAGCAAACGGAGGTCAACCACTAGAGCAAAGCAATTCTCTCATGGTCCATCCAACACAGGTGAGCGATCACGCCATCAAAAGGCTCATCATTACTAATCCTCTTGAGCGCTTCTTGATCAAGAATTTTATCGAATACTTCCCTGAAGAGGGCGTCTTGCGCATCGCTCCACAGTTGTGGCAAGAATTGCGCCATTACGAGGTAATGGATGCCCTCAAGAGTGCAGACGAACAAATTAGCTACTACCTCACGCGCTTGTGAAGCCTTAGCTCAATTGCGCAAGCAACGCAGTGAAGCGCGCCCGATCAAACGACTTGTTCTCGTGCAGCACGTTCCAGATTTCTCCCACCACGGCGGACCCTATCATCTCTATAGCCTGCTGGCGCGAGTATCCTGCGGTCAAAAGCCGCTCAAGCGTCTGCCGCGTTTCGGGCGGATCACCGTCACGAAGCTGGTTCTCAACAACCTCCAGGATCGCTGCTTTCAGATGAGGATTGAAGGGCATTCCTTCATCGTATGGTTGGCCAACTCCTCTGGCTACTTTGCCAGGCCCGCTGTTCTTCTTTCGTTTATTTCTCACTGCTCTGCTTCCTTTTCCTCAAACAACTCCCAACTATATTACCATACCACCCCTTTGTAGTGTAAACGAGTACTCCACACCTGGTACATGCTATAATGCCCGAGAAGGAGCGTCCATATAGGAATGAAATCTAGAGAACGAGTGCTCTCAGGTTATATATTCTAGCAGAGAGTGAAGAGCATATGGCAAAAAAATCAAAACCCCTGAAAACGAAAAAACGTGTCATCACCCATGAATCACCTGTCGACAAGTATCTCGACCTCATCGGACATCAAATCTTTCAAGGAGACTACTCCGAGGCAGTTGCTACCTGCGAGCGCCTGTTAAACTACCTTCCAAGGAATGCACCGCAGCGCGTTGATGTGCTGGCTCAACTTGGAACCGCACAGGCCATGCTCCAGAACTTCCCGCAGAGCTACGAAACTTTTACCGAAGCGCTTGCTTTAGAGCCGAAGAATGCCGATCTCTGGTACAATCGGAGTATAGCAAGCCGCTTCGTTTCGTGCTTTGGTCAAGCTCTACAGGATATTGAGCGTGCTATAGAACTAAATACGACAAGTGAACTGGCCGAGAAGTTCGAGAAGGAATTGCAGTTCAGTCGTAAGGTAGCGGAGGAGTCGAGAAAACTACGTGGGCCACACTTCACGCTGGAGCAACTGGTCGAGCAGGAAAATCTCTTTCAGCAGGGCCTGACATTAATGGAGGCTGAGAGATGGGAAGAAGCTGGACAGGCTTTTCAAGCATCGATTGTCATGGGCGATTGCTTGCCGCAGCCCTGGGGCAACCTGGGAATATCCTTGATGATGCAGGAACGTTACGATGAGGCGGAGGCGGCATTGAAACGCGCGCTTGAGATCGACCTGAAGTACACCCTCGCCAAAAACAATCTGGCATTACTTGCCGAATCCAGGCGAACAGGCCCGCCGACTATGGTTGCGCTGAACGAGCCTTTTAAGCACAGTAAGCTCAAGCAATCCATCACTTTTATCAAAGAGTAACAAGAGAATAATGCCAAATCGAAAAAAGAAAACCACAATACAGCCTGGCAAACAGCCCCGCAGTACCGCTTCTTTCTCAATCCTTATCAGGACATGCGATGGACGATGTGTCCACAGTGTGACAGCAAGATGCACCAGAGAAAACTGCCATTGGTCATTCATGTCGATCCAATGAACATTTTTATCAGATGACTGTGTTGAAAGTCAATCATTGAATAGCCGATTCGGAGGTGGTAGCCATTACTTCAGCTTGCAAAGCGGAGATGCGCGCGCCGATAATGAGAGTAGCAACATGTTGAAAGGAGAAAGGAGGTCTTCATGGATCTTCGCGGACGTATCGCACTGGTCACAGGAGCCAGCAGTGGGATCGGGTATGCTACTGCTCTGTGGCTGGCAGAAGCAGGAGCCGATCTCTCGATCGGATATGGACAAAAGGAACAGGCAGCGCAGGTACTCGCAGAACATATCCGCCAGATGGGGCGGCGCGCTGTTCCACTGCGTGGGGACATGCGTAAGCCAACTGAGGTGCTGGCGCTGGTGGAAGAGATCAGCCTGGAGGAGTGGAACGAGACCATGCACATCAACCTGCGCGCCGCCTTTTTGTTGGCGCAGCGGGTCACCCCAGGGATGCGGAATCGCCGCTGGGGACGTGTGATCTTCGTCTCCTCGGTCGCGGCGTTCACAGGTGGGATTGTCGGACCACATTACGCAGCCTCGAAAGCTGGCTTACTCGGGCTGATGCATTCCCTGGCAGCGTCGCTCGCTCCTCACGGCGTGACAGTCAACGCAGTAGCCCCCGCCTTGATTGCTGACACAGGCATGCTCCCAGGCGGGCCAGGTGCCGAACGAGAACTGGTGTCGCGCATCCCTGTTGGCAGGCTCGGCAAGCCGGAAGACGTTGTTGAAGCAATTATGATGCTTGTTGTCAACTCCTACATGACCAACCAGACGCTCCTGGTCGATGGCGGAATGTATCCTCATTAGAGGATTATGTGTAACTGTTCAGAACCTCTGGTTCTGACTCCTCGTGGCTCCACGCGCTCTGCAAAGGGATGGGGTGAACACCCATCCCATCACGAGCATCTCACACAACAAAGGAGGTAGCTATGAAACTGACAAGTACTGCATTTGAACAGAACCAGGCCATCCCGGCACGGTATACTTGTGATGGAGTCAACCATCATCCGCCCCTTACCTTTTCTCAGGTTCCAGAGGAAGCGCAAGGTTTAGCCCTTGTGGTTGAAGACCCGGATGCACCGACGAAAGTGTTTACGCACTGGCTCCTCTACGATATTCCGCCCTCAATACAGCACATCCCGGAACACGAGGTTCCCCTCAGCGGTACGAACGGGGTGAACGATTTTGGCACACGTGGCTATAAGGGACCATGCCCTCCTTCTGGCACACACCGCTATGTCTTTAAGCTCTTTGCCCTTGATACAAGATTAGCGTTACCGGAAGGCACGAGAAAAGAGGACGTGCTGGCAAAAATGAAAGGCCATGTGATGGCTACTGCTGAATTAGTGGGAACCTATGCAAGAAGGTAAAAATTGCTTACCACAACCCTGGGGCAACCTGGGAATATCCTTGATGATGCAGGAACGCTACGACGAGGCGGAGGCGGCATTGAAACGAGCACTTGTCATTGATCCGCGATACACCCTTGCTAAAAGCAATCTGGGCGCGCTTCCTGAAATACGCCGGACTGGCCCACCGGCAAGGATTGATATAAGAGATCCATTCAAGGACAGCAAGATCAAGCAATCAATTACTTTTATCAAGGAATAGAGCGCAGGCTCTTGCTCCCATCTATCGGCGCAGCGCTTCGAGCAGCGGCACTAATTTATACTTGCGCCGATGACGCTCCAGCAGCTCAGACAGGTACGTTCGCCATTCCTCTTCGCGGCCCATGTTGCGATAGGCTGCGCGCGCCTTTGCCAGCCAGCTCGCTGCCGCGTGGTAGTATTGTGATTTGCCTTCATCCATGAACGGCTCCGCCTGCTGTCGAGAGACTTTAATCACCCATGCAGGATGTGTCTGTATGGCAGCGTCTGCGACCCGCTCGACCAGGGTATGCGTGGCGCTGGGCTCGACCGCTGCGATGGCATCATCAATGAGTCCCTCGTGCAGGAATATATCGACTTGCCCTTGTGGGACGTATGACTTCGTGTGGCGTGCATACTCCAGCAAACCCTCACGCCGCTCCGGCCACTGTTCGCCAGCGATCTCTGCCACGCGAAGATAGTTGGCTAAGCTCAGTTCCTCGCGAAAGGCCACTTCGGCGGCGGCAAGAGCGCGTGTCTTCTCACCTATCGCTGCTGCTACGTCCCGTAACCACGTTGCTAGAGACGCCTTTGGTCCCTGGAGAAGAAGACCTTTCTCTGCAATTTGTAAGCCTGGCTCGCGTTCCCCCCGGTCATACAATGCTCTGGCGAGGGAAAGAGCCTCCTGCGCCGTCTGCAGGTGTTCTTGTCCGTAGGCGGCTGCTTCTTGCGTCCGGCCCAGGCGCACCAACATGGTGACATAAGCTTCGTTCTGCCCTTGCACTCTGGCAAGATGAAGGTACTCTTGCAAGCGCCCACGTCGCTCTAATATATGGAGGCGAGCAACGGTTATTTCAGAGACTTCTCCATCCCAGGAGTCGCTTTCGACGTGGGTTCCCTGCAAAATGTGTTGAAGTTGAGGATCGTCCCAGCCCCGCAGTGCTGCTTCCTGTGCCGCATCAAAGGCTTCATCGACTCCATAATCATCAATTTCCTTTTGCCAGGTCTCCAGCTTTTTTGCCCATTCCTTGCGTTCCCTGGGCGAAAGATCTGCGCTGAGCAGGGCTTCGGTCCAGACGGGGCCGAGGTCTTGAAAGAACCCGCTGGCCTCGCCATCCGAGTCATCCAGATCGGTCCAGTCGGACACGTAGGCTTCCGTAATGGCTTCGAGCAAGGAGAGAGCACTGCGACCATCGTCTTCCTGGATCAATGTCCAGGCTTGATCAAGCAACTGGCCTACCTCATTGACGACCGCTCCCACCTGCCAGTAGGCTTCAGAGGCACGCATCCGGTCCAGACTATGTAAAATAGATCGGACCTGGCGACGTACGGCTTTGGCATCCACCGGGGCACGCCGAGGCGTAGCAGTCTTTGGAGGCACCTCGTGGGAAACAGACTCCGGCGATCCAACCAGTTCTTCAATCATCCTGGTCAAGGCTGGCTCTCGTTCTGCCAGTCTCAATACGAGCGATTGCAATTGCTCACGATCTAAGTTTGATAAGAGGTCTTTGAGCATGGGATGCTCCTCAATCATCTTTGGCTGGTGAATCATTTTTCCATAGTTCTTCCAACGCTCCAATATGCTTCCTACTCGGGAACATACACTTCAAGTGTATCACACAGGTGATTGCTTCCGATCACTGGCAGTACCACACATTCCATAGCCGCGCCATACCGTATAACCCGGTTTGCCGTAGAAGTCGGTCAGCACTACCCAATGGACATATTGAAGGGATGCTGCTCTCTCATGACGGATCCTCTAGTATTCTTTTCCTCCCACTCTCACAGATCAGCTTTCTTTTGGCAACACAGCCCGGTGAAGCACTATCGTACGTTCAGGTTGACTTTCTGAAGATTGAAGCGGTACGGCCCGGCCTTCTGACTGGAGTACAGCAGGTAGAAGGATTTTCCGTCCGCCGCGATCCATTTGGATACCATTTGCGGAGCGAACACGTTCATGTTCGTCTGAAAATAATCGTTATAGTAGACCGTATGCCACGGCCCCCACGGAGTGAGGGCTTCATAGATGCCCAGATTGTGGGTTTGATGTCCTGCTATCCAGTTTGAATCCAGACTATCTCCGTTGGCTGTCAGCAGAAAATACCGCCTCAGTACAGGGTTATACGTGACAAAGACGCGATAGCATTGTCCCTGTGCGCTGAAAATCGGCTTCCTGAGTGCAATATCTGCTGTCCATAGAGCGTTGCCCTTGCTGTCCAATCCAGCAAAATAGTGATACACGCTTTTCTCCTTCACATGTGTTTTGTCTACACGTCCCATAATGACGGTATCGGCTACTTGATAGGCCGTGGGCGCGTTCTGAGAATAGAAATACAGGTAGTTATCCTGCGCCGCGGAGTTATTTTTGCCAGCCTGCATCCATGTGGGGTACCCCAACTGAGGGAGAATGGCGCTGGAAGTCGTGCTGGGATTGCCCCATGCCCATGCCCAGGTTGCCGCGTGATCGTAGGAATACATCAGGGAAGCACCCCCATTCCTGGTGATATTACGTACCCAGGCATACAAAACCTGGCCAGATGGGCTGGCCGAATCGGAAAGCGAAATCAGACCACTGACCTTCTTGCCGCTCGGTCCGCCTCCCGTACTCATCCCAATGGAATTGGTGCTGATGTTCCGACCAGAGATGCCTCCAGTGGAAGGATTGCCAATAATTTTCGCAGGAGACATACTTCTCGCGGAAGATAAGCCAAATCCCGTTCCGTCGCTCAGATAGGTATAGACATTGTCATCGTTCGCCCATGTACTGGGCCAGTTGTCCCCGGCCTCCATGTCACCGATAGATATTACCGTAGGATCTATAGAAGCACTAATGCCATTCGTACTGATTGGGGACGACTGCCTGGAAGCAGGTTTACTGCCTGGCACAGGGACGACTGGAGCGGAGAGACATGCCAGTAAACCAAGTGCCAGTCCGCAACAAAGGAAAATGGAAGTGATTCTCTTCCTGCCGGAAGCCTGCATGATTGAGCGAATCTAAAGTAGAGGTCGTATAGCGGCGAAACGCTCTGCGAAACGTTCAGGTGTGATTTTTGGGTAGCGTCCTTTGCCTAACTGAGCTAAGACTTCCTGGTAGGTTGCATCAAGCTCATCCAGAGCGATACGTTGTTGTTGAACCAGCAGCTTCACGTCTTCGATATCGCGAGTCGTGCCTCTCTCTATTTTACTGAGGGCAATGCTGTAAAAGTCAAAGTAAAAGACTTCAATCTGTCCGTAGCGACCAATGTATTGAGCGTGAGTTTCCCATTGCGATGGCAGAGGAATGAAATCCTTAGGCGATGCAAATTCGATGTTGATCTGCATCTGCTGTATGAGTCGTTGTATGCTGATGATGAGATCGCCCTCGTTCGCCCCGCCGACCTGTATGTCAATATCTTGCGTAAAGCCAGGTCGTACTCCTGCATGGACGAGAGCGGCACCGCCTACGAGGTACAGGCGTCCCGATTTGCGAAAGGTACGTCCCAACTGTTGAAGAAAGGACTCGATAGCTTTTTTGTCAACATTGGGGCGCATACTCATATCGAACTCCTGACTATTGTCTGCTTTACTATTATCTGCTTTATGTGCAAAAAGTTCTGTAGTAAGAGAGACTGCTCTTTCACGATGACGAGTTTCTTCCTGCCATAAGAGGTGGTCTAGCTGATTTTGCCAGTCCCCTATAAAGGAGAATGGCATTCCTGTACGTCTTTGCTCGAACGTTTGTAGTGCGAGCAGTCCCCATTCGCCATTATACAAAACAGGAGGAGGTAGATGACGCTGTTGCCAGAGTCGAGCAAAAGGCTGTTCTGGGAAGTTGGGTAAATGCCCAAAGGCCAGTGCTAGACGAATAGACCACATTCTCTGCAGGTAGAGGGCAGCGAGTGTAGAGGTGGTGATTTGTTCTGCAATTGCTGATTCGCTCGTCTCTATGGCTTCTAATACGGCATCTGTGATTTCAGGATGAAGTAAGAACAGTGAGATACTTGCATCGCGTATGCGCGAGTTTTCGTTCTGTTGTGCTAAACGTTTGATTAGTTCAACAGGGGATAACTGTTCTATTTGGGAAGGCGAGGAAGCTTGCTCAAGACCTATCAGATACTCGATACCCCATGTGCGGAGGATGTTGATGAGTGTGTCAGCATCTTTCCACGAGGTATCTGTTGAGGTGTTGAGTATCTGGCTCATAGTGGTTGTTCCTTCTCGCCAGTGTTCAAATCGACACTATTTTCTCTAAACTTGTGACCTCATCATATTCTCTGTGCCGTATCGCTGTCAATGCGCTAAGGATGTGCCTTATTGATACGATTCCCTTTCTCTTCTCATGACCACCATATTACTTGCAATTTACAAGTGAAGACGCTATACTATTATCAGATCAGCAAGCAAAAGCGGGAGATGTTACACATTTTGCTGAGGTGAGTCATCTGGCTGATCACCGCTGGCATCATCGAAGTAAGAGAGGCATTTCACTATGAAACATACACACCAGAGGCGCTCAGACTGCCCAATTAACTTCGCCCTGGAAACATTTGGCGATCCGTGGTCGCTGTTAATCATTCGTGACATCATCTACTTTGGGAAGAAAACATATAGTGAGTTTTTAGCGTCAGACGAAGGGATGGCGACCAATATTCTCGCCAGCCGTCTCGCTCACCTGGAGCAGCAGGGCATTCTGGCGAAAAAACCCTCTGCTGCAGATAAGCGAAAAGAGGAGTATGTCCTGACGGAAAAAGGTTTGGATCTTATCCCTGTCCTGGTGGAAATGGCGAACTGGAGTGCTGAGCACGATCCCAATACCGCTGCCCCTGCCGCCTGGATTGCGCTGATGAAGGCCGAGAGAGAGAAAATGATTCAACTCATTCGTGAAACGGTGCAAAGCGGTGGCTCCGTTTTTGTAGGCGAGAAGAGTCTTCTGGGTCAATTCGTCTAGCACGGCTCTCTTGCGACTGGTGACACGCAGCGAATCGCTACCCCTCGCTAACGCAAAACAGCAGGGCTCTCGTCATGAGCCTGCTGTTTTTTTGCTCGCTCTTCTGGTGATTTCCGGTTTTGGGAGGGTCAGGAGGAAGATATATGTAGATGCTGCTTGCAAATTGCAAGTTTATATAGACAAGAAGGAAAGAGAACAACTGGCGTCAAGGATGGGAGAGGCTATGCGTGCAAGGGTGTTGTTGCTCCCTTCTGGCGAGATCGGAAAGGATGAAACAGATGGCTACAAGGCTCCTCGATCATGATACGGTCACCGTCCCTCTGGGAGCAAGACCTGTCGCGGCTTCTCCTGCTAAAAAACCACGATCTGTCAACGCTGCTCTGGCGTTCCTCATTGGCTGCGTTGCCTTGATGATGACCGGCTTTGCCGTGATCATTCCCGTCTTCCCGCAGCGCTTGCAAGCTCTGGGGCTGGGACCTGAGACGCTGGCATTGATGGAAGGAGCCTTTGGTCTGGGGATGTTCCTCTTGAGCACTCCAATGGGAATATGGTCTGGCCGCATTGGTCGCAAACCGATCCTCTTCATCTCTCT
>WNFY01005234.1_pt1 | contig 11757 bp, 10 predicted proteins | sample 5400091 | NCBI WGS metagenome assembly WNFY01 (sample SAMN13153364, study PRJNA577476) | soil metagenome | isolation source: 60 cm soil or saprolite under grassland replicate 1 | place: USA:California | collected 2016-06-15 | reverse complement strand
CATCGACAACCTTCGAATCTGCAATCTGTAATCCGCAATCCGCAATTAGAAGCTCCACCAGCTCCTCGGTTTCCGGCCGAGGGACCATTGCGCGTTTGTCACAAAGAAAGATGTGTCCGCAAAATTCCACCGTGCCGAGTAAATGCTGGAGCGGCTCGCCCTGGCCGCGCCGCCTGACGAGCTCGCGCAACATTGCCAGCTCCGTTTCGACGAGATTTCGTTCGAACTCGAGATAAAGCTCCATCCGTGTGCGCCCCAGCACCTGCGCAAGCAGGTGCTCAGCGTTCAATCGCGGATTGTCGATCTTGCGCTTCTTAAAATACGTAGTTGTCGATTGCAGCACTTCGAGGACTGTCATCTTTAACATGGAGGGACGCGCGCTGTTGCGTCCCATGAATTACGGCGCTGACGGCGCAGCGCCCTCCATCGCACCGCCGATTCGCTCCGCGACATCGGCAGCCTGTAAGGCTTTGATCAACTCGCCCAGGTCGCCATCCACGACGCGGTCTAAATTATAGAGTGTCAGTCCGATGCGGTGGTCGGTCACGCGGTTCTGTGGAAAATTATAGGTTCGAATTTTTTCCTCGCGCCCGCCGGTGCCGATCTGGCCGCGGCGTTGCGCGCTGTATTTTTCGGCCTCCTCGCGTTGCTTCCGTTCGAGCAATCGCGCTCGCAAGATCGACAATGCCCTTTCCTTGTTTTTGATCTGGCTGCGCCCATCCTGGCAACGCACAATCGTTCCCGTTGGAACGTGCAAAACTTGCACCGCGGAGTCGGTTGTATTGACGCCTTGTCCGCCGGGACCGCCTGCTCGCGAAACTTCGATGCGCAGCTCTTCCGGCTTCAGTTCAAGATCGACATCTTCCGCCTCGGGCAAGACCGCCACTGTCGCTGTCGATGTATGAATGCGGCCCTGCGCTTCCGTCGCCGGCACGCGTTGCACGCGATGCACACCACTTTCGTATCGAAGTTTTCGGAAAACGGATTCGCCCGAGACGCGGAAAATCACTTCCTTCAAGCCACCGAGTTCCGACGGACTCGATTCGAGATCTTCGGTCTTTAATCCGGCCGATTCGGCGTAGCGATTGTACATCCGGTAAAGATCGGCCGCGAAAATGGCCGCTTCGCTGCCGCCAGTCCCCGCGCGAATCTCGACGATCGCATCGCGTTCTTCATTTTCGTCGGGCGGCAGGAGCGCTATCTGTAATTCGCACTCAAGATCGACGACTCGTTTTTGCAGATCTGGAATCTCGTCGTCAGCCATGGCCGCGATCTCGACGTCGCGCGACGTAGCCAGCTCGCGATTGTCGTCGAGTTGTTTGCGCGCTGCTTCGAGTTCATCCCAGCGCGCGAGCAACTGCTTGACGCTGCCATGTTCGCGCATGATTTCGCTGGCACGTTTTCGATTATCGAAGAGACGCGGATCAGCGATTTCACGTTCGAGTTGTTCGAAGCGTTCGCGTTTGCGTTCGATGAGAGAAATAAAATCCATTCGTGTCGAGGCGGCTGTCTCAGCCGCACAAAGCAGGCGCTCGCTGCGGCGAGCGCCTCCACAATTCAGCTAGGCTTTTTTGGCGGCGCGCGTGGCCTTGGTGCTGCCGTAGCGCCGGGCAAATTTTTCCACGCGGCCCGCGGTGTCGACGAATTTCTGTTCGCCAGTGAAAAACGGATGACAAGCGGCGCAAATGCCGATCTTAATATCACGGCGAGTGGAGCGCGTGTGATAGACCGCGCCACACGCGCAGGCGATATGGGTCTCGTAATACTCTGGATGAATGCCCGCTTTCATTTTCAAAAACGAGTGCGGAACTTACGCGCGCTGAGCTGTCGACGCAAGCGATGAAATCGAACGACGCACTGCTAACCGCGTGGGAAAACACGCTCACACGCGCGAAGGATTCGCCGGCAATTTTCAATACGCTCGGCGAAATGATCCGGGCATTTGCGCAAATCGAAGAAGATGCGCGCGACTTTGAAGAAAAGATCGACAGGTTCGGCGCGGGCAGCGTCATCGCGGTCCAAATCGGTAACCACGCGGATTGGCCGTCAATCCTGCTGGCTTGTTTGCGCAAGCAATTAGTTGTTTTGCCGCTCGAGCAAACGATGAGCAAGCAGCAGCGGGATAAAGCGCTCGAGATTTGCAAGGCAGTCGGCGTTGTAGCTGCCGCCGTCTCCGGCGGCAGAGATCTTGAAGTCCTGCCGCTGCGGACAGCGGCAGCTACAACTCGCTGGGGCGACAAAGTGCTTTCACTTCTCAAATTAACTTCCGGCACAACCGCCGCGCCGCGCACGATCCGATTTAGCAGCGAACAACTTCTGGCCGATTGCGACCAGATTTGCGAGACAATGGGAATTACCGAGGTCGATCTCAACTTCGGCGTCATTCCGATCTCCCATTCCTACGGCTTCAGCAATTTGCTCACGCCGCTCATCGTTCGCGGCGTGCCGATGGTGTTAAGCAACGACCGATTGCCGCGCGCCGTGCTGGTCGATCTTGCGCGCACGAACGCGACGGTCTTTCCCGGAATGCCGCTGTTCTATCAAGCGTTTTGCGAAATGAAAGCTGTTCCGGCGCTACCAAAGCTTCGGCTTTGCATTTCAGCCGGCGCGCCGCTTTCCGTTGCCGTCGCGAAAAAGTTTGAGAAAAAATTCAAACAGCCGATCCATTCGTTTTACGGCGCCTCCGAGTGTGGCGGGATTTGTTACGACCGCGAAGCGACGAATGAGACGCAGGGTTTCGTCGGTCAACCGATGAAAGATGTCGATCTTGAAATTGTCGATCCAACAGCGGCGGCGAGTCAGGTGCGCGTGCGTAGCCGTGCCGCGGGCGACGGTTATTTTCCCGACATGGATGATGAAAAACTCGGTCGTGGATTTTTTCTTCCGGACGACCTGTTATCGAAAACGGAGAATGGCTTTCGCATTGTTGGCCGTGTTTCCGACCGGATCAATGTCGCCGGGAAAAAAGTGCATCCTGCGGAAGTGGAAGCGCATTTGCTGCGCTTCGCCGGCGTGCGCCAGGCGGTCGTATTTGGCCGTGAGTCGGCATTGCGTCATGAGGAAGTGGCGGCATGTGTGGTGGCGTCCCCGGGCGTGAGCGAACCCGATCTCCTGGAATTTTGCCGGAGTGAGTTGAGCGGGTGGCAGGTGCCAAAGCGGATTTTTATCGTCGATGCCATCCCAGTGAATGAGCGCGGGAAAATCAACCGGCGCGAAGTCGCCCGGCATTTCCGATCGTAAGACCGACAATCAAGCAATGGCGCGGCGGTTTTTTGCGCGAGAAAATTCTTTTGCATTTGGTGAGAAGCGAGCATTGCTAAGGAATAATGTGGCGCGCGGCGGGAAGGGTCGCTGCTGTGACTTTACGGTAACGTGAACAAGAAGACCTCCACGCATCCTGAAAATACAAATAGCGAAGCCGCCTCGGGCGCGGCTCGTCCTCGATCCAGGCGTTCTCCAAAAGGGAAGGTGCTCGTAATCGACGACAGCGTGATGTTGTTAAGCTTTGTCGAAGAAGTTTTAACCGAAGCCGGCTACCAGGTTGTGACCGCGCCCAGCGCGCAGGAAAGCCTGGACGCCAGCATCGCCGATCCGCCGGATTTGATTCTTCTCGATTACGTCCTTCCAGAGATGAAGGGCGACGAAATAAGCCGCAAATTATTTGAGAACCCGGCAACGGCGGACATTCCCGTCGTCTACATGTCCGGCTTCGGCGCGGACCTCCGGCCCGATGGTATCAGCAACCGCAACGTCATTGGATTCTTGAATAAACCCTTCACATCGGATTTGCTTATCCAGACTGTGGAGAAACACATGACGAAATCACCTGGCGAACCAGAACCGATCGAAACCGAGAACGGGCCCGCGTCGAGCGAAGTTTTAAGTGATGCCGAATCCCCACCCGCCTCGCAGGAAGAAACTGTCTCGCCAGATTTGATCACGCCCGCGGAGGCACCGACTCAATCTCAAGACTCGTGGAATGAGGCGGCAGCGTGGTCACAACCTGCGGCGGTCGCTCCGATCAGCGCTGTTGAGTCTCCAACTGAATCACTCACAGGCGGAATCTATTTTTGCGGTGACACCGGTTTCTTTTCTCTAAACCGGGTATTGCAGACGATCGCAAAAGAAAAGCTCACCGGATCGCTTCATTTATTTTGGGAGAAGGACCCCGTCGAGCTCCTCGTGCAAAATGGCCAAATCCTCCTGGCCACAACGCGCGATCCGGAACTCTATTGTCCGGATGCGCCGATAACGCTCGGTAATGTCGAAGCAGACAAGATTGCCGAGGCGCGGGCTCAACAAAGCGTAAGCGGCTGTCCGCTTTTTCTCGCCCTTGCACAGGAGGAGCTGATTTTGCGCGAGCCAGCCGGACAACTGGTGCAACAGTACGGCCAAAAACTTTTCGCCCGGCTTTGGACGGCGCGAGGCGTACGCTTCATGTTCGAGCGAAATGTGGAATTGCCGGGTTATGCTAGCGGAGTTTCCGCGGAACCAGATGTCGACCAGTGGTCGCTGGAAAGTTTGCGCTTCATCCAGTTTGACGAACTCGGCGAGCACGCAAATTTCGATCCAGCCTCCATTCCGGCCTACACAAAAAGCGGTTTCGAGCGTGTCCAAAATCTGAAACTGACCGTCGCGGAAGCCCAGTTTGCTTCGCAATTTAACGGGAGCAGGTCGATCCAGCAAATTGCCAAGAATCTGCGGCTCGATTTGAAACTTGCTCGGCTAACCCTGTTCCGCTTCCTTGCGCTTGAGATTGTGGAGTGCTGGTCGCCGAGCACGGCGGCGGCGCCGGAACGCAAAAGCATCCTCCTGCGGTTGAAACGCTTGATCGGCGTCGGCGAATAGCATCACCGTCGATCACGACGACGGTCAGCATGAAGAAAAAAATTCTCGTCGCCGATATCGGCGGCACACATGTGAAGCTTCTTATGTCGCCGCGCGAGCAGCGCATTTTTGATTCCGGCTCAACGATGCGACCGAAAGAATTGGTCGCGCAAATTAAAAAGAACGCGGCGGACTGGAGTTTTGAAATGATCTCGATCGGCTTTCCAGCGCCGATCCGGAGCGGCCAGATCGCCAAAGAGCCAAAGCACCTCGGCAAAGGCTGGGTCGGATTCGATCTTCGTAAGGAGCTCGGGAAACCGGTGCATGTGATCAATGACGCCGCCATGCAGGCCTTGGGCAGCTATCATGGCGGACGCATGTTATTCCTCGGACTCGGCACTGGACTTGGCTCCGCCCTCGTTTGGGAAAAAACATTGCTCCCGCTTGAACTGGGTGATCTGCCCTATCGCGATCACGACATCATTGAAAATTATCTCGGCATTCCCGGCTTGGAACTGTTGGGCGAGCAGAAATGGAAACGCGAAGTCATTTTCGCCGTCACCCAGCTGAAGTTGTCCTTCACTGCCGATTACGTCGTGCTCGGTGGCGGCAATGCGCACCGCTTCGAAAAGCTTCCAAAAGGAATCGAACACGGACAGAATGAAAACGCCTTTCTCGGCGGCAAGCGTCTATGGGAAATCGACTCCCGCACCCGCAAAAAAAAGTGGCGCGTCCTTTGAGCGCTCCCAAGATCGAAATGGTGCCAGGGAGGGGACTCGAACCCCTAAGGATTGCTCCACCAGATCCTAAGTCTGGCGCGTCTGCCAATTTCGCCACCCTGGCTCAATTGATCAATTCGCATAGAACGGCGGCCGTGTCCTAGAATCTGCACTAGAATCCTAACACCGCTAAGGATCAAGAGCCGCCCGGTTTACGCTAGCACCGGGCTCGGCGCCCCGAACTGGAGCGGAGACGCCGTGGCATGAATATTGACCTTAGGCCAATACCATTGGGGCATAAAATTCTAATGAGCGAATCATTTCCATGGTGCGACTGGAAGTGTCAGCAGACGAATGAGCGTGGTGGCGAAAACTAGCAGAGATCCAATGCTGACGAGATTCTGCAGTGCTGGTGGAGGCAGGGAATTGGCGAGACTGCCCAAAAAACCACGGTCGCAAAGAGGAGGGCAAGCGGCACGAAATTGTTGCTCGAGCGCTTTGCAAAGAAGCGATGGAAGGTTGCCCGGTCGAAGCGATCGGTAACGACGGCGGCTAAGATCGACAATCACTCAATGACTATGTAGCGGCGGTCTATTACCGTCGTTCAATTCAAGTCCCGCGGCTCGTTGATGCTTCGGTAAAATTCCCGGGACGGACCGGAGATCGACATCGCCCGCAGCAGCTTGAGATCGATTAAACTTCGCACGACCGGCTGCACAGAAAAATTGTCGCCTTGGAGCTTTTCCACAAAGATTGCCCTCGCTTCTTTCGGGTAAATTGCGGCCAACGGCTCCGCCTTCCCATCAATCATCGGAATCACTCCCGTTCCACTCGCGGCGCGGCTGCACAGAAGCTGCAGATGTTCAATGGTCATCAAGGGCATGTCGATCGCCAGGGCAAGCAGATGACCCGTTTCAATCGCGCCGAGTGTCGCCGCCAAGCCGCTGAGCGGTCCTCGCGACGGAGGCATGTCCAGGATTAGCTCAACGTCAGGCGGGCGCCAAAGCGGATCGGATCGTGCCGAAACGAAAATCTTTTCCGGGCGTGCGGCGCGTAATTTTTCAATCTGCCATTTCCACAGGGGGCGGCCACGCCACTCCACGGTGGCTTTGTCGCGTCTCATGCGCCGTGATTCGCCGCCGGCGAGGAGCACCGCGCTGAGACTCATCCAACGAGCTCGGCTACGCGTGTGGTTGAACGCAACGTTCCGTCTGTAAGAACCCGCGCGCGCAAACCGCCGCGGCCTTGGAGAAATTTCTCAGCGCCGACGGCGATCGCACGATCCATCCAGTAACACGGCCTGCATTCCTGCGTTCCGCGAAAACGAACTCCTTGGACTTCAAAATCCTGGTCGATCAGCTTGTTAAGATCGACATCGCGCGTGACAACATTACGTCGAGTCAGCGCGGGCGAGCAACCCTGCACTTCGAGCGCGCCGCAAAGTTCATCAAAAACTTCCAGCGAAAAAAATGTGATCTGTCCTTTGTAATCATCTTTGAAATCAAAGTAGCGATCACCGCGGATGCCGCGACCGGCCACGCATTCGATCGACCGAACCTCGATCGTCGGAAACTCATCTGGGTCGCGGCCGTGGTGGCCGACAAAATTATGGCCCGATGAAATGTAAAGATGACAGATTTCCACCGGCGTCATGATACCATCGCCATCAATTCAGTGAAAGAAGACGGCATCGGCTCGGGACAAATCATCCGGCGAAAGCAAGACGGCTCGTTCGAATATCATCGGGACGATCTCACCGTCGAAGAACCGCTCGAGATTCGCATCGCGAGTAAAACGGTCGCGACCACGATGCGCACACCCGGTCACGACGAAGAGCTCGCCGCCGGCTTTCTCCTTTCGGAAGGAATCGTGGAAACCCATGACAAGATCGACAAGTTCTCGCGGCCCGCGGCCGCGCGTAATCGCGAAAACATTCTTGCCGTTAAGTTCGCCGGTGGTGTGAAAGTGAAACTCAGCTCAACAAAACGATTCGGAACGATTTCGAGCAGTTGTGGCATTTGCGGCAAAGAAAGCATTGCCGCGATTCGACAAGATTTTCCGCCGATTGTTTCGGCGAAAGATGTGCGGATCGACATCGAAGCCTTGCTTTCGCTCCCGACGCTCTTGCGAAAACTCCAGGGCGAATTCGCGCGCACCGGTGGCATCCACGCCGCCGGCATTTTCGATCTTGACGGCAAACTGAAAGTTGTGCGCGAAGACATCGGCCGTCACAACGCCGTCGACAAGGTAATTGGCCGCGCATTTCTCGACCAGCAACTTCCGTTAGATCGACATGTTCTTCTTGTCAGCGGCCGGGCTTCTTTCGAAATCATGCAAAAAGCGCTTTCAGCCGGAATTCCCATCGTGGCTTCGGTCTCTGCGCCGTCCACTCTGGCGATGGAGTTTGCCCGCGAAAGCAACCAGACGCTCATCGGTTTTCTTCGCCCGCCGTCGTTCAACATCTATTCGCACGTCGAGCGCGTGAATCTTTCCTCTTCTTAAATGGAAGGGCGCGCTCCGTCGTGGCCCAAATATTTGACGGCCGACCGCGCGGCGCCCTTCACTTAACGAAGTCCTGATCGAATCTCTTGCGCGGCACCGTCCGCATCCGTTGCCGGCGCAATACTGACGACAACAAATTTGCTCGTCGGCGTGTTCGAACGCTCGGCCACGCTATTGATCGGCACTAGGACGTTTCCTTCGGGAAAATAAGTCGCCGTGCAGCCGCGCGCGATCGGATAGGGCGCGACCTGAAAATGTCGCGCATACCGTTTCTCACCCTCTCCGAAGTGACTGGTGAGATCGACAATCTGTCCCTGCATCAACCCCGCCTCCCTCACGTCCTCCGGATTCATGAAGAGCACGCGACGCCCGTTATAAATGCCGCGATAACGATCGTCCAAACCGTAGATGTGCGTATTGAACTGATCGTGCGATCGGATCGTCATGAGGATGAATTTTCCCGGGTCCAGTTCGTTACGCGGAACCGCATGCACAGTGAAAAGCGCTTTTCCGATTTTGTTATTGAACTTCCGATGATCGCGCGCGGCGTTCGGCAAATAGAAAACATCTTGCGCGATCCGCTCGTTGAAATTTTCGAAGCCGGGAACCACATGCTCGATGTGATTGCGAATCCGATTGTAATCAGCAACCAATCCTTCCCAATCAACTGTGCTGCGATCACCCAAGGTCGCGCGCGCCATGCCGGAGATAATCGCGGGCTCGCTCTTCAATTGCTCGCTCGCCGGCTCGAGCACACCGCGCGACGGATTGATGATTGCCATCGAATCTTCGACCGTGACAAATTGTTCGCCTGTTGATTGTCGATCTTTTTCAGAGCGACCGAGGCATGGCAAAATCAGCGCGATTTCTCCCGTGATCAGATGCGAGCGGTTCAGCTTGATTGAAACGTGCGCCGTTAATCGGCACTTCTGCAGCGATTTCGCGGTAAACTCTGTGTCGGGCGCGGCGGCCAGAAAATTGCCGCCCACCGCAATGAACACGCTGATCGCACCGCGATGCATTTGCTTGATCGTTTCAACGGTGTCCGTGCCATGCTCGCGCGGCGGGTCGAAATTAAATTCCTGTCCAAGCTTTTGCATGAACGTCTCGTTCATGCGCTCCGAGATCCCCATCGTTCGATCGCCCTGAACGTTTGAGTGACCGCGCACTGGACACGGGCCCGTTCCCGGACGTCCGATATTTCCGTCGAGAAGCAAAAAATTCATGATCTCCTGAATGGTCGCGACCGCGTTTCGATGCTGGGTCAATCCCATTGCCCAGCAGCAAATGACGCGTTTCGAATTGATTGCGATCTCGGCCGCCTCGCGAATCTGTTCCCGGGTGATGCCGCTGCTGAGGAGAATGTCGTTCCAGCTTGTCTTCTCAAGATCGACAATGAAGCGATCGAAACCTCCCGTGAAATTTTTGATGAAATCTAGGTCGAAAACGACGCCTGGCCGTTTCTTTTCCTCGGCCAGCATCTCTTTCATGATCCCTTTCAGCACGGCGATATCGCCGTTGATTCGGATTGGCAGCCAGAGATCGCTCAGCTTCTGGCCCTCGCCGAAAAGCAATCCGGGCACGCGCAGTGGATTCTTCAGGTCCTGCGGATTTTTGAACCGAAAGTTGCCGATCTCCGGCATGGGATTGATCGAGACAATCTTTGCTCCCGCCTCTTTTGCCTGCTGCAGACTGTCCAACATTCGCGGATGATTTGTTCCCGGATTCTGGCCGATGATAAAAATGGCGTCGGTCTGTGCGAAGTCGGCCAGTTTCACACAACCTTTTCCGACACCGATCACTTCCTTCAGTGCCGCGCCACTTGATTCGTGGCACATGTTCGAGCAATCCGGCAGATTGTTGGTGCCAAATTGTCGAACAAATAGTTGATAGAGAAACGCGGCCTCGTTACTCGTCCGGCCGCTGGTATAAAACGCGGCCGAGTTCGGTGTTGGAAGCGCGTTGAGTTCCGTCGCAATTAACTTGAACGCATCGTCCCACGAAATCGGCTGATAATAATTCGAGCCGGCCGGTTTGACCAACGGTTGCGTCAAACGTCCCTGTTGTCCGAGCCAGAAATCGCTTCGGCTTCGCAGGTCATCCAGCGAATGCTTCCGAAAAAATTCTTCGGTCAATCGTTTGGTCGTCGCTTCGTCGGCGATCGCTTTCGCACCGTTCTCACAGAATTCCGCGACTTTTCGATATTCATCCGGACTCGGCCACGCGCAACTCTGGCAAACGAATCCCTTTTTTTTGTTTACCGACAGCAGCGTTTTGAGCGAACGCACCGGTCCCATTTCGCGCAGACCAAAGCGCATTGTCTGATAGATCGCCGGCAATCCCGCTGCAACTGTTGGTCGTGACGCGCGCTGTGCCGGTTTTCGCTCGACAGGAGTTTGCGCGCCCGGCGTAGGATTTTCCTGGGCGCGATCCGCATCGATGATCGGCGGACTTTTGGGCGCCCTAGTTCCGACGTCAGGCGGTTTTTGCGCGACTGTGTCCAATTGTTCGTGCTGCGAATCGCGATCTTCATTCGGATTCGGCATAACAAGAACAACTAAACCGAATCGCTCGGTGGCGCAGGTGCTGGCGGCGCCGCGCCCGATGCAGATGTCGATCCTGGAACCGAAACGGAAGCTGACCTGCCAGCCCCCGAAGGCGCAGATGCGGCGGCCGCTGCCGCTTTTTTCTTCGCTGCCGCGGCCGCTGCGGCATCAGCGAGTTTTGCGTCGACCTCGGCGGCTTCGGTCGGGCAAATGCCGTGATAGTAAGTGTTCGATTTGGAAAGCTCTCTCTTGCGTTGCAGTAGCGCATCGAAACGTTCCCGACGGCTGAGCTCGAAAACCTTATCCATCTTGATCGCTTCGAACGGGCAAACCTCCACGCAGATCTGGCAGCTCATGCAGACGGAAATATCAATGTCGAAGACTGCCGGATAAAACTGCGGCTTGCCCATGTAATCGGGCTTCTTGTCTTCGCTCTTAATAATATAGATGCACTGCGGCGGACATTCCTTTTCGCAAATCTTGCAGGCGACGCAGCGCAAGCCGGCTTCCGCATCATCCGTATCGTAAATAAGGAATGGAAAGTTGCGATAATTTTCAGCGAGCGGAGTGCGTTCCTCCGGATACTGCACCGTAATCAGACGGTCCTTCTCGAAATAACTTCCGACAAAGTTCCGCGCGGTTACCGCCATGCCCTTGAGTATGCCCGTGCCGATCATGCTTATTTCATCGATCCACTTCTCCCATCACGATATCCACGCTGCCTAAGATAACCATCACATCGGCGACGGTGTGACCAAGACAAAGATCCTCCAAAACGGTCAGATTTATGAAACTCGGCGGGCGCACCCGGTAACGATAGGGATTCGTCCCTCCGTCGCTGATTAAGTAGAAACCGAGTTCGCCTTTCGGGCCTTCAATCCGTCCGTAAGCTTCGCCCACTGGCGGACGAAAAGCGCGGATCTTTACTTTCGGATTCATCACCGGACCGGCGGGGATTTGTTCGAAAGCCTGTTTCAAAATTCCGATGCTCTCGCGCATTTCGAGAACGCGCATCATCAATCGGTCGTAAGTGTCGCCATGGTCGCCGAGCGGCACGCGGAATTTGAAGCGCGGATAAAACCCATAGCCATCCACTTTGCGGATATCGTAATTCACGCCGCACGCGCGAAGCATGGGGCCAGTGATGCCGGCATTGATCGCCA
>WNFY01005231.1_pt1 | contig 11759 bp, 13 predicted proteins | sample 5400091 | NCBI WGS metagenome assembly WNFY01 (sample SAMN13153364, study PRJNA577476) | soil metagenome | isolation source: 60 cm soil or saprolite under grassland replicate 1 | place: USA:California | collected 2016-06-15 | reverse complement strand
GTGCCGCCATCAGTTGGAACGCTCTTCGTCGGAACAGCGCATCGTGAGCTAATTCCAAACGGAAAGAAAAACGAAACGGCGGAAGTCGTCACGCTTTCGCTCACGTTTGATCATCGGGTTGTTAATGGGGCCGGTGCCGCCAGTTTCGTGCACGAAGTCAAAGAGCAAATCGAGCGATTCAAAGTCCCCGCGGCAAAGGCAGACACGATCCCGACTTAACGTTTGCGGGTTCTGCGACGCTTCTGGCCATCGAACAGGGAGGCCCGCTCGATTAGCAAGCGCTGATGTGGTGCGGGATGTCTTTAGGATCATTGGGATCAATCACAACGACGAATGAGCCCATGGGCGAAACCATGATGAAGTCCGGATGCGGCACCTCGTAAGTTTCTCCGCTCACGGTGTGAATTTTGTACGGCACGAACGGGACGGCACGATTGAATTCGCGGATAGAGTCAATGACCACGAAAAAACTCATACGTCTGAAGCACCGGTTTATCAAGGCTCACGTGGCCTCTGCACGCCGCTTCGCGTGTTTGGACTACAGCGCGCGCCGAGTGACGCGCCGGCCCAACACGTAAGGCTAATCATCGGTCCGCCCCTTGCGTGATCGCTCCTTCGCCAAGTTGCCGCATCTGGCCGAATAAGCCAAACTTCACGACACATGACCTTTGAAGTTCGACGCACGATCGGCGCTGATCATCCCAGTTTGCCCGGGCATTTCCCCGGCGCAGCTATTGTGCCGGGCGTAGTGATCCTCGACGAAATCGTCGCAGCTTTAACTGAGTGGCGCAAAGATTCTCACGTTACCGTCATAAGCACAGTCAAGTTTCTCGTGCCCTTGAAACCTGGCCAGCCGTTCACCATCTGCCTTGTCGCGAGCGAGCACGCTGACGAAGAAGTTGGTTTCCGCTGTCATGTCGAGGACCACGTGATAGTTGAAGGTCGACTTCAGGTCCGTTACGGATCAAACTGACTTCGTGAACGCGGCAACGTCTGACGCGCCTGCATTTAACGCTCCGCGGCGCGATCCGCGCCTGACGCATTTGCTCAAAGATTACCCAGCGCCAGTGTTCAGCGAACAGTTATATCAAAGCATCGAACTGATGGAGCGATACAGCATCGACCTGGCGATCGATTTGTTGCGTCGCCTGGATGTGATCGACCAACTTGACGAGTGGCGATCGGCGGATGAACTCTGCCACGCGCTTTCTTTTCAGCCGCGTTTCAGTTTCGCCTTAAGTTGGATTTTGGAGCGGCTGGTCGAGACCGGTTGCATCGAGATGCGACTCGACGGTAACACCCGCTCGTATCATCTGCGACGTGCGCCGTGGGAACCCGACCTTGCGCAGTTGCGTGCGGTCGGGCTCAACATTGATCGCGGTAACGCGGCGACTTTAGATTTATTGGATTATGCAGCGAGCCTCTATCCAGCCGTCGCTCGCGGCGAGCAGAGCGGTGATCATAGCATAATCGGCCCTCAGGGGATAGGGCTCTGGCTGAGCTATTTTAGTAACGACAATTTAACTTACGCGGTGAACAACTGGATTAGTGCAGTGCTCGCCGCCGATCGTCTGTCCACGCGCGGCCGGGTGCGGATTTTAGAAGTCGGCGCCGGTTCTGGTAGCGCCAGTGAAGCCTTGCTTCGGTGCTTTGATGAACGCGGGCTTCTGCCGCACATAGAACGCTACCTCATTACCGAGCCGAACGCGTTCTTCCGGCGGCGGGGTCAGCGCGAATTGGCGAGGCGATATCCGGACCTGGCGCTGGAATGGGACGCATTCGACATCAATTCGCCATGGAATACTCAAGCCGCCGCTTCCGGCGAGTTCGATCTTGTATACGCCGTCAACGTGCTGCACATCTCAAAGGATCTTTTGTTTACCTTGAATCAGGCGCGCTCCGCCTTGAAGGGCGATGGCTGGCTGGTAATCGGCGAATGCCTACGGCCGCACGACAACCAGCCTATCTATCCGGAGCTGATGTTTCAGATTTTGGAGAGCTTCACCGAGGTCCAGACAGATCCGGAATTTCGTCCGAATCCCGGCTTTCTGACTGCAAATCAGTGGCGCCGCACATTTACGCGCGCAGGCTTTCAAGGCGTCGGGATTGCGCCCGATATCGATGGCATTCGTGAGATTTATCCGCATTTTTTCACCGGCGCCATTTGCGCACAAAAGCACTCTGACCACAAATGACCCCGCAACCTTTCGGGGCTGAAGCTTTGGTCGCGCATCGTTGGGGAGACCTGCCGGAGCGTGGCACGCCCGCCTCGCTGCGGCTGATTGCCTGGATCGCCGTGCGCATCGGGCGTTGGACGACAAGGTTGCTGCTGTATCCGATTACCCTGTATTTCGTAATTAGCGCGCGTGAAGCGCGGCGGGTATCTTACGAATACTTAAGACGCGTGCGCGGCCATCCTGCCGCTTGGTGGCATGTCTTTCGCCATTTTTATTGTTTCGCTGCCACGATTTTAGATCGCCTTTATTTGCTAAGGGGCGAGTTCGAGCACTTTGACGTGACTTTTCATGAGAAGGAAATCCTCCTCCGGAAAATCGAAAGCGGTAAAGGTTGCATCCTTTTGGGTTCGCATTTAGGCAGCTTCGAGGTATTGCGGACGCTCGGCGTAACGCAGCAGAACTTTCCGCTCAAGGTGTTGATGGACACCGCGCACAACCAAAACATCACGCGCTTTCTCGATTCGCTTAACAAGAAAATCGCCAGCACCGTCATCGTGCCGGACCGACCGGATACCCTGCTCAGGGTCAAAGAGAGCCTGGAGGCAGGCTTTCTCATTGGCATGTTAGGTGACCGCGTCTCCGGCGGTGACAAGACGACGCAATGTCAGTTCCTGGGCGCGTTGGCTACATTTCCGGCCGGCCCAATCCTGCTCGCAGCCATTATGCATTGCCCGGTCGTCCTCTTTTTCGGTCTCTACCGCGGCGGGAAGTGCTACGATATCCATTTCGAGCATTTTGCCGAGGAGATCACTTTGCAGCGCGACCGGCGCACGGAAGACGTTCAGCGTTGGATGCAACGCTATGCTGAGCGGTTGGAGTATTACGCGCGCCTTGCGCCTTACAATTGGTTTAATTTCTACTCGCTCTGGGATCAACCACCGCTCCGTGAAAGTTCTAAAAATGGTCAATGAACTCCCGATTAACAAAACGGAAATCCGCACCCTCATTCCACACTCGGGTTCGATGTGCCTGTTAGATAGCGTCACCGTGTGGGACGATCGATCAATTATCTGCATCAGTAACACGCATCGTGATCCGGTCAATCCATTGCGCCGCGATGGACGGCTATCGGCAGTGCATGCTTTCGAATACGCTGCCCAAGCCGCTGCCGTGCACGGCGGATTGCGTGCCCGCTCGGTCGGCCTGACGGCGCCGCCCGGCTATCTGGTCGCGCTACGAGATGCGCATTTACATGTGATGCATCTGGATGACGTCGCTTCGCCACTTCAGATTCGCGCGCATCGTTTGTTTGGAGAGGCGGCGAACACTGTTTACGAATGTCAGGTTTTAGCCGGGGATGTTCTCCTGGGCGAGGGACGCATTACCATCATGCTGCGCGCGTGATCGGCTGTAGCCGGGATCGCTGATCCCGGCCACACAAGCTATCTGGCAAATTAGCACCGTAGCCGCGACTCTGCCTGTTCAGAAACGTAGCGCGAGCGTTTCGCTTGCGAGTCTCCAATGCAATCTGGAAGTTCGCGCGACCTTACATCACGATGCCGCCGTCAACGCAGAGCACCTGACCGGTAATGTAATTTGCCTCCGCTGATGCAAGGAACGCCACGGCACTGGCGATTTCTTCGGGCGTGCCCGTTCTATCGAGCGGAATTTTCGAGTGAATTGTTTTCTTGATTTCGTCCGAGAGTCCGGCGGTCATGTCCGTGGTGATGAATCCCGGCGCCACCGCATTGACGGTGATATTGCGGCTAGCCAATTCGCGAGCCAGCGACTTGGTGAAACCGATCAGTCCGGCTTTGCTCGCTGCGTAATTTGTTTGCCCGGCATTGCCAATCAGCCCGATCACCGAGCTGATGTTGATAATACGGCCGCTCCGTCGTTTGGTCATCGAGCGAAGAATCGATTGGGTAAAACTGAACGCGCCGCGCAAGTTCGTGCTGATAACCGCGTCCCAATCTTCCACTGACATGCGCATTGCCAGCATGTCGCGGGTCACGCCGGCATTGTTCACCAGGATGTCGATCCTGCCAAAGTCTTCGAGAATCTGGGCACCAACTTTTTGTACCGCCCCATGATCAGCGACATTCGCCGCGTAAGCTTTCGCTGCATTCGGGCGAATTGCATTAATTGCATCGGCAGTATTTTTCGCATTCGTTTCTGTCAGGCTCACGCACGCCACGCGCGCGCCTTCATTGGCAAAACGCATGGCAATCGCGCGCCCAATTCCCCGCCCCGCTCCGGTCACAATTGCAGTTTGGTTTTCGAATCTCATAGAGGTGCTGACTCCGAGAGTAGCGAACGATCTTATGATTTGTCGAGCGGGTAGCCTTATTTGCTGGGTCGGCCCGAAGCGAAATCTGCTTTAATCACTTCCATGGCGGCGTCCCGACCGCTGAGCCACATTTCGGCCGTCATCGGAGCATGCAACCGTGGATCCAATGAATCGACTCGGCTCGCGAACATTTGCCGCCAGAGAGCGCGCTAGGTCTCGCGTCTGATCAATATCACCGCCAATATCGAACCGAAGGTTCGAGCACCAGATTCTTCGGCTGCGTTTTTTGCACCTCATCGTGCACCCGCGTCACAAATTGAGAAATTTCCAGCCCCTCCGCATCGGCTGTCGAGTTTGCCCGGAACTGCACGTAGAGGCCATCGATCTCCGCCATTGGAGCGATACGAAAGAACTCATCGCCCTGCTGCAAATAGAACGGCTCGTTCGCAATCCTGATCGCAGCGCCCCAGCGATGTTTCGTCTCGTCCGGAGTCAGTTCGCCCGACCAAAGACGTACCTGCCCCAACCGCTCAGGCATGGAAGCTTGGGGGAGAAACGCCATCTCACGCTCAACGTGGCGACGATCGCGCAAAATCAGACTGAACCGAAGTCGATCAGGCGTCTGCGCCACGCCGAGTGCGTAAAGCAACCCAGCATGCTCAATGAGCCAAACCGTATTCCACCTTAAGTAGCCATCCAAGCCACCGGACGTTTTGCGAAGGCGCACAAGGAGTTCGTCGATGCTTAAACCTTCGATTCTTGTCACGTTTGCGCCAAGCAGTTCACCGTATTCTGGTCCCGCTCACGCGATAATCATTGAATCGGGGAACTAGATAATCCGAAACGGCAGCTTGTTTTGCGGTCTCCAAGCATCGGCCTGGCCAAACCTCAGAGAATCGTGCGCGTTACGTGCAAAGGCGGCAATTTGGAGCAAGCTGACGAGGAATTTCTCTTTCGAAAATGCTTCGGCTTGTGCCTCTAGGTTATTAATGAAGGCAAGCGCTTCGCGCCGGTTCCCGGATGGAAACGCTTTGCTTTTCAGGACGTAATTTCTCTTGGCAAACTCAAGATCTTCAATCTGCGACGGACTGATCGCAGCACTACATGAGAAACCCAAAGTGACGCAAAGAATCGCGACCGGGCCTAGCTGGCAGCTTATTTTCAATACTCGCAATTAATCAAATCGTTGCCAGCCGCATTTCCTTCGATGTAGCGAAGATGGCCAAGAAAGCGACTTCAATTGCGAGCGCTTCCTGAATATTGCGACCAAGATGATCGCGCAACTCTTCAAGGCAACGGATGCGTTGCAAAATCTCGGCGCTCTTGAAACGGGTTGCGAGCGCAGCGGTTTCCTTGCTTGCGCTGGGCAGATTACGGCGCTCTACATTCGTACTCGACCGAAGAACGTCAGACCACCAGGCGAATAATGTTTCGATCAATCCGGCGCGCCGTTGCAGATAAAGGCTCTCCGTCAACGCCTTGTAGTATTGCTCGCGTTCTTCCAGCCAAACGCCATCCGTGGCATCTTTGTAGCGCGCTTGTTCCTGTTTTAATGACTCGTCTGTCTCGCGCTTGATCTGCTCCCGAATCGCGCGGAGCAGACGCTGAAATTCCTGAGCGAGTCGATACGCGTGCTGAATACTCCAGTTCTGCTCGCAGGCGGATTGTTGCAAGAGTTTCACGAGCTTTTCTTCTTCTGCGGTCTTGCGTTGACGCTGGTGGTGCGAGGCAAGCGGAATTGCGATGCACCGGGAAAGAATTGTCTCCGGCAGAGCCTCGGGTAAGGCGCTCAGAAGAAGCAGCAAGGAATCCCTGGGTGGTTCTTCGAGCGTCTTGAGAAACGCGTTCGCCGCCTGTGGTTGAAGCCGATCGGCATCCGAAATAATCACGACTTTGCGCCGGCCATTTGACGCGCGCATTTGCAGCGCATGCTCGAGATCGCGAATCTGCTCAATAACAATGCGCCGGGATTTCGATTCGGGTCGGGCGACGAAAATCTCTCGAGCTTTCGCGGAGAAGACGTCGGCGGCGTTTGTTCCGTTTACAAGACTCGCTAGCTCTGCCGCCAGCACCTGTTTTCCGCTGCCGGGCGGTCCGGAAATTAAATAGGCGTGCGCGAGCCGGTTTTGGTCGTGGGCGCGTCGCAGATAGCCGAGCGCTGCCGTGCGGGAAAAAGCCATTTAGATGTTTGGTGTTCGATGTTTGATGTTTGATGTTTTCGCTAACACCGGGAAACGCGAAGAAACTATTTCCCAAATTTCGTTCTCGATCTTGTCCGCTTCGCGTGAGCCGTCGATCAGTATAATGCGATCTGGTTCGTGCCTGACCAAGTCTCGATACGCTTCACGAACTTGCTCATAAAACTCGGAGGGTTGTTGTTCCATCCGGTCCGCTCTGCGCGGTTGTTGCATCCTGGAACGCGCGGTTCCTGCGTCGACATCGAGCACGAAAGTGATGTCGGGGACGCAATCGCTAATCGCGAATGCATTCAGCCGTTCGACAATTTGACGGTCTAATTTTCGCGCTGCGCACTGGTACACAGTTGTGGAATCAAAGAAACGATCAGCGATCAGGCAAACGCCACGCTCCAGCGCTGGCTTAATTATCTCGCGGACAAGCTGGCTCCGGCTGGCCTCAAACAGCAGCAGTTCGGTCTCCGGAGTCATGCCAGCGTTATACGGCGCAAATTGAAGAAGCTCGCGAATCGATTCGCCAATGGGAGTGCCACCCGGCTCGCGGGTCACCAGAAATGGAATTCCCACGCGCTCCAAACGTGCCGCGAGCCTCTTCACTTGCGTGGACTTGCCGCATCCCTCAGATCCCTCAAACGTGATGAATGGCATCCGCGACATGATCTCGATTGTGAAACAAGCCGCCGCAATTGTCGAATACGTCGCCGCTGGAACATAGACCTGTGGTCTGCGTGCCCAGCGGAGTTGCATTCCGCTGTCTCGTCCCGGCCTGATGGTCTGTGCTACTATTACGAATGAAGAACTTCTGGCTAGTGAAACAGGAATCGAGCTCTTATTCGTGGTCGGATTTTGTGGCCGAGGGAGAAACAGCCTGGACAGGGGTTCGCAATTACACCGCGCGAAATAATCTGCGCAAAATGAAAAAGGGCGATGAAGTGCTTTTTTATCATAGCGGAGAGGAGAAAGCCGTCGTCGGTATAGCGAGGGTTACACGACCGGTCTATCCGGACCCCACGGCAAAGGAGGGAGACTGGAGCGCCATCGATCTGGCGCCAGTCAAATCTTTGCGTCGGCCAGTAACCCTGCGCCAAATCAAAAGCGAGCCTCGGTTGAAGCAGATTCCGCTCGTTCGACAATCGCGCTTATCGGTTATGCCGCTGGCTAAAGCGGAATTTCGCGAGATTGTGAAGATGGGCATGGGATAGGTGGATCGGTCGCTCCGGACAGGCGATTGACCTGCTCGAATTTGCCCTTGGTGGGAGTGCACCGAGGCCGAAAAAAATACTACAAAAGAAAGGACAATGGAATCGGCAGCGACAATGGAATTTTTGCCAGTCGTGGCGACGCCGGGCGTCTCCCGCGATTTTCTGGTGGTATCGATCCACGACGTGGCCCCTTCCAATCGCCAGCTCGTTGATGAAATGATCACCAGCCTCGGCCATCGCGGCGTGCGCGTTTGCTCTCTCTTGGTTGTGCCGGATTATCATCATCAGGGATTGTTTACAAGAGATCGCCAATTCGTGTCGTGGTTGCGGGATTTGGAATTGGATGGTCATGAGGCCGTCATCCACGGCTATTTTCATGAACGCCCTCCTCGCCCGGGGGAAAATTTGGGCGTCAGATTTCTGACGAGATTTTACACGCATCATGAAGGCGAATTTTACGACCTTGATTATGAAGAGGCTTTCCGCCGAATCACCAATGCGCGCGATGAATTTCGTTCGGCTGGTCTGACCTCACGCGGCTTTGTCGCGCCTGCCTGGCTGCTTGGCGAGGAAGCCGAACGCGCCGTGCGTGATGCTGAATTGGAATACACCACGCGGTTGCACAAAGTATGCGATCTGCGTTCGGGCGAAGAGTTCGCCGCGCGATCAATTGTCTATAGCGTGCGAGCCGGTTGGCGACGCGCGCTGAGCCGTGCTTGGAACGCCACGCTCTTCCGGCTTTTGCAGAGCAGTCCGCTCTTGCGCATCAGCATTCATCCGCCCGACTATTCTCATCCGCCGATTTGGCGGCAGATCATGGATCTTATCGAAGCGACGGCGGGATCCAGAACCACGACCACCTATCAGGACTGGATTGCCGAACAAAGATTAAGACGCGGAGTCTAGTCATGAGTAAATGCGACCTTCATATCCACTCGCGCTACAGTGCGCGCTCAGAGGAATGGCTGTTCCGTCGTTTCGATTTTCCGGATAGCTACTCGGATCCGAAGGCGCTGCACCGGCAGTTGCTCCAGTGCGGTATGGATTATGTGACGATCACCGATCATGATACGATCGAGGGTTGCCTGCAAATTGCAGATTTGCCAAACATCTTTATTAGCGAGCAGGTTACAACATATTTCCCGCACGATCAGTGCAAGCTGAGTATCCTCGTTTGGGGAATTTCAGAACAGCAGCACCGCGAGATTGAAGGGATCCGCGACAATATTTTTGAGCTGCAACACTACCTCCAAACCGCACAAATCGCGCACGCGGTTGCCCATCCTCTTTACAGCGTCAACGCCAAACTGGAGGCGAGCCATCTCGAGCGGCTCATCCTTCTTTTCAAACATTTTGAGGGAATCAACGGTCTGCGGGACGCTCTTTTAAGCGATCTGGCCCAGACTCTTTTCAGTCAACTGACGCCGGCCAAGATTGAGCTGCTGGCAAATCGCCATGATCTTGCGCCAACGCACGCGGAGCCGTGGAGAAAGATTCTCGTTGGTGGCTCGGATGACCACGGCGGACAATTTGTTGCTTCGGCTTTTACGGAAACGCCGAACGCAAATTCCGCGGAAACATTTCTTGCATCCATTCGCCACGGCAATTGCAGCGCGCAGGGCCGCGGTGGAACTCCTCTCGCCCTCTCCCACGGCTTCTACAACACGCTCGCCTGTTTTATCGAAGACCGGTTCCACGAAAAACTCGGGCCGAGCGCGGCCTTGCTGGAAAAAATGTTCTCGCGTTTCATGGAAGGGCGCGATCCGACGGAATTCACGCTTGGAGAAAAAGCGGGCCTGGCCGGACAAGCTGTCTTGTCTGGAAAGATCTTCGACTTATTGAAGCCTGCAAACGTCTCGCTCTGGAAAGAGCTTTCCAGTTATTTTGGGCGACCTGAAGTGAAGGCGAAACTCGCCAGACAAGTGGACGCAGTCAGCGAGCCGGAGCGCCGTACATTCCTCCTAGCAAACATGGTGGCCGAACAGCTCGCATTTCGATTTTTTAACAAATTCATTCAGCAACTTAGCAGCGGCAACATGGTGGAAAGCATGCAGGCTCTCATCGCGATCGCGCCTATCCTCGTGATCCTTACGCCGTACATCTACGGTTTTCATAGCCAGGCGCCGTCGCGAAAATGGCTGCGTGGCATTTTCAGAGAGTTGACCGGCGGGGTCCCGGTCGCGCTGCAAAATCGCAAACGAGCGTGGTTCACCGATACTCTCGACGACGTCAATGGCGTCGCGACGACGATTCGCAAAATGACCTCGGCGGGTGCGGCTGCCGGAAAAGAATTAATTGTCGTGGTTTCACGCGGCGAGTTGCAAACAGACGATATCCCGATCAAGAATTTCAAGCCGATCGGCGAATTCGAATTGCCCGAATACGAGCTGCAAAAGCTCAGCTTCCCGCCGATTCTCCAGATTCTCGATTACATTCAGCGGGAAAAATTTACCGAGATCATCATCAGCACGCCGGGACCTGTTGGATTGACCGGGTTGCTCGCGGCCAAGATGCTTAATCTACAAACGAGCGGCATTTATCACACAGATTTTCCGCAATACATCCGCATTCTGACCGAGGACGGTTTTCTCGAAAGCGCTGCATGGCGTTACATGCATTGGTTCTACGGCCAACCCGACACCGTCTTCGTCAACTCGGAAGAATATCGGCAAAGCTGGATCAAGCGCGGCTTCGATCCCGCAAAGCTGAAAATTTTCCCGCGGGGTCTCGATACCAACCTGTTTAGCCCGGGGCGACGTGAGCCGGCTTTTTGGAAAAAATTTGGCGCGGACAACGCTCAGGTGCGTCTGCTCTACGTCGGCCGAATATCGAAAGAAAAAGATCTTGATGTTTTGGCGGATGCCTACCGGCGATTACGCGATGAAGATCTCCCTGTGCAGCTTTTTGTCGTTGGTCACGGCCCGTACTCCGAGGCGCTGGCTGAGGCGTTGCCCGAGGCATTTTTTACCGGCTATCTCACGGGTAAGGAATTGGCCACAGCGTACGCATCCGCCGACATCTTTGTTTTTCCCAGCACGACCGATACCTTCGGGAACGTCATCATCGAAGCGCAAGCTTCTGGGGTGCCGGTCGTGGTTTCCGATTCCGGCGGTCCCAAAGAGTTGGTGGAAGACAAAGCCACGGGTCTTATCACCAAATCGCATGACGCTGACGATTTTGCGCGCGCTATCCGCGCGCTCGTGACCGATCCCGCGCTGCGAGAGCGCATCGGCAACTCCGCTCGCAAAAGCGTCATCGACAGGAGCTGGCCCAACGCGTTCCGAAAGTTTTGGGTCACGACCGACGCTTAGGAGACGCTCCCACTCGCTATTCGAAGACACGAATCGGCCTTCCCCACACCTGTCAAAGCCGCCCCTCCCGCTTTAACGCTTCAACCCTTCGATTCGGCTTCTCTTTACCGGCCGCGATGGTCACCACCACCGTGGCCGATCGAACCCATGGCATGAGATCCGCTCACGTGCCCCATCGAATGTATGCCACCAGATCTGCTGAAGCCGGACCTAAAGCTCGATCTGCGACCGACATTCCGCGTCGAATTCATCTTCGACGTGTGGCCTCTGCCAATGTTCGTTGCGCTCTTGCCATGGACCGCCGTGCTCTTGCCATGAGCCGCCGTGCTCTTGCCATGAGCCGCCGTGCTCTTGCCATGAGCCGCCGTGCTCTTGCCATGAGCCGTGCTGAGGTTCTGCGCATGCGCTGCTGCCTGGCTCGAGCGGTGCGCATCGCTCACAATCTTGCCGAGATTTAGGCCGTTATCGTGCGCAATCTTGCCCCAGCCCTCGCCAGCCTGGTGCATCGCTACGATGTCATTAAAGCCTTGGCCGGATGCATTAGCTAGCAGGTGCGCGTTCTCCAATTCACCCCAGCCGAGCCC
>WNFY01007915.1_pt1 | contig 11761 bp, 8 predicted proteins | sample 5400091 | NCBI WGS metagenome assembly WNFY01 (sample SAMN13153364, study PRJNA577476) | soil metagenome | isolation source: 60 cm soil or saprolite under grassland replicate 1 | place: USA:California | collected 2016-06-15 | reverse complement strand
TTGCGGCTGCTGTCGTGCTGATCAATCCGACATTGCAAATGCCCGCGATTACCAAATTCATTGACGGCAGCGGCCTTGTCTTTGCGGGTCCTGTATTTCCGTTTGTATGCATCACCATCGCCTGCGGCGCAGTCTCCGGTTTTCATTCTCTAATTGCTTCCGGCACGACGCCGAAAATGATCACTCGGGAATCGAGCATACGCGGTATCGGCTATGGCGCGATGGTAACAGAAATGATGGTCGCCCTGATGGCGATGATCGCAGCGTGCGTGCTTCAACCGGGAGAGTATTTCGCGATTAACACAAAGGGCGCGCCGACCGAAGTTGTTGCAACGGTTTCTGCCGCTGGTTTTCCGGTAACTGAGCCAGAAATGCAGAAGCTCGCGACAAGCCTGGGGGAATCCACGATGTTTAACCGCGCGGGAGGAGCTCCAACTTTCGCAGTTGGCATGGCACACATGTTTGCGCGCGTCTCAGCCAAGGCGACTGCGCTGGCGTTGTGGTATCACTTCGCCATCATGTTCGAAGCTCTGTTCATTCTTACAACGATTGACGCCGGAACACGTGTCGGGCGATTTTTGCTTCAGGATTTCTTGGGCAATCTCTGGCGCCCTCTTGGCAACACGCGCTCGTGGAGCGCAAATTTTTTCTCCAGCATTTTGCTCGTTGCGGCGTGGGGCTGGTTTTTATACGAAGGTGTGATCGATCCTCTTGGCGGCATCAACTCACTTTGGCCGCTGTTCGGCCTCGCCAATCAATTGCTGTCGGTGGTCGCACTCTGCCTCGGTACGACCCTTTTGATCAAAATGCGAAAGAGCAAATATCTCTTTGTAACTCTGATTCCGCTTTGCTTCATGTGTGCGGTCACATTTTCAGCGGGTTACCTGAAAGTTTTCTCACCCGACCCAAGGCTCGGTTTTTTGAGCGGCGCCCAATCGCTTTTGAGTCAGGCCGCAGCGATTACCGATCCTGTCAAGGCGGCTAATCTGGCTCGGCAGGCAACCATCTGGCGATTCGACGCGTTTGTGGCCATTTCGTTTCTTGTGCTGGTACTCCTGATCGTGCTGGGGTCGGCGAGGCAATGGTGGCAATTACTGCGCGGAACCAAACGCGTCGTTTTACACGAGAGTGAATTTGTGCCGCTGAGTGCGGTGTCGTAACTCTAATTGTACAAATCCTGTCGGCGATGAGTGAGCGACTCGACGCGGCTCCGAACAGAACGAACGAGATCTTCAGATAAATCAGCCTGAATAAGTTCTTCGCGGTCTGCTGATGCAGATGCAACCACGACTCCGCGAGGATCGATGATTGCTGAGCTACCGCAAAACCATAAGTCGTCGTCTTTCCCGACGCGGTTGGATGCAATCACATAGCCCTGGTTTTCTATCGCGCGCGCAAGGGCAAGCGTTCGGAAATGTTCAAGGCGCGGGAACGGCCATGCAGAAGAGACAATAAAAGCGCCGACATTTTGATCGACCACAAGGCGTCTGTACATCTCCGGAAACCTGAGGTCGTAGCAGATACTGAAGCCAAAGCGCAGATCGCCAATGGCAAAGCTTGCGAAAGCGTCGCCCGGAGCAAAACACTTCTGTTCTTCAACGGGCGCGACTGCATACAAGTGGGCCTTTCGATATTTCGCGGCGATTTGGCCCTGTTGATCGACAAAAACCAAGGAATTGTAAATTGAAGTGCCATCCCGTTCCGATACGCCGCACACAATCGCGATGGAAAGCTTCGCCGCGATTTCCTGAAGTCCCGGGACAAAACCACTGGTCCACGAATTGGCGTGCGCTTCGATTACGGACATCGAATAGCCCGTGTCGGTCATTTCCGGAAAAACAATCAGCTCCGTGCCAGCGTCTCTGGCGCGACGAGAAAAATCTCGAACCTTGAGCAGATTGGCTTTTGGGTCACCGAGCGAACAAGAAATCTGAGCAGCCGCAACTTTCATTTGAATCTGCACACTAAACACACAAAAAGACGCGAAATTTCATATATGACATTGAGCGCCTGTTTTACGTTGGTCTGTTTCGCGTGTTTCGTGGGTTAAGCAATTAGAAGACAGGGAAGCGCGGAAAAGCAGTTACAAACGCACCTGCTCCGCGTTCTTGGCAGGGATCCAACCGCGCAAGGTGTTCGGCAGTGCCGCGTAGATCCAATCTCCGCGAGTGCTCAAGATTTTGACTTCACTGCCAGGCGGCAACGCCAGGACGCTGTTTGCAGTGTCCGCGGTTGCAAGACGCGCCTGGACATCCTTGCCCGTTACTATGGCCAGAGCGCTTCCATTGCTCCCACGCTCGAGTGTATACACAGAGTAGATCGCACCCGCGCCGATCAGCAGGCAAAAGATCAAGACGGAAATCAACGTGGCCGATCTGCGACGCGCAAAGATCAGCATGACAATCGCAAGCGCTGCGAGCCAAAAAGCGATGACCGCTCCGATGCAGTACTGATTGACGCTCGCAAATTGCAAGTAGCGCTCCGGCCAGCTTTGCTGCAGCTCAAGCGCGTGCGCCTCGTCACGGGCGATCTGCAAATTGGCCGTAGCTTCCGGATGATGCCGCTCCAAGGCGAGCGCCCGCTCATAATTCAAGATCGCGCGGCCAAAATCGCCTGTCCTGAAATAAGCGTTGCCAAGATCGTAAAACAGATTTGCGCTCCATTGTCCTGCACGAACGAGTGTCTCGTAACCGGAGATCGCTTCCGCGAAATGACCCTGCGCATACTCCTGGTTTGCTTTCGTGAAGTCTGCATTTATTTGTGCGATAGCCGATGAAGCGATTGTAAAAACCAAACAGAAAAAAATCGCAAGCGTTCGATTGGCGGTCATCCCGAGCGAAGCAAAGCGAAGTCGAGGGAGCCCGTGCAATTGCCCTTGGATCGCTCCACGAAGTTCCTCGACTCCGCTCGAAATGATGCTGAAAACTTTCATCTTAAATTCCGAATCAGCTCCAGCACTTCGCGCTGGCTTTCAGGAGAGACTCGTCCGGGACCGTTACGGGCTCCGCTGTATTGCCATTCGTCGCTTTGCTCGAATAACCGGCGGAGCCGGTCGCGTGAATCGCTATTGAGCTTGAAAGTCTCTGCGGCAGTCTCCACATCTACCATATTTGGATCGATGCGACGATTGCCCGACGCCAGAGCAGCTTTTACACGAACTACTCTGGATGCTTCAGCATAATATTCCCGAGGCGATACGTCGTTACGATGGAGCTTGTGCATCAGATCAGTCGCTTCATGTTGCAGCGCGGCGATACGTTGCGCTTCGCGATTATCAATCCTCGCCCGGCGAATCTTCCAACCCGCAAATCCGATTAACGCCAGTAACGGAAACACCTGCGCCATCCAGAAAACGTTTCGTGTATAAATCGGTGCAAAGGATTCCGCCTTCGTCGGCAACTCCGTTAGCTGATACAAAATATCCTGTGGCTTGTTTGTACTCGGGACCGGTGATGCCGCGCGCGCTGCTGCAGCCGGGGGTGCAGACCCCGACGGCGCACCAACTGCACTCGAAGCAATAGCTGCGCCTCCCTCCACGCTGATCGGAATCGCCTCACTGTGCAGGGTCACATATTGTTCCTTCACTGGGTCGAAGTACGAGAACGCGAGCGGCGGGAGCCCTTGCTTTTTGTCGTTGGGCGAAAGCACCATCTCGAAAGTCTTGGTGCCACTGAGGCCGACCTCATCGTCCTGCTTGAACTTGGATGACGGCGGATATTTATGCCAGCCGCGCTCGTCTTCAACGACGGGCGCATTGACGCGATCAAAATTGCCGCGGCCAGAAATTGTAGTCGTGACGGTGATGGGATCGCCTACCTGCACGGTCCTGGGTTTTGCCTCGTTCGTCATTGTGAAATTCCCAATTGCGCCCGAAAAACTGGTCGGTGCATTTGGCGGCAACGGCTTTACCTCGAGTGCCACAGGTTCACTTTTGATCTCCACCTCGCGGCGTTCGCCAAGTTGAGCAAAAGGATTGGAGAAGAACGGATCGGAGAACGGGTCATCCTGGTCGAACAGGTCGAAAGGCGAACGGCCCCGCGCGCGTGGCGGGCTCTGCCGGCGAGGAACGACAACTTGCGCCTTCGCCTTTACCGGCCCGATTTCAAATTTGCCCGCCCGTGCCGCGGCAATGGCCGTTTTGTATGTTACTACCTCATAAAGTCTGCCGCTGATCGTTTCAGTATTTTCGGCGGACTGCTGCAACTTCTGCGCCGTAAATCCCTGTCCCGTGATCTCCGGCGGCTCGATGAGTCGTGGGCGAACGCGCGGATCAAATCCCATCCGAATTTGAACAGGAACAATCTCGCCAACGTATGCGGTCTTGCTTGGTACGATCAACTCGGCGAAAACCAGATTATTTGCGCCGGCTGCCTGTGCATCACGGCCAGACCGGGCGCCCGACGAGCGGCCGGACGAATCCGCGACGTTTAATGTCAATGCCGGGCTGCGCAGCGAATTGTTTCCCACGCGAATGGTTTGAGGCGGGATGGTGAATCTTCCCGCTCTCAGCGGCATCACAGTATAGTCGTATACCACGCTGGAGGTTAAGCTGAGATTGTTCATCTCGATGCGTTGTGACGTTCCTGTTCGCCGAATTTCGAGACCATCCACCATGATCTCTTCTGGCGCGTCCGCGCCACGTGCTCCGGTGATTCGAATTTCCAGTCGCACCGTTTCGCCCAGCGCAGCTTCAGAACTATTCAAAACCGCTGTGACGCTCGGCGAATCGGCATGTGCAAACTGCGCACCCGCGATGATACCGAAGACAGCAATAAAAATTCGCCGGGACGTCGACATCCTAAAGTTCATCTCGCAAGCGTTATTCCAAGCGGAGTCGAGAAATCTCGCGGCGTGACACACGGTCAAATTCACGGGATGTCTCGACTTCGCTCGACATGACAAACGTTCCCTTACCAGTCCTTATAGACATGGCGCGTTGCTCTGCGTTCATCAAGTTGAACCCGCGCCTCCTCGTCTTTCATGGATTCTAAAAGCGCTTCGGCCTGACGTTCGCTCATCTGCCCTTCTTTTTCCGGTTCGGCTTCGGCAACCTGCGCGTTCTTATCAGGTGGCTTCTGCGATTTCTCTTCTCCGGCTCCTCCTTTCACTTCCCCGGCAAATTTCTTGGACTCTGTTGGGGTGGCGGAAGGTGCTGCGTTCTGCTCTTCACCTTCTCCCGGTGATGGCGAGGGCGTTTCATTTTCTCCTTCGCCAGGGCTCGGCGATTCCTGACCCCGCTGTTCTCCTGGCGACGGTGAAGGCTGTTGGCCTTGTTGCTTGTCGGCGCCTGGGGAGGGGGAAGGAGTCTCGCCAGGCTGTTGCTGCTGCTGGTTTTTTTGCGACTCGTTCTTCGCCTGGGTCTGATTGTTCTTTTGCTGTTGGTCTTTCTGATTCCCTGACTGGCCTTGTGACTGCTGATCTTGGGATTGCTGCTGGTCTTTCTGTTGCTGCTGCCCCTGACCTTGTTGTTGCTGCTGGTTCTGTTGTTGCTGCTGTTGTTGGTCTTTTTCTTTTTGTTGCTGGTCCTGTTTGTTCTGTTTGTTCTGTTTATCCTGTTCGTTCTTTTGCTGCGGCGACGGGGAAGGGGAGGGCTGATTTTGTTTCTTATTCTTTAGTTCTTCGATTTTCTTTTTTACGTAATCGTAATTGTCTTTTGCCTCTTTATTTTGAGGATCGAGCTTGAGGGTTTGCTCGTAATGATCGAGCGCGTTTGTCCAGTCGCTGAGCTTTTTGTCGTCACTCTTTTGTGCGTCGCCGCGCTGATAAAGCGTGTTCCCCAGGTTATAATGCCCTTTGCTTTGCAGACCGATATCCCGCGAGAGCAGTGCCTGGCTAAATGATTCCATCGCCTTGCTGTAATCTTTCAATTTGTAAGCAGCTGCGCCTGAATCGAACTGGAGTTTGTCCTCAGCTCGTGATTCCGGATGCGTCTTTAAGGTCTGTTGGAACTGGCCGTAGGCGTCTTCGAATTTTCCGCTGCGATACGCGTCGAGGCCCGGCGCGGTGGCAAACAGAGATGAAGAAAGGAACATCATGAGAAGTGCGGCAGTAGCTGTGGCCCCGGCAGGCGCGCCGGCAACGCCATGCGCTGCCTTGCGAACAGGCGCGACAGCAGAAGCTCTCTCTCTCGTTCGTTTTCGTTCCGGAATCAGAATCGACAAGGCGAGAGCGATTAGCGCGGCGCCCAGCGGCCACTCGTAACGTTCAATCGGCCGACGCGACAAACGCACATCCATTTCGGCAGCCTGCATCTTTGCCAGGCCTTCATTTTGAATTTGCTGCATCGTGCGCGGTCCGTTTTCCAGGTGAAGATAAAAGCCTCCCGTAGCCTGAGCGATCTCGCGCAACCGTTTATCATCCAGCTTCGATTTAACGACCTGGCCAGATGAATCTTTGACGAAGCTGGTTTGACCATCGTCGCCCGTCACCGGAATCAGCGAGCCCTGTGGCGTTCCCACGCCCACGGTGAAAATCCGAACACCGGCGTCAGCCGCTTCTTTTGCCGTTTTCACGGCATCGCCGCTCAATTCTTCGCCATCTGTAAAGATAACCAGCGCTCGATTTCCCATCGCGCTCTTGCCGAAGCTCTCTGTAGCAAGAGTAATGGCGCTCGAGATATTAGTGCCGCCCTCCGGAATCGTCTTGGTATCCAAATCGTTCAACGCTTCAACGACGGCGTCGTAATCGATCGTAAGGGGCGCCTGTAAAAACGCGCGGCCGGCAAACGCGATCAGACCGACACGATCACCCGGCAATTGGCTAATCAAATCCTGAATCGCGAGCTTGACGCGATGGAGTCGGTTGGGCTGGACGTCATTGGAAAGCATGCTCCGCGATGTATCAACGGCGATTAGCAAATCGAGGCCTTTGCGTTTTACATCTTCAAACGTGTAACCCCAGCGCGGCTGAGCCAGACTAACAATGGCCAAAGCAAGGCCGAGCAACTGCAGCGCAAATCTCAGTATCCGCCGGGGCCGATTCACCGTTCCAGCGAGCTGGGGCAGCAGCCGCGCCGAAACGAACTCCTGCAATCGTTTGAGCCCGCGCCGCTCTGAGCGAACAAATAAGGCGATCAGAAGCGGGATCAGGAGCAATCCCCAAATCCATTGTGGCACGCCGAAAGTCATGGAATTCGTTAAAGTGTTGGATCGCTAAATCGTTGAATAGAAAGCGTTCACGGTAGTTTTTTCCATACGGTCTGTGATAAGATCAATTGAGCGAGCAGTAGCCCGCAACCGCTCATCAGACACAGCGGAAACAAGTCTCGGTATTGTTGATATTTTTTCACGCTAACAGTCGATTTCTCCAGCTTGTCTATGTCGTTGTAAATTTTCTCCAACGACTCTGTATCGGTCGCTCGGAAGAATTTGCCGTCCGCAATCTTAGCTACTTCTCTTAGACCGGCTTCATTAAATTCCACGCGCTGATTTTCGTAAAGAATATTACCTAAAGCGTCCGTTAACGGCCCTTTGGGAGTGAAGATGGGCGCTGGGGCGACGCCATTGATTCCTGCGCCGATCGCGTAAAGGTGAATCTTTAACGCTTTGACTGCTTCAGCCGCAGTGTTTGGTGGAATCTTACCGGCATTATTTTCTCCGTCGGTTAAGAGAACGAGCACGTGGCTCTTTGAACGTTTGTCGTTTAGCCGGTTGGCCGCTGCTGCCACGGCCGATCCGATGGCGGTGCCATCTTCGACGAGCCCGATCCTTATGCGATCCAAGTTTTGCAAAAGCCAATCGTGATCCAGTGTCATGGGGCTAACGACATACGGACGACCCGCGAATGCGATGATGCCGATTCGATCGTTTGGCCGGCCCTCGATGAATTTGCGTGTGACTTCGCGGATCGCATCGACACGCGTTGCCTCTTGTCCGCCGATTGTAAAATCCTTGGTGAGCATCGATCCGGAGACGTCCAGGGTGAGAATAATGTCGATGCCGCTGGCTTCGATCTGAGTAAGACTCTTGCCAAGTTGCGGACGAGCGAGTGCGATCACGAAAATCGCAATCGACGCGAGCAACAGTGATCGTAGAATTTTTCCTGCACGCGCGGCGCTTTGTTTTCCGATCGCTCGAAGGCTCGCGGTGGATGAAAAAGTCAGCGCAGCGGCTGGTCCTCGTTTCCCGCGCAAATACGCGAGCAACGGAACTGCCAGGAGCAGTAGCAGCAGCCAGGGATGCGCGAAGGTCAACGCACTGTTTCCTGTGAACCAATCAAACACCTTTGTCATGTCGAGCGAAGTCGAGACATCTCTAATTGTCTGCACTGGTTACACGAAAGCAGAGAAAGTTAGAGATTCCCCACTTCGGTCGGAATGACAGCATGGATATGATGCGCAAAGATCAACGTGCTGTTTGCTGGTGAGAACTCGGGACATCTCTGGATTAAACAGTCGCAAGCTGACCTCCTTTCACAAAACGAATCGCCTCCTCCAGTAACAATTCACTGTCTGAAGTTGTTGCCTCGTACCGTGCAAACTTGATCAGATCGCAGCGGTTTAAAAAATCTTCGAGCAGCGATTTTTCGTCTTCGGAGAACGGCGACGAACCTCTAACTCCATTCAGAAACTCGACGGAGGTTTGCCGGGTAACAGGTAATCCAAACTGCTCTGTTACGTAACGCCTGAGAATGTCGGACACGCGAATGCTGAACCGATATGGATTAATCTCTGTGATCTGCGCCCGTATTTGCTCGAGTAATGCCAGAGCGCGCTCGCGTGGTGGTTGCGGCGTCGTTGGGCGCCGAAAAGACTTCGCAACATACCATATGATGAGACCAACGACCGTGAGCGAGACAAACACTCCGACAAATATTAACAACGGCGAGAGCAGCGAATAATCGACCGGCGGCGCAATATCGTGGAACTCCTCAGCAGCCAGAATTGATATTGGCAAAGGCGCCGTCATTCCGAGCGAAGTCGAGGAATCCCGTAGAGTTACCCACTGGTTGATCCGCGGGATCCTTCGACTTTGCTGCGCTCCGCTCAGGATGACCATGCTTCACCACCTCATCGAACACCAAGCCGGCGCTCGCGTTGTTTGAAAAAGGAGCGCAGTTGGTCGTGCGATCGGCCGTGTTGATCTCAATTTGGTCGCCGGTCTCGGCGTCTTCCAGGGTGATGATGCCGATGTTTGGCAACGCCCTTTCCCGTTCATCGTGAATGTGAATCGCCACGAAATCGTGCCGTCGTCCACTCACTGCCAGCGATCGCGAAAAATCGGGGGCCTGAAAATCCGAAATGAAGAAAACGACGGCGCGTCGTGTGACGATTTTATTCAAATAGTCGAGTGCCAGCGCCGGATCTGTGCCGCGTCCCTTTGGTTCGAAAAACAGAATCTCCCGGATAAGTCGTAGTGTGTGAGAGCGGCCTTTCTTCGGGGGAATAAAAAGTTCAACGCGGTCAGTGAAGAGGACGAGACCGACCTTGTCATTATTTCTAATCGCGCTGAAAGCGAGCAGGCACGCGACTTCCGCGGCCAATTCCCGTTTTGATTGCGTGGTGCTGCCGAAATTTCCAGATGCGCTGACATCCACGACCAGCATCACCGTTAGCTCGCGTTCTTCCGTGAATTTTTTCACGAACGCGTTGCCCATCCGCGCGGTGACATTCCAGTCGATTGCGCGAATTTCGTCGCCTGGCTGATACTCCCGCACGTCTTCAAAATTCATTCCTCGCCCTTTGAAAACGCTGTGGTAGTCGCCGGCAAACGCGGTCTCGACGAGCCCTCTCGTCTTTATCTCGAGGGTCCTGATTTTTTTAAGAATCTCAGCGGGGTCCACGGATGACTTTAGATCAGGGGACCGGCAATCCAGCAAAGATCCTTTCAATAATCGTCTCGCTGGTAACTGCTTCCGCCTCGGCTTCGTAACTGACAATGATGCGATGTCGTAGCACGTCCGGGCCGATACTCTTTACATCCTGCGGCGTGACGTAGCCGCGACCGTTGAGAAACGCGTGGGCTCTAGCGCCGAGCGCCAGATAAATCGTCGCACGTGGTGAAGCTCCGTAACGAATGAGTCCTTCGAGTCGCAAATTGTAGGTCTCAGGCTCGCGCGTCGCCCAGACGACGTCCACGATGTAATCCTTCACGCGGTCATCGATGTAAATACTGTTGACCACGTCGCGTGCTGCGATGATTTGCTTCGGATCAACCACCGCATCAACTCGCAAGTCGGGTGCAGAAGTCGCCATCAAGTCGAGAATGTTTCGCTCCTCGGATTTTTGCGGATACCCAATGTTTAATTTGAACATGAAACGGTCGAGCTGCGCTTCCGGCAATTGGTAAGTTCCTTCTTGTTCAATCGGATTCTGGGTCGCCAAAACAAGAAATGGATCGGAGAGGGGATACGTTTGCTCCCCGATGGTGACCTGCCTCTCCTGCATCGCCTCAAGCAACGCGCTTTGTACTTTGGCCGGTGCGCGATTTATTTCATCGGCCAGGATTAGATTTGAAAAAATCGGGCCGAGTTTGGTGGTAAACTCTCCTGTCCGCGGATTGTAAATAAGGGTGCCGATTAGATCAGCGGGCAGAAGATCGGGCGTAAATTGCAATCTTTGGAAACCGGTCTGGATGCAAGCCGCCATTGTTTTCACTGTGAGCGTTTTGGCCAGGCCGGGAACGCCCTCGAGCAGGAGATGGCCATTCGCGAGGAGGCCCAGCAGCAGTCGATCCACCAAATATTTCTGGCCTATGATGACGTGACCGATCTGTTGGCGGACCCCCGGAATCCATTGGCCCAGCTCCCGAACTTCCTGTGTAATTTCCTGCGTAGATTTCATACGGTCTCGTCAGACACGCAGGCTAGGGAGAATGTTCGATCAAACGTGCCGCAACGTGCTGACTTTCTGCTCATTTCGCTTGAAAATCCACTCCTTCCTTCCCGGTCTTCGCGCGAGAGCACATCGCCGGATTGATGCTAAACGTTAGATCGCAATGTTCGTTCTCAAGCCATGGCATCGAGCTATTTGGATAGCCGTGTTTGCCAGTATCGCAGTGTCGGCCCTGGTATGGTTCGCTTGGCAAGATCCGGCAATCAATTTTCTACCGCGCGATAGCCGGGCGGAGTGGATCGTATTGCCTACGGCGGCTGACCCGCACGCGCATTGGTTTGCCAACCTCGACGCAAAATTCCGGCGCGAGTTTGTTTTGACCAATCAACCAGGGACAGCACGTCTGAGCGTTCGTGCAATGCGGCGCGCCGAAGTGAAGATCAACGGCACGCCTGTTCATTTTCCGCCGAATAGCAATTGGAAAAAGATGGTGAGCGCCGATGCCGCCGAGCAACTGCACGCTGGCACGAACGTGATCGAAGCGCGTGTGTTTAACCATAATGGTCCGCCCGCGCTCTGGCTCACTCTGACTACTGATCAACTGAGCTTGCGCACTGATCAAAGTTGGGAAGCATCTTTCGCGGGTTCTTCATGGCGCCATGCCGCATTGGCCGCGGTGGCAAAGACTCCCGGGCCCGGTAATTCCATCGCGGGCGGTGAAAGTACGTTTGATGCGACGAAAAGAATTTGGCCTTTCTGGATTGTTCTTATTGCAATCGCTTCGGTAGCCATCTTTATATTCAACCTCAGCTTTAAGAATTCAACAGCACGATGGCTGGAAAAAATGCTGCTGCTCGTCGTTGCCGGCCTCTGGTTGCTGTTGTTCTGGAATAATGGGCGATTGTTACCGTTCCACGCCGGCTTCGATTCGAAGGAACATCTCAAATATATCACCTACATCCAGGAACACCGGGCGTTGCCGTCGCCGAC
>WNFY01012069.1_pt1 | contig 11763 bp, 10 predicted proteins | sample 5400091 | NCBI WGS metagenome assembly WNFY01 (sample SAMN13153364, study PRJNA577476) | soil metagenome | isolation source: 60 cm soil or saprolite under grassland replicate 1 | place: USA:California | collected 2016-06-15 | reverse complement strand
CGACGGCTACTACCAGTGGGCAAAAACTCACAACAGCCTTCTGATCGTGACTTTTGACGAGAACGACGACCAATCGGATTATTACGGGCTGACCAATCCTCTCATCGGGCCGAACCCGCAATATTCGCCCAGGCACAACCGCTTGTTACGCGACATTCAGAACCGGATCGTTACAATCTTCGCCGGAGCACACATAAAGCCCGGGTGGTATGCCGAAGGAAAAGGCATCACACACGTCAACATCCTGCGCACGATCGAAGCAATGTATGGGCTGCCCAAGTCCGGGGCGCAGCAGCCAAATGCAGCGGGCGGTGGCATTGCCGATGAGACGATCATCACGGATGTCTTTGAGTCTGTCCGCTAGCGATCTCAATCGGGGCGTCGGACCGCCGCAGTGCGGCAGCAGCTTTGTCTGCATTTGAACCGGTGAGGGGCCCGCCGGGATCAGGTGTTGAAACAAGGCATTCGTGAACGGAGGTTCGCGGTGATGTTCGGGTTTGTAATCTGCCGGCTCAGCGCCCCCCTGGTCGCTTTCTTTCTGGCCGTCGCGCCGATGTTTGCGGCAGTGCACGCGGCTGAAGAGCATCGCAGGGTGACCGTGGTGTCATTCGGCCTATTCGGCGGTCAAGGCGTTTTCCGCAGAGAGGCGACCAGCGCAGCGGAAATCGTCGCGAGCCGCTTCGGAGCCGATCCGGTTGTCGTACGCTTCAACACGAAGAGAGGCGGCGATGCCACCGTCGAAACGCTCGCTGCAACATTGCAAGCGGAGGCAAAAAGGATGAACGGCGACAGCGACATTCTGTTCCTCATCCTTACCTCGCACGGATCCCGCGACGGCCTCGCTGTCAACGCCGGACGGCTAGCGGAAACGCTCAAGCCGTCCGATCTCGCCGAGATGCTCGAGCGAACCGGCATACGGCACAAGGTTGTCGTCATTTCGGCTTGCTATTCCGGCATTTTCATTCCTCGCATCGCCGATGCCGATACGCTTGTAATCACCGCGGCGGATGCCAATCATCCATCATTCGGGTGCGAGGACAGGGCCAAGTGGACCTATTTCGGCGATGCCTTTTTCAATGTCGCGTTGCGCAGGGCGACGAATCTGAGGGACGCCTTCCTTGTTGCGCGCTCGCTCGTCTTGAAACGAGAGCTACGTCAGGGCTTCGAGGCGTCGGACCCGCAAATGGCGGGGGGTAGAAACGTTGAGCCTCTGCTCGTGGCCCGGCCTTAAGTCGTAACATTCGGTCTCGTCAGGGCCGCCGCACAGCATGCCGATCGAGGCAGTGTGGTGAGACGGGTTTACTCCTGAGACCTCTCGTGGCGAGATGCGAAGCACCGGGGGGTCCTCCCATGGAGCAGTCATCTCTGCAATTCTTCGGCCGCCTCATCCTCGTTACGATATTGGTTCTAGCTGCGGTTTGGATCTTGCAGCGCTTCTTGCCGGCGCTTGCCTGGGCTGGTGTGCTTGCGATTGCAACATGGCCCATTCGCGAATGGCTGGCTCGCAAAGGCATGCATCCCTCGATCACAGCTATTTTGCTCGCGCTCTCTGTCGGCATTCTCATCATCTGCCCCCTCATCACGCTGGCTATTCAAATGGCCAGGGAAGCAAATGTCGTTGTCCAAACGGTGCGGGAACTGAGAGAGGCTGGACTCGGCACGCCGGAATGGGTGCCGCAAATGCCGTTCGTCGGGATTTATGTCGCAACGTGGTGGCAGGACAACCTAGCCGATCCGGATGCGGCCAAGGAGCTCTTGGGGCGAGCCGAATCCTTGGACCTCATTCACTGGACGCGAAGCCTCGGCAGCGAAGCAATCAGCCGCTTGGTGACGTTGGCGTTTACGTTGCTGACGCTTTTCTTCGCGTATCGGGATGGTCCGAGAATCATCAAGCAAAGCCGGATCGTCGCCGACCGGCTCGTTGGCCCGTCCGCGGAGCGTCTCGGCGAAGAAGCCATCGTTGCGATTCGTGCAACCGTCAACGGCCTCGTTCTGGTCGGGTTGGCGGAGGGAGCGGTGCTCGGGGCGGCCTACGTGGTGGCGGGCGTTAGCCATCCTGTTCTGTTCGGATTCGCGACGGCGGTGCTCGCTACCGTTCCGTTCGGAGCACCGCTCGTCTTCGTGGTCGCCTGCTTCGCTCTCATGGTTCAGTCCCGCATTACCGCGGCCGTCCTGCTTTTCTTGTTCGCGTCAGCCGTGGTCTTCGTTGCCGATCATTTTGTCCGCCCCGCTTTGATCGGCGCATCGACCCGCCTGCCTTTCCTGTGGATTCTTCTCGGCATCTTTGGCGGTTTGGAAACGTTCGGCCTGATCGGATTGTTCGTTGGACCGGCGATCATGGCGGCGGTCCTGGCAATCTGGCGGGAGGGCGCCAGGTCAGGTGGCTCCCACGGGTCGGTACCTAACGGCAGACGTCGTTGATCGTGCTACGAGCTTCTTCTGGCCTCCCAATCCGTGAAGTCCGCGATCTGCGCAAGATCGTCACAATAAGAGCAAGAGCGCCAAAGCCGGCCAAGGGCCGTGCTTTAGGATGGACACGCAATCGGACGGCGCTAGACCCCACGCGAGACCGATAGCATGCGAGATGTGCATCTTTGACTTGGCTCGTTTGGAACAATTCAGGAATGCTTCCGTTGACCCGTGCCGGTCAAAATCCTGCCGCAGCGCGCCGCGTCATGTGCCTCCAGGCCAGCTTCGTAGTTTGCAAGTGCCGGGGGACGGTGGACGCATGATGCAGGGTCCAAAGACGTAATCCGAAAGACTCTTGTCTTCCACAAGCTAGCGAATGCGGCCGGTCTGAAGAATTCCGATGACTCAATCATCCTCAGCGACTCGCAAGGGCTTGGAGAAGCTTCCTAACCCGGCCAAGACGACGGTCACGCTCCATGTCAACGGCGTCGAACGCAAATTGGCGGTCGCGCCGTGGACCACGCTGCTCGACGCGCTTCGCCTCTATCTCGACCTTACCGGCACCAAGAAGGGCTGTGATCACGGCCAATGCGGTGCCTGCACCGTTCTGGTTGATGGTCGCCGTGTTTATTCGTGCCTCACGCTTGCGGTCATGAAGGATGGCGCGCGCATCACGACGATCGAAGGCCTTGCAGAAGGGAACACGCTCCATCCGTTGCAGCAGGCCTTCATCGACTATGACGCCTTTCAGTGCGGCTACTGCACCCCAGGCCAGATCTGCTCCGCCGTCGGCCTGATCGCCGAGAGCAAGGCACGGACCGCCGACGAGATTCGCGAGCTGATGAGTGGCAACATCTGCCGTTGCGGCGCCTATCCCAACATCGTGACGGCCATCGAACAGGTGATGTTTGGCAAAACGACGGAGAGTTCCGGGGAGGCCTGACGATGAACAGTTTCGAATATACGCGCGCAAACGACGTCGCCGACGCCGTCCGCCAGATCGCGGCGGATCCGGCGGCAAAATTCATCGCCGGCGGTACCAACCTCATAGACTTGATGAAGGAGAATGTCGCACGTCCGTCGCGTCTGATCGACATCACACGACTGCCGCTCAACAACGTCGAGGAGACCGAGGATGGCGGGTTACGGATCGGCGCCCTCGTTCCCAATTCCGATCTCGCCTATCACCCGCAGATTGAGGCACATTATCCGCTGCTCGGGAGCGCCATTCTCGCCGGCGCCTCGCAACAATTGCGCAACATGGCCTCGACAGGCGGCAACCTGCTGCAACGAACGCGCTGCCTGTATTTCTACGATATCACCACACCCTGCAATAAGCGCGAGCCGGGGAGCGGCTGCTCAGCGATTGACGGCATCAACCGCATGCATGCGATCCTGGGAGCGAGCAAGCACTGTATCGCCACGCATCCTTCGGACATGTGCGTGGCATTTGCTGCCCTGGAAGCACGGGTACTGGCGAACGGCAAGGGTGGCCAGCGCAGCATCGCCTTTTCCGACTTCCATCGCTTGCCTGGCGAGACGCCGCAGATCGACAGCAATCTGCTGCCGGACGAGATCATCACGGCCATCGAACTGCCACCCAAAGGCTTCGCCAAAAATTACACTTATCTCAAAATCCGTGATCGCCTGTCGTATGCGTTCGCCCTGGTCTCCGTCGCGGTCGGCCTCGACATCGAGGGCGACACGATCAAAGAAGCGCGGCTCGCGCTCGGCGGGGTCGCGCACAAGCCGTGGCGCGACCGTGAAGCCGAAGCGCAGCTCCACGGAGCGGCGCCGACGCGAGAGAACTTTCTTCGCGCTGCCGAAGTTATGCTGCGAGATGCGCGTGGCTTCGGCCGCAACGACTTCAAGATCGAGCTGGCGCGGCGCGCCATCCTGCGCGCACTGGATCAGGCGGCCCGCGGCACCCCGCAATCGCAAGCCGACAAGCGGATCAGGTAAGCGGGGAGAGTGCCATGGCCGCCACCAGCCATCTCGGGAAGCCGACCTCTCGCATTGACGGCCGCGCGAAGGTCACCGGCATCGCGAAATACGCAGCCGAATACAATGTACCCGGCCTGGCGCCGTAGCGGATGCGCTTGCGGTGGAAGGGGTGCTCGACGTGTTCACGCACGAGCATCGGCCCAAGCTTGCTTCATCGCACAAAAAGTATACGGACGAGATCGTGCCCTCCGGCTCGCCCTTTCGTCCGCTCTATGACGCCGAAATTCTTTTCAATGGCCAACCAGTCGCGCTGGTCGTCGCCGAGGAATTCGAGATCGCGCGATTTGCGGCTTCATTGGTCCGCGTCGACTATGAGCGGCAGGCACATGTCACCGATTTCGATGCCCAGCGCCAGCGCGGCGCGGTTTCGAAGCGGGACCCGGCGCACTCCACCAAGCGCGGCAAGCCCGCGCCAGCATTCAGCCAAGCGGCCGTGCAGATCAAAGCCGAATATCGCATGCCGGTCGAACACCATAATCCAATGGAGCCATTCGCGGCCACGGCGATGTGGGAGGGCGACGGCCGGATCACCGTCTTCGATAAGACGCAAGGACCGCAGAACTGCCGCAACTACGTTGCCGGCGTGTTCGGGATGCCGCGCGACAAGGTGCGTGTTCTATGCCCTTATGTCGGAGGCGCATTTGGATCCGGGCTGCGTCCGCAATATGAATTGCCGCTCGCGGTGCTCGCCGCCCTCGCCCTCAAGCGCTCGGTGCGCATCACTCTCACCCGCCAGCAGATGTTCACGCTCGGCTATCGTGCTGCCAATGTGCACGAGCTGGCACTCGGAGCCAATGGCGACGGAAGCCTCGCCTCGTTCCGGCACGACGTCATCGCCATGACCTCGCAATTCGAGGATTTCCAGCGCGATTTCGTCAACTGGTCGAGCCTGCTCTACCGATGCGCAAACGCCGAGCTCGGTCAAAGGCTGGTCAAGCTCGATCAGAACACGCCTTGCGACATGCGTGCTCCGGGCGGCGCTGAAGGGATGTATCCGATCGAATGCGCGATGGACGAGCTCGCCTATGCGGCGAACATCGATCCCCTCGAGCTCCGGCTGATCAACTATTCCGACAAGGACCAGGTCCAGGACCGGCCGTACAGCAGCAAGCAGCTGCGCGAATGCTATCGCCAGGGCGCCGAAAAGTTCGGTTGGTCCAAACGCAATCCGCAGCCGCGCTCGATGCGGGAGGGCAACGAACTTATCGGCTGGGGCATGGCGACCGGCATTTGGGAAGCGATGCAGATGCCGGCGAGCGCCAAGGCCGCGCTGACCTCCAATGGCAGCGTCGAGATCGCGAGCGCGACCGCCGATATCGGGCCTGGAACCTATACGATGATGGCCCAGCTTGCTGGCGAGATGCTCGGAGTGCCGCTTGATAACGTGACGGTAAAGCTCGGCGATTCCACGCTGCCGGATGCGCCGGTCGAAGGGGGATCGTTCACTACCTCATCGGTCGGCTCCGCCATTCACGCCGCCTGTCGGGCGGTGCAGCAGGAACTTCTCGGGCTGGCGCGGAAGATGCCGGGGTCGCCGCTTGCCAGGGCAAAGTTCGATGATGTGGTATTCGCCGAAGGCAAGATCCAGCACAAGGACGACGAGCGCCGGGAGGTCTTAGTCGCGGACGCGATGCGCGCCGGAAAAATCGACCGGGTTGAAAGAGAAGCCAGCGCCCAGCCTAACGAGGACGGGAAGTACTCGCATTCCACGCACGCGGCGGTATTCGCCGAGGTCAAGGTCGACGAGCAGCTTGGCGTCATTCGCGTCACGCGCATGGTCAACGCGGTAGCAGCGGGCCGCATTCTCAATCCGAAAATCGCGAGCAGCCAGATTCTCGGGGCCGTGGTCGGCGGTATCGGGATGGCGCTGCATGAAGAGACTGTGACCGATCACCGGTTTGGGCGATTCATGACGCACAACCTTGCCGACTATCATGTGCCGGTAAATGCGGATGTGCACGCCATCGACGTAATTTTCGTCGAAGAGAAGGATGACGAGATCAATCCGCTCGGCGTCAAAGGCGTCGGCGAAATCGGCATTGTCGGCACTGCGGCGGCGATTGCGAACGCGGTCTATCACGCGACCGGTAAGCGCGTGCGCGATCTGCCGATCACGCTCGACAAGCTGATGCGGGATTGAGGCTAACTTCGTGATGGCGCGGCGATACGAATCGGGAGGTGAAATTACGTTCCAGGGTGTCCGATCAGCGCCTGTAGAGGCCCATGATCTCGGCCTTGGCCAGCGTGTTGAAATGGAGTTGAAATCCGATGACGGCTGCCGAGGTGTCGGCCGTCACCTGGAGACGGTCGGTCCCAACTGCGAACACCGTGAACAGATAACGGTGCGGGTGATCGCCCGCCGGCGGGCACGGTCCGCCATATCCAGGGGTGCCGAAGTCGGTGCGGGTTTGCAACGCGCCCTGCGGCAGCTTCGACGACTTCGGATTGCCCGCATCCAGCTCAAGCTCCGTAACAGTGGGAGGGATGTTCACTACCAGCCAGTGCCAGAATCCGCTGCCCGTGGGTGCGTCCGGATCGAGACAAGTCACGGCGAAGCTCTTGGTGCCGGACGGTGCTCCCGACCAGGCCAAATGTGGCGATTGGTTGTCGCCTTGGCAGCCGAAGCCAAATTCGGCCGAAAGGATGTGGGCGTTGGGCAGATAGTCGCCGTCCTTGAAACCATTGCTCCTCACCGTGAACGTCATGCGCCGTCTCCGTTTGCACTCTTCTCACAAGGCTCAAGCGCCCGCGATCTTGTCGCCGCCTGCATATTATCCCGGAACCGGCAAAGGCCTATCGGGGAATTTTCTCGCAAAGGGAGGGGAATGGCAGTCCTTTGGCCCCGCCGAGTCCGTGGGAACCTCGAGGGTCGGAGCCTTCACAAAGCGACGATCCGATCCAGGTCATGAGCAGCGAACACCTTGCTCACAGCTCGTCCGGTATTCGCTAATGAACACGCCCCCCCTGCAATTGCCTTAGGGCGCGCCCTTGCTAGACTTGCATTACCAACGACGGACCAGGAGTTGGCTAGGACACAATCTGCATGATAGCGCTTGACGCAGACGCCGCAGCAGGAGTGGCAAAGAGTCTTCACGCCCGGCTGCCTTCTCCCGCCACCCTGACGATTTTCGGCGCCGCCGGCGATCTCACCAAGCGTCTCATCGTGCCGGCGCTGTATCATCTCGTGCGAGCCGGAAAGCTTCCGGACGGCTTCGCCATCATTGGCGTCGATCATAACGATCAGACCACCGAAGGGTGGTGCCAGAACCTAACCGAGATGATGCAAGCGGACGCACGCGGCAGCGACCGGCAGGGCGGGACGATCGACGAGCAGGCTTGGTCATGGCTCGTTCGGCGCATGCATTACGTGCGTGGGGACTTCACGCAGCCCGAAACCTATAGCCGGCTCGAGAAGCTGCTGACCGAGCTACGCAGGCAGCAGAAGGACACGGCCAACGTGTTGTTCTATCTGGCGACCACCGATCGGTTCTTTGGGCCCGTGATCGAGCAGCTCGGCCGCGCCGGACTCACCCGGCAGTCAGAGAAAGCATGGCGGCGGGTGATCATCGAAAAGCCTTTCGGGCACGACCTTCCCTCGGCCGAGGCCCTCAACGCTCAGCTCCTCAAGGTGCTGTCCGAGGACCAGATCTATCGCATCGATCACTTCCTCGGCAAGGAAACGGTCCAGAATATCCTGGTACTGCGCTTCGCCAACGGCATCTTCGAGCCGCTGTGGAACCGCGACCATATCGACCATGTCCAGATCACGGCCGCCGAGACTCTCGGCGTCGAGGGCCGCGGTCGCTTCTACGAAAAGACCGGCGCATTGCGGGACATGGTGCCGAACCATCTGTTTCAGCTCCTTGCCATGATCGGCATGGAGCCGCCGATCTCATTCGATGCGGATGCCGTGCGCGCCAAGAAGACGGAGCTGTTCCAGGCAATTCATCCCATCTCACCGGCCAATGCTGTACGTGGCCAGTACGGGGCGGGCGTGGTGCTCGGCAAAAGCGTTCGCGATTACCGGCACGAGCCCGATGTCGCGCCGAATTCCGGAACCGAAACCTATGTCGCGCTCAAGCTCGGCATCGACAACTGGCGCTGGGCCGGCGTGCCATTTTACCTCCGCACCGGCAAGCACCTTTCCGCCCGCACGACCGAGATCGCGGTGCAATTTCGTCAAGCGCCCTATGCACTTTTCCGCGACACCCCGGTCGATCGATTGCCTGCGAACATCCTGATGCTCCGCATCCAACCCGATGAGGGGCTATCGCTCAGTTTCAGCGCCAAGCGTCCAGGCGCAGAGATCGAAATCGAAGGCGTCGAGATGAATTTCGCCTACCAGGACTATTTCGCGCCACTCGCATCGGTCGGATACGAGACGCTGATCTACGACTGCCTCATCGGCGATGCGATCTTGTTTCAGCGCGCCGATACGGTCGAGGCAGCTTGGTGCGCCGTGCAGGGGCTGCTCGATGCCTGGGCCCGCGCTCCTGCCGACGATTTCCCGAACTATGCCGCAGGCACGGCCGGCCCCGCCGCCGCCGATCGCCTGCTCGCGCGCGATGGACATGCATGGCTGCCGATCAAGGCCCACCATCCGCATGGCAGATCGGGCGGATCGTCATCGGCTCCCGCGCCTGCGAGCCATAGCGGTTGAACGCTACTTGCCGAAGTCGGGGGCGTGATCGAGGTGACATGATGAAAGCCACTCAAATCCTACACGATCTGGGTCAGAGCCTCTGGCTCGACAACATCACGCGCAGCCTGCTGAAGACGGGCGGGCTTCGCCGCTATATCGCCGAGCTCTCGGTCACCGGGCTGACATCGAATCCGACCATCTTCGACCACGCGATCAAGAACAGCAGCGACTACGATGACGCAATCAAGAGCAAGCTCGCGGAAGGCAAGTCCGGAGAGAAACTGTTCTTCGAACTCGCGCTTGACGACCTCAGGCAGGCCGCGGATCTGTTTCGGCCGGTTTATGACCGAACCTGCGGCCTAGACGGCTGGGTGTCGCTGGAGGTCTCGCCTTTGCTGGCGCACGATACCAAATCGACGATTGAAGAGGCCAAGAACCTGCACGCCCAGGCGCAATGTCCCAATGTCTTCATCAAGATTCCCGGCACCGCCGAAGGCCTGCCGGCCATCGAGGAGGCGATCTTTGCCGGCGTGCCGGTCAACGTCACGCTGTTGTTCTCCGACGACCAGTATCTGGCGGCAGCCAACGCGTTCATGCGCGGTATCGAGCGGCGCATCGAAGCCGGGTTGAAGCCCGATGTCGCATCGGTGGCGTCGATCTTCATCAGCCGCTGGGACGTGGCGGTGACCGGCAAGGTCCCGGAGACGCTCAACAATCGGCTCGGCATCGCCATCGCCCAGCGGATCTACAAGGCCTACCTGGACCTGCTGACTTCGCCGCGATGGATGCGGGCCTACAATGCTGGCGCGCGTCCGCAACGCCTGCTGTGGGCCAGCACCGGGACTAAGGATCCAAAAGCTTCGGACATTCTCTACGTCAAGAGTTTGGCCGCACCGTTCACGGTGAACACCATGCCGGAGGCCACGCTTAAAGCGCTCGCCGAGCACGAGGATGTCGGCGCAACGATCCCCGCGGATGGCGGCAACTCGGAAGAGGAACTGGCGCAGTTCGCGGGTGCGAACATCGACGTCCATGTACTGTCGAGACAGCTTCAAGAGGAAGGTGCCAAGTCGTTCGTCCAATCGTGGAACGACCTGATGGACGTGATCGGCTCCAAATCCTCCGCCCTCAAGCGAGCGAGTTAGCGCGGTGAAAAAGTCGCGGCGCGCCGCCCGGCGCAGGACAGGGCGACAACGTCGAGTTGGCGTCGCCAAGGCGTCTTCGGCAAGGAAAGTGTTGGCCGTTGATGTGGGCGGAACCTCGGTCAAGATCCTTGCCACCGGGCAAAGCGAGCCACGATCGTTTCCGTCCGGGCCGACGATGACCCCAAGCCAGATGGTGTCCAGCGTGAAGAAGCTCAGCCGGGGCTGGAACTATGACGCAGTATCGATCGGTTATCCCGGGCCGGTTCTTCACGGCCGGCCGGTTGCTGAACCACACAACCTGGGACCTGGATGGGTCGGGTTCGATTTTGCAGCAGCCTTCGATCGTCCTGTGAAAATCGTCAACGACGCAGCCATGCAGGCCTTGGGTAGCTACAAAGGCGGCAAGATGCTCTTTCTAGGTCTCGGAACGGGCTTTGGATCGGCCATAATTGTGAACGGCATCGTGGAGCCCATGGAACTCGGTCACTTGCCATACAAGAAGGGCACCTACGAGGACTACGTGGGTCGGGCCGGACTGGAGCGCAACGGCAAGAAGAAATGGCGCCGTCACGTTGCCGATGTGGTGGCACGTTTCATTGCCGCGCTCGAGCCCGACGACACCGTTATTGGCGGAGGCAATATCAAAAAGCTTGATGCACTGCCGCCCGGTTCTCGCGCCGGCGACAACCACAATGCTTTCTGTGGCGGATTTCGGCTGTGGGAGCGCCCTCAGCCACATGCTGGGATGCGCTCGAAACCACGCAGTTGAACAGAGCAGGTGCCGCAGATGGCTGCACGATCGGAGATATCTCACACGCGATCGAGGGGCAAACATGGGGCATTGCGGGCTCTCGAAGATCACTATGACGCAATGCGGAGCCGTCACCTGCGAGAGTTGTTCGCGCATGATCCCGCGCGCGGCGAGCGGATGACGGCGGAGGCCGCCGGCGTTTTCCTGGATTATTCAAAAAATCGGGTGGACGACGAGACGCTCAGGCTGCTCATCGAGCTCGCCGAGCAATCCGGCCTGCGCGAAAGAATCGACGCCATGTTTCGTGGCGAGAAAATCAACGTCACGGAGAAACGAGCGGTCCTGCATGTTGCGCTGCGTGCGCCGAAAGGCACCTCCATCATGGTCGACGGCAAGAATGTCGTGCCGGAGGTTCATCGCGTGCTCGACAAGATGGCCGAGTTCGCCGATCGCATCCGCAGCGGCGAATGGAAAGGCCACACTGGAAAGCGCATTCGCAACGTCATCAATATCGGTATCGGCGGCTCCGACCTGGGACCGGTGATGGCCTACGAGGCGCTCAAGTACTACAGCGACCGCGCCATGACCTTCCGCTTCGTGTCCAACGTCGACGGCACCGATTTCGTCGAGGCGACCCGCGATCTGGATGCCGCGGAAACGCTGTTCATCATCTCCTCGAAGACCTTCACGACGCTGGAGACCATGACCAACGCGCACAGCGCGCGCGACTGGTCGCTGCGCGGCCTGGGAGGCGATGCCAAGGCGGTCGCCAAGCATTTCGTTGCGGTCTCGACCAATGCCGAGAAAGTCGC
>WNFY01015991.1_pt1 | contig 11765 bp, 13 predicted proteins | sample 5400091 | NCBI WGS metagenome assembly WNFY01 (sample SAMN13153364, study PRJNA577476) | soil metagenome | isolation source: 60 cm soil or saprolite under grassland replicate 1 | place: USA:California | collected 2016-06-15 | reverse complement strand
GTTCGCCATTTCTTGGCTTGCTCGGCACGGTCTGGGGTGTGATGGACGCGTTTACTGGCGTGGCGGAGGCTGGTTCGCCTAGTCTGGTGTCAATGGCGCCCGGTGTTTCCGGTGCGCTCATCACCACCGTGACCGCGCTCTGCGTCGCTATCCCGGCGATGTTCGGCTACAATTTTCTCATCACCAGTATTCGTGGTGTCATCGTCGAGATGGACAACTTTGCCGCGGAACTCGCTTCAGAGTTTGAGCACAAGTATGTCGATCACAATGTGCGTGCGCCGGAGTTTCGGAGATGATGTTTGAAGGGCCAGCCAGCGCAAAACGCATCAAGAATCGAACTTCAAACATCGAATTTCGGCCATGAGACGTTATTCGCAGCGCAATAATCTCACAACGCTTAGCGAGATCAATGTCACGCCGTTGCTCGATCTCGCGTTTGTTCTGCTCATCATTTTCATGATCACGACTCCGCTGCTCGAAAACAGCATGAATCTGGTGATCCCATCCAGTGGCGCGACGAACCCGCCGATTAGTTCATCGCAAGTGCAAACGATCTCGATCGATCGTAACGACACAATTCGGTTGAACAATCAAGTGATCGATTCGGAGAGGCTCAGCGCGCAATTGACTCAGTTGAAACAGGCAAATCCAGATGTGGCGGTCGTAATCCGCCCGGATCGCGAATTACCCGTGCAAAAGCTGGTTACATTAATGGACGCGTTGCAGCGCGCGCAAATCACGAAGGTGGGCATCGCGACGAGAGCGGAAGCGAAATAGACGATGTCGATAGACGCCCGTTTCTGGCGAAACGTCACCCTGATAGCGCTTGCGCACATTGCTGTTCTGGTGGGATTGATCCGCTGGAGCCACCAAACAAAGAGTTCGAACGCGCAACGCATCGTTTGGATAAGTCGTGGCGCGTGGGATGGCGCCGCCAGAGACGCAAAGAGCGGCGCCGCGTCGCAACCGACAAAAGTTTCAACTCCTCCGCCTGAACTGAAACCGTTGAAACCGGACGAGACCGAAGATGAAGGTCCCGTCTTAACAGGAGCGAAGAGCGAAATCCAATTGCCGGCACCAACAGCTACTCGCAAAGCGACATCTAAGCCAACGCCGAAGCTGACACCGACCCCCAAGGCAACACCAAAACCAACTCCCAAGAAAACAGTGTTGGCAAAGGCTTCGCCAAAACCGTCGCCGAAAGTGAAGCCGACATCGGAGGACCCCGAAAAGAAGAAAGAAGAGGCCGAGGTCAACACAGAGAAAAAAAAGATTGCGAAAGCCGCTCCAGCGAAGACCGATGCTGATGATAATGATCTACCTGTGAAGAAAGCGTCTCCTTCTCATACCGGAGGCGGTAAACGGGATTCAGCAGGTGCGGGTGGGCACGCCGCGGGCGCATCGGAATTCGGCTGGTATGGCAATATGTTGCATGATCGTTTTTACAGTGAATGGGTCCAGCCGACGACGAACGTAAATTCCGGCGCCAAGATTTCGACGCTTGTCAAAATTCGAATCGAGAAAGATGGACATGTGTCCAATTTCGAAATCATCAAGCCGTCAGAAAATGTAGTGGTCGATCAGTCGGTAGCGACGATTGCGAAACGAGTGACACACGTTGATCCTCTACCAGCCGGGCTCGGCAGCGGCGATCATTACGATGTGAAAATCAATTTCGAGTTGAATTCCGAACAATGAGACGAATTGCAAATTGCAGATTTCTCGCTCAAGGGCTGGGTGTTTCTGATGCTTGCTGGCGCATCCCGCTATTATATAAGAGGGTAAGCGATTTGCCTTCACGGTGTTCCACCTGTTCCATCGTGCATTGACGAGGCGCCTTGTCCGGCCGCCATCGCAAGATCCTTGTGCCGTGCCGAAATCGGCCGCCGGTAAAATGATCATACGCAACTTCGACCACGACTTTCGGATCGACCGGCTCCCATTCACCAGTGCGATCCGTGCTCCAACGACTCGGGCCACCTGGCGCATTGCCAGTGAATCCCGGCGGCTTTTTTAATGCCTTGAATTTTTTCGTCAAGGCGCGGCGATCGCTCGCCTTAAAAGAAGATGTGAATCCGACGTGATGGAGAAGTCCGCCCTCGCTGTAAAGGCCGAGCAAAAGCGAGCCGATTGCGCGCGCACCACTCGCATATCGGAATCCGCCAACTACGCAATCCGCGCTGCGGATCTGCTTCACCTTGATCACGGCGGTCCGCTCGCCGGAAGCATAGGACGCATCAAGATCCTTTGCGATCACGCCGTCTAGACTACCACCGACCTTCGCGAACCATTTCTTCGCCGTCGCGAGATCCGTTGTCGCCGGCGATAACCGAAGCGCGCTTTTCGTTTTAAAATTTTCGCGGGCAAATTCTTCAAGCATGGCGCGACGTTCCTGCAGCGGTCGCTTCAAATATGATTGCCGATCTTTGCCCAGCAGATCGAAAATGATGAACATAGCCGGATGCGCTTTGGCGAGTTTTTGGACGCGACTCGCCGCGGGATGTAGACGCAGCTGCAGTTCATTGAAAGAAAAGGCGCTGCGAATCGGAATAACCAATTCGCCATCGCTGATAAACTGTTGTGCCGGCAATCTGGCGAGTGCCTCGACGATGTCTGGAAAATAACGCGCGAGAGGCTGGCCAGCTTTTGATTGCAAATAAATCTTCCGACCATTGCGAAAGGCGATGCAACGAAACCCGTCCCATTTCGGCTCATATTGCCAGCCGTTTCCGGCCGGAATCTCTTCCACCGAACGCGCTTCCATCGGCGGCAACGGCGGCTTTAAGAGCATTCTTTCGGGTATCTTCGAGGCGCGAGTTTGGGCGGTCGCTTTCCGTTAACAATCGCGCCCGTCACCGCGACATAGGGAAGCTCTTGTCGATCAACCGCGCAGCGCAACATCAATCCACCGCGACTCATATCGCCGCGACCGATGAAGTCAGCGGGGAAGCGCAGCCGGTCACCAAATTTGGCCAGCAGAACGTCAACATATTTTCCCGTGGCAATGCTGCCGAGCAGAATGATTTCGCTCCGGGGCGGTATTTTCTTTACCAGACGCCGCGCGTCGCGCTCGAGCGGTTCTCGATAACGCGGATCACTTTCGTGAATGTCGACCAGAGCGAATTCACGCAAGTCGTTGAGACGAATTCGCGCGTGCGCATCGATCAAGCCACGCGTTGGCGTGATAACAAATACGCCCGAGGTTCCTCGGATCGGACGCGCAAATGCATTTGCGTAGGCAATTTTTCCACGAAAATAGAGGCCGCTCAGAAAAGTAAACACCTCCGCGATTGTCGCGCCTTGTTTGTTGCGCAATCGTCTCGCGAGTTCGAATTGCGCTCTCTCGCTCAAAATCATGCGCGCTCGCTCACCGGCAGCGTACGCGGGTGAAAGGAGGAAAATGCGGCAGCTGATCTCGTTATCCATCAGTTGCAATTGTCCGATTGACCAGCGGCAACGCAAGTTGCACACGACATTACCAGCCAATTAAGTGCGCTCGCCAAATCGGCCATCCATCCTCGTGAGGGCCATCTTAGCTCCCGTTCTTGCTTTTTGGGCTGGGGAGGGAATATAACGCAAAGATGCATTTCGCTTGGCCGTTTACAGCTCGCGTCGGTGATAACCGCGACAAGGAGGAGAAATGGTCGTCTACCGCCGATGTGCAGCCCGATTTCCTTTGTGTCGGAGCCCAGAAAGGTGGAACGTCGTGGCTTTATCAACAACTTGCTTCGCATCCGGATTTCTGGATGCCTCCCATAAAGGAGGTGCGTTATTTTGATAAATTGAGTAGGACGAAAGCATCTCCGCGTCCGCGGGACCAGCGCGATGTTCGTTTTCTGGAAAGCATAAAAAGCTTGAGTGAACGACCCTACATCGACCTGGAGAGTTATGCGCGGTTGTTCGAGGCCAAAGGATCGCTTCTCTCTGGTGACATTTCCCCAACCTATTCGACGCTGAACGACGAGATCATTCAGCGAGTTATCAGTTATTTGCCGAACTTAAGGGTGATCTTTATTGCCCGTGATCCGGTTGAGAGAGTCTGGTCGCAGTTGTCCATGGGGGTACGTCTCGGAATGATTAGTCCGTTTGACGTCACTGATAGCGACGCTGTCATTCGGAATTTGCTTAACTCAGGGGTGCTCTTGCTCTCGTACCCGAGCCGAGTCGTCGCGCGATGGAAACGTTACGTTCATCCAGACCTGTTTCGTACCTACTTTTTTGATGACTTGGAAAGAGATCCCGCTGAACTGCGTCGTTCCATCCTCGATTTCTTGGGTGCCGATCCGAACAAGCAAGGTGGCCGGCTGAAGGCGGATTACAACAGTGACCGGGGCAAGAAGAAGCTTCGGCTGAGCGAGAAAGTGCGGTCCCATGTGGCTCAGTTTTTCAAGGAGGAGCTAAAGCTGTGCGCTGCCGAATTGGGTGGGCCAGCGAGAAACTGGCCGGGGCGATATGGCTTTTCGTTTCTCTCTTTTTTGGCCGTGTTGACCGACAATTTTGATCTCTTCCTTTGGTGTGATTGGATCGCGTGAACCTTTGCGAATTAAAGTGTTCCGCCTCACAACGAGAGAACGCCGGTCGCGCAGCGAGATTGCAGATGACCTTTTTGCCAAGCGCACATCACTCGTCGGGGCAACGAGCCGGTCAAGGGTTTCGCCAAAGCTGCCAGTAGGAACAAAGACTCAGCGATGCTTTTTCATCGAATGAGCGGCATGTTTTGCTCCCGTCCTTGCTTTTTGAAGCCAGCAAAGAAGATAATGCAAAAGTGCGTTGGATTTGGCCATTCAAAGTTCGCGTCGCCCACGACCGCGACAAACAAGAGAGTGGGTTTGCTCGGGGCGATGCCCGCCCCGATTTCTTGTGTGTCGGAGCTCAGAAGGGTGGAACGACATGGCTTTATCAACAGCTCGACGCGCATCCCGATTTCTGGATGCCTCCTCGAAAGGAACTGCACTACTTTGATGAGCTAAGTAGGACTAAACGGGCATTTCCTCCGCGTCGCAGAGACGCGCGCGATCTTTGGTTTCTGGAGAGAATAGCAAGCTTAAGTGCAAGATCCTATATCGATTTGGACAACTATGCACGGCTGTTCGAGCCCAAAGCGTCACTTCTCTCTGGCGACATTACGCCAGCCTACTCGATGTTGAATGACGAGATTATTCAGCGGATCGTCGATCATTTTCCAAGGTTAAAGGTGATCTTTCTGGCCCGCGATCCGGTTGAGAGAGCCTGGTCGCAGTTGTCCATGGCGGTGAGTGTCCAAATGATCAAGCCGTTTGACGTGACTGATATCGACGAAGTGATTCGGAATTTGCTCCATCCAGGGGTGCTCTTGCGCTCGTATCCGAGCGCGATCGTCGCGCGATGGAAACGCCATGTTCATCCGGACCAGTTTCGTACGTATTTCTTTGACGACTTGAAAAAAAATCCCGTCGAACTGCGATGCACCATCCTCAATTTTTTGGGGGCCAATCCCGACAAGCCGAGTGGAGGACTTAGTGCTGATTACAACAGCCAGTCGGATAGGAAAAAGCTTCGGCTGAGCGAAAAAATGCGGTCGCATCTGGCTCAGTTCTTCAAGAACGAGTTGGAGGCTTGCGCCGTGGAACTGGGCGGACCAGCCAGGGAATGGCCGGCGCGATACGGCTTTTCACTGCTGTGTTTTCTCGTCGAGCTGGCCAACAATTCTGATCTCCTTTGGTGGTGTGATTGGATTGCCTGACCTTGGCCAGAGGAACGTATTCCACTAGTATAGGAACAAAACGACGTCGCCCCCGAAAGCGTCTTTCAATCCCGGTCAAGCGCGCTTCGGCCAGGTCGAGATTTCTGCTTGATGCATCGCGATCGACAACGGCCGTTTAGGCTGCGGCCGAGCGGTTTTGCAGCGCTATCTTTGCCTTTGCCCGTGCACGATTTGCCTGCAGTTCTGCCAGATGTTTTTCCGACCAGCGACACAGCGTGTGCAAAGGCTCGATTAAAGTTCGCCCCAACCTCCAGACCGTCGCGCTCGAGGCTGCGCAGAGTTTGGGTGAGCATTTTTTGCGAAATACCCCCGATCTCGCGCTGAAGCGCAGCGTAACGCTTGGTGCCGTGAGCCAGGACCTGGATGATGAGCGCGGTCCATTTATCTGCAATGCGATCGAGCACGAGCCGCGAAGGGCATTGCGCATCCATAACCGAGCCGACTGGGGAAGACTTTCGCATGGCCCCTTTTTTAGAGCATTATCAATTCAGGCGCAAGAAGAGAGCAGCAATCTAAAGACGCTGTATAGAATTAAACCACTGTAGTTGACGGCGAGTTACCGTGGTCGATATTTTACGAGACTATCATGAGAGATTTTGTTGTGTCAGAGCAAAATGAAGCGACTGCCCTACGCTTGTTGGACGAGTCGCCGCAGCCACGAAATAGCTCGGGGTTTACAGGCAGAGACGATGTGCCCACGGATTATTCGTTGCTCGACGAGTATTCGCGCGCGGTGGTCGGCGCAGTCGAGCGAGTCGCATCTGCCGTTGTGAACATAGAAATCCAGCAGCGAAGCAAAGGCCGGCCGCGCGATGTCGCTGGAAGCGGGTCAGGATTCATCATCACTCCCGACGGCTTTATTTTGACCAACAGCCATGTCGTCCATAATGCCACGCGAATCGTGGTGAACCTCTCTGACGGGCGCGATTGTCCGGCACAGCTCATCGGTGACGATCCCGATACGGATCTCGCGGTGATTCGGATCGATGCGCCCCAGCTTGCTCATGTGCGTTTGGCCGATTCCGAAAGTTTGCGCGTCGGACAGGTAGCGATTGCGATTGGCAATCCGCTCGGTTTCCAGGCGAGCGTGACCGCGGGCGTGATTAGCGCACTTGGGCGCTCGATGTATTCACAGTCCGGTCGCTTGATCGACAATATTATTCAAACCGACGCCGCGTTGAATCCCGGCAATTCCGGTGGACCCCTCGTCAACTCAGCTGGGGAAGTCATCGGCGTAAACACGGCGATGATTCGACCGGCGCAAGGCATCTGCTTCGCCATCGCGAGCAACACGGCCAAGCTTGTCGCAGGCTGGTTGATTCGTGATGGAAGAATTCGGCGCAGCTACATCGGCGTCGCCGGTCAAAATGTGCCGCTGCATCGGCGGGTCATTCGATTTTACAATTTGCCGCTGGAAACTGGGGTGCTGGTTGTGTCAGTGGAAAAAGACAGTCCGGCAGAGCACGCAGGTCTCCGAGAGGGCGACGTCATCGTTGCCTTCGATGAGCGACCGATCGACACGATCCATGAGCTCCACAAAATGCTGGTCAGCGAACAAATCGGCGTTCCCGCGAGGTTGTTGGTCATTCGGCACACCGAAAAATTAGAATTGTCGATATTGCCAGCCGAATCACCGCCGCATTCTTAACTTCGAAAGCTTTCGCGAGTTGACCCAGAAAGCCTTTACGGTTAACCGTTAGCTTGCTTTCAGCTCGCGTTAAAGCACGCTTCTCGCAATGATGCTGCGCGCTTTGCTGTGAAAATCCTTGTCATTGGCGGCGGCGGCCGTGAACATGCGCTCGTATGGAAACTGAGGCAATCTCCGCATGCAGAGCGCATTTTTTGTGCGCCAGGAAACGCCGGCACTGCCGAGTTCGGGGAGAACATCGCCATTGCCGCGGGTAACGTGGCGGCAGTGATTCGTTTCGCCAAAGAGAATCGCGTCGATCTAACGGTGATCGGTCCAGACGACCCACTTGCCGCCGGGATTGTCGATCTTTTTGCCGCACAAAACTTACGCATTTTCGGACCGACCAAGGCGGCCGCGCAGATCGAGTCTTCAAAAATTTTCGCGAAGGAACTGATGCGCGAACAAGGAATTCCCACCGCGCAGGCGGGTACGTTTGAACGCAGCGATGCCGCGCTCCGATTTTGCGCGGAATGTTCGCTACACGCGCTGGTCGATGGCGCTGACTATCGCCTCCTAGAGACAGCCCGCGATCACAAGCGCGCCTTTGACGGCGATACGGGGCCGAACACGGGCGGGATGGGCGCTTTCAGTCCCGCAAACAACTGGAGCGCTCCGTTGGAAGATCAGTTTGACAAAAAAATCATGCGACCGCTGCTGCGCGGTTTGCAGGAAAAGAGCATTACATTCCGCGGCTTACTTTTTCCAGGTCTGATGATCAGTACTGATGGCGCACGTGTGCTCGAGTTCAATTGCCGCTTTGGTGATCCGGAGACGCAGGCAATTTTGCCCCGAATGAAGTCCGACTTGTTGCCGTTACTGGATGCGACGATCGACGGGAAGATCGACAGTTGTTCAATCGAGTGGGACCAGCGACCGGCGGTCACAGTTGTGCTCGTCTCGGGCGGTTACCCGGACAAATACGAAACCGGCAAGACCATTTCCGGGCTTGGCGATGCGGCCAAACTCGGTGGCGTGCAAATTTTTCATGCCGGAACCAAGCGCGCGAACGGGCAAATTGTGACAGCTGGCGGTCGAGTGCTCGCGGTCACCGCGTTGGGATCGACAATCGAAGCAGCCCGCGCGCGCGCCTACGAGGCCGTCGCGTGCATTCATTTCGAGAACTGCCGTTATCGTCGCGATATTGCTCTTAGTGCGGTCGCTCCCTGAAAAATCGCCCAGCGTTTAACGCTGACTCTTGGATCGTTGAGTGATTGTCAAAATGCGTTATAAGATCGAGGTCTACTTTCCGGATGTTGCGCTTTACTTGGCCGGCGTTGACCGGCGTTTCTCTAATGACGATTGCCCTGGCGCAATCGCCCACCGTGCCGCCATCGGTCGGCGGCGTGCCGGCGCCTGGTAAATCGGCTACGCCGACAGCTTCGCCCTCTCCCAGTCCGACGGCCGAACAACTGCTTAATTCTTTAGGCCCGGCAGATTTGCAGGCGGTCATCGCGCTGTTGCAGAGCAATTTCACAAACCCGGATGCAATTACCGATACGGAATTGAATCGGGCGACTGTTCAGGGTCTGATGATTCGGCTGCCGCACGGTGTGATGCTTTTGCCGACCCGGGAAAGCGCGCCACCGGAAGCGCCCAGTGCGTTTTACAGTGAGATTTTGGATGGCCACATCGGTTACATGCGCCTCGGATCGCTAAATAACGCTAATCTCCAGGCGATGGATAAGAGTCTCGGCAACTTCGCAATAAAGAAGGTGGACGCGCTGATTGTCGATCTTCGCGCAAGTCAGGCGACGAACGATTTTGCAATGGCGGCAGAATTTGCAAAACGATTTTGCCCGAAAGGCAAGACGCTTTTCACATTGCGCAAAACGGCCGCCCGTCAGGACCGCGTCTTTAAATCCGACCGTGATCCGGCGTTTCGAGGTCTGATGATGGTGCTCGCCGATGGCGACACGGCTGGCGCTGCCGAAGCGCTTGCAGGCGTGCTGCGGTTCTACGACAAAGCATTGGTCATGGGTCAGCCCACCGCCGGTCGAGCAGTTGAATACACCGACTTGCCATTGCCAAGCGGGAAGCTGTTACGTGTTGCCGTGGCAGAAATGATTTTGCCGGAAGGTCGTGCATCGTTTCCAGATGGAATAAAGCCGGACTTGCCCGTCGAGATGTCGCTGACAGAGAAGCGGCAGATTTTTCGATTGAGCAGCGAAAAAGGAATGGGCCCGTTTATTTATCAACCGGGACGGCCGCACATGAATGAAGCGGCGCTTTTGGCCGGAACAAATCCTGAGGTCGAGGCGGCGGAAGCCGCGCAGCAACGCCGCGGTCGGTCGCCGGAAAAATCACCAGCACACGATCCGGTGCTGCAGCGCGCCCTCGACCTCGTCACCTCCCTGGAAATTTATCAAAAGCGGTAGCGTGAGTCCGCTCGAGGAACGCATCGGTTACGAATTTCGCAATCCGCTCTTGCTGGCGGAGGCCTTGACGCATCCCAGCCTTGGCCACGAGACGAAACGATATCATTTCGACAATCAGCGCTTGGAATTTCTCGGTGACGCTGTCCTCCAGTTGGTCATTACCGAACATCTCTTTCGCCACTTTAGCGCCGAAGCAGAAGGGCAACTGACTAAATTGCGCTCGCGGCTCGTTTCCCGCGAAACATTGAAGATGCACGCCGCCGCTCTGGACTTGGGACGTTACCTTTTGATAGGACGCGGGGAGGAGGCCAGCGGCGGCCGGGAGCGAACCTCGACATTGGCCGACGCCTTTGAGGCGCTCATCGGCGCCATTTATCTCGATGGCGGCCTGGACACGGCGAGAGCATTCATTCTTACGCAAGCGCGTGCCGATTTCGAGCAACTCGTAGAGGAGCCGATTGACATCAACCCGAAAGGTCATCTGCAGGAATTACTACAAAGCATCTCACCGCGCAGCCCGGTTTATGAATTGATCTCGCAAAGCGGGCCTGAGCACGAAAAGACATTTGTCGTGCAAGCTGTTTGGGAAGGAATCGTTCTTGGCCAGGGCAGCGGTCGAAGCAAAAAACAGGCAGAAACCGCGGCAGCGCTCGACGCGATGCAGTTGAAGCGTTGGGAGAAGGCGGAAGCGTAAGATCGAGGGGGGTAGGGCACGATCGCCGGGCGTGCCGTGGGAAACCATTTAGCTCGCGCGAGCCGAATGGTTGAGCGCGTCGAGATTCCTGCCGGAGCTCGATGTCCAGCGAAAACGCTGGGCGATGGCTGCGCTCACAAACTTCTTGGCGCGGCCGATTGCATCGTCCAGCGATAAGCCAGACGCAAGACCGGCGGTGATTGCGGCCGAATAAGTGCAACCCGTACCGTGCGTCGCGACACCGCGAACAAACGGCGATGAAAACTCACGAATCTTCTCGCCAGCAAAAAGCACATCGACTGCATCGCCGCCAGCGAGGTGTCCACCCTTCAGTAAGACAGACACCCGGTATTTTTTTTGCAGTTTCTTTCCCGCATTGCGCATTGCTTTCAGATCGCGAATCGGCTCACCGATCAATTTTTCGGCTTCATCCAGGTTGGGCGTAAGCAACGTCGCGAGCGGGAATAGCTCCGATTCGTAAAGGGCGATTGCATCCGGACGAAGAAGGAGATCGCCGCTAGTCGCGACCGTTACCGGATCGATTACGAGCGGAACGCGATTGCCGAACTTGCCTGAAAGATCGACAAGAGCGCGCGCAACCGTTTCGACAATTTCGGCGGAATACAGCAGTCCCGTCTTCGCAGCCGTGATCCCGAAACTCTTCGCGAGCACTTGAATTTGCTCGCGAATGATTTTCGGAGTGACCGGCTCGATTTGCGATACTTTCCCCGGTATCTCAGCAACGACGCAGGTGAGCGCCGTCAATCCGTAAACACCGAGCGCCGAAAAAGTTTTAAGATCGGCCTGGACGCCGGCGCCAGCGCTGCTGTCCGATCCGGCGATGGTCAGCGCGACGGGCGCTGTAGCGGTGCTCTGTGAGCGCCGGTCTTTTTGTCTCCCCATCGATTTCGGCGGTCATAGGACCGCCGCTACAAATTTACGCGCCGTTATCGCCGATGGCTTCGACCGGACATCCTTCCATCGCTTCTTTGCAGAGCGCTTCCTCTTCCGGACTCTCCGGTTGTTTATAAACGTAGGAATGGCCGCCGTCGTCATTCCGTTTGAAATTGGCGGGCGCGGTTTCGCGGCACAAATCGCAGTCAATGCATTGATCATCGACATAAAATTTTCCCGCTACGTTTTCGGCGTATTTGTTTGCAACGTCGGCCATATTTTTCCGGTAAAAGCGAAGTTGAACGTTAGGAAGAAACGCTCTCAGCGCAATTGAATTTGCCCGTTGACGATCTTTCGCGCAACCGCCAG
>WNFY01005226.1_pt1 | contig 11765 bp, 14 predicted proteins | sample 5400091 | NCBI WGS metagenome assembly WNFY01 (sample SAMN13153364, study PRJNA577476) | soil metagenome | isolation source: 60 cm soil or saprolite under grassland replicate 1 | place: USA:California | collected 2016-06-15 | reverse complement strand
AGAGGAATAGTCAAGAGCAGGCGGAGAAAAAAAATGGAAAACGTTATACATGGTAACAGAGGCTAAAGCCAGACACAAGCGATGAAAGACACGTCGCGCATCCTCGACCTCAAGTACAAACTCCAGACCATAGAGCTGCTCAATCTCGCAAAGACAGAGTACACATACAGAGCACTCTCAGGAATACTACACCTCCCCGAGACAGTACTCAGCCGCTACGTCAAAGGACACGTACTACCAACCGCAGAACGCGCAGAAGAGATCAACAAGACACTCCAGAAATACATGGGACTAGAAAGAGAACTTCACAAGAGAATAAAATTCGACGACCTAGGATTCTTCGACAACACCGAAATAATCAACGACACAATGCTGCTAGAGCGCGCGGTCCAGCAGGCCGTCGGCGCATTCGCCGGAAAGAGAATCAACAAGGTCATGACCGCCGCAGTCGACGGAGTACCCCTCGCCACACTCCTCGCCCAACGCCTAGGCAAGAGACTCATCATAGCAAAACAGAACCGTGAGATCGGAGTCCGAGAATTCATCGAGGAAGTCTACGTGATGCCCCCGGCGATAATGAAGAGCCTCTACGTGTCCAAGGACGCGTTCAAGAAAGGCGAAGGCATACTCATCGCCGACGACATCATAGACAGTGGAGAAACACAACGGGCAATGATCAAGGTCGCCTACAAGGCAAAGGCGGAAGTCATTGGAATTTACGCGCTTGTTGCGATCGGCGACACGTGGAAACAGCGCATAGAGTCGGTAGGCAACATTCCCGTCGAGATCGGGACGCAGCTCATAAAAAAAGAGATTAATGCGATACCCGCCTAACCCCTATCTTTCAGAGTAGAAAAAGTACAATCATCAGCGGGAAACCATCAAAACCCGCCCCACCAGTGAACCGAGACTCTCCCCCAGCGGCGGGCCCGCAACCCCCACATCCGTAACAATACCCGAGACCAGCTCCGGCGGCGTAATATCAAAGGCGGGATTCAGAGCCTCCACCCCCCTCGGCCCGAGACGCGCACCCTTGAAGTAGAGTACCTCCCGCTGGTCCCGCTCTTCGATCACGACCCTAGACGGGTCCGTCTCGAAATCGAGAGTAGAGAACGGCGCGGCCGCGTAGAACGGGACCCCGTAGAACTTGGCCGACAGGGCAATCGGCAGGGTCCCAATCTTGTTCGTCACGTGACCAGTCTTGAGAATCCGATCAGCCCCTACGAGAACCTTGTCAACCAGACCCCGCGCCAACACCTGCGCAGCCGCGCTGTCACAGATGATCCTCACCGGAATCCCATCATGCGCCAGCTCAAACGCCGTGAGTCTGGACCCTTGCAGCAGCGGACGCGTCTCCGTCGCGATCACGTTGATCTCCTTGCCCTCTTCAACGGCGGCCCTCACCACGGCGAGCGCAGTCCCGTAGCCAACCGTCGCCAGGGCCCCGGCGTTGCAGTGAGTAAGAACCGTGTCTCCATCCTCCAAGAGCCGAGCGCCGTACTCGCCGATCTTCCTCGCAGACTCGAGCTCTCCCTTCAGAACAGCCTCCGCCTCAGCTTCTAGACTGTCTTTTAGGGACGAGAAGGTCTTGGCATGTAGTGACGAGTTGAAGACACGCTCGACAGCCCACCGAAGATTGACCCCCGTCGGCCGCGTCTGGATCAGAACATCAGCATACTTTCGAAGCTTCCTCTTCGCCTCGGCAAGATCGTTGGTCTCAATCTTCTTGAGAGACAAGACGAGACCATAGGCTCCGACAACCCCGATCAATGGCGCTCCCCGAACCTTCATCGTCTTGATGGCATCACAGACCTCGTCCAGACTCTTCAACCGGACATATGACAGCTTAGCCGGGAGTAGAGTCTGGTCCAACGCCTCCAGCACACCATTCCTCCACCTAACAGGCTCCAGACCCTTACCAGTCATTGCAACTCTGACACTAGTCCCGCTCCTTTCTATTTGAATGGCTTTATAGCCGCCCCGGCCCCCGTCCAACTTTCCGGGACCCTTGGAAGCAAAGACAGAACAGACACCAATTGTTGTCGAAGCGCTCGAGGCCTATCTGTCCAAGGGGGAAGTATTCCTCCGAGAACCGGGAAAGCTGATGGATCTTCGAGAGAAAGCGTTCGGCACGCTGACCGGCGAAAAGATCAGCCTCAACCCTTACGAGACCTTCTACCTCGTAGAGAAAAAGAGGATCAACGTCCTCGACGAGAAGACGAAACAGACAAGATCACTACAGCAGCTCGTGACCAAACTCTCCGTCGGAAAACCCGCGATATGGACAAAATATCTCGTCTACCGCGACCTCAGAGACCGGGGATACCTGGTCCGGGAAGGCGAGGCCGGCTACGATTTCGAGAGCTTCGGAAAAGGAGCCATGAGACGCCTCGTCTCCATCGTCTTCGAAGGAGGAGAATCCACACTCGAGAAACTGGCAAGACTATCCGCGAAGGCGAACAAGGACGGAAAGGATCTAGTTCTAGCCGTCATCGACCGGCGCACAGACATAGTCTACTACACGCTGAACCCGGAAAACTTCCAAGGACAATAGACGGCACTGTGAAGGCGTTCGTCCTCGTCTGAGACACAATTCACCCTTCCGCGCGGAATGAAAGACATTGAGCCGGACGAGATGGCCCGCAGGATATGGCTCGCAGACAAGATCCGACAAGTGCTCTGGAGCTACTCGTTCCAACTTCTCGAACCAAGCCCCGTTGAGAACCTTGAAACGCTAGAGGCCAAATCCGGCCCAGGAGTCCGCGAGGAGATCTACTGGTTCAAAGACAAGGCCGGCCGAAACCTAGGCTTACGGTTCGACCTGACCGTAGGCATGACACGGATGGTGGCCAATCGTTTCGACCTGCCCGAACCCACAAAGATCGGAAGCATCGGCGGAGTCTGGCGATACGACGAGCCCCAGTTCGCAAGATACCGATACCACACCCAGTGGGACGCGGAAATCTACGGAGTAGCGGAACCGTCCGCAGACGCGGAGATCATCGCTATCGGCTCCGACATACTCGACAGCGTAGGACTAACCGACCACGAGGTCCGGATCAGCAACAGGAAACTTGTCGAGGGCTTCCTCCAGAGCATCGACGTCCGCTCTCAAGAACAACTCGAGAGAATGCTGCGTATCGTCGATGGTATGGGCAAGAAGGGACCCGAAGCGTCCGAGGCAGAGCTGGGCCGCGCAGGACTATCCAAAGAGAAGGTCAAACGCGTCATAGGTTTCGCGGATATCTCGGGAAAGCCCAACGAGGTCCTCCCCAGTCTAGAAAAAAAGCTTCCCAAAAACGACCTGATCAGCCTAGGCCTACGAGAGCTGACGGGAACCATCGAGAATGTAGACTCTCTCGGAAAAACGTCCAAGGTCCAAGTAGACCTCGGAATCGTCAGAGGAATAAGCTACTATGATGGGACGATCTTCGAGGCCTACGACCAGGCCGGCGAGGACGTAGGCGCGGTCTTCGGCGGCGGACGATTCGACAAGCTGAGCAGAATATACGGAAAGCGGGACATGCCCGCGACAGGCGTAGCAGGAGGCTTCGAACGACTAATGCTCTCGCTGGAGAGGAAAGGGCTCTTCCCAGACACAGACCAGAACTGCCAAGTCTTCGTCGTCATGGCCGGCTCTGAAGTGAGAAAGGAGACGATAGAAGTTCTAAGACTACTCCGCGTGGACGGGGTCCGAGCGGACAGAGACCTGAAAGAACGACCATTGAGGAAACAGATGGAATACGCCGCTTCCATCAAAGCGCGCCTCGTCGTGATCGTCGGACCGAGAGAAATCAAAGAAAACAAGGTCCGGCTCAGAGACATGAAGACTGGAGAAGAGAGAGATGTCGAGAAAAACAGAATCGTGGGCGAAGTAGCCAAGATCCTATCCTAAGGCTGGTCCGATGCCTGATCCGGGTTGTGCACCTCTTTAGGCCAGAACAGTTCGCCGAGTCCGTGCGGGTCCAGAAGAACGCATGGGGACAAAACGTCTCCAGTACTATTCCGGCGCATCTGCTAATCGCAGCTCATCATCATGGCGGTCTGGTTCTAGGAGCTTACGATGGTCGTAGGATGGTCGGGGTCCTCTTCGGGATCACCGCCTTGGACCATGGTCGACCTTACCATTACTCGCACATCACTGGCGTAGCCAGGAGCCACCAGTCGAAAGGCGTAGGGTTCAAGCTCAAACTCGCCCAACGAGAACACGTCGTCAAGAGAGGACAGAGCCTAGTGAAGTGGACCTATGATCCGCTCCAGGCTGGAAACGCCTAGTTCAACATCAGAAAGCTAGGCGCTATTTCTAACACATACCGTAGAGATCTCTACGGCCGACTCGATGATTCGCTCAATCGGGGAAGATTGACCGATCGTTTCGAGGTCGAATGGCAAATCAAGAGCAAGAGAGTGAGGGAAAGGATTAGAGGACATGAACCTGCCTCGCTCGCTGAATTACTCGCGGAAGGAGTTGAGCCAGTCAACCGCACGATGAAGACAAGCTATGACCAGCGTCTCCCCACGTACGCTAGGCTCGGGCTAAGAGGTTCGAGGCTTCTTGTAGAATTTCCCCGAAGCATAGGAAAGATTAGAGATGTGAGCCTCGGTGCTGCCAATTCGTGGACGTTGCATGCTAGAAGGATCTTCGAGTACTACTTCGCGAGGGGATACTCGGCGACAGACGTGATCATCGACAGCGACGAGAACAGAATATTCTACCTCCTCAACCGATCGAACAATTGAGGACTCTCAGAGTTCTTGAAAAAAAGTCGAATAGTCATACATCTGCTTCTGCCCTCTCGGACTTGTGAGAACCGACCAGCCAACTCTCACAGTTACACAACGGGATTAAGCCCGCATCGTCTTCCTGAAGAGGGTTGTTGTGGGCAAATGTCTCTGACAAAACAAGTTCTGGTGTCAGATAGTACGGTTGTTCACTATTCGGCAATGGGCAAGGTCAAGGCGGGTAAATTCTTCTGCGTCTGCGCACATTGTGATCATCGACTCCAGAGCGAGTGTCTCGAGAAGGGTTGCTGGTGCTGCGCAACCCAAGTTTTGTCCGCGACACGGTAACGTGTTCTATGAGATAAACCGAAAGACAACGAGGCACAATCACGATTACTAGAGGAACAGAATCTTTTACGGGCTAGACTAACGCTTGAGATAATGCTTTGCAGAAGTCTAGGATATTGTGAGGGTGTAAACCGGATGGATTTCTGCCCAGTTGTAGTGGGCCGTGTCCAAGATATAGGGTCCGGTGACTGTGATATGATCGTCGATGCTGGGTATTGTGATGTTGTTTGTATAGTTCTGGCAAGCTGACATCGCATCGGACTGGGTTATGGGCAGTGCACAGATTATCTCGACCACGAGGTCACCGTACTGATACTGGTCGTTCGCGGCGTTGGTGAGGTTACTGTATTGAGAATCGAGAGCTAGTCGTATGTGGTAGTCGCCGTCTGCTTCTTTGAAGATATTGTCTACGAATCCCGAGGCTATTATGCAGGATCTGATGATGTCGAGTCGTGATGGATTGTAGACGTGGCCAGATATGGAATCGGGATCAGCGCAGGGAGGTGTATTGTGAGAGCTGTAGTAGTAGGACATACCGACCACGACCAGTACAGAAGCCGCGACCAGCGTCAGCACTAGAGGAGAGCCTCTCAAGAACCACTCCCATCGTACGAACATGCCCAGTAACGGACGAATAGACTTACCGGGGAGAGCCGTGCTAGACCCCTAAGCATGTAACCTACTCTTGCTACTCATAGTAATAGAGCCCTAGACCATGGTATCATCCTGCTTAAGGGCACGAAAGGGGAATTGTACTAGGGATGAGACATGCTGGATATTCGGAGCCCCAATCCCCCAGGGATCGCACTCATTATTGCTGCTGTTTTCGTGTGGTGGGGATTCGCGAACAACAGCCTCGCTGCGGTAACGGTCGGGGGCGTATTTGCAGCGGTGGGTATTGGACTCCAAGTCCTCTACCTACGTTACAGGTACGGCAGAACAGCGAACAGAGGCAACAAAGTAGAGCCCTAGACATTCTTTCACATTCCTACTGGTAACCAATCAAGAATAGAGCACTCACATTGCAGACCTCGCTTGAATTCGCCAGGCAAAACCGGTGTGGTCATGGTGAACGGTCTTCTGGAAGACAACTGCGCCCTAGGGCCGGATAGCTACTACTGGGATCCTTCATTGCCGCTAGGAAGTAACTTGCCCATCAGAATTCTTCTCTATCCACTCTGGCAGAACAACAGTCCTGATAAACTGTTCTATCAGAGACCTATCTTCAGAGCCGCCCGGCTCAGCTCTCGGAAGGCCAGTTCACTGAGTTGTAAGAAAGGCCGGGGCATATTCTTGCTACTCGTCAAACCAGCTTAAAAACTGAAGCTGACACATTCTACTCCGAAAAATGCAATCATCCAGACAAAAAAGTAGTACCATTAACTCTGATCCATCTTGGAACGACCCGCCACTCTTCTCAGGCCAAACGGCAATCCGCTACTTCTTAGTGCGACGAGAACGATCGTTTGACAACGGGAGCAGGAAGATTTGTCGAAATCGACGAAGAAGAAGGTGTCTTTCAAGACGGCAAGCAAGCCTTTCAGAAAGCCCATATGGGAGCTGAGAACGTGCTAGAACCTGCGGACAATTCTGCCCTTCCGAAAAAGAGCTAGCGAGCTATTGCAACGAGCAAGAGATATTTCAGGTGATTGGATAAGAAAGCCTATTGGATCTTATTGTGAGAAAAATAGCAACTACGACTGATAGCCCCCGTCTATTGGAGACGAGCTGGTTTGAATATGGGACTAGCTTAGCCTAGAGATAATCTGTTTCTCGCACTATCTCTTTGGAACGTACGCTATTCCCTGAACCTCGACCTTCATTCCGAACAAGAGTTCTGTCCGGACTGTTGTTCTTGCTGGCTTTGGATCAGGGAAGAAGGCCGAGTAGGTCTCGTTCATGCTGGAAAAATCGTCAAGGTTGCTGAGATAGACCGTTGTCTGTAGTACGTGGTCGAGGCCGGATCGGGCCGCTTTGAGTACTCCTCGAAAGTTTTCCAAAGTCCTCTTGGTCTGAGAGCGGATATCTCCCGGAACCACCCTGCCATTCTGGTCTATGGGTCCTTGGCCGGAGACAAAGATCAGATCTCCGTATTTTATTCCTGGCGAAAAGGGTAAGTTCAGAGGTGCAGGCCCGGTTCTGACCGCTTCCTTTCTCATCACATCATCTCTGCGGAAGAGCCCCCGTCCAGCCTTTAAAAGTTGATAACTCTGCGAGTTCCGAGATCAAGAACTGCTTGTTGTCTTGCTGTTAGCCTAGTTTACTGTGAGTGGAATTAATGCCCAACTTTCCCGGTCGGCGGGAACAGAATTCCGGAAGAGAAAATAAAGGGATTTACAATATGTCAGTGATGATATCATTCCATTTTTGGATTGTTTTTTCGCTTGGCCAGTTGTCATGGACGAGCCACTGAAGCAGCCTCCCCAATGCCAGTGGTGGCGTGCCTGCGAGGGCGAGGACGATGATCCAGAAGACAATTGCATCTGGAGCTCCGGGTCCTTCCAGCGCTAGTAGTGGGATTAGGAAGGCTGCGATAAGGAGAATACCTCCAACAGCCGTAAGCGTTCTTCCGAGAAGGCGAACAATAGACTTGAACATTAATACAGTGAAGAAAGTAGTTTCGGGCTTCTAACTTTTGCCGACGTGTTTTCAAGTTCCGGATCTACTTCTTAGCTTGCAGTCAGCAAGCTAGAAGTCATACTTACCGAGATGTTTGAAGACTGGCGATTCGTTGCGCTGGCGTAGGCACGAACATGAAATCTCGCCACTCATTCTGTCCTCCTTGGATTGGAAGCCCAGAGTGTTGTCAGGGGTGAGAACTGGCAGGTATGCAGGTTGTTTGCCCGCAGACTATCGACGGTAAGGCGATGAAGAGTAGAACGAAAGTGATCAAGCCAGTCACTATGGGAAAGAACAAGAGATACCATTTGTGAAGTACCCTTGACCCGTACAGTGTCAACACTGAACCAAACATAAGGACAATTCCCAACTCAAGAAAGACGAAGTCTGGGGTTTCAGAACTTCCAGAGACTTTACCGGCGACATAGCCTACTGCTCCGAGAACACTGAAAGCAGACAAAAGCCATCCCGCGGCCACAATCAAGAATCCATTGCTCATTTTCCAAGGCGACACGGGTTACCGTTTCTTCTGTCTTCCAGAATATTAACCGGTTCGTCTCAGTTTCGGACTCTCACAGTCACTCGGGTGCCATTTTCTCACATCTGGAAAGCCAGTCACTTCTCCCAGCTTGACGTCCACTCACTAGTACAGGCAGGCATATTCCGAACATCAGTCTTGACATCGTAACACGAGACTTTGCAATTGTCCGTCGTCGCTCTTCACAGTCTCATTCGAAAGAGGGCTAGGACCTGTCGCACAATGATCAATTTCGGGCAGAGGTGTTATCGCATGAGAGAAGCTACGAGATACAGCCAAGGGACGGCTCCTATGATGAATACCACGAGTGCCCTTACGGTGAACTTATCCCCATCTTTCAGAATCGCCGATGCGAGCCCGAACAATCCATTTGATATTCCTGGAATGAAGAACAGTACGGCTAACGGATAGCCTAGGAGCAGGAGTGGCGCGTAGGGAACCAGGCCGATCAAAAGTGCCCTAATCCTAATTCCTGTCACAAATCCATATGCGGAGCCAACAATCCCGGGCAGCGGGATAAGTAGTACCACGCCCTCCCAAAGAGATGCGAGAAAGAGTGGACCATCCGACAGGCTACCGAACTTCAGCAAGTAGAGAGGGTAAGATGTCCAGAATGCGAGAGAGATAATCATGAGGACGATGACGATAGGATTACGAAAGGCGAGCTCCGCTCTTACCATGCTCTCATTCTCGTAACCTTTCAACCAAGCACTTGACAAGAGGAACGCTCTCTCTTCCAATTTGCCGCCCCGGTCGTAACGCAAAGGGGTGAACAAATTCTAATCATGTCTCGGGAGCGAAGTGTCAAGGGTCAGGCGGGGACTTCTACGGGTTGCAGCGGAGAGGGTTTCCGGCTCACAATCTCTCTGACAGTCCCATTATCCATCTCTATGATCGTATCCGCCTCTACTTCTAGGTCGCCGACGTGGCTGATTAGGAAGATCTGTTTGAAGTTCTCAGACAGTTCCCTGTGCATCAGTGCAAGTATTCCTTCTCGCCGGACCTTGTCCGAGCTTCCGAGAGGCTCGTCAAGGAATAGGAATTCAGGGTTACGCCCCTTGGCTTGGGGTATGAGGGCGAGCGCGAAGGCCAGCCTCATAGCAAGCAGTAGCTGGTCCTCTGTTCCCCCAGAGAATACTTCTTTGGGCCGGAACTCTCCGGCCTCTGGATCAAAGACTCTTACCGTGTAGTCTTCTTCTAGCTGGACGGCCTTGTACCGTCCTGACGTGATGATGGGCAGTATCATCCCCATGTACCGTTCGACCTGGGGTTTCACACGGTTCCTCAGCGATTCAGAGGTCTGTTCCAGACCTTTGACAGAATACTTGACGACCGCTAAGTCCTTCTCCAGCAATCGGACCTTCCGTTTCTGCTCGTCCACTTGCTCCCCGAGTCCCTTGTTTTCTTCGAGGAAATGATTCAGCTCGATCGTCCGGGTGATAGAGTCTTCAATCTGGGTCTTTACCCGTGAGACGGAGTCTCTGAGACTGTCCCGCAACTGGATAGCCTCCTCGAGAAGCTCTTCCGAAAACACAACACCCTTAGGCAGAGGAGGAAGTTTGGTCTCTCTGAGCTTCTTGTCAACTTCTGCGATATCCATCTGGGCTTGGGCGAGCCGTTGTTTGAGCGCGGGTTCTTCTTGCAACAGTTTCTGGAGCATGCTTACACGCTCCTGTACGGCGCTCAGCGATTGTCTGTCTTGGTTGTAGATCGAAGTTGCCTGGTCAACGGCTGCCTTTGGATCGTCCAGTCCTTGAAGATAACTGGAGTAGGATTCGATGGAGTCCAGGACACGGAGAATTTCCGTGGACCCCTGAGTGATCGTCCCGTTCGCAATATCCCGGTTCCTTCTTACCTGCGCCAGCTCATCATTCCACGAGCCTATCAGTTGTGCATTTGCCAGTTGTTCCTGTTGCCTTCTCGATGCCTGAGCTTGCTCCGAAAGGGATGCGATTTGTCGGGCAAGTAGGAGGAGGGATACTACGCCGAGAGAACCTAGCGCGACTGTCAATGTCAGGATGTGCAGGATGAATGAGAGTATGGCCCCTGCACCGAAGGCGGCCGTCGTGGTCAGATAGGTCCAGATTCTTCGCGGCGCTGGCCCAATGAGACGTTTTGATTCACTGATATCCGCAATCTTATTGTTCGTCTCGACTATCTGCGCCTGCAGCTTCTGTTCTCTTTCCTCCAACTGGACTTTCTGCAGATCAGCTCCCCGAACTTTTTCCAGCACATCGGACGCTAGGGAGATCGCCCGCTCTGCCTCGGCGAGGTCTCCATACTTCTTGACCTCGGACTCGGCTCTCTCAAGCTCGACCTGTTGCGTGACAATGCTGGAGAGTTGTTGTTGGAGATTGTTTACGAGGAGACCCTTGTCCTCTATCTCTCGCTGTAGAGACTCGCGCTGTTTGAGGCTCTCCTCATACTCGTTTAGCGTCTTGTGGAGAGAGTCGGTGTCTGCGAGCTGCTTCTCCTTCTCCCGCTGGTCGGCCTTGAACTTCGCCACCTTTCCCTCTAGGCTGACGAGCTGGACCCCTGTCTCCTCGTATTCCTTCAGCTGTTCCTGGAGATTCTCTAGTCGCTGCCGTTCTACTGTCAGTTGTCCGGGGTTTCTGGATGTTCCCTCGATCCGGGTTCGCTCTGTGTCCAGCTGGTCCTGGACCTTGTTGAAGCTCTCCAAGTTGAGGAATACGTTGATGACTTTGCGTCGGTCGTCAAGCCTCTGCTTGATGAGCCGTTCAAGATCCTTCTGCGCCACAACACTACTCGCAACAATCTCGTCGAAGGTGATACCGCCCAGCAAGCGTTCAATCTCGCTGGTCACATCTTTTACAGAGTTAGCGAGAGCACGATTCCTCCCGCCTGGACCCATCTCATACAGGGTCGCCCTATTGGGCCGGGTCTTGTGAACCTCCCGGACCACTCGATACGTAGTCTCGCCGATGATGAAGTCGAGCCGGATCTGAGCCTCCCCGGTGCCATAGCAGACGATGTCGTCGTTACTGGGCATCTTGCTCGGTCTGATCACTCTGCCGAAGAGAGCGTAGAGAATGGCGTCGAGGATAGTGGACTTGCCGCTCTCGTTGAGACCCGTGATGAGGATGATCCCGTCTGAGAACTGTAGAGGCTTTCCGAGTTTCAGTTTCTTGAAGTTCTGGGCCTGGAGGCTTACGAGCTTCAGCTGACTCCCTCCTCCCGCAACCGTGCGACCGTACCCTTCCACGCCTCCTGCACGAGAGGACGCTCGTCCTCCTTGACATTGGCGAGGAGATTCTGGAATGTCCGGTCCAGTTCCTCGACAGGCGAGGTTCTCGGAAGCGACTCCAACGGCGCCATTGTCAGGAGGTTGAGGCCGTCTTCGTCGAACTCGACGTGGAAGAAACGATCCTGGCAGTAGGCCAGGAGGGCCGAGCGTTTGTAGGTTGAAAGCTGTTCAAGAGATATCCTTCCGGTTACTCGAACCCGGAGTATCTTCTCCGGACCCTCCCTCTTCCCCAATGCGTCTTGAATCTGCCGGGTCAGGCTTCCACCCTCGCCG
>WNFY01005225.1_pt1 | contig 11765 bp, 14 predicted proteins | sample 5400091 | NCBI WGS metagenome assembly WNFY01 (sample SAMN13153364, study PRJNA577476) | soil metagenome | isolation source: 60 cm soil or saprolite under grassland replicate 1 | place: USA:California | collected 2016-06-15 | reverse complement strand
CTCCTATGCTGTTATCAGGACCGCTGTCACACGACATTAGGGTCGGGTGGTTTTTCTCATCGAAGCGTCGATCGAGTAGGCTCCGGCTCCGGAAATCACCAGAGCGAGGCAGATCACGCAAAGCGTCAAGGTGTACTCGAAGCCTTCCCCTTTGAGATTCCCTTCCCAGTTCATGAAAAACCCATTTTTCCAGTGGATCAGAAATACGCCCCCGAGCATCTCGAGGAACATCCCCGCCGCGGCGATGCGCGTCAGAAAGCCGAAGATGAAGCCGACGCCCGCTGCGAGTTCGCCAAACGAGACCAGATAAGGGATCACGGCTGGCATTCCATTCTTGGTCATGAACTGCACGGTGGCCTGGAGGCCATGTCCACCGAACAAGCCGAATACTTTTTGGGCGCCGTGCGCGAGGAAAACGATGCCGAGAATCAACCGGATGAGAAGAATGGCGATGTCGGTTTTCCTGGAGTTCATGAGCTTTTCTCCTCTTCGGCGGAGGATCTGCAGAGTTTGTGCCGGCAGCAGGACGGTAGGCCGCCACAGCTGCCGCCGCCTTCGCGAGAACCAACCGCATTCGGCCCCGTTTCTAGGTTTTAGCTGAGCTCAAGTCAGTACTTATGACAAGGCTCTCCGGAACAGCCCGACGGCCTCCCGCCAAACTTCATCTGCGGCCTCGGGGTCGTATCGCGGCCCCTCGTCGCGCATGAAGGCGTGCTCTCCGGGAGCCAGATGGATGTGATGCTTCGTCCCCGCCTCCGCGAGCGCCTTCGCCACCGCGTGGCGGCCCTCCGTCGGAACGTGAGGATCGGCCTCTCCGAACACGATCAAGACCTGCCCGCGAATCTCGCCAGCGCGAGCGAGCGAGCCCGCGTCCGGATCCTTGCCGACCTTGCCGTTGTGCAATCCCGTCGGGTAGCAGCAGACCGCGGCCTTCACGCGCGGATCGAGGGCAGCGCGAAACGCGAGATGTCCCCCAATACAAAACCCGATCGCGCCGAGCTGGCCCGGCGCGACGTCCGGCTGAGTCTCCAGAAAGTCGAGCACCGCGACGCGATCCGCATCGAACTCCTGGACCGACGTGCGCGCCGCGTCGTCCTGTCCGCGCATGCGCCCCGCGTCGTCGTACGGAATCACGAGCCCCGGCGGCTCGATGCGGTGGTAAATCTCCAGCCCCGCCACGACGAAGCCGTGGCCCGCGAGCCTCTCCATCGACCGCCGAATCGGCGCCGTGAGCTGAAAAATCTCCGAATAAAGAAGGATGCCCGGATACCGCCCCTTAAGGTTGGGCGCGACCACCACCGTCCGCATCGGCCGCCCATCGACCCGCAGCTCCGCTTCCCGCGTCTTAATCTTCATCAGAAGTGACTCAAGTTGAGGAGCTTACCCTCGATCTGCCTGTTTACCCGCGTCTCCGCGTCTCCGCGTCCCGCGTCTTCCCTTTCTTCCTCCCGAGAAAGGGCCGAGGTGAGGGCGAAACTTTCCGCAGATTGCCCCTCTTCTTCCCCACCAAAGTGCCATAATCCGCGCAACCGGTAAGCTGTTCTTTTCCTCGGCGCGCAGTTTGCGTCGAGATTTCATTTGCGAAAGGAGATTCCCACCATGGCTTCTTCCAACCAGGCCCTCCGAGCCCCCGAGCCCCGTCCCGTTGAGGACAACACGAATGTCCGTCCCTTGCCCAAGCCGGAGACAAAGCCGACAAAGTTTGTCATCAAGATCGCCGGCGTTGTTCCGATGTAGTGAGATAACTCCAATTCCAGCAGTGGCTTGTCTGTCTGGACGAGGCTATGGCGTTGGTGTTGCTCCCTTAGTCCCCCGACCGCCTTCGAATACACAGATAGATGCCAAAACCTTGAGGTGAAGTTGAACGGAGAACTGCGAACTTTTAGACGTCGGCGCCTCACGCCCGAAGAGGGCAAACGAGCTGCGGACCGCGCGCTAAAGATGCCCATCGATGAGCGTCGGGAAGACCTGCAGGATCTTCACCTCGATGACCCCGAAACTCTGCTCCCCCTGCTTGATGCTCTGAGACGTGAGTGGGACACGGCGCCGGAAAGAGTTCTGTCCGACGCGGCCTACCTGTACGAATTCCTGGAGAAACTTGAGCCTAAGTATGGTGTTGACGCGTTCCTTCTGGACGAACGTGAGTACTTCCTGGGCGAAAGCGCACTGATCGCGGGCACCGTATGTCGCAATCAATCCCGGCGAGATGATGCGAGGCAGTGGTTCGAGCTGGCCGATGCTTGGTTTCTGCTCACGGAGAACTCAGCCGGCAACCTCGCCAAGGTAGCGTATCAAAGGCTCGCTCTGAAAGTTGAAGAGCGCGACTTCCCGTCGATCTTGAAAGTTCTGCCACAGCTAATCCAAACTTTCAATAAGCTGGGCATGCGCGACGACGCGCTTAAGGCGCGCTTCCTTGGGGCCAACGTTCTCCGAGAGACAGACCGCCTTCCTGACGCGGCCGAAGCCTTCGAAGAGATCGGGCTCGAGGCCGAGTCTATTCACAACGATCGCCTACTCTCTTACGCGTACGTAAACCTGATACAGGTTCGCGCTCTGCTTGGCAACCCTGACGAAGCCTTCGAGGCCGCAAAGAAAGCTATGCCAATCCTTCAGAAGATGGGCAACCGTATAGGGTTGGCAAAGCTGCATTGGGGCATTGGATACTTGTTCAGGACTCAGAACAACGTACCCGCGGCTATGGAATCCTTTCGCGCGGGACAACGAGAGTTTGCTGAGCTAGAGATGCGCGCTGACGTCGCTGCAGTACATCTCGTCGTTGCCGACATGCTGTTGGACGCCGACCAAGAAAAGCAGGCAGAGTGGGAAATCCGTCAGGCTCTCCCTCTCATCGAGGAATACAAGCTTGTCCCCGAAGGTTTCGCGGCGATGACGCTGCTTCGCGAATCCCTACGCCGCCAGAAGATCGACCGCCAGGCCCTCCGCAATCTCCACGGCTACTTCGAAGAGCTCCACGGCTAGTCCCTTCCTCGAATTACTCTCCCTCCAAACTACTCACGCCTCGTCACTTCGGGCTCGTGACACTATCTTTTCAGAGGGCCCTCCTTGGATCCAACGGCAAGAGCTACAACCCGGCCGCGCGGGCGACCGCCGGCGCTAGCGGCTGAGCGAGCCCGCTCAGAAGCGATAGCCGTTGCCTGCGAGGCGCTGTACCGCGTTCTCTTCGTTCGTTTGGTTCGTCGGGCAACCTGGAAGTTCCGCCTGTCCAAAGAGGACGCCGCGGAAGTTGTCCAGGAGGCGTTCATCGTCGCGCTCGCAAAGCTAGATGTCGAGGCGGAACCGGCGGCTTTCCTCTACCGCACTGTAGACAACCTGGCTCTCAATCACCGACGGAAGATAGATCGGCGCGCTCGCCTGGAGGCGGAATGGGGACCTCCCGCCACGCCGACTCAAGAAGGAGGCGAGTCATAGCTCTCGAAGATCGCGACTTCATCCTTGGTGCTGCGGCCTGGACTGCCAAGACGGACGTGTCGGCTATCGATGTCGGCCTGTCACTCGGCGAGGCGCTTCACCGGGCGCCCGAGTTTCTGCGCGGTTTGCGGGAAGGAAAGATCTCGCCAGCCGATGCTCGACTCGCTGACGCCAGCATAGACGTCCTCCATGCTGCCTGTCGCCTTCTCGCCGAACCGAACGCCGGCGGAGTCGAGGATCCGCTCGCTTCCGTTCGCGCTCTCTACGACTTCATCGAAAAGGTCACCTGGCTCGGCCCCGACTTCGACGAGCGCGCGGAGCTGCTCGGCGCATGCGCCTTCGCCGGCTGGCGGATTGCACGGCGCAAAACGACGCCATCTGAGATCGAGCAATGGCAGTCTCGACTTGTCAGCGCCCGTACCGCATTTGATAACTCAAGTGGAACTCACGAAGAGTCGGCAAGACAAGAATGGAAGACTGACCCCGCCTCCTCGGCGGAGACGCTTCTTCTCTCGCTCGAGAAACTCCGTCAGCGATGTGAAGCGGCTCCGGAAGAAGTCCTGGAAGAAACCGCGTCGCTTTATTCGTCTCTTGAAAAGCTCGAGCCTCAGTATCTCGCCGATGCGTTACTCCTCGCCGAGAGGGACTATTTCTTGGCAGAAACCGCACGTGTCGCTGGCGCGGTCTGCCGGATTCTGTCCTTGCGGGATGAGGCACGACGGTGGTTCGATCGATCCGAAGGCTGGTTTCTTCTTACTGAGAACGCCGCAGGCAATCTCTCGAAGGTTTCGTATCAGCGCCTTGCGCTGAGATTCGAGGAGAGAGACCTCGAGGGCGTGTTCGATTTCCTGCCTCAACTAATAGCTAGGTTCGAGAAGCTTGGAATGTCGGAAGACGCGCTGAAGAGCCGCTTCCTTCACGCGGCGGTCTTGAAGGAGACCGACAGGCTATTGGAGGCCAAGGCCGTTTTCGATGAGATCGCTACAGAAGCTCGAACTCTCCGAAACGAACCATTGCTAGCGCTTGCATACGTGAATTTAGTTCAGATCTATGGATTCGTCGGGGACGAAGAACAGGCGTTGGCAAAGTCAAACGCAGCCGCTGAGATCCTTCTCCGGCTCGGAAATCACACCGCGCTGGCGAAACTTTATTGGGGAATTGCGACGTTATTCCGGAGGCAGTTGAAGCTTTCTGCTGCGATAGAAACATACCGCATGGCTCAAAGAGAATTCTGGCAAACCGGCATGCGCGCCGATGTTGCGGCTGTACACCTCGTGGTCGCCGAGCTCCTTCTCGATGTCGATCAAGAAAAGGAGGCCGAACGGGAAATCCGCCAGGCTCTTCCTCTCATCGACGAGTACAAACTCGTCCCCGAGGGCTTCGCGGCGATGACACTGCTTCGCGAATCGCTGCGCCGCCAGAAGATCGACCGCCAGGCGCTGCGTTACCTCCACGAGCACTTCGAGCAGAAGAAGCCTTGGACCCAATGCGAATGATTGCCAAACGGAGAAGACAGCAAAAATCCGAGGCGCTAGCGGCAAAGGGGCGAAAGTCCTCCGAGGCGGTGGCCCGACGGAATAATCGGAGGCGCAGGCTTCTTCGCGTTCTCAATAATAAGGTCTGGCCGTTGATCCCACCGCAGCTACTCGGGAAGAGAGTCTCCCGCCGAGAACGGGAACGAGTGCTTGGCTACGGTCAGGACGGAGTCTGAGTCGGCCGGGCTGGCGAGCTACAATCGCAACATGAACGCACCCAGGGACGTCAGCTACTCGACCGCCTCCAAGAGGAGGTCCCGCTCGAGGACATCCAGTATCGCATTTACGTGAGGCAAAAGATCCAGAGTGGCCTCGACGATGTCGAGGCGGCTCGCGTTCTTTCTGAGGAAGAAGTCGAGAAGCGACTCGCCACGTGGCTCGAGCCGTAGGTGGGATTGGGATCAGCGATGGTGACCGAAATCCGCTCGAAGCCAGAGACTGAGGTGATCTTCCTTGTCGAAGAGGCTCCTGAAGGAGGATTCGTCGCTAGGGCGCTCGGTACTTCGATCTTCACCGAGGCCGACACTTTGGAGCATCTTCACACAAACGTGCGCGACGCCGTGAGTTGTCATTACGAGCCTGGCGAGCAACCCAAACTGATCCGCTTCCACTTCGTTAGAGAAGAGGTTCCCAAACCGTGAAGCTGCCCCGAGACCTCTCGGGGAGCGATCTCGCGCGTGCTCTTTCGGTCCTCGGCTACGAAATGAGGCGCCAGACTGGCAGCCACATGCGCCTCTCGACTCGCAGGGCGGCGAGCATCATGTAACCATTCCCCGTCACGAACATCTTCGGGTTGGGACTCTCGCCGCGATCCTCTCCGATGTTTCCGGGCATTTCCAGATGACTCGCGAAGAGCTCGCGAGCCGGCTGTTCGGCTGAGCACGCCCCTCGCCCCGGCCCTCTCCCGGACTCGTCCTCCGAAGCTCGGCGGAGCGAAGGAGGAGGGAAAGGGAGCAGCCTCCCTTGATAGCCTCCGCGCGATGAATCGGATCGCGGAGGCTTACGTAAAGCTCGTGCTGGCGCTGGGGCGGCACGACGCGGACTATGTGGATGCGTTTTACGGGCCGGAGGCGTGGCGCGAGGAGGCGGCGAAACAGATTCAGCCGCTCGGAGAGATTCGCGACGCGGCGGTCGCGCTCGCGCGGGTCGCGGCGATCACGGAGGCGCAGGATGAGGCGCGGCGGCTGCGGCAGAGGTATCTCGCGAGGATGATCGAGACCGTGGCCGTGCGGGCGGAGATGCTCACGGGCAAGAAGCTCTCATTCGACGGCGAGTCCGAGGCCCTCTACGGCGCGGTCGCGCCGCGCTACACCGACGAACATTTCCGGGCGACCCGCGAGGAGCTCGCAAAAGAGCTTCCCGGTCAGGGCTCGCTCCTGGAACGGTACGAAGCTTTCAAAGCCCGCTTCACGATCTCGGCGGAGGGGCTCGACCGCGTCTTCTCCGCGGCGATCGACGAGGCGCGGCAGCGCACGCAGCGGCATCTCGAGCTCCCGGCCGGAGAGAGCTTTCGCGTGGAGTACGTGACCGGCAAGTCGTGGGGCGGCTACAACTGGTATCAGGGCAACTACTCCAGCCTCATCCAGGTCAACACCGACCTTCCGATCTACATCGACCGCGCGATCGATCTTGCGGCGCACGAGGGCTACCCCGGCCACCACGTCTACCACTCGCTCTGCGAGAAGCATCTCGTGCGCGACCGCGGATGGATCGAGCTCACGGTTTATCCGCTCTTCTCGCCGCAAGGGCTGATCGCCGAAGGGAGCGCGAACTTCGCCGTCGAGGTCGCCTTCCCGGATGCGGAGCGCGTCCAGTTCGAGAAGGATGTTCTCTTTCCGCTCGCCGGGCTCGATCCGGCCGCGGCCGGCCCCTACGAGCGTGTGCGGAAGCTGGCAGACCGGCTCGCCTACGCCGGTAACGAGGCGGCGCGGCGGTATCTCGACGGGGAGCTGGACAGCAAGAGCACTGCCGACTGGCTCGCGGAGCACGCGTTGATGCCGCGGGCGCGAGCCGAGCAGCGGGTGCGGTTCTTCGATCAGTATCGGGCCTACGTGATCAATTACACGATCGGAAAGGACCTCGTGCGCCGGTATGTCGAGTCGCGCGGCGGAACGGTTGACAATCCGCTGAAACGCTGGCAGGAGCTCGGCCGGCTGCTCTCCTCGCCGAGGTTGCCGGGGGACCTGAAGACAACGGCGTAAGGGCTTACCCTCACCCCGACCCTCTCCCACTCGTCCTCCGCAGCTCGGCAGAGCGAAGGAGGAGGGAGAGGGAGTCCTTGCGGCGGCACGCCCGGCACGCCGCGACTCATTCAGGCCCCCAGACCTTCGCGGAGGCGATTTTTTTTTGCCCGGCCCCCGGAATTCGCCCCGCTCGCGGACATAAGTAAGTAGAGCACCGTGAAACGGTCGCCGAATGGGACCGACGGGAGAAGTGTAGACGCGGGTTCGAGGGCCCGCGGTCTGACGGGCGACGCTCCGCACCGCGGAAAGGAGGCAGGCAAAACCGTGATCTTGATTCCGCTCGGAATGAGTGTGGAGGAGGTCCGCCGTCCGCCATGGGTCTCCTACGGGATCATCGCGTTGAGCCTCGGGCTCTTTCTGGTGCTGTACGTCCTGTCGCTGGCCTCCGGCGTGCCGGCGCGCGTGGAGAGGAGCAGCCGCCTCGCGGCCGAGTTTTCTCTGCAGCGCCCGTATCTGGAGGTCCCCGGCCCGCTTCTTCGCCTCTTGGACGAGCCGACTCGAACTCGCCTCGCCCAGGCTCACGCGGCGCAAATCAAGAGCGGGAATGCGCCCGCGGATTGGGAGCAGCGCCGGTTGCAGAAGGTCTTGAACGGCCTAACCGAGGAGGCTTACTCGAGGGCGAGCAGCTCGCCGTTCTTCCGGTACGCGTTGATCTCCTCCGACCCGAAGCTGGCGGCTGTGTTGACGCCGATTCTCCACACGAGCTGGCTCCACCTGATCTTCAACCTCCTTCTCTTCTACGTCACGGCGCCTTTCCTCGAGGACCTCTTCGGGAGGGTGCTCTTCGCGTCGATCTATCTCGTTTCGGCTCTTTCGGGGATCGCGGCGCACACGCTCGCGAGCCCGATCCAACACTCCCCTTTCGTCGGCGCCTCGGCGGCGATCGCCGGCGTCATGGGCGCCTTTCTCCTGCGTCTGGGCACGTCCAAGATCGAGTTCCTCTGGATGCCGCTTCCGCTGGCCGGGCGACTGCAGGTCCGATTCTTCGTTCCGGCGTTCCTGTTTCTGCCGATCTGGGCCGGCGCGCAATGGTTTCTCGCCGCGCGGCTGCCGGCGGTGGCGGGCGTGGATCTTGCCGGCCTGGCGGGAGGCTTCGGGGCGGGCGTTGTCTGCGCGGGGTTGGTCATGGTGAGCGGAGTCGAGCGGCGGCGCATCGATCCTCGCATCGAGAAAGAGGTTTCCTGGAACGCTCACGAGTCTCTCATCAGCGCCGTGAGGTCGGAGGCGCAGGGAGACCTGACGGCGGCGCGAAAGTCGGACGAGGGAGGTGCTGGTGGAAGAGCCGAAGAATTCCGACGCATGGAGATACACCTATGAGGTCGGTCTGAGGATGCGAGACGGGGAGGCGGCGGCGGAGGCGGCCACTGGCTTCTCGACACCTACGTCCGCAACGGAGAGGGGCAGCTCGCCAGGGCGCTGATCGAGGAAGCCATGATTCTGGTTGGACCGTATCTCCCGGCGAAGTTCTATCTGAGGGCGGTTTTCTGGAGAAGGAGCGAAAGTGGGAGCAATCGCTCGAGCTCTACACGGAGGTCGTCAAGAAAGACGCGCAGAGCCCCGCCGCGCTGCGCGCCCTGCTTCGCACCGCGGAGATCTGTCGTGAGCTGGGGGACCCTGGCGTCGCTCGCCGCACTCTGGAGCGGGCGCGCACGCATCCGGAGTGTCGCGGAGGATGGAAGGAAGCTGTCGAGCAGGGAATCCGTCGGGTCGACGGCGAGATCTCTCGATCGACCTACGGCGTCCGGCATCGTCCCGTCTTTCAGACCGGCCGGTTCCTGGATCACTAGGGCCTGGCCGGGAGGTCCGCCCGGCGGATCCACGCCCTCCCGCCGGGGAGTCAGAGCGACCGCAGCCGCTTCTCCACCTGAACGCTGTTCCCGAGCAGAGAGCCTGGGAGCTTGCCCGTCGGGACTAAGCTCTGGCGATCAAAAGAATGGTCACCGCCGCTTTTCTGATCCTGCTCGCCGCGATTCTGATCGCCCTGCGTCCGGTCCTCGAGCGAAGCTCGATCTATTTCCCAACCCGCGACTATGAGGCGGCGCCGGAGGACTTCGGGCTTCGGGCGGAGACACTGGAGATCCCGTCGAGCGATGGTGTCAGGCTCGCCGGATGGTGGATCCGTGGAGCCGGATCGACGGCTCTTCTCTACTTTCACGGCAACGGAGGAAACGTCAGCCACCGGCTCGAGCGGACGAAGATGCTCGTCGATAGCCTGGGACTCGACGTCTTTCTCGTGGATTACAGAGGCTACGGAAAGAGTTCGGGAGCTCCGAGCGAAGCGGGCCTTTGCGCGGACGGTGAGGCGATCTATGAGGCGGCGCGGGCACGCGGGTTCGCGCCGGAACGAATCGTGTTCTTCGGCGAATCGTTGGGGGGCGCCGTGGCCATCGAGACCGCGCTCAAGAAGCCGGCCAGAGCGATCATTCTCGAGGCGCCCTTCCTTTCGATTCCGAAGATGGCCAGGGTGATCTATCCCTTCCTCCCCTCTTTCCTGGTCCGCACCAGGTTCGACAACGAAGCCAAGATCGGGCGCGTTGGGATCCCGAAGCTCATCGTGGCGGCGGAGAACGACGAGGTCGTGCCTCCGGACCATACCCGGCGGCTCTTCGAGCTGGCGCGAGAGCCGAAGCAGTTCTTCCTGATTCGGGGAGCAGGCCATAACAATACATATATTGTTGGCGGCAGGGAGTATCTGGAGGTATGGAGAGGGTTCCTGAAGGAGTAACCCCCTCACCCCGACCCTCTCCCGGAGGGAGAGGGAGCAGATCACTCAAGGATGACTGGGCTCGTTTAATGCCCGGTCCTCCGCCGCGTAGTCGAACTGAGCGGGATCGATCTGTGCCGGCGGATTGGCTCGTTCCCACGCGATCGTGCGGCGAAGCGCCTCCTCTTCGGAGACGGGTTCCTCGTAGCCTAGCTCTCGCCGCAAACGGGTCGTGTCGTAGTCCAGGCCCTGCTCAAAGCGAAGCGGCATCATTAGATAGGGCGGGAGCTTCGCGGCGGGAAGTGTAACCACCCGGCCGCGCCAGCCGGTCGCTGCCGCGATCTGCCGCATGCGATCGGCGATCGTCGGCGTGCGCGGCTCCCCCACGTTGTAGATCCGACCGGCAGACTTCTCGCGATCGACGGCCAGGGCGATCGCATGAGCGACGTTCTCGACGTATCCGTGCGTCCAGCGCCAGGTAGCCAGGCGCTCTTCGAGCAGGATCGCGGGCCGCCCGTCGTCGATCCGCTTCAGCGTCGAGAAGAACCGGTGCATAGAGTCGCCGGCGCCGTAGACGACCGGCAGCCGCAGGATCGTAGCCGGCAACTCCGCGTGGCGTGCGATCTCGCGTTCCGCCAGGATCTTCTCGTACTTTTCCGGGTCGAAGGGTCCGCTCGCGCCGCCGCGGTAGGGGTAGAGCTTCGAGCGCAGGGGCGACTCTTCCGTCAGCGGCGTCGGCTCGGGGGCGCTCTCCTCGGTCCCGCGAAGGAAGCCGTAGGCGCGGTAGACATCGCCGGAAGAGAGAGCCACGACCCGTCGCGCGATTCCGCGGAAGGCGTCGGCGAGTGACCGGGCGTCCTCTTCGCCGACGAGGTGCATCGCGACCACGACGTCGCAGGCGAGGGAGGTCAGCTCCAATGGAAAGTGGGTGACCGGCCGTGCAGCCAGGGGGCTGTGGACATGCTCGATTCCGTAAGGGAGGGCCGGCTCGTGCTCGCCGCGGTGATAGACGATGACGCGATGGCCCATCCGAAGAAGCTGCGCCGCGAGGTGAGGGCCGATGAAGCCGGTTCCACCCACGAGCACGACGCGCAGTTGGCGCAGCTGGTTGGTCGGCATGACGCGGGGAGCATAAGGCGAAGGGGGCATCGCAAGAAAAGGTTCCCCCTCACCGACCCTCTCCCGGAGGGAGAGGGGGCAGACCCGCTAAGATCGCCACGTGACGGCCGAAGAGACACGCGCGACGCTCCAGCGTTTCTACGATGCTCTTTCGCGAGCGGATGGCGAGACGATGGCCTCGATGTACGCGTTGGACGCCACGTTCGAGGATGAGGTCTTTCGCCTTCGCGGAGCTGATATCGGGAAGATGTGGATCGGGCTGACGAGGCGCGCCGAGAATTTCTCGGTGGCGTACACCATTGCGCGGGCGGATCGGGACAGAGGCATCGTCGAGTGGACGGCGCGATATTTCTTCGGAGGGAAACGGCCGGTCGTCAACGTCATCCTCTCGGAGCTGGAGATCGAAGGCGGGAAGATTGCCCGCCAGGTGGACCGCTTCGACTTCGCACGTTGGGCGGCCCAGGCGATCGGCCCATGGGCGAGGCCGCTCGCGCGCTTCGGTTGGTTCCGAAGGAGCGTGGCGAAGAAGGCCGCGCGAAGGCTGGAAGTGCCGCCGCGGACATGAGTGTCCCCGTCACCAAGTTTCTCCCTCACCCCGGCCCTCTCCCGAAGGGAGAGGGAGTTCCTGTGGCGGCGCGGGGAGCCGCTTCGCGGCTTCTCACGCCGCGACTCTGTATGAGTTGGGCGCGCACGACGTAGCGCAACGGGCCGCCGGGGGCGATGGCGTCGAACGGA
>WNFY01006617.1_pt1 | contig 11766 bp, 10 predicted proteins | sample 5400091 | NCBI WGS metagenome assembly WNFY01 (sample SAMN13153364, study PRJNA577476) | soil metagenome | isolation source: 60 cm soil or saprolite under grassland replicate 1 | place: USA:California | collected 2016-06-15 | reverse complement strand
TCTGAAAGAAATAAAAAAAGAAAACAGAAATAAAATGACAATTTATACTATCGAGATCAACAAAGAAGAACCAGCAAACAAACAATTAAACTTGTTTAATCAATTATAAAAAATGTCAACTTATTTTAGGTACACACAGAATAAGATAATTATTATGAGCTTTTTTGAACCACAAAGACACAAAGCGCACAAAGCCTTTGTGACCTTAGAGTTCTTAGTGCCTTTCGTGGTTCTATCTAAAATAAAAAGACAATTAATTCTATAACCGTTTAAAATCCCCTTTAGGGGTTAGGGGTATGAAAAAATATACATTCACTGAAAAAAAAGACACCCGCTCAGGATTTGGAGTGGGCATACTTGAAGCAGGAAGAAGAAATGAAAATATTGTTGCGCTCTGTGCCGATTTAGTAGCTTCTTTAAAGTTGGAAGCTTTTATAAAAGAGTTTCCCCATCGTTTTTTCCAGGTGGGAATTGCAGAAGCCAATATGATTGGAATTGCAGCGGGAATGACCATTGGAGGAAGTATTCCCTTCACCAGCACATTCGCCAATTTTTCCACGGGTCGTGTGTATGACCAAATCCGTCAGTCTGTTGCATACAGCAATAAGAATGTAAAAATCTGCGCATCACATGCAGGCTTAACATTAGGTGAAGATGGCGCAACCCACCAAATTCTTGAAGACATCGGCATGATGAAAATGTTACCCGGCATGACTGTTATCAATCCCTGCGATTTCAATCAAACAAAAGCAGCCACCATCGCCATTGCGGATTACGAAGGTCCTGTGTATCTGCGTTTTGGTCGTCCTGTTATTCCAGTATTCACTGACCCAAACCAGCCATTTGAAATTGGAAAAGCCTGGATGGTAAACGAAGGAAAAGATGTATCCATTTTTGCAACCGGTCATTTGGTTTGGGAAGCAATAAAAGCCGGCGAAAAATTAGAAGAAATGGGCATTGATGCGGAGATTATTAATATTCATACCATTAAGCCATTGGATGAAGAAACAATATTAAAATCGGTTGCCAAAACAAGATGCGTGGTAAGTGCAGAAGAGCACAATCGTCTCGGTGGATTGGGAGACAGTATTGCCCAAGTGCTTATTAAAAATGACCTCGTGCCAATGGAATATGTTGCGGTGGATGACACATTTGGTGAAAGCGGAAAACCGGAATTATTAATGAAAAAATATGGTCTTGATGATGAACATATCATTCAGGCTGTACAAAAAGTATTGGAGAGAAAGAATAAACTTTTTAAGAAAGAAGATACGAGAACATTGGTTGCTACTGATAGTTGAAGAATTAAAATTTAAGCAACTTAATTTAACTCACTTTTCAAAAAAAAAATCATGCCTGAAAATTTTGTAATAGGAGTTGACTATGGCTCCGATTCTGTTCGCTCCGTTATATTAAATGCTTCTGATGGCGCCGAGCTTGGCTCATCAGTTTTTTATTATCCGCGCTGGAGGGATGGTTTGTTTTGCGAGCCTTACCAAAACCAGTTCAGGCAACATCCGCTTGATTATATTGAGGGGCTAACATTTACTATCAAAGATTGCTTAAAGCAGGCAGGCAGCAGCGTCGCAGAGAATGTAAAGGCGATATCAATTGATACAACCGGCTCAACGCCTGTTGCGGTTGACAAAAGCGGAACACCACTGGCCTTGCTGCCCGAGTTTGAAAATAATCCCAATGCCATGTTTGTGTTGTGGAAAGACCATACTTCCACAAAAGAGGCAGCAGAATTTAATGAGCATGCTGCCAAATTTGGTATCAACTATTTGCAGTATGTAGGCGGCATTTATTCTTCTGAATGGTTCTGGAGTAAATTATTGCACATACTTCGTGTTGATGATGAAGTGCGCAAAGCATGTTACTCATGGGTAGAGCATTGCGACTGGATTCCTTTTCTTTTAACAGGTGGCAATGATGTGCATCTAATGAAACGCAGTGTTTGCGCTGCAGGACATAAAGCATTGTGGGCAGCAGAATATGGTGGTTTGCCACCAAACGATTTCTTTAATTCATTAGACCCTTTGCTGAATTGTTTTTCATCACGGTTATTTACTGAAACATATACTTCGGATAAACCTGCGGGTAATCTTTCAAAAGAGTGGGCAGAGCGGTTGGGATTATCAACTGATGTTGTTATTAGTGTGGGTGCATTCGACGCGCACATGGGTGCAGTGGGCGGACAAATTGAGCCATATCATTTAAGCAAAGTGATGGGCACTTCCACATGCGACATGCTGGTTGCACCGATGAACGAAGTGAAAGATAAGCTCGTAAAAGGAATTTGCGGACAGGTGCCAGGTTCAATCATCCCCGGCATGATGGGACTTGAAGCTGGTCAGAGCGCATTTGGTGATGTGTATGCGTGGTTCAAAAGATTAATTGGCTGGCCGGTAGATAATTTATTGAAACAATCATCAGTAATTGATGCTGCAGTGGCAGACTTGCTGCAACAAGAAATTAATCACAAAATCATTAGCGAGCTTTCAAAAGAGACAGGGAAACTTCCAATAAATGAGAAAGATGAATTAGCGGTTGATTGGTTAAATGGAAGAAGAACACCTGACGCGAACCAGTTGCTGAAAGGAGCGATTAGCGGCATTAATTTAGGAACAAGTGCACCGCGTATTTTTAAAGCATTGGTTGAAGCGACCTGCTTTGGCGCAAAAGCAATTGTTGACAGATTTAATGATGAAGGTGTGCATGTGCAAGGCTTGATTGGTTTGGGTGGTGTGGCAAAAAAATCTTCTTATGTTATGCAAACAATGGCAGATATAATGAACATGTCAATACGCATTCACAGCTCCGAACAAACATGCGCTACAGGTGCAGCAATGTTTGCAGCAACAGCAGCAGGCATTTATAATAAAGTAGAAGATGCAATGGCTGCAATGGGTCAGGGATTTGATGCAGAATATCATCCGAATGAAGCAAATGTAGAATTGTATAAGAAGAGATATGAGCAGTATAAAGAGTTAGGAAAATTTATCGAAGAGACATGTGCGTGAGTTGTCAGTTGTGGGTAAATTACTCACACTCACTATTCACCACCTCATCCATTCACTATATGAAATACGAGCACATAAAACAATCCGCTTACGAAGCAAACATGCAATTACCAAAGTTGGGTTTGGTTTTATTCACCTTTGGAAATGTAAGTGCTGCTGACAGAAATCTTGGTGTGTTTGCAATTAAACCAAGCGGCGTTCCCTACGAGGAGTTAACTCCAGACAAAATGGTAATTGTAGATTTTGATGCAAACATTGTCCAAGGTTCCTTGCGTCCTTCATCGGATACAAAAACACATGCAGTGCTGTATAAGCAATGGGAAAAGATTGGCGGCATTGTGCATACACATTCAACTTATGCAACAGCATGGGCGCAGGCACAACGTGACATTCCGATTTTCGGCACCACGCATGCAGATCATACTACTGCCGACATTCCATGTGCACCGCCGATGCAGGATGAAATGATTAAAGGCGATTATGAATTTGAAACGGGTTTTCAAATCATCAACTGCTTTCACGAACGCGCATTAAGCTATGAAGAAGTAGAAATGATTTTGGTAGGGAATCATGCACCATTTACCTGGGGCAAAACACCGGAGAAAGCAGTTTACAATAGTGCCGTATTAGAAACAGTTGCACAAATGGCTTATTTAACTGAACAGATAAGAAACGATGCTCCGCGTTTGAAAGACGCATTGATTAAAAAACATTATGAACGAAAGCATGGACCGGATAGTTATTATGGACAGACGTGACTAGCTGTTTACAATGCTCTAAAAAATGTTACAAGCTAATTGACACTTAACAAAAACTAAAAATATGAAACACTTTTTCCTGATATTTTCTTTAGCAATATTTAATCCTGCATTTTCGCAAAACAAAGATTATCCAATACAGGCTGTGCCATTTACAAGCGTAAAGCTTACAGATAACTTTTGGCTGCCAAGAATAAAAATTAATCATACAGTTACCATACCTGCATCGTTTGAACGTTGTGAGAACACTGGTCGTGTAAAGAATTTTTTAATGGCTGCTGCAAGAAGCGGAAAGTTTTGCACCATCTTTCCTTTTGATGATACTGATATTTATAAAACCATTGAAGGTGCATCTTATTCACTAAGTCTTTTTCCTGATGCAAAGCTCGAAGCGTATCTCGATTCATTAATTGCAATTATTGGCAGAGCGCAGGAGCCTGATGGTTATTTATATACCGCACGAACCATTGACCCTGCACATCCGCATGAATGGGCGGGCATGCAGAGATGGGTGAAAGAAAGAGAAATGAGCCATGAATTATACAATGCAGGTCACCTGTATGAAGCGGCTGTGGCGCACTACATGGCAACAGACAAACGCACATTGCTTAACATTGCGTTGAAAAATGCTGACCTTGTTTGCTCTGTATTTGGTCCTGATAAAAGGCATGTTGCCCCGGGTCATGAAATCGTTGAAATGGGTTTGGTAAAACTCTACCGTATCACCGGGAAAAAAGAGTATCTGCAAACTGCAAAGTTTTTTATAGAAGAACGTGGTCATTACAATGGTTACGATTCAACAAATAAAGATCCATTTAAAAACGGCTCTTACTGGCAGGATGATAAACCTGTGGTTGAGCAAACAGAAGCAGAAGGGCACGCAGTGCGTGCAGGCTATTTGTATTCAGCAGTAACGGATGTTGCTGCATTAACCGGCGATGAAAAATTATTGAATACGATTGATACCATCTGGAACAATTGGGTATCAAAGAAATTGTATGTGCAGGGTGGTGCAGGCGCTATTCCTGATGGCGAGCGTTATGGTACCGATTATGAATTGCCCAACGCAACTGCATACAACGAAACCTGCGCTGCCATTTCCAATGTGTTTTGGAACCAGCGCATGTTTTTGCTGCACGGCGATTCTAAATACATTGATGTGCTTGAAAAAATATTGTATAACGGATTAATCTCCGGTGTTGGGCTGGATGGCAAATCGTTTTTCTACACCAATGCCATGCAAATAAAAAACAGCTTCTCGCATCCCAGCATGGAGCCGGAACGTTCTGGCTGGTTTCCTTGCTCATGCTGTCCCACAAATCTGGTAAGGTTGCTGCCATCAGTTCCCGGCTATGTATATGCGCAAAAAGATGATAAGCTCTTTGTAAATCTTTTCATCAACAGCAATACTTCGCTTAATGTGCAAAGCAAGCCTGTTAACATCATACAGCAAAATAATTATCCGTGGGATGGTGATTTAAAATTTACTGTTCGGCCAAAATCATCCACTGTATTTTCTTTGCTTATACGAATACCGGGATGGGTGCGTGGCGAAGCCATTCCATCTGATTTGTATTCATTTGAAAATTCGATGAGAATACAAGCTCAAATACCTATAAAAATTAATGGCAAACCTGTTGAATATGATGTGCAAAATGGTTATGCCGTTTTAAACAGAACATGGAACAAGAATGATGTGGTTGAGATAAAATTACCAATGACTATAGAACGTGTTGTGGCAAATGAAAACGTAAAAGCCGATATAGGTAAGCTTGCATTGCAGCGGGGTCCGATTATTTATTGCGCTGAATGGGTTGACAATAATGGCAGGGCAGGCAACATTGTTATGCCATCGACAGCTTCGTTTACAACCGAGTACAAAAAAGATTTGTTGAATGGTGTTATCGTTTTAAAAAGTAATGTGCCTGCGATAATTATAAACAATGATGATAAAACAGTGAACACTGTAACACAGCCTTTTACAGCAATTCCATATTATTCATGGGCAAACAGAGGAAAAGGTGAAATGATTGTGTGGTTTCCTGAAAGGGTGAAGGATGTTGATATTATTGCAAGCGAGTAACATAAATCGTAAACCATGAATGTGAATAACAATTTTTTATGTACCAGTTGTAGTGTTTCATGGTATCGCCGGTTGTGTCACTCACTTTTACGTTCCGAACATTATTCAACAATGAGAACCACAAAGCCGCTAAGTACACAAAGAAACACAAAGGAAATACTTCGTGAACCTTTTATTCTTCGTGCCCTTAGTGGTTCAAAAAAAATATTTGACAACATGAATTAATTAAACAACTTCTATGATTAATTTCAAACAACTCGAAATTTGGTTTGTTACAGGCAGCCAGCATTTATACGGCGAAGAAACGTTAAAGCAAGTTGCTGAGCATTCTCAAACCATTGCTAAAGAATTGAACGAGGCGACGCAAATTCCTGTAACAGTAATTTTTAAGCCAACAGTAAAAACGCCTGAAGAAATTTACAATACCTGCGCGGAAGCCAATAACACAAAAGATTGCATAGGTATTATTACATGGATGCACACATTCTCTCCTGCAAAAATGTGGGTGAATGGATTAAAGAATCTGCAAAAACCTTTGCTCCATTTGCATACGCAGTTCAATCGTGATATTCCCTGGAGCGATATTGATATGGATTTTATGAACCTCAATCAAAGTGCTCATGGTGACAGGGAGTTTGGTTTTATGGTAAGTCGTTTGCGCATGAACCGCAAAGTAGTTGTCGGGCATTGGCAGGATGAGGAAGCGCTGAAAAGCATTGGCGCATGGGCAAGAGCAGCTGCAGGCTGGCACGACTGGCAAGGAGCAAGATTTGTGCGCTTTGGTGATAACATGCGTTTTGTAGCTGTTACCGATGGTGATAAAGTGGAAGCTGAGTATAAGTTTGGCTATTCTGTAAACACGCATGGCATTGGCGATTTGGTAAAAGTGATTAATGAAGTGAGTGATGCATCTGTAGGCACATTAATAGAAGAATATGAAGACAGCTATACCTTTAAAAATGGTTTACTGAAAGATGGCGCACAAAGGCAATCATTGAAAGATGCAGCAAAAATCGAATTGGGATTGAAAGCCTTTTTAGAAAATGCCAACTTCAAAGGCTTCTCTGATACCTTCGAAGATTTGCACGGCATGGTTCAGTTGCCGGGCATTGCCGCACAACGTTTGATGAAAGCTGGTTACGGCTTTGCTGGTGAGGGTGACTGGAAAACGGCTGCGCTCGTGCGTGCAATGAAAGTAATGGGCAGCGGCTTGCGCGGTGGTAATTCTTTTATGGAAGATTATACGTATCACTTTGAACCTGGTAATGAAATGGTGCTTGGCTCTCATATGCTTGAAATATGCGAAAGCATTGCAGATGGCAAACCTTCCTGCGAAATACATCCTTTGGGAATTGGCGGCAAAGCAGATCCTGTGAGATTGGTGTTTAATTCTGCAGCCGGTCCCGCACTCAATGCATCAATCGTTGATATGGGTAACCGTTTTCGTTTATTGGTGAATGAAGTTGAAGCTGTAGCTCCAAGTCACGAGTTGCCGAAACTACCTGTGGCACGTGTGTTATGGAAACCATATCCGGATATGAAAACAGGCTGTGCCGCGTGGATTTATGCGGGCGGTGCACATCATACGGGTTACAGTCAGAACTTAACTGCAGAACATATGGAAGATTTTGCTGCAATGGCAGACATTGAATTTGCTTTGATTGGTAAGAATACAAATCTCTATCAATTCAAAAATGAATTGAGATGGAATGATGTGTATTATAAAATAAGATGAGTTGTGTAAGATATCAAGTAAACGAAGAAACACAAGACTTTGTGACACTTTGTGTTCTTGTGACTTTGTGGTTCAAATTGCTGAGTAATGTTCTAAACGTACAAGTGTGCGACGCAACGAAAAGTTAAATAGCAGCAATGCAGCTTGGGTAAAAAAATATTATTATTATTATACTTACTAATATAATTAAATGGATTCGCTTTAACCAAATAGTTCAGTACCACTAACACACTTGCCATGAATAAAAATCTCGCCTTTACAGACTATGCAGTATTCATAATCTATTTCGTAATTGTATCTGTGTATGGATATAACATTTACCGCAAACGCAAAAGCCAGGAACATGATGCGAAGGCATTTTTTCTTGCTGAGGGGACGCTTACGTGGTGGGCGATTGGCTCATCATTGATTGCATCGAACATTTCGGCAGAGCAATTTATCGGCATGAGCGGTGAAGGATATTTTTTGGGCGTTGCAGTTGCAGCTTACGAATGGATTGCTGCGATTGCACTCATTATTGTTGCAGTGTGGTTTATTCCTGTGTATCTTAAAAATCATATTTACACCATGCCGCAATTTTTAAAAACAAGATACAACGAAACGGTGGCTTTGATTATGGCGATATTCTGGCTGTTTCTCTATGTGTTTGTGAACCTCACTTCCATTTTATATTTGGGTGCAGTTGCCATTAATGGACTTGCAGGAGGGCAATACTTGCATACAATCATGATTGGACTTGCAATTTTTGCATTGCTGATTTCATTGGGCGGCATGAAAGTAGTAGCATACACTGACGTAATTCAGGTAGCGGTATTAATAATTGGGGGTCTGGTAACTACTTACATTGCATTAAATGTTGTAAGCGAAAAGTTTGGTTTAGGTAAAGATGCCATTGCAGGTTTTACGGCGTTACTGAAAGATGCGCCTGAACATTTCAGAATCATTATTCCTAAACCAACGGCTACATCTTCACAGCTTGAAATTGATAAGTATCTCACTTTTCCAGGTTTGGCTTCTTATATGGCTGGTATATGGATAATCAATCTTAATTACTGGGGCTGCAATCAGTATATTACGCAAAGAGCTTTGGGTGCCGATTTGCATACTGCCCGCACCGGAATTTTGTTTGCCGGTCTTTTAAAGTTAATGATGCCGATTATTGTAATGCTGCCCGGTATTGCTGCCTTTGTGCTGTATAAGAATGGGCATTTGCCCCAGTTGATTGGCGGTAAAGATGGAGCCTACTCAGCCGTACTTACTTTTTTGCCCACAGGCCTAAAAGGCTTATCTGTTGCAGCTTTAACGGCGGCTATTGTAGCGTCGCTGGCAGGAAAAGTGAACAGCATTTCCACCATTTTTACATTAGATGTTTATAAAAAATATTTTGGCAAACAGGCTGATGAGAGAAAGTTGGTAATAACAGGGAGAGTAACTGTTTTTGTGGCGATGATTCTTGCGGTGCTCTTTACCTGGAACGACTTGCTGGGCATTGGCGGCGTGGGTGGTTTTACCTACATCCAAAAATATACGGGCTTCATAAGCCCCGGTGTATTTGCAATGTTTTTCCTGGGTATGTTTTGGAAAAGAACCACAGGCGCAGCAGCAGTTGCAGGCGTTATAACAGGTTTTCTGCTCTCGATTTTGTTCAACGAATTTGCGCCGCAGCTATTCGGGCACAATACGTTTTTCTATACAGCTTATCCCAACGGCAAAGGCGGCTACGAAATACCATTTCACATTTGCATGGGCTTGTCGTTTTTGTTCACGATGATTATCATGATTGCCATCAGCCTGGTAGGACCAAAAGTAAATCCGAATGCATTTGAATTGGATAAAGAAATGTTTAAAGTAAAGCCATCTACGTTAGGATTAATTGTTCTTACACTCTTATTGATTGCAGCGCTGTATGTGAAGTTTTGGTAAGAATAAAATAAGAGGAAATTTTATAAGACCGGCTTTGGTATTTCATGGTATTCCCGGTTGCGTCGCACTTTTGTGGTATATGTTCTTTATGAACAGTCCGGAAAATCGCATCGTCATTTTCGATGATAGGAGAGATCTTCCGACATTTTAACCTGATACATTTCGGGAGATGTCTCGCCGCATTCGACATGCATTTACAGAGTGTTTGTCACCAAATTTTTTAGAATAAAAAATCGCTGTCATGGATAAAAAGAAAAAAGCATTAAATCTTATTATTGAGCAGGGGATATTACCCTTGTATTTTCATCCCAATGCTGATGTAAGTGCACAAATATTGAAAACTATGTATCGGGCGGGAATTCGTGTAATAGAATACACCAACCGCGGCGATACTGCATGGGAAAATTTTATACAACTTAGAAAAGTTGCAGACAAAGAACTACCTGGCTTGCTATTGGGAGCCGGTACAATCAAGGACAAAATTGCGGCAACAGAGTTTGTAAATGAAGGTGCCGATTTTGTTGTTTGTCCGGGTGTAATTAAAGAAGTGATTAAACTTTTTCCGGGCAATTTATTAACCCCTTCTTATATAAGGGCAGTAAAAGAAATATTTCCCGAGCTGCTATTCATGCCAACAGGAGGGCTTGAATTGAGTGAAGAGGGTCTTAATGCATGGTTTGCGGCAGGTGCATCTTCAGTGGGTATCGGAAGTAGCCTCATAAATAAAAATTTAATTGAGGCAGGTGATTTTGTATCTATTGAAATATCAGTAAAAAATGGATTGGAGATGGTTAAGAAAATAAAAAAGGACAGACTTTAATTTCACCGAACAACTCATAGCAAATGTCAAACGGGCAAATCCTTACGCTTGACGAATTTACCTTTCAGCAGTACAGAAAAATTCCAAATGCAACGGGAGAGCTTAGCAGCTTGCTGCGTGATATTGGTCTCGCTGCCAAACGAATTAATGTAGAAGTGAACAAAGCTGGTCTTGTTGACATTCTTGGCGATGTAGGAATCATGAATGTTCAGGGTGAGAATGTAAAAAAGCTTGATGTATTTGCGAATGAAAAAATGATAGGTGCATTAAGGCACGGCATAAGCTGTGCCGGTGTTGCGTCATATCAAACAGAGCCCATGGGTCATTTTGTAGCCAACCATGAGCAACACATAAAAGAATTATCTTTTTTACATTGGTTATGTATTTAATAGAAGTATTATGATTACAATTCCGGATTGTTCGCAACCATAAAAGAATGCCTTTACAAATTCAAGATCCAGAGAATGAATATTTATGTCTTGCATGCTGTACCTGCTTTGCAAAAAATCACGAACGAAGTTCATAGCAGTCGTAAATCTTTCGAACGTTGCCGGACTATATTCTTCTTTTTGAACAAGCGCTTCCATTTCTTTATTATGATCTTCAAAGATTTTGAGAAACATTTTTTTTCTTTCAGCGGCTCCTGTGAGAATTTCTTTTATAGCAACAGAAGTAATAGGCGCATTTTTCTCAATCAGTTTTGTACGCGCTTCATGTGCTTTTGCTAAGATTAAATCAAGATAAGCATTGAGTGACTTAGCATCCTCTTTCGTACCACTGGCTCTGCCTGCATGAGTATTCCAGCGGTTTGGATCCCAGGTTCTTTTCAGTGACAATTCTTTTGGTATACCGTCTATAGTAATACGCAAAAAAACAAGTTTGGGTCCTTTTCTGTATGGGCTTGGTTTTCTGAGAAAAAAAAGCAAGCCTAAACTCTTCTCTAACATACAATACATTTAAAGGTTTACAAATGTAGAATTGCAGTTGATTGAAGACAAGATGTTCGATAGTGATACAGGTTGGTTTTCAGTGATTTAGAATTAGTCCAGTGAGTGATTTTTTTGGCTCGTTTTACCACTCACCGAATCACTCACTGGAATTTTGAGATGTTTTGGTGTTTTTTGATAAAGTTCCAAAACGAAAAAGCCCGCAAACAGTAGAATTTGCGGGCTTTTAGCATCTTTTGTTATTGGTCTCAGCGGAGAGAGAGGGATTCGAACCCCCGGACCTTTTGGGTCAACGGTTTTCAAGACCGCCGCTTTAAACCGCTCAGCCATCTCTCCGAGGCAAAAATACATTCTCAAATATATCTGCCAAAAAAATTAGGATGTGATGCGGTAATTTTGAACAAATTTCTTTTTGAAACTCAGGCATTGAAATTTTTATTTATTCCGATTCGCATTGCTAAACACAGTTTCAGCAGT
>WNFY01014319.1_pt1 | contig 11767 bp, 14 predicted proteins | sample 5400091 | NCBI WGS metagenome assembly WNFY01 (sample SAMN13153364, study PRJNA577476) | soil metagenome | isolation source: 60 cm soil or saprolite under grassland replicate 1 | place: USA:California | collected 2016-06-15 | reverse complement strand
ATTTAGAAACAACAAAGAATGTATATAAAGAAGCCGCCGAAAACCCACAAGTGGGATTATGTTGCACCACAACACCTGCATGGCAGTTGCCCGGACTTAGCATTCCAAAGCGAATGCTGGAAATGAATTATGGTTGTGGCAGCACAGTTCATCCAAGAGATTTGGTAAACAATCCAAAAGTTTTATATGTAGGTATCGGTGGTGGAATGGAGCTGTTGCAATTTTCTTATTTCAGCAGGCAAATAAATGGTATAACAGGAATAGATGCAGTGAATGAAATGCTTACAGCCAGCAAAGAAAATTTTATAGAAGCCGAAAAAGAAAACGCTTGGTTCCGTTCTGAATTTGTAAAGCTCGTGAAAGGTGATGCGTTGGACTTGCCTCTTGAAGATAACTCTGTTGATGTAGCTGCGCAAAATTGCCTGTTCAATATTTTCAAGCATGAAGATTTAAGAAAGGCAATGAAAGAAATGTATCGAGTATTAAAACCACATGGAAGATTGGTACTGTCCGACCCTATTTGTGAGCAGCAAATCCCTGAAAATTTAAGGGAAGATGAACGCCTGCGGGCATTGTGTTTAAGCGGTTCGTTGCCTCTGAAAGAGTATATCAAAATGATTACTGATGCAGGTTTTGGAACAGTGGAAATAAGGGCTAAACGTCCCTACAGGATTTTATCACCTGTTCACTATGATACCGAAGAATTGATTTATATTGAGAGTATAGAAGTGTGTGCCATTAAAGACCCGATGCCTTCAGATGGTCCTTGTGTATTTACCGGAAAAGCAGCAATTTACTACGGTGCAGAAGAATGCTTTGTGATATTTTTATCTCAGAAAGTACTTATTTTCTATGACGGTGGTGGATGTTGTTAATTAAACGAGATATAAGATAGAGCAGTAACCTTTAATTAAAATATTTCCTTAATCAGAAAATCAATCGTATGAGCCTCGAAAATTTTAAAGTGCTGAATGTGATAAACATTCAGCAGAGCATTGCAAACATTGTGCTGAAGAATGCAGAAGATGTGCAGCTTGTAGAAGTATAACTGCTTAATTTTTAGGAATGGAACAATTACTTATCGCAAAAGACTTCCTGCAAAAAAAGGGGTTTGACACTCCCGAAATTGGCATTGTCTTAGGAACGGGATTGCATCAATTGGTGAAGCATATTAAAGTCACCCAATCAATTCCGTATCAGGAAATTCCCGGCTTCCCTGTGTCCACAGTAGAATTTCACAAAGGCAATTTGATTTATGGAAGAATGGGTGAGAAAAAAGTTTTGGTCATGCAGGGGCGGTTGCATGCGTATGAAGGTTATTCTATGCAGCAAATTGTCTTTCCTGTAAGAGTAATGAAGCTGTTGGGAGTACAAAAGCTTTTCCTTTCCAATGCAGCAGGAGGCATCAACCTGAACTTCAAAAAAGGTGATTTGATATTAATTGATGACCATATCAATTTGCTCTACGGTAATCCCTTGACCGGAAAAAATTATGACGAATTAGGTTCACGTTTTCCCGATATGAGTGAACCTTATGATATGCAGTTAAAAGATTTGCTACAGCAAAAAGCAAAGGAATTAGATATAGAATTAAAGAAAGGCGTTTATGCAGTTGTGCAGGGTCCCAACCTCGAAACAAAAGCAGAATACCGTTACCTGAAAATCATTGGCTCTGATATGGTAGGCATGTCCACCGTGCCGGAAGTGATTGCAGCCAATCAGATGAAACTTCCTTGTGTAGCCGTTTCCGTTATTACTGATGAATGCGATCCGGACAACCTGAAGCCTGTCAATATTGAAGAAATAATAGAAGTGGCGGGAAAAGCCGATGCAAAGCTCTCTAAACTATTTACTGAAACAATAAAGGACTTATGAAAGCACAAGCACTTTTAATCTTTACAAAGAACTTAATTTTTGGCAACGTCAAAACAAGACTTGCAGCTACCGTAAGCAATGAAGTAGCATTTACTGTTTATAAGCAGCTTGTGCAACATACCATTTCAGTTACTGATTGCCTTCCTGTTGATAAAATAGTATTTTATTCAGAACAGATAGATGAACGAGATATGTGGAGCAATGATATTTACGAAAAGCAGTTGCAAGCAGGTAAGGATTTAGGCGAAAGAATACACAATGCTTTCCATCAAGTATTTAATAAAGGATACAGCAAAGCGGTAATAATCGGAACCGATTGTCCTGAACTTACTTCCGGTATCATCATGAGTGCTTTTGTTTACTTGAACAACCATGATGTAGTTATTGGTCCTGCAAGAGACGGCGGGTATTATTTGCTGGGTATGAAAAAGCTGCACACTGAACTATTTAGAAATATAAACTGGAGCAGTGATAAAGTGCTGCAACAAACTTTGACTGCTTGCAGACAACTTTTTCTTTCTACTCATTTACTCCCCGAATTATCAGACATTGATGATGAAAATGATTTGAAAAATAGCACCAAACAGTTCTTGTTAAAACATTATGAGCATGATTAGTGTAATTATCCCAGCATATAATGAAGAAGCACATATAAAAATCACTATACAACGATTGTGGGACAATGACAAGCAAAATTTAATTCTGGAAATCATTGTCTGTGATGGTGGAAGCGTTGACAATACAATTGCAATTGCTCAAAGCGTAGGAGTTGCTGTAATTCAAAGTCCAAAAGGCAGGGCAAAACAAATGAATGCAGGTGCATCCATTGCGCAATGTGCTATTTTATACTTCTTTCATGCCGACAGCATTCCGCCGCAAAGGTTTACTACACATATTTTAGATGCCTACAAAGCCGGAGCGACGAGCGGATGCTTTCGCCTTGCTTTTGATTATGACCACTGGTTTTTAAAAACCAATGTCTGGTTTACAAGGTTTAATGTAAATGCAGTTCGTTTTGGAGACCAAAGTTTGTTTGTCACTAAAAATGTGTTTCAAATGGCAGGTGGCTTCAGGGAAGACTTGTTGATGATGGAGGATCAGGAAATTATTCATCGTATCAAAAAGCACGGAAAATTCAAGGTGATGAATTATTATGTAATTACATCAGCAAGAAAGTATTTAGATAATGGCATTTTAAGAATGCAGGGAATATTCTATCGCATCTGGGCAATGTATTATCTGGGCTATTCACAGCAAGAAATGTTGAAGGTTCACAGAAGATTAATACGAAAGCACAAACTATAAGAAGATGACCGTGGGTCTAAAGAAATAAAAAAATTAGAAAGAAATGATTCATTCTGTTTTTGATAAAATAGGTGCATCGGTTTTAATCGCTCTTTTTATTGCACTGTTTATTCTGGAGACAAAATTTCAGCTTCGCAAAAGAGTACAGCCGAGAATAAAGAGAGTTATCATCAATTTCATTGTTTCTATTCCTGCCTTTGCGTTACTTCGTTTACTTTTTATCCCTGTGATGGTTTGGCTGGCAGTGAAAAATCAATCATGGCAAATTGGGTTTAATTACTTGTTTAGTGATCCTGTTGCAATAAAATATATCATTGCATTTTTGCTTCTCGATTACAGCAATTATCTCTGGCATATTTTATTGCACAAGCTTCCTGTTCTTTGGCGTTTTCATCTGGTGCACCATACTGATTTGGATTTGGATATTACTACAGCTTTCCGTTTTCATTTTGGCGAGATGGTTGGTTCAGTTCTCTTTCGTGGTGCAGCAATTCTTTTAATTGGGGCTTCACCGTTCTTGGTTTTGGTATATGAAATTACATTTGAAGCCGCTACGCAGTTTCATCACAGCAACACCAGGCTTCCCTTCAGGCTTGAAAAGTTCCTGAATTGTCTCATTGTTACTCCACGCATGCACGGCATTCATCATTCAATGATTAGAAATGAAACGAATAGCAATTATTCTGTCATCTTTTCCTTTTGGGATAGAATACACAAAACCGTTCGATTAAACATTCATCAAAATGAAATTGTAACAGGTGTTCCTTCTTATGCCGATGAAAAAGAACTGACTATTGGTATGCTCTTAAAGTTGCCCTTTACATCTATCCGTAAATGGAAAGATGGTGAAAGACCAGTAGATGAAAATCACAATCAACTAAAACAGTAAATAGAAAGAAGGGAGAATTGACCAGCTATACTTGTCAAGGGTTAAAAATATAAGAGAGATTTTTATGAACCAGCTTCATTGCTACAATTAAACCCAGTTGCGTCGCACTCTTCAAGGTTATTGTCGCTATTCAGCAATGAAGCAAAGTCGCCACAAATTTATATTATTCATTTTCAAATTAAAATCAATAACTATCCAATCCATTTTATTGTTATTAATATTTATCCAAGGATTTTATAAGCCCTGCGCAGCAATTTCTTCAAATTATCATCAAGACTTTTTTGTCTATGATGAACAATAATTTGCTGATTGACTCTTGAAGCTACAGGATAAGGATAAATTTTATTGAAGAAATGATTTATAGACAAACCTGCTTCATTGGCAAGGATCAATTCTTCAATTAATTCACCCGCATGTGGAGCTATCATTGTTCCGCCTAATATTTTTTGTTTACGCAAAAATCCTTTTTTAGAAATAAACAAAATAAGTTTTCCGTAGCGATAATCATCAATTATTGCCCGATCATCTCCATCAAAATTTAAATTCAATTTTTCAAAATCAATATTTCGCTCCTTCAATTGTTTTTCCTGTAAACCAAACGTGGCAACTTCAGGATCAGTAAATGTAACCCACGACATGTGATCAATCTTGAGTTTTTTCTTGAGCGGTGAAAAAAAATTATTTAATAACAATCTTTCATGTTGTTCTGCTGCATGAGAAAACTTTAGTGAACCTGCAATATCGCCGCACACATAAACATTTTTATTGCTTGTTTGCAAATATGCATTTGATTGGATGATACCATCTTTAACAACGATACCGGCTTTATCCAATTGCAAAGATTCAAGATCAAAGCTTCGCCCTATACCCACAAAAACTGCATCAAATTTTAGCTGAATTTTTTCTCCTCTTTTATTTTCAACAATGACGGTGTTTGCATCTGCGAAAGATTTCACAGATGCATTCATAATAAATTCAATGTTCTCCTCTTTCAATTTTTCCATCAATACATTACTTATTTCTTTGTCTTCTTTTGGAAGAATAGCGTCACCTTTTTGAAGAATCGTAATATTACTTCCAAGTCTTCTTAGAGCCTGTCCAATCTCAACCCCAATTGGTCCGCCTCCGACCATTAATATTTTTGCTGGTAATTGTCTGATATCAAAAATGCTTTCGTTGTCATAGTATTTTACTTTTTCTACACCGGGCACTTTTAATTTGGTGGGATAAGAGCCAGCAGCAATAACAATTTTCTTTCCTTTATAAACTATATCGTTAACCTTTACTTCATCCTTTGAAATGAAGCTTGCTATACCGAGAGCGACATCCAATCCTTCCGATCTCAAATACTCGGCATTTTCATGTTTACGTATAATTGATTGCCTTGATAACACATACTCAGTCGCTTTGGCTATGTTTGGTTTATTGTTTTGATTAACGCCAAATTTTAAAGCTTCGTTAGTTTCATGAATAACTCTTGAAACATGAATCAATGCCTTGCTTGGCACACATCCAAAATTCAGGCAATCGCCACCGATTCGTTTATCCGATTTATCAATCAGCAATGTTTTAAGTCCTACCTTATTCATAAAAAGAGAAACACTCAAACCGCCTGAACCTGCACCTATAACAATAATATCGTAAATTGAATTTGGCATAACATGAGTTGATTATTAAACTAAATGGTTGTCGTATTTCCTGCGGAATTCCTTACACTAATAATAGCACAATAATCGAAAGCACACGAAGTTTTTAAATAATTAAAAAAGGGTGTTTTAATTTTTAAATATGATTTCAATAATTATACCCACGTACAATGAAGCGGCTTGTATAGAGCAGACTTTGGAAAATATTCTTTCACTGAAGGGTGAAGCCGATTTTGAAATTATTGTGAGTGATGGAAAAAGTACTGATAACACTTTGGCAATAAGCCAGAATTATGCAAAAACAATTATCACTGAAAAATGCAAGGCGGTGCAATTAAACAGGGCAAGTGAACAAGCAAGAGGTGATATTCTTTTTTTGTACACGCTGATATGCAGATTCCTGCCGGCGCTCTGAAAGCGATTTGCAAACAAATTTATGAGGATGGTTATGATGGCGGTGCGTTCTCAAACGTTTTTTCATCTCATAATAAAAAAATAAAACGACTGGGACGTGTTTTAAATTTTAGAATTTTTAATTACTCTAATCCCGACAGAAATATTTTTTTTGGTGATAACGGAATATTTGTAAAGAAAGATGTTTTTAATGCATTGGGTGGGTTTAAAGAAATTCTTATTATGGAAGATTATGACTTTTCAATTCGGATGCGTTCAAAATTTAAAGTTCGCGTTATTCAGGAACCCAAACTTATTCTTGATGCAAGGCGACATGTTAAAGATGGATTCATAAAAACAAGATTGAAATGGATACTCATCAAAAAATTATATCAATTAGGAGTTTCTCCAAACAAACTTGCATTATGGTATCGCGATACGAGATAGAATTATTTTCAATTGTCTTTATTCGGACTGTTTTTTTCTTTGCGGCTGACAAGAAAGCGTAATGATAACAATCATATTTTTGCCGCATGCACCTTTACATCAAAAACATGGTTTGTGATCGATGTATTCTTGTTGTAAAACAGCAATTAGAGAAATTAAATCTTCCTTACACTTCAGTAACATTAGGCGAAGTTGAACTTTCAAAGGAACCAAACGAAAAACAGAAAACACAGCTAAAAGAAAATCTCGCTGTATTAGACTTTGAAGTGTTGGATGACAGCAGGAAAAAACTGATAGCAAAAATAAAAAACATTATTATTGAACAAATTCACTACCATGATGCAGATGAAAAACATAACTTCTCTCAAATTCTTTCTCAAAGGTTGTATAAAGATTATTCTTATCTAAGCAATTTATTTTCTGATGTTGAAGAAATAACAATAGAAAAATATATCATTAACCAAAGGATTGAAAAAGCAAAAGAATTAATGGTGTATGATGAATTGAATTTAAGTGAAATTGCTTACAGGCTTGGATACAGCAGCGTAGCACATTTATCTTCACAATTCAAAAAAGTAACCGGACTTACACCAAGTCATTTCAAAAAATTAGGTGAAATACGTCGTAAACCTCTTGATAAAATATAGCTATATGAAAAATGACTGGAATTTTTTGTGTTATGATGCATAGTACTTCGCCTTTGGAGTCTTTCTCGAATTTTCTTTGATAGTCGTTAAACAAACATTCTACTTTTTATTACCGAAATACTTCCGCGCAAGTTTCATAACATTATACAGCACGTAATAAAAATAAGACAGCACCATAAAAATTATTACATATCAGTTCATCAATAAGGCGAGCAAAACACTTCCGCAATAGGCAACATCATAGGCAATGTCCAATCTTTAACCGGCTTCTCCTTATTAGCGTTTATAAATTGTTCTTGTTCTTTTGTCCATTTTGCAGAAAAAAAGAGATACGCCTTAAACAGATTTTCTTCTTGCAATAAATAATATAATATCTTCTTACTTTTTTAGAAATCTGCAAAATTATGTAAGAATTTAGATGCCGAAATATATTCAGCAGCACACGAGTGCGACCAACAACAGCCTCATACATATTCTTTACTCTGGCTCATAAAAATCTTCCACCCAAATATTCTGTAAATCATTTCCATAATTGTATAACATCTGCCTTTGTGTGCCAATCTAATATAATTTTGTATTGTAAAAAATTTAAAAGAAATGCACACATTTATAAAGAAGAGCTTTCCTGTAACGGGCACGAGTTGTGCATCGTGTGCGGCAAGTGCGCAAACAATACGTGAAACATCAGCATGGAATTGTGCACGTGAATGTGAATTATGCAAACAATGTTGCCTAACTTGAATACAGATAAAATTTATGCGCTTAACTGAAATTGAATTGTTACAAATTTTTACAAAATCATGAAAAGAAATATGATGCAAAATATATTCGCTGTTTTTTGAACACGGCGCAAATCCGATAGAAGGAATGGACATGATGAATATGAAAATGTAAATTATTTTAAAGGTGAAGAAATTCCATATAATAATCTGGGTTTACATTATAGGTTTTCTGCTTAATTTAATTTGGGAAGTCTTGCAAGCACCTTTATATGAAGGATTTGATCTTTCATCGTTACACTTATTATATTGTCTTTATGCTTCTGTAGTTGATGCATTTGTTATTGCAATAATGTTCTCAGGTTTTGCAATATATTATCGCAGATTGAATTGGGTTAATAAACTCACGATAGGTAACGCAGTTGTTTTAATAATAAGTGGCTTATTTGTAGCTATAATATTTGAAAGTTGGGCTTTAATTCGCAAGCAATGGAACTATTCTTCAAACATGCCAATATTGCCGTTTACTAAAATAGGTTTGTCACCTGTTTTGCAAATGATGATACTTCCTTTTATTACTTTTTATCTTACAAAAAAAATCAGCGAGAAAAAAAGAACTAACAAGGATCTATGAAAGCATATTTCAAAAACGAAAAATTATATAAAACAAATTCATGATTATATAACGCATAATTTTTGTTGCTAATTAATTTGTAGTTGAAAAATTCATAGATGAAAATGCTGTTTTTCCCTTGTTATTTTTTTTCTTCACAACATTATGTTATCAACCTCTATTTAGCTTTCTGCAGATAAAAATTTCGGAGTGATGCAACATGAAGTAATATGCTGAAAGGCGGACCTATAAAAAGAGGTACCAGTACAAGCGGATAAAAGTTTAAACCTTTATTTCCAAATATTACTGCGGATACAGGTGCCGCGATTAAATCTGTCATACCAAATATGTTCCATATTATTCCGGTTAATTTATATTTTCCAATCTTGTTTTTTACTATCCATGCAACAGGCAATGCAGTAAGGCCAACGATAATATCGCCAATTCCCGCAAACATTGCAAAACCTTTTGATAAAAAATGTTCATAAGCATACAGATAAAGAAATATTAATCCAAGTATCCTGTAAACCTGCAAACTCATAAGCCAATGCGATGGCATATTATTCAACAAAGCATTAACAGGTTTTGAAAATAAAATTACCAGAATACCGATCAATAAAGGAATTGAAGCCAGTAACACCAGATGGCTCAATTTAAGTGTAGAGGCATAGCCAAAAAGATTCGCTGTTATAAACCATACAATCAAAAATACGGAAATGAATAGGGGTAAATTCGAATAAACCAGACCATTCTTCCTTGTGATTTTTGCAGCATACAAAACCAAGACTGCTGGTATAAGTACGGACAAGCAAAAAATGATAATTGAAATAATTATAAAAGATATGGCTGACATAGTATTACTTTAAGTTGTTTGTTTTTCGATTCCGAGAATCTTAATCGTCAAGATACTTTATCGCTCCATTTAAAAGATTTATCAATTGGATACTGAATATTTTTTTTGAAGGGGTAAGTAATAACCTTGAGAATATTATTTGAAGGCGGATAATCTTCTTGCCCTTCAACTCCTAATTTTTCGGGAGTTCTACCGCGCTTATAAAGAAATGTTCCAAAAACAAAATCCCAAATCGCAAGTGTATTCCCGTAATTTTTTGATTCATTCATATTTGCACTGTGATGATAGCGGTGTGTTTCGGCACCGATAAAAATATAGTTTAAAAATCCTGCTCGTATATCTGCGTTAAAATGAGAGATCATGCTTTGCAAATCAATGATGAGCGTTGCAGCCAGTGCCGCTTCGGGAGAAATACCAAGTAATACGAGCGGCGCTTGAACAATGATTGCTGTTATTATTGCATTGATTGGATTGAATACAGCATGCATAACCACATATACTTTATCGGGCAGGTGATGTGCCAGGTGAACACCCCATAAAAATTTTCCCCATCTTCCTTTGCTGGTGTGACTAAGGCGATGATACCAGTATTGAAAAAATTCATACACTAACAGAAAACCGATAACGCTTATAATCGTTGGTGTACTCGAAAAAAAACCTTTGTGATTTTCACTGTAATAAATTGCAAATAATCCAAAAGCAGATTTAGTTACTGCAATTAAAGGTGCATCAACAACGATATATTTCAAATCTCTCAAAAAGTTTTTCCATGTCATTTTCCATTTGGGCGATAGCGGAAGCATAAATTCAAAAAACATCAGAACTAAAATAAGTGCCAGTGTTGTAAATCCGTAAGTCAATTTATAATTCCATTGGTAATGAATTGCGCCAACAATTACTAATATGATGGAAGTGAGTAAAACGGGATAAAGTGCATATGTTATTATTCTTCGAAACATATTTTTAATTTTTATTTTTTAACCTATTGTGACGGATTAAGCTGCATGCTTTTTTGCTAAATCAGTTAAACCGAAACGCTGCAAGGAAAAATATTGACAGGAATAAAATGAGTTGCATAAGAACAGAAACACTTATCAGATTGGTTAATTCAACAATTCTGATTTTCATAGTAGCTTCTGCCCTATTTTCTATAAAATCTTTTTTGAGTTTGGTTTTCAGTGAGCTTCGCCAGATGATGTTTAAAATGATGATAATGAGTAAGCCGAGTTTTATTTCGAACCATAGTTGTTTCATAAACACGCCATCGGTTAATATCATCATAGCTATTCCAGAAATAACTGAAATAACAATACCGATGTTGGCTATGCCCGGAAGCTTTGCATTTCCTTCCAAAATAACCAATGCTCGTTGTTCATTGCTGAAATACACTTTCCTGAATTTCTGTAAGACCAAAAAGTTGGCAAGGGAAAGTCCACCCGCAATCGTCAACCCTGCAATGTGAACTGTTAGCGCCAGCTTCAAAAGATAAAAGGTCATCATAAACTTCGTTTAATATTTTAGAATCATAATTGAAATAAGCCGTTCACAATAGAACAGGCTTACAACTAAACAATTTTTTAGTTTTGCGAAACTATAACCCCATGATTTTTTATTAAAAGACAAGATTGCTGCGGTGTACAATATCAAACAAACAATACATAATAGTTCAGAAACATGCTATCTAAACAACAACACACTATTCAGGATGATCGCAGAATTCAAAAAACCAAAAAGCTGCTTGCTGAAACGTTAAGACAATTGATGACAGAGAAAGATTACGATGCTGTTACCATACAGGACATAACAGAGAGGGCAAATGTGGGCAGAAGTACCTTTTATGCACATTATGAAAGCAAGGAGCAATTAGTGTTAAACAATATCAATTTTCATGAGGAGCTTGTTGAGGCAGATATAAATGATGCGACACACACAATGGGAATAAATCTTGCATACCTATTCAATCATTTACAGGAAAACCTGCCTATTATTAAACAGATCGGCAGTAAAAAAATTGGTCAGCAGCTTGCCGATCATTTTACGGAAATAATTGCATCAAAAATTATTGAATACTATAAAAGAAAAATATTTCCTTCAAAAAAGGAAAAAATAATCCTTGCGTATAAAGCACAGGCTGTTGCCGGTGGTATTGTGCGAATGCTTTTTTGCTGGTTGTTAGACAATACCCCTGTTTCCTCAGAGGAAGTAATAAAATTAGCAGAGCATATGCTTCACGTTCACTTCGAAAAGAAAGCGTAATTATTGCCCTCGCGCCAATTTAAGAATTATATACCGGCTTATGTTTAAGCAATTCGGAGCTTAGCGGAAGACGTCTTACAGTTGAAGTTGCAGAAGAAAAGAAAAAGAGTTCACGGGAAGGTGG
>WNFY01008469.1_pt1 | contig 11769 bp, 16 predicted proteins | sample 5400091 | NCBI WGS metagenome assembly WNFY01 (sample SAMN13153364, study PRJNA577476) | soil metagenome | isolation source: 60 cm soil or saprolite under grassland replicate 1 | place: USA:California | collected 2016-06-15 | reverse complement strand
TGATAATGCCTTCATTATTCTTGATGAAGCACAAAACGCGACAGATCTGCAGATAAAAATGTTTCTCACACGTATTGGTGCCACTGCAAAAGCCATTATCACCGGTGATATTACTCAAGTTGATCTGCCACGAAATCAGCGAAGCGGCTTGCAAACTGCTGTTCGCATTTTAAATAATATTGACGGTATTGCACATATCGAGCTGGATGAAGATGACGTAGTGCGTCACCGTTTGGTAAAACAAATTTTGAGGGCCTATGAAAAAGAAAGGAAGGAAGATGAAAAAAGGCAGGAACACAAGTAGGTGTTGCCGCTGAATCGCTTCGATTTAGCTTCTCTTCCCGTACATACCGAACTCTTGCACATTCAGAACACCATTCAGCCCTTATAGCACTGTGACAAATTTTCGAATAATAGTTTGTCCCGCGGGCATGGAAGTTTATCCGTTATTTGGGCGTTGTCTCTTTCAAATAAAACCGCATAGATCCGCCTCAGGCGAATGATAAACATTAAGACCGAAATGTTCTTTTGCTTTGAGCCTTTAGATGAAATCTACTTACTTTGCAAGGATGAAATTAAGTCCAATATTTGTTTATCTCCTTTTTTCTTTATTACTCGCCTGCAATAATTCCGATAAACAGGGTAAAGAAAATAAATCAGAAAGTGACATTGATGCTGCGAGAAATTTTTTGGAAGCGGCATTGAAGGGTAATTATAAAGAAGCGTCAGTTTATATGCTTCAGGATTCAACGAACCTGGGTTATCTAACCGTTACGGAAAGAAGCTATCGGGGGCTTAATCCCGATGAAAAAAATAACCTGAAAGAAGCTTCGCTGCGGTTCTTTGATACAAAAAAAATAAATGACTCAACCACCATTACCATTTTTGCAAATTCCTACAGGAATGACAAAGACACGCTGAAAATTGTACGGGAGGGTGCTCTGTGGTTGGTTGATCTGAAATATCTTTTTGAACATGACATGGATACTTTGTTCAATAACCAACTCATAAAGACTGACACTATTCATAAATGATCAAAAGCTTTTTATTGGTCGGATTGGGGGGCGGCATAGGAAGTATTGCCCGCTATCTCTGTCAGAAGTGGTTTAATGAAACCTATCCTCATCCATTTCCATGGGGAACATTTGTAGTGAACCTCGCAGGTTGTTTTTTGATCGGCATTATTTACGCAGCTTCAGAAAAAGGCACTGTTCTGAGTCCGCAAACAAGATTACTATTAATAACCGGTTTTTGTGGCGGCTTTACTACTTTCTCAACCTTTGCATTTGAAAATATGAATCTGCTTCGCAGCGGCGATATCATTTATTTCTTAATTTATGCGATTGCAAGTGTTATTTTGGGTATTGCAGGTGTTTTTGGTGGCATGGCCGTCATGAAACTATTATAATTATGGAGTTACAGGGACAATCCAAACTTTTGCGCATTTTTGTTGGCGAGATTGATAAGGTCGGTCATCAACTTTTGTATGAGGCAATTTTATTAGCAGCAAAAGAAAAAGGATTGGCAGGCGCCACTGTTTTAAAAGGTATCATGTCATTTGGAGCCAGCAGCCGTATTCACTTAGCGAGATTGATTGAGTTATCTGAAGACCTGCCGATTGTAATTGAGATTGTTGACCAGGCTGAAAAAGTTGATTCTTTTCTTCCTGTTGTAAATGACCTTTTCGAAAAATGCGGTCGCGGGGGGTTAATTACGGTTGAGAAAGTGGATGTGTTGTATTATAAACCGAAAAAGTAGAGTCAGGAATTATGAAACACTGAGATCGAATAAATCCATTTAACAAATTAACATGCTTACTGTTCATCATCCCTGGCATGGAGTTTCTTATGGTGATGGTGCACCAAGAGTGGTGAACGCTATTATAGAAATTCCTGAAGGATCCAGATCAAAATATGAAGTTGATAAAAAGACGGGGCTGCTAAAATTGGACCGGGTAATTTACTCCTCCTTTCATTATCCAATAAATTATGGTTTTATTCCGCAAACCCTGGGACAGGATAATGATCCTCTTGATATTCTCGTTCTTTGCTCTCAATCGATTCAACCGCTTTGCCTGGTAGAAGCGACAGTGATCGGAAATATGCAAATGATTGACCAGGGTGCCAAGGATGATAAGATCATTGCGGTCGCAGCAAAAGACCCTTCTGTAAATCATTATAGAAATGTAGAAGAGCTTCCTCAACATTTTCTAGCTGAGCTAAAAAATTATTTTGAAGAATATAAAGTACTTGAAAATAAAAAAGTCGAGATTGATAACTTCCAGGATAAAGCGGCCGCGTTGAAGATTATTGAAGATGCTATCATGTATTACAGAGACAGTTTTAAAAATAATTTGTGAAACAAAATAAGCTGGCAAAAATGAATGCAGAAACAATTCTTGTGCTGATCCTTGTAGGATTAGCAGCAGGTACCTTAAGTGGACTAGTTGGCGTTGGTGGTGGTATCATTATCGTACCTGCGTTAGTCTTTTTCCTTGGATTTTCACAACAGGCAGCACAAGGAACCTCTTTGGGGCTTCTCTTACTGCCTGTAGGCATACTCGCGGTAATCAATTATTACAACAAAGGATTTATAGATTTAAAAGTCGTAGCTATTATGTGTGCGGCCTTTGTGTTTGGAGGATGGATAGGAAGCAAACTGGCTCTTTCCCTTTCCCAAGAGGTTGTCAAAAAAATATTTGCTGTCGTTCTTTTTTACACAGCGGTCAAAATGATGGGTTGGGATACCCTTATTTTTAAATGGGTGAAGAGCTTGTTTTGATTATCAAAAGATTATTTTTTTTATTCTCAGTTTTTTCACTTTCATTCCCTGCCTGGCTTGTTGCTTTGCATCCCGTAAAAGATCCAGTCCGATCATTTTAAATATTACCTGGACAAAACCGCTGCAATCAACTCCTAATGGTGTGCGCCCACCCCACAAGTATGGCGCATTGAGCCATTGAAAAGTTAATTTTTGAACGATCTCCTCATTTGGTTTTATATCATTTCGCTTGATAGCATATCCACGATAAACGTACGCTTTCTGACCAATTCTTCCTTCTTGTTTATATAATCCGGGCAGGCTGCAACCCGCAGAAATATTCATTATAATACCGTCAATTGTAATTATGTTGAACAGATCACCGGTAACAAATTCATCGCCCGCTAAAGCGATCTTGTCTTCAACAGAAGCGATCAGATTATTTCTTATCCAGCCCTCATAATTATCATGCACAGCTCGCACCTTGCACCAATTTCTCTTTTCCGACAAAACAATCATTTTTTCACCAAACAAAAGTTGATTTACCATCTCTACCTTGTGTGACGCATTCCTCCTTACTGGTGCAGCCGGTACAATGCAGGTTGACAATTCCATATAATTTTTTCTGGAAAGATAAGTATGAATACAGTTCTAAGATACTTGTGAAAAACAAGGTCAGAATGCATCTAACTAAAACAAATTGGTAATTTCCGGTTGTGAAGGCTGATAAATACGAACATATAACCGACCAGCAGCTGCTCGCAAATTTCTATACAGACCAGGATAACGAATGGCTGGGAATATTACTAACCCGGTATACTTTATTATTACTCGGTGTATGCATGAAATATTTAAAAAATGAAGAGGAAGCCAAAGATTGTGTACAACAAATATTTCTGAAAGCGATTACTGAACTGCACAAATACAAGGTGGATTATTTCAAATCCTGGATATACATGGTAGCAAAAAATCATTGCCTTATGAAGATAAGAGATAGTCATGGAAAAATACCCGTTGAATTAACCGAACGCTATATGTCAACTACTGAAGAAGAAACTGATCAGAAAACTTTGCTGCAAAATGATTATACAATTGAATTGATGACCGGGGCACTGAAAGAACTAGCTTCTGAACAGCAGCAATGTGTAACTTTGTTTTATCTTCAAAAAAAGAGTTACCAGGAAATAAGCGATGAAACCGGGTTCACCATGATGCAGGTAAAAAGCTATATACAAAACGGGAAAAGGAATCTAAGATTATTGATTGAAAAGAAATTAAAAAAATGAAAATTGAAAATAAATGCCGGTTTTGACTTGTGAATTTTACTTCTTTACGTCGAAAAAAGTGCTTTGGTGTCAGAAAATTTAAAGGATATATTATCTCATCTTTCGCCTGAAATTGACCAGGAAACTTTATTGCTTTATTTGCAGGATAAACTTTCTGTAGAAAAAAGACATGAGGTGGAGAAAAAATTGTTGGAAAATGAGTTTGCGGATGACGCTGCAGAAGGCTTGCAGCAATTTAGAAATAAAGAAAAGTTGACGCTGCTCGTTGATCAGTTAAATCACGAATTGAAAGCACGATTGCACAAAAAGAAAAAAAGAATGGAAAAAATTCATTTGAAAGAACAACCGTGGCTGTACCTTGCTATTATTATTATCATACTCCTTATTATCATCAGTTATTTTGTAATTCAGCGCTTGCTGGAGAAATCGTAGTTAATATTTTTTTTTATTTTCCTTTGTTTTCCAATCCTCAAAAACCCTTAACGCCAATGGATGCGGCTCGTGAATAAATGGTATCTGTCGTTGGAGTGAAGCAGTATTGATTTCCCTATAAATATACTCATCGTCAAAGTCAATAGCGGCCGCGTCATAGCGAGTGTTAGCATAGATAACACGTTTGGGACGGGCCCAATAAATAGCTCCCAGGCACATGGGGCACGGTTCGCAACTTGTATATACTTCACAGCCTTCCAATTGATAGGTATTCAATTTTTTACAAGCCTGACGGATAGCGACAATCTCCGCATGCGCCGTAGGATCGTTGGATGTTGTCACCATATTATAGCCTTCGCCTACAATTTCACCGTCCAGTACTATTGCACATCCAAAAGGACCGCCATTGTCCTGCTGCATTCCCTCCCGCGATAATTCAATTGCCCTTTCGAGAAATCTTTTTTCACTATCGTTCATATCGTTGAGTTTTATTCATGAATTTCTTTTTAATCACAGCTTATCCCCAAGAATATATGCAATATTAAATTTAGGTTAACTAATGATTACTGCTGTAAATGTTTCACCGAATAAAATAATTTGAGTAGGAAACAACTACTACCGCATATGAAATGGCTCTTCACGAGTAAAGAATCCAGACAGGAAATATATGAACTTTGGAATACCGAAGAAAAATTACTTACGTTGACATTTCAGCCAGGCTCAGGCAGTTTAAGAATAGCGGCGGACAACGAAAAGAGAGTTTTTTTGATCGGAAGAGAAGGTTTTTTACGTACACGCATAGTATTGCGCAACGAATACGGAATCCGGATTGCGCAATTAAATTATGAAAACAGTCAGGATAAAATCGGGACCATTGAATTCGACGACGGAAGATTTAATTACGTCATTCGCAATCATTTTCGTCCTGAATTAGTAATCACAAAAAACGAGGAAACCATTGTCAGTTGTGAATTACCCGAAGTTCCAAAAAAAAGTTTTGATAGCGAAAACCAGGATTTTCTAATTCTCGCTCTTTGCTGGTATATGTTCACTGTCCTAAAAAAACATAGAGAAGAATACGCTTAAATATCCATTAAGGGATCTGGTTCCTCTTCTTCAGGAAAATCATGTTGGATAAATCCAAGGTATTTATTGCAGGAGGGACAGAATAGCTCCGTAATATTGGTTAATAAGAAATAATCCCCTTTTTTTAGTTCGTTCGCATTACCATGCCAACGACAATGCCGACACTCAATTTGCCGGCCATTGAGATCAGCATCTTCTAAAATCAGATGCATATCGCTACTATTTTTCAGAGACCGTATATACAGGGGCAAGTGCAAGCAAACGAGTTCCCAGTCAGCAGCAAAATCATTGCCATTATATATTATGAATTTTGATTTGCAATGATTGTTCGAAAATAAAAATAAACGAAAGTTAGTTAGGAAAATACGGGATCGCATGATTGACGCGACCTAGTCTCTCTTCCATTGCTCGTTTTCTCGTTTTAGGGCCCTTAGCATTTGGGGATAACCTTGCTTTTTCGCGAGGCCGTTTACAGATTGTGCTATTCGCTTGGCCTTTGTTTGGTCTGTTTTTGCGGATTCAATCCATTTACTGAAATAATTCTGATGACCCCTGGAGAGGGTCTTAAAAAAAGCAAGGGCTGCAGGTTCATCATTCAAACATTCCACAAATTCAGCCGATAACTGATATGGTTTTTTATCGACTTCCAATTGTATTTTCAGCATAGCTCCTTTCCGTTTGTGAATATTTTTTCTGATCTCTTTATTCAATGCCATAATAAAAGCTCCCCCACCCATGGGTAGCAAGGCAATTCCATTAAAAGAATAACTATCCAGTTTTCCTTTAACTCTGAATGATTTCTTATTTCCTGGTTTTAATTTTTGTGCCATATCAGCCGGGATTTCGATGTAGGTCCATCCTGTTTTTTCACCTTGCTTACTAAACTGTAATATGGTAGTAGTGAACTGAACCATTTTTTTACATAAACTTAATAATCCTTCAACGCCGCACAAAATCTTAATAGCTGGCACAATCTTGTATTCCATAAAAACATGAAATTAGTTGCTGGTTATCCTTTTTGGCTTATTAAAACGGGTCTCCTCTATTGCTATCCCAAACTTTTACAAAATACAAAATGCCAGGTTGCCGTTATCGGTGGTGGGATATCTGGAGCATTAACAGCTTATCATCTTATCAATGCAGGTATTGAGTGTCTATTGGTAGATGCCCGCACCATTGGTTTAGGAAGCACTTGTGCAAGCACATCTTTGTTGCAGTATGAATTAGATATTCCTCTTCATAAATTAAAAAAGAGAACGGGAGAAGAAAGAGCTGTGAGGGCCTACCAACTATGCGGCGAAGCAATTGATAAATTAATTGACTTGATGAATCATATAGGTTTTAAAGAGTTTCACAAGCGAAAAAGTTTATTTTTTTCCGGCTATGCACACCAACAAAAATTTATAAAGGACGAATGTCTTGCGAGAAAGCAGGCAGGCTTTGAAGTGGAATCAGTAAGTGCAGATGAAATGAAAAAATACTACAACTTAGATGCAGCTTGTGGGATTTTATCGCAAAAAGGCGGCACGAGTAATGCCTATACTCTTACTCACGAAATTTTACAGTATTGCAAAAGAAAAGGTTTGCAGGTGTTTGATCGGACCAAAATAAAAACCATTGCTTATAAAAAAGAAGAAGTGGCTTTGAGAACAGAAGAGGATCATGTGATTACTGCCGATTACGTTATTAATGCCACAGGGTATGAAGTTGTAAATTTTATTGAAAAAGGAATTGTTGATTTAGACTGTACCTACGCTATTATTTCGGAATCGCAGGCAGAAAAAAGTGAGCTATGGAAAGAAAGTATAATGATGTGGAATACTGATGATCCATATCTATATATATGCGCAGCTGATGGAAATCGGATCGCTGTTGGCGGCAGAGATGAATCCTTCACCGATGTAAAAACTCTCCAAACCTATCTCAATAAAAAAGCGGCGCTTCTTGAAAAAGATTTTACAAAACTTTTTCCCTCCATTCCGTTTAAAAAAGAGTTTTCCTGGAGTGGCGTGTTTGGCAAAACCAGGGATTCACTACCATATATAGGAAGTTATTCAAAGACGCCACGTACATTTTATGCCCTCGGTTTTGGTGGAAACGGCATTACGTTTAGTCTTGTTGCTGCTGAAATTATTACTGACCTGCTAAGGGGAAAGAAAAATAAAGATGCAGAGCTTTTTTCTTTTGCCAGGTAATTACATAACATTCACATTTACAAAATCAGGTTTTTTCCCAAATTGCCGGGTATACTTAAAACGGATATTAGTATTAAATTCAAATCGCCAATATTCATTAAAGAAATTCTTTTGCGGGAAAAAATAAGCCCTTAATTCCATGGTTTCAAAGATCAGGCTTTCATTTCTGATTCTTATTCCCCCACCATAACTGTTATACCAGTCGCTATGAGTAAATTTTTTAGTTGTAGGCGTAAAAAGACACAGATTTCCAAAAGCAAAAGGAGCGAATCGAAAATTGGCAAGATTCCAGGGCACAAAAAAAACCGATTCTGCCTTTACAGTAATTCTTGTGTTACCGGCTAATAATGTATCATTGTGCCATTCACGTAAGCCAAAATCGCTTTGCAAAAAGAGAGGTTCATTTAAAACCCTGTCTGGCTGGCGTGCAAAACCCACACTTACAAAATTCCTCTGCTTCCATTTACCAAGATGCAAAAGGCTGCTAAAATAATCCACATTGAGAAGAAGATTTATATCTTCTATGTGCTTATGATGCAAATATCCATCCGCCTTTAGAGTGTATTTAAAATAATTTTCTCTTGCTGCAAAATAATATCGCTGAATATCTATACCGACGTAAGGCCTTTCAATTCCAGTTTTCTTTGTCCATCCCGCCGTTAGTGAAAGATCAGCGCCTTCGGGGATATCTTCATTTCTTCCAAAACCAAATATATATTGTGCTTTATAAAAATCCTGCCTGAATAAAGTAACGGAAGATAAGATCGCCTGAAGATTTGCATAAGAATAATTATATTGATCCTGGTATTTAAAGGGTACCTCGGTAAAATGTTGCCTGAGGTAGCGAAGGGCAAGCAATGTTCGCATCCGGCTGTCTTTGTTAACAACAGCTGAGGGCTTGAAAGCTCCCGTATTCCATCCTATCCAGGCATCGTAATTATAATAACCGTATTTATTGTTCATTTCATACAATGAGTCTGATTCATAAACATCATTGGTATTGTGCCAGGCAGCTTCTGCGGCATAAGTAAATTTCATGTATGGATTAACCAATGGTCTAACAAAACCAGTGTAAACCACTTCTTCATTTTGCGATCCCGTATTGAAATTTTTATGGAAAGTAAGATAACCTCCATACCAATTAATAAATGACCCACCAAGATTCCTGCCCGTGTATTCCGCGCCGTATCCAAATTTGGGATCACGTTTATTATCAAAAAAACTTCTCACAAGAAATTCATGGCCTGTTCCGGCAAGATTATCTTCCGAAAGAGCGAGGCTCATCCTCGTAGTGTTATTCATTCTATACGAACCACCAATAGATAAAACATCTTTTGTCAGTATGAGTACGTCTACTGAATCCCTCCCTGCCCTGGTTATACTGATCGTTGCATCCTGCAGGTAAGGAAGATCCCGTAAATGACGTTCATTATCTGCCACGAGGTAAGGAATGACTTTATCCCCTTTTTTAAAAAATAGATTATTCCTTATTACCTCTTCCTTTGTTTTATGATGAAGATTATTGGCCCATTGTGTTAGTGTATTCTTAAAACGCTTGCTCGTGTCAGTAATTGGTACCCCAAACTCCAATCTCTTAATCTTAATGTTCCGGATAATTTTTCCCTTGAATTTTATGAACAAAAGATCATTTCGTATCGGCGCATTCAAAGGAATAGGTTTATCCGCGACAATATTTTTTGCAAGTTTTCCCAACAATCCTTTTTGATTCAATAAAAAGCTATCAATTCTGTTTGTAGTTGAATCCATCTGTGCAGACGAAATAACACTCACAGTCATCCAAAAACTCAGAAAAAAAATTATTCTGGACATTTGATTTCGCATTGGCATAATATATAACTCAAATTGAATACCTAATTAACTGTAAAACTTTGAAAATATTATTAAGACTAAAATTTATAAGAAGAATTTTTTTTAAACTAAGCGCAGAATTGAATTTTTTGAGAAACAATTTAGGCATAGCCTTGTGGTACATACTCTTGAACACTAATTTCATGGGGATTTTCTTCCACTAAATTTTAACGGCACAAATTCTAATCTATCATCTATTTTATTTGAGTAGTAATTTTTCTTTACTGATTCTTCAAAATATTTTTCTTTTAATTCTTTCATACAAATCAGCATTCCCCTTTATTCATTAATGACTATAAATCTGTTTTTAACCGCAATTTTTTTTTATGATGAATATCACAAATGAATCTTAAGTACTAAATAATCTTCTGTTAAAATCAATGGTGGCATGAACTTTTATTATTAACGAGTTGAGATTGAGTGAGACATAGATATTGTATGCCTTACGACTATTTACTTACCCTATTATTAACGCTAAACTGAAAAGTATGAAAAGAAAAACACTCCTGTTGCTCACTATCTGTGTTACCATGGCAGCAACAGTACTTGCACAAACTTCTCGTGTCTCAGGTGGAATAACGGCCGGCGCTAATTATTCATATCTAAGTTCGGGTGATAAATCTACAAGTTCCAGTTATGATTGGAAATGGAAATGGGGACCTGTAGGTGGAATATACCTGAACTTTCCTGTTGGTAACACTGTATCCATCCAACCAAGTGCGCTTTATTCGCAAATGGGTGGGATATATATCTTTACTGATAATACAGGAAGATATAAATGGACACAAGGCCTGGGATATCTTTCTGTTCCCGTTCCTCTGAAAATTAATGCGGGAGATCATTTTGCATTTTTAGTAGGCCCTCAATTTGATTTTCTTGTTGGCGCAAGAGTCAAGGATGCAAACGATAACAAGGTCAAGAATGAGGACAATTTCAACCAGTTTGATTTTGCACTCACCGGCGGAATACAACTGATGCCAAATTCACCCGTTTCAATTACCGTAAGGTACATGCAGGGCTTGAGCAATCTTGTAAAAACTCCTTCCTCAGCCGTGTATCAAACATTTGCCGCCGTTGATAAGCTTCACAACAGCGGAATTCAGGGATCACTTAATTTCAGATTATTTGGTGGCAATAAAAAAACGGTAGCAGTAACTACGCCGGAAGTACCTGCTGTAGTAACTGAGGAAAAAAAGGTAGACCCATGTACGATTGATACCGACGGCGACGGAGTAATGGATTGCAATGATAAATGCCCCAGTGTAGTTGGAGTGGCTAAATATAATGGTTGCCCCGTTCCCGACACAGATGGTGATGGTATTGACGATGACCATGACAAATGTCCCACTGTGCCCGGTGTTGAACGTTACCAGGGTTGCCCCATTCCTGACTCAGACAATGATGGTGTAAATGATGAAGAAGACAACTGTCCTCATCTCGCAGGAACTGTTGCAAATCATGGATGTCCTGAAGTGGATGCAAGTACACAAAGTAAAGTTGATATGATGGCAAAAGGAATCTCATGGTCATCTTCAACAGGCTATAAACTTTCAACTACTTCAAACAAATCTCTCGACCAGATTGCAAACATGCTCAAAGCAGATTCAAATTTGAAAGCGACTATTTCCGTACATACCACAAGTGCCGACAAAGACAAATCACTCAGCCAGAACCGTGCTGATGCTACCAAGAGTTATCTTGTAAGCAAGGGCGTAATGGAAAGCCAGATCGAAGCAACAGGTTATGGTGGCGAGCAGCCAGTTGGTACGGGTAAAAATCAAAGAGTAGAAGTAAAACTGCACTACTGATAATTGTGCTCATGATAAAAAAAGACGCTTCCGTTAGGAGGCGTTTTTTTTATTTTGATACCAGCGACAGTAGCTCCGATTTAGCTGATGTTGCGACGCTCCGTTCATCGTTCAGTAATTCTGTTCAGCTCTTTTGCTTCCCACTTATTGGCGCTACTAATATCGCTGATGTTGTTTGGATTTTTCTTCAATAACAAAAGCTGACCCTTATAAAATTTGTAATTTCCTTTAAAAGAAAAACAAGAGCATGGACTTAAAAGAGCTAGAAATCATCCTGCGGAATTTTAACGCGTCAGTTCTACATTATTTTCAACAAGCGACAGATCATAGTCA
>WNFY01014963.1_pt1 | contig 11771 bp, 3 predicted proteins | sample 5400091 | NCBI WGS metagenome assembly WNFY01 (sample SAMN13153364, study PRJNA577476) | soil metagenome | isolation source: 60 cm soil or saprolite under grassland replicate 1 | place: USA:California | collected 2016-06-15 | reverse complement strand
AAACGGCGTCTGCGACCTCGCGGAGACCTGCACCGGTTCCACGGCGGCCTGCCCCGCCGACGCGTTCAAGCCGTCGACCACCCAGTGCCGCGCGCCCGCGGGCGTGTGCGACGTGGCGGAGTCCTGCACCGGTTCGGGCGCGGCGTGCCCGAGCGACGCCTTCGCGTCGCCGTCGACCGTTTGCCGCGCAGCGAGCGGTCAGTGCGACATTCCGGAGACCTGCACGGGCGGCTCAGCCTCGTGCCCGGCGGACGTGCTCGCGTCGAACGGAACATCGTGCAGCGACGGCAACAACTGCACCGGCCCTGACACGTGCCAGTCGGGAACGTGCACCGCGGGGGCGAACACGTGCGCGTCGATCACGGTGACGGAGGTGATCAATACGTTCGTGCGGCCGACGATGTCGGCGACGCTCGATGCGGACACCACCTTCATCGTCCCCGGGGATCCGATCACCTTTACCGCCTCGGTCACGAATACGGGCGCGACGACCAACCTGTCCGGAGACATTCGAATCACCAACGCCGGCTCGTCGACGTTCACCGCGAGCGGGTTCAAGCAGACCCTCGAATACCAGGCCGTGCCGAGCGGCGCATGGACACCATTCGCGCGCGTCGTCTACGACAACGCCGGCAACGTCGTGCCGGAGACGACGCTGCAGCAGATCACCTTCTGGTGGGTCTACCCCTTGCCCGACGGAACCAACGTTACTTACCCGCCCAATCCACCCAACCAGAATCAGGCAACCGGGACGACGATCGCCGCTGGAGGCAATGCCCACTTCGGCTTCGGTGGTCCGGACCTGGTGTTGCCCGCCGACGTCGTGAACATCGTCTTCGATCCGGCGCAGTCGGCCGGGATCCGCGCGGTCATCTCCTTTGACGTGCCGTCGGCAGCACCGCAATCGGCTTTGTTTTCGCTGGATCAGGCGTACGTCGGAATGACCGGTGACATCGACGACGTGACGGTGCCCCTTCACGTCGCGTTCAACTTTGCTTCGGACCACGTCAGCCAGCTCCAGTCATCCGAAACGGGCCCGCTCGCGCCAGGCGCCTCCAGGATATTCACGGGTACGACCAGCGGACCCCTCGTCGATCCCTGGCCGTTTTTCCCGGGCGAAAGCGAAGCGGGCTACGCGGGCCGGTTATCGTGGGCGCAGCTGGGCTACGGCTCCTACGTCAGGGTGACCGGCCATGCGCAGCCGTTCGATCCCCTGGCCGCGGACGGGAACGGTCCGCACATCGGCGTCGAGCTGCCCGTGATTTTCGCGCAAGAGAAGTCGGGACCGACGACGATCAACGCCGGGTTGACGAGGGGGTATTCGGTCTCGTTTCGAAACAACGGCAACTCGCCCGTGGAGTCGATCACGCTGACCGACAGCGTGGATGGTGCGCAGGTGCCGGTCGGTGGCCTTTCCTTGCCCGCGACGTTGCCGCCGAACTCCGAGTATCCGGCCTCGGCCGGCACGGCGTCCTTCCAGGCGCAGGTGCCGCTCGATCGCCCGATCGGACCGATGACCGACGTCGCGACGATCAACTGGCAAGATCGCAAGGGGAACCTCTACGGGCCGCTCACCGCCAGCTACACGACCACCGTCACCCCGGGACATCCGGAAGGCTACCTCTCGGTCGCCGTCGCGACCGGCATCACGGACACGATCGGCATCAGCAAGCCGATGGTGGTGACCGCGCTCGATGCCTACGAGAACCCGGCACCAGGCGTCGTCGTCCACTTCGTGGTCACTGGGGACAACCCGCAAACCGGGAACGCGGTCACCGGCTCCGACGGCAAGGCGACCTTCTCGTATTCCGGCACGCAGATGGGCGACGACACCGTCACGGTGTCCGCGACGATCGCGACGACGGAAATCGTGTTGGCCCCGATCCACGTCCAGTGGGCTCAATCCGTCGGGACGCCGTGCATGGGACGGGCGACGCCGCTCGATGTGATGCTGATGATCGACGTGTCCGGGTCGATGGTCCTGGAGCCACCCCACTACGACACGAGCGCAGGAAAGCTCGAGGCGGCGCGGGCGGCGGCGCACCGCTTCCTGGACAACCTCACCGCGCCGCTCGACCAGGTCGGCGTCGTCGCGTTCAGGGGCGGGATCGACGCGTTCACCCAGCTGTCGACCAACGCGGCAGCGGTGAAGCAGCCGCTCGACGACGCCATCAACGGCGGGATCATTTGCGCAACCAATCTGTGCAACCCTCTGCAGGCCGGATCGAATATCGACATCGCGCTCGACACGGCCCTCAACGAGCTCGAGTCGCCCCGCCACCGGCCGGAGGCGACCAAGGTGCTGATCTACATCGGTGACGGCGGCATCGGCGCCGACCCGACCCCTCAGATCACGCGACTCCACGCGTCGGGCACGCGAGCGGTGGTCATTGCGATCGGCGCCGCAATTGATGGTTCGATCTCGCGCGCGATCGCGAGCACCCCGAACGACTACTTCTACTCGCCTTCCGGCGCAGGTGTGGACTTCGCCTTCAACAACCTGAACCAGGACCTGTGCCGCAACCTCGCCCCCTTCGTGAGCGCCGGCGGCGACCAGGGCGTGTACGACGTCCGCATCCCGGCGTCGCTGACGTTGCAGGGAGAGGTGCACGACGACGGCGCCGCGAGCGACTCACGGTTGACCAGTACGTGGACGGTCGTGAGCGGGCCGGGCCCGGTGGCGTTCACGGACGCGTCGTCGCCGACGACGGACGCCCTGTTCGGGCTGCCCGGCACGTACGTCCTGCAGCTTGCAGCGTCCGACGGTTACCTGACCGTCATCGATCGCGCGACCGTCACCGTCGATCCCGACCCGTCGATCGTCGGCGCAAATCTCGCCGTCGCTCTGACCGCGCCAGGCCCGCTAGAAACCGGCCAAAACGAAACGCTGACCGCGACGCTGACCGACAGTCTCGGTGTGCCGATCCGCGATTACGCCGTGCGCGTAACGGTAGCCGGCGCGAATCCGGTCACGACGACGATCGTCACGGACGCGTTCGGCGTCGCCGTCTTCGTCTATCAGGGCGGGAAGACCGGAACGGACGTCCTGCACGCCACGGCGCTCGGTTCCAGCTTCTCGCTGGACTCGGGCTTCGTCACGGTCGATTGGGTGCAGCCCGCGAGCGGCGGCGCGTTCCTCGCGCAGGGGTGGATCGGCGCGCCGCTCGACCAGGCGAAGGTGACGGAGCGCGTCCCGGTCACGCTGTCACCTGGCGTCACATTGTCGAACGGAACGCTGATCTACTTTCCGGCGTCCACGCCGACTGATGTGCACGTCGTCGCCACGAATCTCAGCGGCCAGCCCGGCGCGACGCTCGCGACCTTCGATACGACGATGCTTTCGAATGGCTCATACATCCTCCAGTTGGACGGTACCAACCAGGCGGGGAACCAGAAGACCAGCGTGGTCCTCCTGACTGTCACCGGCGAGTACAAGCCGGGACGCGTGACCGTCGAGCTGACCGACCTCACCGTGCCGATCGCGGGGTTGCCGATCACCATCGGACGCCGCTACGACAGCCTCGAGAAGGACAAGGTCGGCGACTTCGGCAACGGCTGGTCGCTGGCAATCGGCCACCCGCGCCTGGAGGTGAACCCGAACCTGGGTGTGTCGCTGACATTGCCCAACGGGCGCCGCGCGACCTTCGACATGCTCCTCGCGCCGGTCACGGACGAATTCAACGTCAACGTATTCGCCGGCTTCTACGGCCCGTCGTACAAGGGCGAGCCGGGCGTGTACGGGTCACTGACACAGGAAGGCGGCTGCCCGATCGTCAAGTACAACCCCGCGAACCCGGCCAATCCCCTCACCTGTCTGCTGCTCGGCACGCTCCCGTACGCGCCCGACAGCTTCACGTACACGGATCCCTACGGCACCGCGTACAGGATGGCCGCCAGCGGCGAGCTGAAGTCGATCAAGGACCGTCAGGGCAACACCCTCTCGTTCGAGCCCAACGGAATCGTCAGCAGCACCGGTAAGTCCGTGTCGTTCGTCCGCGACACGCAGGGCCGGATCACGAAGATCGACTACCCGGACTTCTTCGGTCCCGACGTCGACGCCTCCCAGTACACCTACGACACGTCAGGCGATCTCACGACGGTCGAGCTCGCGAAGGTCCCCGGCCAGTACTTCCGGATCGTGCACCACACGTACGCCCAGCACCGCTTGCTGACCAGCACCGACCCGAACGGCAACGCCGTCCGGACGTCGACCTACGACGCGAACGGCCGGCTCGCCACCGACAAGGATGCACTCAACCACGTCACCAGCTACGCGTACGACCTCGTCACGCGCACGAACACGACCACGGCGCCCGACACGGGCGTTGTGAGCCAGACCTTCGACGCGCAAGGCATGCTGCTGAGCCAGACCGACCAACTCGGCAACACGACCACACACGAGTACGACGCGAACCTCAACGAGACCAAGCGGACGAACGCCCTCGGCGAGATTACGACGGCGATATACGACGGGCACGGCAACCAGACGTCCGTCACCGACCCGACCGGCACCACGCACATGACGTACAACGAACAGAACCTGCCGATCACGTTCAAGGACCGTCTGGGTCACGTGACGACGATCGAATACGACGACCGGCAGGTGCCCAAGCGGGTCGCCGATGAGCTCGGGACGACATTCACTTTCGTCAACTCCGAGCAGGGCTTACCGCTCACGGTCGACGACGCCGCCGGCAAACGCGCCTACCTCGAATACGACCTCGCCGGCAACGTGACCGCCAGAACCGACTGGCTGGGACGCGTCACGCGTGCGACCTACGACGACGCCGGGAACCGCCGGACGCAGACCAGCGCGCGCGGGGCCGTCACGACGACCTCCTATCAATTCGATGGAAAGGTCAACTCGACGATCGACCCGTTTGGGTATCAGCGCTACTTCGGGCACGACTCGAACGGCAACGTGACGATCGACCTCGACCCGACGATTCGGCAAACGAACTACACGTACAACGTCCTCAACCAGGTGACGGAGGCCCACTACTACCTCGAGGACAAGATCGTCACGTACACGCGGGACTTCCGTGGCAACCCCTTGACCATGACCGACCAGAGCGGCCGCACCACGACGTACGAATACGACCTGGCGGGCCAGCTCACGAAGACGACGTTCCCGGGCGGGACGTTCACGACGCGCACGTACGACGGGTTGAATCGGCTCGCCTCGACGACGGACGAGCGCGGCAACACGACGACCTACGAATACGACGCGGGCTGCGGCTGCGCCGACCGGGTCACCCGCGTAACCGATCCGCTCGGCCACGCCACCGTCACGGTCTACGACGCCAATGGGCGTAAGTCGGCGGTCACCGACGCCAACAACCACATCCTCGCAGGAGGCCTACGACCCCCGCGGACGCCGCATCTCGATGACCGACCAGATGGGCCAAACGACGCTGTACGGCTACGACGATCAGGGCCAGCTCACTTCTGTCACCGACCCCCTCTCGAACGTCACGCACTACGCATACGATCTCGACGGCAACCTCACGTCAGCGACGGACGCCAACAACCACACGACGACGTATGAGTACGACGTGCTGAAACGGAAGACGAAGCGCACGCTACCGCTCGGCCAGTACGAGACGTTCGCGTACGACGTCGTCGGACGCCAGTCAGCCCACACCGACCTCCGCGGCAAGACGACGACGATGACCTACGACAGCCGCGACCGAATACTGACCAAGGTCCCGGACCCGTCGCTCGGCGAGCCGTCGCACGCGTACGTCTACTCACCGACCGGGATGCGGCTGTCGTCGGTCGACGGCAGCGGAACGACGACGTACACGTACGATCTGCGCGACCGCATGCTCACGAAAGCCGCGACCGCTGGGACGCTGACGTACACGTACGATGCGACGGGTAACGTCGCGACGATCCGATCGTCGAATGCCAACGGCACGAGCGTCGACTACGCCTGGGATGCGGCCAACCATCTCGCTTCGGTGACGGACAATCGGGTTGGGGGGACGACCACAGCCGCGTACACGTCGACCAATCGCCCGCTCACGCTCACTCAACCAAACGGGATCGGGTTGACGTATTCTTACGACGCCTTGGACCGCGTCACCTCGATGCTCTGGCGGCACGGAACGGCGCCTGCTTTCGCGAGTTGGGCGTACACACATAACGAGCGTGGCCAGCGCCTCAGCTCGAAGGACATCACGGGTAGAGCCGCGACGTACACCTACGACCCGGCGTCGCGTCTCGCCACCGAGACGATCAACGGCGATCCGCGCGGCGTCGGCTTCGACGGAGTGTTGTCATATGTCCTCGACGGTGGCGGCAACCGGATTACGCGAACGTCGACAGTGGCGACCCTTGCCACGCAGACGTTCTCGTACGACGGCAACGATCAACTATCGACGGACGCATACGACGCCAACGGCAACACAGTAGCGGCGGGTGGGCACGTGTACGCATACGACTTCGAGGATCGGCTCATTTCAACAGACAACGGCACCGTTACGATAGCGTACGATTGCGACGGCAACCGTGTCGCGAAGACCGCCGGCGGCATCAATACCCGCTACGTCGTCGACGACTCGAACCCAACGCGTTACGCGCAAGTGCTCGAGGAGACGGTCGGCGGCGCCGTACAAGCCCGCTACACCTATGGCACGCGTATCGTCAGCCAGACCCGCAACGTCGCGGCGACACCTGCCACCGACTACTTCGGCTTCGACGGCCATGGAAATATCACATTCCTGACCGATAGTTCGGGAGCTGTGACTGACTCCTACGACTACGATGCTTGGGGGAACGTCGTGGGGCAGAACGGCTCGACGCCGAATACAAGACTCTTCGCGGGCGAAGAGTTCGACTCCGATCTAGGTTTCATCAATCTCCGGGCGCGATACTTCAACCCACGATCCGGTCGGTTCATTACCTCGGACCCGATGCCAGGCATTGCGACCCGACCCATGGGTCTCAATCGTTACCTTTACGGCAGCAATGATCCGGTTGGACGGGTCGATCCTGCAGGACTTGCCTCTTTGGCGGAAGACACGATCTTCATACGATACGTCGTCGGAGCGTTGCTCTTTACGACCGCGACGATCGTGGTTGGGAATACGAAAGCGACGATCCCCTCAGTGTCTTACCCCGCTGCAAAGATCTCGTGTGCATTTATGGGCATCGCGACAGGTCTCTCGAGCGCAATCGTTGACGGATACACTTGGGTCCCCGGGCTTTGCGCGATTCGCTTGCCTTGGACAAAAGACAAACCAAAGGTCGAGTCTGTCCCGGGGCGAGAAGCCATTTGCGGACCGCAACCTCCTTTTTACCCGCCCGAATGTGACAAGGTGGGTGACGATGCTTATGACGAATGCTATCCCGTCGTACAGAACGTAGAGTATTGCCTTGAGCAGCGGCAGGTTGTAGTCGACGCTTGCCTCGAGACCGAAGAAGAGGAAAAGATGAAATACGCACAACGGTTCCTCGAATGGGAGCGGTGCATGGGCATCAGACCCCCTAACAGGTGACTCTTGTCCACCGTTCGAACTGATACCCTGCCGGCCTTTCAAGCTGATCTGCTGCATAGCCGGGATGACTTGCTGGTTTGGCAGGCTATCCATCCTTCTGTCGCTGACTCCAATATGGGCGGCAGAGTATTCTGCACAAATGGACCTGCATTAACATCAACAACGGTAATTGCGACGCTATCGGGTCCGTCCTCGCTTTGGGCGTTGACTAAATCAACTGGCGAGCCGCTTTGGAGTCGGGCCTTTTCAAATATCGCCGGTATCGCGACGGACCTTGACGCTGCTTACGTGGTAACCGGGCGACGGATCGTCTGCGTAGATCCCCTGTCTGGCAGGACAAGATGGGAGACGCCGCCATGGATCAGGCAGCGCGCGGTCTCGGTCGAAGACAGCGTTGCGAGAACGCCCACGCCTTCCGGTAACCTCATATTCTGGCCAGCTGGCGGCGGTGTGGTGGCATGCGCATCTGCCGCCTCTGGCGAGGAACTTTGGCGATCGCAACGCCGAGGAGGCGTTGCGTCTTCGCTCTTGGTCGTTCGAGGGATGGTGATCGGCACCGAACTGCCGGCGGCCATTTTTGCTCTAGATGTGAAGGACGGCCGCGAACTGTGGGCACGGCGTCTCCCGAATCCTTCATTGCGGGAGCCCAAAGCCGCGTTCGAGAGCGTTCTGGTTCGATTGAAGGACGGCCTCTTGCTGCTCAACGCAACAACTGGTGCCGTTACTGCAACCTGCAGTTGGCCGAACGAGATCCTGGGCGACGTCGCGGCAGGAAGTGAGGTCGTATTCGCCGTACGGTGCGGTAAAGAGGACTCCATATTTCAGGGGAGACATGCTGTCATTCCGCGAGGAAGCAAGATCCTGCGCCTGAACTCACAGGGTGAGTCGCTCTGGGAGGTAGAGTCAAGCCTTCGTGGCCCCCGACTTGTCTGGGACGAAGGCACTCGGTGTCTTGTGGAGATGTGCGGAGGTCTGGCCGTGTGGGACATCAATCGGGGCCGACGGTCGCATTTCGTTCCGCTGTCTGATTTCGAAGGACACCTCACGCCTGCTCTCGATCTGGATCGGATCTACCTGACATCCACACAAGGCTCCGTGGTCGCGCTCCGATCACCCGCGGTAGCGGCAGGAAAGCGGTGACTGTTGAAGGACAGACCGTAGGCATTCGGCGAATCGCGTAGCTGACAGCGGCGGGTCCGGGCGTAGTTGTCGGGGCCATGAGACTGACAGCGCGCGCCTCCGTGCAAAAATCACGCTGCGTATATCGCGATCGGAGTATCCGGCGGAACCGTTGCGGCGTAACCGGACGGCGGGGCAGCCTCTCTCGTTCAACGGATACCTTCATAGAATCGCTGATCGCGAAAGCGGCCACGATCCCTCGGACTCGATCCTGACGCGGGCATCCTGACCCGCGGCATCGTTGGTACGTTGGCGCCGCCAGCACCGACGACAGTTGGCATCGTTGGTAAGGCTGTCGTGCTCACAACGACGGCGGCACTGGCGTCAATCCCCATTAACTGCGTTTACTACTACATTTGCATCCGGCCTTGATCCTACTGCGAAAGTGCCGTCACCCTACGACCGCGTTTGCCAAAAGAAGCGGGAGAAAGACTGCGGTCCAAAACCGCGGCCGCCGGAGCCTTGTGGCGACGTAGCGTAGCGAGCATTCCAAGGCTGCACCATGGGGGGCGGCAACGACGCCGTATGCATGGATGTGTATGATGGTGCTCTCCGAGCCTGCCGAGCATCGATGGCTGCTAACGAAGCGCAGTACAGTAGAGACCTTGCCGATTGGGAGGAGTGTATGGCCGGCGGCGGTTCTGGCGGCTCCGGTCCGCCTCCGATCTCGTATCCATAAGATGACCGAAGAAGAGGGATGCGTGCGCGAGCGCTCAGACATATATCATCGTGGTGAGACGCTGCTGGTCTGGCGGCGACGCCATTCCTCGCTCTCTGGTCCAACGCCGAGGCCCAATCCCTTCGCACACGATTCGGCGCCTGCGATCGCGCGGGAGACGGTCATATCGAGCCGTGGATCTCCGGGACTGCTCTGGGCTATCTGGAAGGCGACTGGCGATATTGCTTGGAGCAGAGCGCCCGCGCACGTCAGCGGCGTCGTTGTGCACGATGACCTGGTTTACGCCCATGCAGAGCAGCGGATCATCTGTCTCGACGCTTCTAGTGGTGTGATCATCTGGGAAACCCCGTCGTGGCTTGCACCCATTGGGCCAGACCCATACCTCAGTATCCCCGCGCGCCCTTCATTCTCGGGCGACCGCATTTTTATCCCGAGTTCGCTGGGGTTCGTGACGTGTGCGGAGGCAAGATCGGGTACCGATGTGTGGCGCGCGCGGATCCCGGGTGGAAATGCGATCGTCTCGTCGCTCCTGGTTGCCGACGACCGTGTCGTTGGCGCAGCATTGCCGTCGACCCTCTTCGCGCTTGACGCGACAGATGGCCGGCTAGTATGGAGCCATGATCTCCGTTCCTTCACGGTATGGCGTCCGCTCGCGGGAATGGGGGGCGTTTTGGTAAAGCTCGACGATCGAGTGCTCTTGCTGCGGTCCGAAGACGGCGTCATCGCCGGGACGTGGTCTTGGCCCAATCAGAAGATCGGTATCGTTACGAGCGGAGGGAATGCAGCGTTTGCCGTTCGGTCCGACGTGGAAGATAGAGTCCTGATGCGGCAGCGGTATGCCCTTGCCGTGAGCAGCACGATTGTCCGACTTGCTCCGGGCGGAGCGACGTCGTGGGAGCTACCCAGCCCCGGCCCCAGCCCATCGATCATTCTGGATGGCACGAGTGGGTACCTCTTCGAGGCCTGCGGTAGCCTCGGAATCATCGATCCGCTGTTAGGCCGACGGCGCTGCACGGTCGTTCTCGAGGGCGCCGAGTTCTTAGCTATTCCAGCCGTCGACGGCGACCGTATTTACTTGGCGAATCTCGACGGTGAGATTGTCGCCCTCAAGTCACCGATTTCCCAGGAGCCCGAACGGAGGCCATGAGCCTGTCAGGTCTGATTCGAGGATGGAAAAATGAAAAGAATTGGGGTCGTCGTGATCGGGCTTTTCTACTGGACTGCCGCCGCTCATGCCAAGCCGGACGGAGGCTTTGACCAAGGTCTGGACACCAAGGGCGTCTTAGATGGCGCCAAAGCCGCGAACAAAGCCAAAGGCCCCGGGGGCCCCGCATCTGCTCCCGTTGCGCCCCTTGATCCATGCCCGCGCCGCTCACATCCGCAAAGCAAGTTGCGTGCGAGGCCGCGCCGCGACCGCGCACCCGTTTGATCGCGCTCTCGTTCCCCTCGTCAGAACACCGGTGCGCGCGCGTGACGCAGCCGGACGGCCGAACCTTCCAACAACTCGGGCCGGCCTTCAAGCTCGGCCATTGCGGCGCGGCGCGCCCGCGCGTGACACGACGCCGCGAGAACGGTCTAATCGTGCGCGAGGTGCTCGTTCGGAACGAGCCGGATCTGCGAGGTCTGGTCGTACACGATCCGCAGATCCGACACAGGCGACGCCGGATCCGGTCGATTGTCGGCGCAGTCGTGGCCGCCGGGTGATGTCTTGCCGGTTTCGCGGCCGGTGTCGGCGTTCACCTCGGTCCAGACGATCTCGCGGCCGTGCCGGCGCGACACCCAGATGGTGTCGGGCGACGCCCAGCCCACGGGGCACGCCGTCTCCGTCTCGGCAACGTCGTGCGGCTCGCCGCCGTCGGCGCTGATCCACTGCACGATCGTTCCGCGCTTGTCCATGGTCACGTATGCGAGGCGGCGCCCGTCAGGCGAGGCGTCCAGGCCCATGGCGAAGCCATGGAAGATGTCACGGCACCCGTCGCGATCGCAGCGCCGGATGGTCGGGCTCGGCATGTGCGGCCGGTAGAACCAGACCTTTGCATCGGGCGTGCAGGCGGGCGACCAATCTCGCGGCCCCTGCGTGAGCTGTTCGAGCCGTCTGCCCGCGAAGTCGACCCGCTTGATGACGATCCGCTCGGGTTCCAGCTCCTCGCTGATGACCAGATCGCGGCCGCAACGGTTGCCTTCCCAGACGTGTCCGCTCCTCGTCACGTTGACGAGCGTGCCGTTCGGCTTGCGCCACCACAGGTCGGACGTCAGGCGCACGCTGACGAACGCGAGCCCGCTCGCGATCGGCACCGGATAGCGGAGCATGTGGTCGGGAATACGTCCGATGAGGCGCGCCGTCTGCTTCCCGACGTCCACCTGCGCGACGTCGTAGCCGCGGCCCGCGGTGCGCTTCGAGAACAACAGCG
>WNFY01005219.1_pt1 | contig 11771 bp, 11 predicted proteins | sample 5400091 | NCBI WGS metagenome assembly WNFY01 (sample SAMN13153364, study PRJNA577476) | soil metagenome | isolation source: 60 cm soil or saprolite under grassland replicate 1 | place: USA:California | collected 2016-06-15 | reverse complement strand
AAGCCTACGTGGGAACGCCCGCAGAGTATCAAGCCTATCAACAACTGCGACTGGCCAAGCAGTTGAGCAACGACAACCTCATGGCCGCTCAAATGAACCAAACTGCCATGATGGGTTGGGGCCCTGCCTGGGGACCGGGTTTCTACGGAGGCTTCTACGGTCGCGGTTGGCGGTAATGACCACTTCCTGACCGGCCGATAAGACGCGCAGCCTTGACCGCATCGCGAAGGTTTTCGAGCGGCAAGTTAGCTTAAATTTCCTGAATCACCAATTAGCGCAACCATTCGCTCGATAACCCAAACGACATAGAAAGAAAAACAGAAAAGAATGGAAGCAACGGTGATCGGTAAGCAATGGCCGGCTCGTTGCAGCGTCGACGTAAACAACCAAAAAACAATGAAACCAAAAATACTAACACAATGGGCCGCCCCGCTGATTGCCGCACTCGTTGCGGTCTCTGCCCAGGCTGCGGACAAAAAACCCAACGTCGTCATGCTGATGCAGGATGACACAGGCTGGAATGATTTCGGCTGTTATTCGGGAGGTGGCGCGGCCCTCGGCCATCCGACCCCAAATGTTGATCGGCTCGCCAAAGAGGGCGCGATGTTCACGTGTTGGTACGGCCAGGCTAGTTGCACGGCCGGCCGCGCCTCGTTCATCACTGGACGCATCCCCATCCGTTCGGCGCTCTCAATTGTGGTCGCCCCCGGTGACGAGAACTTTCTCAGGAAAAGCACTCCGACGATTGCCGAGTTCTTCAAGAAGAACGGCTACACGACGTACTTCTCTGGCAAGTGGCATCTCGGCGACAAACCGGAAGCTTATCCAATCGAGCACGGCTTCGACGAAATGAAATTGTTCGCTGCCTACTATCCGGGTGTCTATACCTACGCCGACACCAGTCCCTGGTTCCATCCGTGGTTCCCGTCATACAATCCGGAATTTGCGAAGGATTACTTCGGCATCGTGAACATGTTCGAGTGGGAAGGCGTCGCCGGTCAACCTGCCAAGAAGGTTGGGGAGATCACTTGGGACTATCTGGCCACGTTCGACGTGCGCCAGGCGGACAACGCCATCGAATACATCAAGAAACACGCCAAAGATGACAAACCATTCTTCGTGGATGTGAACTTCATGAAGATGCACAACCCAAACAATCCCGCGCCGAAGTTTGCTGGCAAGACCCGCCTTGGGCGTTACTCAGATTCGATGCTGGAACTCGATGACAACATCGGCCGGATCATGGATGTCATTCGCGCGGAGGCGCCAGACACCATCGTCGTCACGACGGCCGACAACGGTGCCTGGCAGGACGCTTACCCGGACGCCGGCACTCACCCGTTCCGCGGTGAAAAAGGCTCGGCCTTTGAGGCTGGTTGGCGCGTTCCGGGCATTATGTGGTGGCCGAATCACATTCCGGCGGGCGCGAAGTACGACGAGATGATGTCGCACATTGATTGCTGGGCGACGCTGGCCTCGATGGTCGGCCTCACCCCGCCACCGCACGGCGAATGGAAAGGCAATGACGGAAAGCCCATCTACTTCGACAGCATTGACAATAGTGCCTACATCCTCGGCAAGGCCAAGCACTCCGCGCGGAATTCGTGGGTTTACATTGACGGCGAGAATTTCGAGGCCGCGCGCTTCGACATCGGCGGGGACCCCAAGAACGACGATGTTCACATTGCTTGGAAATACACGTGGACGGCGAAGGATACCTGGCTTGGCCCACAGCAGAATCTTGGATCGATCGGTTCGCTTTACTGCCTGACCATGGATCCATTCGAGAAATACGACATGGTCTTCAATGGTGCGATGTCATCGCGCATGCAGAAGTCCTCGCCGGGTCAATATGCGGGTGAGGACAACGGCTGGGTCTTAGCGCTGATTTATCCCGTGATCATTGATTTCGACACTTCGATCATGAAGTATCCGAACATCAAGCGATTCCCAGGCGGCGCGTCGAACGACTTGATGCCGAATCTTCAGCACCCTGAAAACCCGGTACCGGCGCTCGATCCGGCCAAACCGCCCAAGGTCAAGGCCGGCGGCGACTAGAACACACACACACACGAACAACAACTAACAACTAACAACTATGAAACCAACAATACTAACCCGATGGGCCGCTCCGCTGATTGCCGCACTCGTTGCGGTTTCTGCTCAGGCGCAAGACAAGAAACCCAACATCCTTTTCATCATGGGCGATGACATCGGCATGTGGAACATTGGCGCCTACCATCGCGGCATGATGGCCGGGCGAACGCCGAACCTCGATAAGATGGCCAAGGAGGGAATGCTGTTCACCGACTATTACGCCGAGGCGAGTTGCACGGCGGGTCGGGCGAACTTCATCATGGGCGAACTTCCGATTCGCACAGGCATGACCACGGTCGGCCAGGCAGGTGCCAAAATCGGGATTCCTGCAGAGGCTTGCACCATCGCTACCGCGCTCAAAGCGCAGGGCTACGCGACCGGCCAGTTCGGGAAGAACCACCTCGGCGATTTGAATGAATTCCTGCCCACTGTCCACGGCTTCGATGAATTCTTCGGCTACCTCTATCACCTCGACGCGATGGAAGACCCGGCGCATCCTAACTATCCGCAGGATCTGTTGGATAAGGTTGGTCCGCGCAACATGGTCCACTCATGGGCGACAACCACCGATGACCCCACTGTGATGCCGCGTTGGGGCAAGATCGGCAAACAGAAAATCGAGGATGCCGGTACGCTGTATCCCGAACGGATGAAGACTGTGGATAACGAGATTCGCGACCTCGCCTTGACGTTCATAGAGAAGGCGAAGGCTGACAACAAGCCGTTCTTCTGCTGGCTTAACCCGACGCGCATGCACATCGTTACGCACCTTTCCGACAAGTACGAGAAGATGCGCAACTCGGAGAATGGCTGGTCGGAAGAAGAAGCCGGCATGGCCCAACTCGATGACGACATTGGTTTGGTGATGCAAAAGCTCAAGGACCTTGGCTTGGACGACAACACCATCGTCGTCTTCAGCACCGACAACGGCACCGAACTCTTCACCTGGCCCGATGGTGGCACCACGCCGTTCGCACAGAGCAAAGGCACAGTCATGGAAGGCGGCTTCCGCGTGCCGTGCATCCTGCGCTGGCCCGGTCATGTGGCAGCGGACTCCGTGCAGAACGGCATCTTCTCGGGTCTTGACTGGTTCCCAACCTTCCTCGCCGCTGCCGGCAACCCGAACATCACCGACCAGTTGCTCAAAGGTGTGAAACTCGGCGACCGGGCTTACAAGAATCACCTCGATGGTTATGACCAGACGGCGGCCATTACCGGCAAAGGCCCGTCCGCGCGTCACGAAATCTTCTACCTCGGCGAAAGCACCGTCGGCGCGATTCGCATTGACGACTACAAGTACCGGTTTATTGACCAGCCCAACGGCTGGCTGGGTGAAAAGACGCACGTTGACGTGCCTTATCTCATCAACTTGCGCCTCGATCCGTTCGAGCGCCAGGGCTGGCCAAATCATGGGACGAAAGAGGGGGGACAGCAATACTTCGATTGGTTCAAATTCCAATTCTGGCGCTTTGTATTCGTCCAACAGGTAATGGGCAAGGCACTCCAGACCTTCCTCGATTACCCGCCAATGCAGCGCGGCGCGAGCTTTAATCTTGACGCGGTCAAAGCTGAGATGGCGAAAAAGATGCAACAGGCGGAGGCGGCCGCCAAAGGCACCGGCCAGTAACAGAAACGACCTTGATAGTGGGCGGCTCGCAAGAGCCGCCCGCCTTTTCGATTGTGAAACGCGCGGGCCGTCTCTCATGAGGCAGCCCGCGAATTCACCAGCGAAAGAAAAGAAACTCGTTAGGCAACTAAACAGAGCCATGAAACCCATCCGCAACATCTTCGCCCTGCTGGCGATTGCCATTGCCAGCCTCACCACCACCCACGCACAAACGCAACCACCGGCTGCGCCGCCTGGTGCCGGATTCTCTTTTGCCGTCTATGGCGACTCGCGCTCGATGATGTATCTCCCGCCCAAGTCAGACCAGCGGGCGGAAGCGATCAAGCTGCTCGTCACTATGTTCGAGCTGGTGATGCCGGAGAAGATTGCGGAAGAGGTCGTGCAGAAAAACGTGAAGCTTATCTACGATCCGGCCACCAAGGAACTGCTGCAGGTCGTCATGCCGTTCGTGAGCAGGAGCGAAGTCATGACCCTGACCGTGGACCAGGGTTGGGTCACCGAGGCTTCCGTCGAGGACGTGAAACTGCTCCCGGGCGTGCGCCGCACCATGTTCCGCCTGCATGGCGGCGAGTGGGTTGCCCACGGGATCGTGAATGCCATCCAGAGCGGACGCGCCCGGTTCACGCTCAATACCGGCGACATGGTGTGGTGGGGCACTCAGGGTCCCAAGCCCTCCGAAAACCCTTATTGGAAGCTCGTGTATGAAGACGTGCTCAAGCAAATGCCCACGGCCGACGCGCAGATGCAAGCTGCCGGACTTCCAGGCCGCGTTTACCCCGCCGTGGGCAACCACGAAGTGTGGGATGATTCCGATGTGGAAGGCCTGTTAACGGCGTTTCCCTATTTGAAAAAATTCGGAGTCACTGACAAGCGACTCATTTACAAATTCGATTTCAACGACGTGCGCTTCATCTTCCTTTGGACCGGCCCATACGACTATCGCCAGCCTTCGGGCTGGGATGCCACCCGGCCTGCCTACGAAGCGCAGGTGAAAGAGCTGAAACAGTGGCTCGACGAGGCGAAAGCCGCGGGAACCAAGAAAGTCTTCATCGCCTACCATGCCCCGACCTTTTGCCGCGCCGGAATGGGTCCCATCCCCGAGGCGCAGAATCCCCACAAGATTTTAGCCTCCTATGCCAAGGACCTCGACATAGTTGTCTTCAACGGGCACGTTCACACTACCGAACTCTATGAGGTAGACGGCGTGAAATACCTCGTTCTCGGTGGCGGTGGCGCGGAACAGGATCCCATCCTTCCTGGCCGCACGAGCTTCAAGGTGCCCGAAGGCTACCCGCAGGACCTCTACTGGAAAGGCCAACCGCCCAAGGAGGAATACAACTATCTGCTGGTGGACGTGCAACCCGGAAAGCCGACGAAGTTCACGCTCAATCGTTTCCGGCCGTGGTCGGCTCAACCATTCGCGACCATCGAGCTATTCAAGTGAAGGTGCCTCTACCCGCCTTTTATCAATCACCTGACCGCTTCGATCACGAAACGCGCGCCACATCCGCCTGTCCCAGAAGTGTAAACGCGCGCTTTCGAGCTCGAGAAAAATACGGTGTCAAAGAGGCGGTTTTCAGAAAGTTTGGGAAACCGTTCTTCGGAGCTTTCTAAACAAACATGCACGAGCAACTTCAAGCCATCATCACGGTGCTGTCGCTGATATCCGGGCTAACTTAGCTCCAAACGAGCCTTTTCTTCTTTCTGAAGCTGCGGTATCGATACGAGAGGGAAAACGACCACGTCAACCCAGTTAATGAATGACTGAAAGTCAGGTCATAACTGCACTGTGGGCAGGAGCCTTTCTCCTAGTCCACCTCGGCGTGATTGCGAGGGTCATTTTGCGGCCGCACCGGGAGCCGGCTTCACGGGTTGCATGGATCGTTGTCATGATTGTTCTGCCCGTGATCGGCATCCTGACTTATATACTTCTCGGTGAAACCAGTATCGGCTGCCGGCGTGTGAGTCGCCTGTGCGCAGTGCTGGCCGCCATGCCTGACCTTACCAAGGCGCCGGGAATGGATTCGCCGAATCTGCACTCGAAAATTCCAGAGACTTACACCCACCTCTTCCGGCTCGGACACTCGGTCAATGGCTTCGAGCCCGTGGGTGGCAACCGCGCGACCTTGCTTCCAGATTCCAACGCGACCATCGAGTCCATGGTCGCAGATATTGATGCTTCTCAGGATCATGTCCATCTGATCTCGTACATCTGGCTGCCGGATAACAACGGACTCAAAGTGGTCGAGGCGCTGAAACGCGCGGCTATACGTCATGTCATCTGCCGGGTGATGGCCGATGGATTGGGCTCGCGCATCATGATCCAATCCTCACATTGGAAAGCCATGCAGGCGGCGGGCGTTCAGGTGGCTACCGCCCTAGCCATCGGCAATCCCCTCTTGCATCCGTTGCGAGGACGCATCGATTTGCGCAATCACCGCAAAATTCTAGTGATTGATAATCGGATCACATATTGCGGCAGTCAGAACTGCGCAGATCCCGAGTTCCGGATCAAGGCAAGGTTTGCCCCATGGGTAGATGCGATGATGCGTTTTGAGGGGCCAATTGCGCGGCAGAATCAGTATCTTTTCGCGAGCGACTGGATGGCGCAAATGGATGGCGATCTCACGCCCTTGTTGCGTCAACGGTTGCCGCCCGGCGACCCTGGGCTGACAGCGCAGGTCATTGGTACCGGGCCGACGGTATATAACTCGGCCATGCCCGAAGTCTTCGAAACCCTGTTGTACACTGCCAGGCGGGAACTGGTCATCACGACTCCCTATTACGTGCCCGACGAAGGCATGCAGACCGCCCTTTGTGCCAGTGCCCGGCGCGGCGTGAGGACCACTATCATTTTCCCCGCGCGAAACGACTCATGGATCGTGGGCGCGGCCAGTCGCAGTTACTACAGTGACTTGCTCGCCGCCGGGGTCCGCATTTACGAGTACGAAGGCGGCCTTCTCCATACCAAGTCACTCACATTGGACGATGAAGTCACGCTGATCGGCTCGGCCAACATGGACCGGCGCAGTTTCGATTTGAATTACGAAAACAACATCCTGTTCTACGACCCAACTTTAACTGTCGAAATGCGCCGCCGTCAGGACGCCTATCTTGCCTGCTCCCATCCCGTCACCGCCGAAACGGTGGCACAATGGCCGATGACCCGCCGGCTTTGGAACAACACCATTGCGATGCTGGGGCCAATTTTGTAAGAATCGATCGTCTTAAACAAACATGCACAAGCAACTTCAAGCCAACATCACGGTGCTGTCGCTGATTAATCCGGCGACCTGTGCGGCGATGTTTGCGCGGGCGGTCGCCGGACAGTCGCTCGCCATCCTAGCAAAAAGGAAATGACCTCAAAATGACAAAGCTCAAAGAAGAATTCTTTAAGATCCTCCCGCCGACCATCTTCTTTTTCGTCGCGCTGCATATTATTATGTTCATTCGCGTACTGATGCTAGAGGGAACAGGGGTCTCGCCATCCGCTTCAGTTTCAATTGCGGTCGCCGCCCTCATTTTAGGCAAGGCAGTGTTAGTCGCGGACATGGTGCCGATGATCAATCGCTTTCCCAATGAACCGCTGATCTACAACGTGGCTTGGAAGAGCTTGATCTACTGGCTAATGGCTACCCTGATTCACTATGTGGAACGTCTTATCGATTTCTGGCGGCAGACTGGCGGCTTTGTTGCAGGCAATCGAAAGCTGCTGGCGGAAATCGTGTGGCCGCATTTCTGGGCCATCCAGATCGTTCTGTTTGTCCTCATTGCCATGTATTGCATGATGCACGAACTGGTGCGCGTTATTGGGAAGGAAAAGATGATGAGGCTATTCTTCGGACCGATGCCTGCGCCGGAAGTTTAATCGCCCGATACAAAGAGTTAAGAACAATGAAAACCAGACGCACGCTAAATCTCATGACAATTGCACTCGCCTGCATGGTCGTTTTAATAGCGACCAAGGCCAAGGCGCAGGCCGCCGACCCGTTGGCTTCGTGGAACGACGGCCCGGCGAAACAAGCCATCGTAGAATTCGTCAAGGCGACTACAACCCAAGGCACCCCTCAGTTCGTACCCCCCGAGGAGCGCATTGCCACGTTTGATCAAGACGGCACGCTGTGGGTGGAGCATCCGATCTATACCAGGTGATGTATTGTTTGGAGAAGGTTCCGGCCCTAGTCAAGGCGAAGCCCGAACTGGCCAAGGTCGCGCCGTTCAATACCGTGCTGGAATTGCTTCACGGCGATCGCGCGGCGATGGAGAAGCTCACATTGCCCGACCTCGAGAAGATTGCCATTGTCACGCTGACCGGCATGTCGGTCGAGACGTTTCAGGCTGAGGCGAAGCAATGGCTCGCGGAAGCAAAACATCCGCGCTGGAAGAAGCCCTACACCGAGCTGACTTACCAGCCTATGCAGGTAAGTGCGCCCGCCAGAAGAGATCATGTCTCTCCATATTGCCCTAAAGTCCTATAGCCAATCGCACCACTGGTATGCCATGATACGTTTTCTCGCCTCATGAAAATCCGTAACGCGTCTTTCCTTCAATGCCTGATCGTAACGGCGGCGCTCTTTACTTCGCCTTTTGAAATACGCGCGGCCAAATCAACGACAGGGTCCGCCCAGTCAGGCGATTCGAGTTGGCCACGAGAACGTTATCAGGATGGGAACCGGCTCATTATTTATCAACCGCAAGTGGACGACTGGAAGAACTTCCAGGATTTGAGCTGGCGAATGGCGGTTTCGCTCACACCCAAGAGCGGCAAAACAGTGGTGGGCGTGGTGGAAATGAAGGGAACCACGAGCATCAATAACGTCGCCAAGCTCGTCGTCATCTCGAATCCGCAGATTACAGGCACGTATTTTCCGTCACTGGACAAGGCCACCGCAGATAAGATGGAGCAAGTGTTTAAAAGCTTTGTGCCATCAACCTTCTCGATTTCCTTGTTTCATTTGATCGCCTCTACGCCAAAGAAGGACGTCCCCGCCGGTGTGCAATTGAACAATGATGCGCCAAAGATTTTCGTAGGCTACCGCCCGTCGATTCTGCTGAGCGTGAATGGAGAGCCATCGCTTTCTGTAGTTCCGAACACGAATTTGCAGTTCGTTGTTAACACAGAGTGGCCGCTGTTCTATGACGAGAGTGGGTCCACGTACTATGGTCGACATGCATGTCGGTTCCAAATGAAATCTACACGATCCCATCGAGCTCCCCAGTTTATAACGTGACCTACGGATTCGGCGGTGATCGCTTTGGAGGAGGTGGCTTTGGCGGAAGAGGCCGCTTTGGCGGATTCGGCGGCGGCAGCGGGCTCGGGGCCGACGGTAACAATTTAGGTCTTGGATTTGCTTCTAATTTTCCATACAACCAAAAAACTCAGTCAACCCACTCAAAAAAACATATGAAAAAGCTATTAATACTAACAAATATCGCTGCTGCCATGGTGGCATTGGCGCTGATAACAGCGTGTGAGACCACCGGTACCGGTCAATCCGCCACCGCTAAAAACGAGGCCTTGCTCGCACAGTCGGGTTTTAAGACCGTTGCGGTCACGACACCAAAACAGCAACAGGCTGTAAGTAAGTTACCGCAAGGGACCGTGTCGCCCGTGAAGTACAAAGGAAAAACGTATTACGTGTATCCCACTGCCAGCAATGATAAGATCTACGTTGGGAAACAAGCGCATGTGAACACCGCTAAGCAGGCATACGCGGCGCAACAGGCTCAGGCTCAAAATAGCATGAATCCACCGCCGACGATGACATTTCAGGGGCATGGTCAGCACGGTGTAGTTGCTGAGGAATTCGATGGCTTTGGACCGATGGGCGTAAATTCGCTCGGCGATTGGTGACGGGCGCCGATGAAGCTTGGAAGTCTTCTATGCGCCTCAGCAGTTAATCAAAACCTTAAAGCAAAACCCATATCAAGCAGTTCGATGGCTTTGATCCGATGGGCACGGCGTCGTTAGGAGACTGGTAACTCAGTGATACAGAGTGCAGGGGCGGCAGGCATCGACGCCTGCTGCCCGCGCACGGAACACGCGACCGTTACAAGACTCTGGAACTGAATGATCGAAGCCGCGCAGGCGAAAGAATCACTGAAACCGTTGCCGCAGCGCTCGGGACGGCGTCGCTTCTCCACAGTGCAACTTCTGATCGTTCTCGGATTGCTCTTCTTCTCTTTCCCGTTTGTCGAAGAAGTCAGAGGCGGAGATATCATTGTATCGGTCCTGCTTTCCCTGGTGTTGATTTCTGCCGTTCTCGCCGTCGCCAGCCGTCGCCGCACCCTAGTCGTCGCTGTGTTGCTCATGGTCCCGGCAATTGCGGGCAGGTGGATCAACCATTTTCGACCGGACCTGGTTCCGCCTGCCGTTTTCCTTGTCTCAGGACTTGTGCTGATTGCTTTTGTCGTCGGAAATCTGCTGCGCTTCGTTCTGCGCGCACCTTCGGTAGACACCGAAGTGCTCTATGCGAGCATTTCGGCTTACCTGATGCTCGGTTTAATCTGGACGATGGCGTACTGGCTCGTAGACCAATTGACGCCAGGGGGCGCCTTTTCTTTCAACACGAACGCAGGAAAGCAATCAATGAACGGCTTCAATGCGTTCTATTTCAGTTTCATCACGCTAAGCACTGTCGGCTACGGCGACATCACACCGCTCTCAAGAATTGCGCGCTGGCTTGCGGCTCTGGAAGCCATGACGGGCCTGCTTTATGTCGCAGTCCTGATCGCCCGCCTGGTTTCACTCTATTCGATTCCGAAATCTAATGATTCATGAGCAGGCTGTTGATGGTCGGTTGAACGACTGCGTTGTGAAACCTGGAATTTCCGACCATGGGCATAAAAAGGTGATCGCCACTATAGCCCTAAAGTCCTATAGGCTAACTGGCACACGGACATAATATTTGTATCGATGATATCGATTCAACACGCCGAAATCTTATGAATCACAAACGTTCAAAAACACCTATCCGCATCCGCTTCATTGCCGCGGCAACATGCCTCGCGTTCTTTGCCGGGTGCGCGACTACGCCGCAAACGGCGGGCCGTCTTCAATACGGGCCTGCTGCCAACCTCATGCGCGAGGCACGATCCTCACAGGTGCCAGTCGAACAGCGAGCCGCTGATTATTTGCAAGCCGCTTCCATGACCGCTCCACTGCTGGGCACCGGCGCTCAAGAAACACCAGCCTGCGATACTTACAACGCAGCCTGCGGTGAACTTACCACTCTGCTTCGGTCGAGTGAAGGAGGACGGCTGTGGAACCATCCGCTGACCCTCACAGCGGACAATAAAACTTATCACCTACGGCTGGAACCCGCCGGCAACGCAGTCTGGGCACCGAACTACTTCACTACGTTCGTGAACGCAGATCAGATCAAAGAGAAACTGATCAGGAAAGAGAACATTCACGAAGGTGTCGGCGGCGCGCTAGTAGGAGTGCGACGGGTTAATCCACCTGAAAAGTTCGCGCCACGGAGGGGGATCACCGCGCCGGTCACGGCCACGCTCGATTTCCACGCCAAGGAAGCGACGCTCGCGCTGCGTCGTCCAACAAAGCAGTTGACAGCGACTGTTGAAGGAAAAACTCGCCCTCTGGCCGCCAATTTCTCGGCGCCACTCAGTTACTATCCGCCGCCGGCCAGTCTGATGTTTGCGGGATTGCTTGGCGGATTCAACGCCACCAACTATCCGGCACCGACAGGGCTTTATTTCCTCCAGCCGTACGACCCGGACCGAATTCCGCTGGTATTTGTGCACGGTTTGTTTTCAACACCATTCGATTGGGTGAAGACGATCAATGGACTCCAAGCCGACCCGGAGATCCGCAAGCATTACCAATTCTGGATCTTTGCATATCCGACTGGCAATCCCATCCTCTATTCCGCACTGCGGTTACGGGAGGAATTGGCCAAGGCCGATCAACTGTATCCCAACCACAAGCCGTACGTCGTGGTCGGCCACAGCATGGGCGGCATGTTGACTCATGACCAGGTAGTTACGGTCAATGAAGGAATGTGGGAGAAAGCTCTGGGGCAAAATG
>WNFY01005214.1_pt1 | contig 11775 bp, 9 predicted proteins | sample 5400091 | NCBI WGS metagenome assembly WNFY01 (sample SAMN13153364, study PRJNA577476) | soil metagenome | isolation source: 60 cm soil or saprolite under grassland replicate 1 | place: USA:California | collected 2016-06-15 | reverse complement strand
GATGTCGAGTCGCGAAATCCCGTAGCGCTTGATCTTGCTATTCAGCGTAGTTAACTTTATGCCGAGCAGCCCGGCGGCGCGCGTTTGGCTGCCACCAGTTCTCCCCAGCGCGTGACGGATCAGAGCAGTCTCAAACCGCTGGACCTCATCATAAAGCCGCAGACTGTCACCGCTGCCCTGCGGCTGCATCGTGCTAAGCGAGTCGATTTCTCGCAAGAGGGTGCGGGCTACTTCTTTCAGCTCCTTGAGTCTGTAGTCCAAAGCTGCTTCTACTATCGGAACGGGAAGGTGCTGGCCATCCGTTGCCGAAATAACGTCGCTTCCCCAGGTTAATGCGCTGCTCATCTCATACCTCCTAAATTGATAATCGATTTGCGTCTGGGGTATCGCATAATCTTCGTCCTCTTAGCTTTGCTCTTATCGGTACCGCATTTCGGTTTGCCGGCTGCGTGACTGGGTCGCCAATTTCAATTGGGGCCCACCAATGATAAAAGGATACGAATTGACGTAGAGCAACGCAGTGGATTTGTGACGAGCGGGCCAGCCAATGTGACGGAGCGGCCAGAGAAAAGGACAGGTAGCTCTGTACTAGAGAGGCTTTCCTACAGCGTCTTGCAAATTTGCGCGATAATTTCGGCTGAGCGTCAGTTGCTTGCCATTCTCCAAAATCACGCGATATTCGCCATGGAACCACGGTTGGAGCTCTTTGATTTTGTCAATCTTCACGATAGCTGAACGATGAATACGCAGGAACTTCTTCGGATCGAGCTGGGATTCAAGACCGCTAATCGTCTCGCGCAGGAGATGCGATTTGTTTCCGTTGTGAACGCGGACGTAATTGCCCTCTGCCTCGATGTATTGGAGATCGTCGATATCGACGAAAAAGACGCGTCCTTCGGCTTTTATCACCAATCGTTCGATGTATCGCGGGCCGGCTTTCAGCTCCTGGAGCAAAGCCAGGATATGCTGATCGCGTTGGCTTGTTTGTCTTTCGAGGATACGTGACTTAGCCAAATGCCACGCTGTTGTGAAGCGCTCCTGATCATAGGGCTTCAACAGGTAGTCGAGCGCATGTACTTCAAATGCTCGCACCGCATATTGATCGTAGGCAGTAACAAAGATCACGTAGGGCTTATGCTTGGTGAGAGACTCGAGAACTTCAAAACCACCCATCTCCGGCATCTGAATATCGAGGAAAATCAGATCAGGTAATTGCGATTGAATAGCCTCGACTGCGGCACGACCGTTCCCACACTCTCCTATGATCTCCGCTTCCGGATCACCTTCAAGCATCTCACGAATCATATCGCGTGCTAACGGTTCGTCATCAATGACTAACGCTCGGATACACTTTGCGTCTGTCATTCTGGTCCCCACTTTCAGTTGTCCAAGACATCGACCCCGGATTCCGGTATGCAGACCCCTGACTTAACTTGTGAACACCACGCTTGATCGATTTGTGACAAGAAACACGTTCATCATGTCTGCCCGTCTAAAGGAGGTACGACCCGATGAAAACAAATGTTTCTTGATTTGAGCTACACCTTTTCTACAAAAATGCCGTTCTTTATCCAAATAACCGGATTGCGGGGCGGCAGTACTGCGACGTGTGCTCCTTTGATGCACGCTGGAGTGAGAGGTTTGTTCCCTGATGTCGGAGAAATACGGGGAGAAAAGTGGCTACAACGGAAGGTTAGTTAAAATACAGTTTCAACCGAAGGCTTTCTTGCCCTCGGAATTTCCAACGTCACAACCAGCCCCCCGGCTGGATCGTTTGTCAGCTCTAGCAAATGGTCGACACCGTAGAGACGCTCGAGCCGCGCTCTGGTGTTTGCGAGACCGACTCCCTTTCTCAAATGGATCCCCTCCTGATCCACAGGCAGGCCGGGTCCATTATCCCTTACTTGAATACGGAGCGCGCCGTTTCGCGGTACGGCCGTGATCTCAATTCGTCCGCAGTCTGAACGGGTCGCGATGGCGTGCCGCATTGCATTTTCGACAATCGGCTGGAGGATCAAGTTCGGCACGGGGACGTCCAGCATTAGCGGGTCGACGCTGACCAGCGTAGTCAAGCGGTCCTGAAAGCGGACGCGCTCAATTTCTAAATAGCCGTTCAAAAACTCCATTTCCTGTCGCAGGGTGACCTCCTGGGTCCCCGCATTTTCCAAAGTCAATCGCAGGAAATCTCCGAGGCGCATGATCATGCTCCGGGCGGCGCCCACATCCTGAGTAAGCAACGCGGAAATCGAATGCAGCGTATTAAAGAGAAAATGCGGATGAACCTGCATCTTCAGCGCTTCCAGTTGTGACCGCACCAGCGCAGTGCGAAGCTGGGCCGCTTGCAATCGGCCTTTTCTATAGCTGTTGTAGTAGTTAATAACATGACTCATCAACAACAGCAGCCAGTAGATACAAAGCTGCCGGTCAAGATTGAAAAATACATATTGAAAATCTCTGAAGGCCGTGATTTCCGAAGTGCGGCCAAGGAAGGGCATGAAAATCAGAAAGTGGACCGCCGAGATCAGGCCAACCAGCGCTAACCCGCCAACCGCGTGAAAAAGAATTCGGCTGCCCCAGTTTTGCCGTTCAATACGAAACCGTCGAGCGAGCCACAACACCAACGGAGTAGCCAGGGCCCAAAGGTAGCAAACCGACATCTGCATGAACAGCACTCTGCCCAGTGGCGGGCGCTTCTCCATGTAAGCGGTCGACACAAAGATCTGGCTCGTGAAGAAGAGTCCGATGAGCGTCCAGACCCCCCAGATCGTTCCGAGCCGAAACCACCGATGCGTAAATAGGCGTCCCAGGCTCGATGGATTTTCAGAGTATTCGAGTATGTCGTTCATGATTGCAAACTATTAAACGAGAGTATTGAGGGAAGGTTGCAGGTTAAGGGCTCATAATCCGATTTCCCTGCGGCAGACTGGGGCTGAGGGTAACTCGAATATCCAATCTGGGGCAAAGCGCCTTTGCTGCACAGGGTTTTGTGACGGAACGGCCTCCACCGGTGATGAATCGGCCCAGTAATTGCACTGGCCCAGGCCCATACTGCGAGCGCAGGCGTCTTGTCCGCTAGAGCGTGCTTAAGCACGCTCTAATCTTGTCCCTCCTCATATCTGTCTGCCGCGACTTCGCTCGCGCTACGCCCTCTTGGCGTGTGAGACGCGGTCCCAGTGATTAGGGCTTTGCTGACGCATCGCTGAACGCCGCCGCTACAGCTGGTCCGACGACGTAGCTGACAAAAATATTGTTTCTCGTCCGCGAGTCACCTGCAAACAACTTCTGAAACTCGTCGAGGTTCACACTCTTCCGTGTCTGCTCGATTGATTCAAGCGGACCGTACGCAAGCGTCAGTGTGAGTAAGAGAAAGATGCACATGTTATCCATAGGCCTCTGGATCATTCCCACTTCTACTTAGATCGCAACCCTTTGATGATTTCACGAATTTGTCCAGCGTCTTTGGCTTTTGGTACTAAGCGCAGATACGTTTCGAGTTCCGAAATGGCGCGCGCGTTGTCGCCACGTTCACTATAAAGCGCACCGAGATACCGATGGGCCGAGTTAACCTCATCACCACCCAGTTCGATAGCGCGGAGCAACTCTTTTTCGGCCTCATCATCCCGGAATAACCCTATTAACGCTCGGCCTCGATATAAATGTGCTAATGCCAGCGAGTCGTTTTTCTCCAGCACGAAACGAAATTCCGATTCGGCAGCGGAGTAATCCTTCTTTTGCAAGAGTACGAAGCCATAGTTGAGTCTTGTGCTTAGCGCCGCCGGCACAAGTTTCAATGCCGATTGCAAGGCTGAAGCAGCTTCTGCATAGCGGCCAAGCTCCATATTCTGAATGCCCAATTCATTCCAGGCCAGAGCAAAGTCCGAGTATTCTGCAAGCGCTTTCTTCAATTGCTCGATCGCCTTTGCATGATCACCGGCCTTCGCCGCCACAAGGGCTCGTGCATACATTTCCCGAGCGGCTAAGGGAACGTTGGCGAGCGCTGCATCAACTGTTGCGGCGCTGTTTTTGGCCTCACTCTTCGGGCGCAGTTGAATGTTAACCGTAATGATCTGGGTTCCGCGTCTCGTGCCTGTATCAATGAGATCGACGGTTTCGTCCGCGATTTCATATTCTTTGCCGGCATCAACCGTCAGGTGGTAGGTCCCGTCAGTAAGACGACGGAAGATGAAGGAGCCGTTGTCATCTGATGTGGTGGAGGAAGGACCTCCTCTGACGCTGCTTATGCGAATCGTAATTCGTTTATCCAGCGGCCGGCCGGAAGGATAGTAGATCTGTCCCTGGATTGTGTTCCTGCCTCCCAGACCAGGATTGCCCACGTCCCTGTCAATGCCCGGATCTGATTGACCGCGGGTGAGCGTAGTGCATCCGATAATTAACAGGGCAACAGCAAAGATGATGCGCGTGTATGGGACAAAAAAGGGCGAAGGGGAGACGAACCGACACGGAGACACGGAGATGTGTTCGCCGCTCTCTCCCTTCTCCTTATTTCCGTGAATTCCCGTCTCCCCTTTTCCCAGGTTTTTCGCAGTCATGAGCTAGAAAATAAACTTGAGCGCTAGCTGCACATTGCGACGTTCTTCTCTAGCTGCCAGCACAGACGGATTCAACTGCGTGTTGATGCCTCTAACTCCGCCGATGAAACTGAACGAACTGACGTCGTTCTGATTGATCGCCGCAAACAGGTTCGAGTGGTTGAACAGATTAAAGAACTCGCCCCGTAGTTGCACCCTGTACTTCTCGCTGATTTTGAATGTCTTGTAGAGACCAGCATCGAAACTCCAGAAACCCGGTCCGCGAAACGCATTCCGAGGTGGTGAATTTGTTGGGAACGGTCCGACTTCCGATGTGCCGGTGATTGGATTTGCAAATGCACCAGGCGCCACACTACTGAGGTCGATGTAATTGAACAGATTGGGCGCTCCTCCCACGGGGGCGGGATTGCCGGATCCGCTGAAACTGATCTGGACTGGTTGTCCCGCAGCGTTTACAGGAACGATGTGGTTACAAGTTGTGATCGCGTTGGTGCAGTCAAAAACAGTAAACGGAAAACCTGTCCGCGCATTGAATATGCCGGTCAGGCTCCAACCAGTCAACGCTTGTCGCGCCACGCCCCTGGTGTCCTTGAAGAAAGGAAGCTCCCAGTTGTAGCTGAGACCCAGGTGATGGCGCACGTCAAAGTCTGCATAACCATAGTCGTACTTCGGATCGAAAGGATCTGTCAGACCCAAATTAGTATTACCCGGTGAATCGCTGAACGTCGAACTTAGATTGTCTTTGGCGACCGCATAGGTATAACGCGCGGTCAACTGCAATCCCAGCTTCATCAGGTCGTTGCTTTGCAGTGAGGCGATCAACGCATTGTAGTTAGACATGCCGTTGTTGCCTCGCGTATTGATGTTCGTGTATTGACCGTTCAGCCGGTCGGAGGTGGCTCCAGTGAATGGATTCGTCGAGAGACTGCCGAGATAGACGGTCCCCGTTCCAGAGCGGTTGATGTTCTCCAGACTGTAGAGCTTTCGGCCTGCTGAACCGGAATACTCAACCGAAGCTATCGTGCCCTTGGAGATTTCCCGCTCGAGTGCCAGGCTCCAAAAGTGAGCATAGGCATTGACGATGTCGTTTCGCACAAAGCGCAGGCTGGCCGCCGGAATGATCTTGCTTCCGGTACTTCCCGCGAGGGGACCTGAGTTACTCAGAGTGATTGGAGTGAAACCAGTGATGTCCCGCTGTGAAATAATCGAGAGTACGGTGTAACTTGGCGGATTCTGAATCACGTTGAACGTAACGTTGCCGAAGTTGCGTTCATAGGCCAGGCCATAACCGCCGCGCAAGCTCGTCTTTCCGTCACCAAATACGTCCCAGGCAAATCCCAGACGAGGCGCGAAGTTGTTCTTATCAGGTTTCCACAAGGCGCCCAGAGAACTGGCAGGAGCAACCTGCACGTTCCCATTCCGGATCTGTTCGAAGATGTTTGCTCCCTGGCCAAAATAGAAGTTGGAATCAAGATTCTGATTCTTGTTGTGCTGTACGCCGTAGTATTCGTAGCGCAGGCCCAGATTGAACGTTAATCGCGGGTTGAAGCGGTACGAGTCATTAATGTATGCAGCAAACTCGTTGTAGCGATTGCTGCGATCAAAAGCAGGAGGAGAAACTGGCAGCGACACAGCCTGTCCGGGAAACTTGCCCTGCGGGTCGATGGCGCCCTGAAACTGTCGCAACTGGCCCTGCACAAGATTAGCCAGCGCATCCGAATAGCTGCCTTGGTTTCCAAGACTCTCGACAGCGGTGGCGTAGGCACCAAAAACTCGGTTGTCCTGGATGTAAACATAGGTACCGCCAAAGCGGAATGTATGGTTGCCGGTTGTGAAGCTGAGGTCTTCGTAAAGCTGGCCCAGGTTTTGTGGCCCTCCAAATGGGAGCCCGTTACCGGGAGTGAAAGGCAAATAGCCCGGCAGAGCAATCTGGTTATTCCCGATCTGAGCACCCGTACCGGGGAAGAAGTAGAGGGTCGGAGTAGCGGCACCGTTGAGTGGATCCTGCTGACTCAATCGGTTGAACACCAGTTTGGTTTCCGACGCCAGACGTGGTGTGAATGTATGAGTCATGCTGACGAGGATGTTTTGATTGAAGGTAGTCTGACCCGTGTTGAACCCCTGGTAAGGACTCGCCGAAGTGAAGCCCGCAAAATCGAGCCTGCTCTCGATCGCGTAACGTCCAAAGATCTGGGTCTTGTCGCTAACGTTCCAGTCTCCCCGGTTAACAGTCTGATATCCATTCTGTGGACTGCCTCCGCCGACGTCCTGCGGGATGCTGTAATGCACTTCGCCGAACGCGGGTAAGTTGCCGGGCAGTGCGGAAAATGCATTGGTTGGCGTGAATCCAGCTGCTGCTCCGCCAAGTGTTGCCGCCACTTGACTCACTGTGAAGACTGGACCGTTGATCTGAGTCGCGAGCGGAAACGTCGAAAAGAAATTTCGTGTGTTGACGTTCGAAGCCGCCAGCAGTTGCGGCGTCGGAACCAGGTTTATCGAATCCGCATTGCTACGCACGCGAATCCATTCCGTGCTGCTGAAGAAAAACAACTTATTCTTGAGTACGGGTCCGCCGATGGAGTAACCAAACTGGTTTCGATTGAAGTGGCCCTTCTCAATACCATTCGCATTGTTATTGAAGCTATTGGAGGCAAACTTGGAGTTTCGATTGAACTCATAAGCTGAGCCGTGGAACTCGTTGCCACCCGCACGCGTCGTCACGTTAACAATACCGCCTGATGCGCGCCCATATTCGGCGGAGAAGTTGCTGGTTATGACACGAAACTCTCCGACTGAATCGAGCGGCACCTTTTGCCCGACTGTGGCCAGATAAGCATTCACATTTTCGCCGCCATCCAGAAGTACATTTGTGCTCGCCGCCCGTTGGCCGTTGATTGAATAGCCTGTGCCGCGATTGGTGGCGCTGACCCCGGAGGTATTCTCCACCTGGCCCTCTCCCGAGACGTTGCCGGAAATGCCGACAAGATCATACGGGTTACGGGTGATGGTCGGCAGTTCGCGTAGTTGTGTCCCAGAGACAACACTCGAGAGTTGCTGCTCCTGAGTGTTTACTTCTATTCCACCACTGGCGACCACATCGACTGTGCCGGCGGCAACTTCAGCCAGTCCGAGTATTGTGTCGACCGACATTCTTGAGCCGACGGTCACCTGAACACGCTGCGTGCTGGGCTTAAAATTTCCGCCCGCCACCGTAAGATCATAGAGACCCGGTTGCAGATTGGTAACCGTATAGATCCCGGTATCATTTGCCGTTGTCGTGGTCTCGCGACCGGTGCTCACAGACTTGATACTGACACTCGCGCCCGGCACAACAGCACCATTCGGATCCGTCACCTTTCCTATGACCTGGCCCGACTCTGCCTGGGCCAGTACCATGCCTGTCGTCAGTGCCAGCGTGAACACAACTGCCAGACAGGCCGCTCCTGCCGATGCGACTCTTTGTCTTAGTTTGCTCTTGCTCATAATCATTTCCTTTCTTGCTCGACCTCTTTTTTTTGATCATTTCGGACTATTGGTCAGTCTTACTTGAAGCACCTCGGAGGTCTCTGCTGTTTACGAATTCTCGTAAGCCCACTTGAGCGCTTCAAAATTCGCACATCCTTTGTGCGCAACGTTTATGCCGACGTTTACTGTGAACGATTACCTTTACTGAACAGCGATGAAAGCAACCGGAACTCGGCATGGTCCAAACTCAAGATTGTTGCTTTTGGATTTTCCTGGCCGCCAATCTTGCGAGAATTGGATTTCTGCAAGACTGTGCGGCAAAAGAGCAACACCTGAATTCCAAATTCTCGGAAACAAATGGATCGGGTGAAGTGATCTTTCTAGCGGTGGACGACTTCTTTCGTTGCTTCGTTAATGAGTGGTGCGCGCGCCTATTAACTCTCGCTCAAAGCCCAAGTGGCTGATTCGATCAATTTCATTTCGGCAAACGCTGATCACTCGTAGCGTATTACTGTGACTAAGTTCTTGGTCATTGCCGTCGTCGGGTAGGAGCCACTGCTTGTCGTCGCCTCGCAGAAGGTGGCCCAGCTCGTGAAGCAAAATTGTGACGCGCGCTTCTCTTGTGTTTGGTTGGTAGTATCCTATCGGGGGAGACTTTAGTTCGCTGGGGGAAGTATTGCCTTTATAGAAGGGACCACTGAGGTTGATCTCAGCTTTCTGAAAGCGCCGGTAAACCCTGCCAGTACCATAGTCCTGCACCCGCGTGGTTTCTCCCATCATCCGGATAGCGATAGAACGATCGAGATGGGTGGTGGTCAGTTTCCGCACCAAATCATTCAATGCGTCGATAGCGGATGCTCCGCCATAAAACCGGCTGCAAGAATTGTTTTCGTTAAGCACACTGAAGGCGTCCAGGTAAGCTTTCTCTAATAGCGTAGGTTTCTTCGCGTCTGCGAAAGGCAAGAGCTTCTGCAGAGGAGATTCCGCACTCGGCTCGAGTAACGCTTCTTCCATCGGACGAACGTCCTTTGTTGATTTCGCCGCGGAAGAATTCTCCGGTTCTGAAGCAATTTCGGTTGGATGATTTATCGGATCACAGTTTCCATTTGAAACTGTGATCTCATGAGCAGGCCGGTTGGCTTTCCGTGGATAGGCGAGAGGTGAAAGAACCGTCAGTCCAATTGCGACAAAAGCGTTTAGAACACCTAGACACTGCCCTACCTCCATGATCATACCTCCGTTGCTGGACCTTGCTAAGGAGGCATGAATCGACTGCCTCCTTAGTTAAATGCGAGCAACGTATGACCAGAGACTACGAAGCTTAGTGTGCTTACGGCGAAGGTTTGTGACAGACGGGTGACGCTTTGTGACGGAGCGGCTTGAGATGTTTGCCGTTGGTTTGGAAGTCCAACGTTTATCCGTTGGGGCGCGTCAGCCAAAGAACAACTCAAGGCAGTAGTCCGTTCATAAATTCAGATCCATTGCGAAAATTACGTAGAAGTAAAATAAATCTTCCAGTTCAAGTCGAAGACATCAATGCGTGCAGATAGGGCCAATGTCTTCACTGATACCGCGGGAGTCTCGCCCGCCGCGAGCGCGTAGCGCGAGCAAGTCGCGACAGCTAAGATGAGGATGAAAAGGATTAGAGCGTGGTGACTCACGCGCGGCAGGCGGGACGCTGGCGGTCCTAGTGAAAGAGTTGCTCGCGAAGGGGTCGGAATGAGCCTGAGTAGGCGCGAGCGTGACTTATCGAAAGTGGGAATCTTTAGGTGCGGGAACCGCTGCGGCGACGCAAAGCAGCCGCTCGTGTTAAAGGCACGAGAGCATCACTTGTGCCCTCGGCTGGAGACTCGACGAAGTTAGTTAGCTCCTCTGCGTGTGACTGAAGATATTGGAAGAATCGTTCAAACTCACGCTGCATCGCATCCATCTTCTCACGCATGTTGAGAATGATCTCAACGCCGGCAAGATTTACGCCCAAATCTCGAGTCAACGAAAGGATCAGCTCCAGGCGCTCGAGGTCCGGATCCGTGTAGAGACGAGTGTTGCCTTCAGACCGCGACGGCTTCAACAAACCTTCACGCTCGTAAAGACGCAGCGTTTGGGGATGGATGCCATACTGGTCCGCCACTGCGCTGATCGTATATGTCTTAGCCTTGCGTTTCATAATATTTCCGATTCGCGCCACCGTGTGGCAACTGGCGATTGGCGTTATCCGCAACCAGCGCGACGTTCAAAATCGGCATCAGCGATTGGTGATCATTCCAGCCCCATCTCGACGCGGGGATTAGTCGAGTTCAGTTTTGCATACTCGCGGAGAAGCTCTTTGGTCTCTTCCGAAATCACTTTTGGCAAAATCACTTGCACTTCAACAAACTGATCCCCGTGCGCTTCCGAGTTGCGCAACGAAGGTGCGCCTCGCTGGCGTAAGCGAAATTTCTGGCCTGACTGTGTGCCTGGTGGTATTCGTAACTGCGCTTTGCCCTCCACTGTCGGCACTTCGATCTTTGCTCCGAGCGCGGCCTCCGGCACCGTTAGCGGAACCGTAACGTAAATGTTGTCGCCCTTCCGCGTAAAGTATTTGTGCGAACCGACATTTGTAATGATATGCAGGTCGCCTGCGGGCGCACCGAGGCGGCCACCCTCACCTTTCCCGCCGATTCTGACGCGCGAACCGGTGTCGACTCCCGCAGGAATGCGCACCTTGACCGTTTCACTCTTTGGGACGGTTCCCTTTCCCTTGCAAAGCGAACAAGGCGGGCGTCGTCGTCCAGTGCCTCCGCAATCAGAACACTCTTGTGCAAAGCGCAAGCGACCGCCGGCACGTTGCACCTGGCCTGATCCTTTGCAGGTCGCGCAGACCATCACAGGCCCGCCAATGTCGCCGGCGCCGTTGCATCGCGAGCATTGCTCCGAACGATTCACGGTTATGTTTGTTGTCAGTCCCTTGATTGCTTCTTCAAACGACAGCGCCAGTGGCATTTCTATGTCAGCTCCGCGCTGTGGTTGGGGCCGAGGAGGCTCATGCTCTTTGGTGCTACCGCCTCCGAATAAATCGGAAAAGATATCCCGGAAGCTGCTGCCGCCACCGGTGCTTGAGCCGGTTGAAGCGCTGCCCCAGTCGAAGCCGGTAAAGTCAAAGCCAGGCGTTGTTCTCGAACTGGCAGGACCACCCTTGGCCGCCGCATCGGCAAGATTGTCTGAGTATTGACCGAAGCGATCATAGATGCTTCGTTTCTTCGGATCCGAGAGCACATCATGCGCCTCAGTGGTGAGCTTGAAGCGTTCTTCCGCAGACTTGTCTCCTGGATTTACATCAGGATGATACCTACGCGCCAATCGGCGATAAGCCTTCTTGATCTCTTCAGGCTTAGCGTCGCGCTTAACGCCGAGTATTTCGTAGTAGTCTTGCTTGGTAGCCATCTGTAAATCGCCGATTCTGGATTTTGGATCGCCGATTTCAAAAAGGGCGGAGAGAGTTTTCATCTTCCGCCCTTTCAAACCGGCAATTGACAAATCAAAAACCCAAACTATTTGTTCTCGTCTACATCAACGTATTCTGCATCGATAACGTTGTCGTCACCTGAGACACGTGATGCCGACGCACCCGCTGCGGAGGCCTGATCAGCCGTTGCGTCCGCACCCGGAGCCGGGGCCTGCTGATAAAGTGCCTCAGCCAACTTGTGAGAAACTGTTTGCAATTGATTGAAAGCTTCGTTGAGTTTTTCTACTCCGGCTTCCTGCAACGCCTTCTTAGCTT
>WNFY01005213.1_pt1 | contig 11777 bp, 5 predicted proteins | sample 5400091 | NCBI WGS metagenome assembly WNFY01 (sample SAMN13153364, study PRJNA577476) | soil metagenome | isolation source: 60 cm soil or saprolite under grassland replicate 1 | place: USA:California | collected 2016-06-15 | reverse complement strand
ATCTGACGGGAAAACCATTTGGCTCACCCGAGATGATGAAGGCAATGCAGGACATGGCAGCAGCGTTTGAAGATGATGTGACGCAGGTTCTGATCCCCTACGTTGATTCAACGCTTCGAACACTTCCCGATCGCGATCAGCGCGCGATGGCCGGCCTTTCCATGGGAGGCATGCAGACTTTCCAGGTCACGCTCAATCATCTCGATCTCTTTTCTTACATCGGCGGATTCAGCGGAGCGGGCGGGATGCTCGTTCTTGGCGACCGCAAGCTCAATCCCAAGACCGACTACAACGGCGTATTTGCTGATCCGGACGCATTCGCGAAGAAAGTCCACCTGCTCTGGATCGGGGTAGGGACAAAAGAGCCGGAAAGAATGCGGGCTGGACTCTTAAGGCTGCACGAATCGCTTCAGGAAGCCAACGTTCAGCACGTCTTCTACGAATCCCCCGGCACAGACCACGAATGGCAGACGTGGCGCCGCGATCTCAAGGATTTTGCACCGAGGCTGTTTAATCATGGGGAGACGAAATGAACTACTTCAGAACGCTAATTCGAACGCTAATTCGAACGCTCCTAACCGGTTGTATCGCTCTCTTGGTTTGCGTCGCCGCTGCTCAAGACACTCCGAATTCTCCTTACATGAATGCCAAACTTTCGCCCGAAGAGCGCGCGGCGGACCTGGTGCATCGCATGACGCTGGAGGAGAAGGCCTCGCAGTTGGTCAATCAGGCACGGGCAGTACCGCGCCTGGGTGTGCCTGCCTACGATTGGTGGAGCGAGGCGCTGCACGGCGTCGTCGCCGACGGCACAACCGAATTTCCCGAACCGATCGGGCTCGCGGCAACATTCGATACCCCGCGCATTCATGAAATGGCCACTGCAATTGGCATCGAGGGCAGGATCGTCCACGACCAATCTCTGCAGGATGGCAACTCAGGCTTTTTTCGCGGGCTGGATTTCTGGGCGCCCAATGTCAATATCTTCCGCGACCCACGCTGGGGCCGCGGCCAGGAGACTTACGGCGAAGACCCTTTCCTGAGCGCACGCTTGGCCGTGGCTTTCGTCACCGGCATGCAGGGTGATGATTCTCATTACTATCGGGTCATTTCAACGCCCAAGCATTTCGCTGTACACAGCGGGCCTGAACCCACGCGTCACTTCGCCGACATTGACGTCAGCAAGCATGACGAGCTGGACACGTACACACCGGCATTTCGCGCTGCGATTGTTGAAGGCCATGCCGATTCCGTCATGTGCGCCTACAACGCGATCAATGGTCAACCTGCCTGCGCAAATGAGTTCCTTTTGCAGCACACACTGCGCGGGGCCTGGCATTTCCAGGGATATGTAGTCTCGGACTGCGATGCGGTTCGCAATATTTTCCGCGATCACCATTACCGCCCCACACAGCCGCAGGCCTCCGCGATTTCCTTGTTACGCGGTATGGACAATGAGTGCATTGACGGGCCGGGCAAGGTTACGGACGATCACGATTACAAGCCGTATGTTGAGGCGGTGCAACAGGGTTATCTTCCCGAGAGCGCTGTCGATACTGCACTCATCCGGTTGTTTACTGCGCGCATCCGGCTCGGCATGTTTGACCCGCCGGAGACAGTGCCATACAGCAAGATTGAAAAGAACCAACTCGACAGTGCCGGGCACCGCGCGCTCGCCCGCCGCATGGCGAATGAAGCTATGGTGCTTCTGAAAAATGATGGCGTGCTGCCACTTAAATCCGTCAAGAACATCGTCGTCGTCGGACCGCTGGCAGAGCAGACTGCGGTCCTGCTTGGCAATTACAACGGAACGCCCACACATACGGTTAGCGTTCTGGAAGGACTAAAAGCGGAGTTCCCCGGCGCAAAGATCACCTATGTTGCCGGAACCCAGTTTCTATCTCAGCAGGGTGATCTGGTCCCTGCGTCTGCACTCACCACTTCGGATGGTAAGCCGGGCCTTAAAGCTGAGTACAGCTCCCGCCCGGGTTTCGAAGCCAAAGGTACGGCGCTCGTGTCGCGGGTTGAACCTTCGATCAAATTGACTGATGCGAACCTTCCGGAAGAAGCGAAGACAACGAAGACCCTCGCGGTTCAGTGGACGGGGTTTCTCCACGCCAACGCCACTGCCGATTATTTACTTGGTATTAAGGCCAATGCCTTTGTGCGCGTCTCAGTGGACGACAAGGTGATAGCACAGGGATGGGGCAACCAGACTCATATGGGTCAGGTGCATTTGGAGAAAGGGCATCCCGCGAAGTTGAAAGTGAGTTATTCCAGGTTTGGCGAGGGCAAGCTAGAAGCCCAGCTCATTTGGGCTCCCGTAAACGATGCTCCAGATCCTGCTGCGATAGCGGCAGCAAAGAACGCAGACGTGGTTGTTGCCGTCGTTGGAATTACGAGTCGCCTTGAAGGCGAGGAAATGCCCGTCGATCAGCCTGGATTTTCTGGCGGAGACCGCACCAATCTCGAAATGCCTAAACCAGAAGAAGACTTGGTGCAGGCGGTGGCCGCAGCAGGCAAGCCTCTGGTTATCGTGTTGATGAATGGCAGCGCGTTGGGGGTGAACTGGGAGAAGGCCCACTCCAACGCTGTTCTCGAGGCTTGGTATTCCGGCGAAGAGAGTGGGGCCGCAATCGCTGAAACTCTGAGCGGGAAGAACAATCCCGCTGGACGCCTTCCGGTCACCTTCTACAAAGATGTCCATCAGTTGCCGAATTTCGAGGATTACTCGATGAAAGGGCGTACCTATCGCTACTTCGAAGGCGAGCCACTGTGGCCGTTTGGATATGGCCTCAGCTACACCGCATTCAGCTATAGCGATCTCACTTTGCCCGCTACGCGGATCGACGCTGGCGATTCGCTCAATACATCCGTCACCGTTACGAATACAGGGAGAGTCGCTGGTGATGAAGTCGTGCAGCTCTATCTGAAATTTCCTGAACTTGCGGGTGCACCGATCCGCGCGCTGCGTGGATTCCAGCGCATCCACCTGGAACCAGGCGCCAGCCAGAAAGTTGAATTTTCTTTGAACCCGCGCGATCTCAGCATGGTTACGGATGACGGAGACATCATCGTGGCGCGAGGTAAGTACACGGTCTCGGTTGGAGGTGGGCAGCCCGGCACCGGCATCCCGTCGGTTAGCGGAAACTTTGAGATCAAAGGACAGGTGATGCTGCCGGAATAGCCTTGCTCTGCCCTTGTCGAATATGAATTTAAGGGAACGAAAACGCGTCTACACTCTAACGCCCGTGTTTAGCAGCTTGAATAGCTTCCCCGTTTTGCCCAGACTCTTGGCCATCGGTGGAGAAAGCGAGGTAACATGCGTTTGCAATTCCTAAGGCCTATGCTTTGGGCATTTGTCTCAGCCAGTTGTGCGTGGAGCCAGCTGACCTCATGCGTCAGCCTCATGAACTTCAAAGCTCCAGGAGTCGAAATCACGAAGGCCGCAGCGATTGAGGCCGGAACCACTGAGCCAAATCCCTGGGGGCCGGGTCACAGCGCGCCGATCCCCGCGTATTGCCGAGTGGAGGGCGTGATCAAGCGTCGGACCGGAGTTGGCGGCGAGGAGTTTGGCATCAGCTTCGCCTTAGCAATGCCTGACAAGTGGAATGGGGATTTTCTGATGCAAGGAGGAGCGGGGAGCAACGGCGTCGTGATGCCCCCACTCGGTCTGAACGCTGCCGGAGATACACCCGCGCTCATGCGTGGATTCGCTGTGGTCAGTACGGACACAGGTCATAAAAGCCATCATCCGGGATTCGATTTCGCGTTCGCGCGAGATCAACAAGCGTATCTGGACTTCGCCTACCTCGCCAATGCCGAAGTCGCCACGCTGGCCAAACAAGTCATCGTGCAGTACTACAGCAAGCCAGCGGCGTTTTCGTATTTCTCCGGATGCTCCACTGGTGGTCGCGAAGGCATGATTCTTTCGCAGCGATACCCAATGGTTTTTAACGGGATCATTTCCGGCGACCCGGCCATGCGCACCGGCCTATCGAACTTGGCAATTGGGAAATGGATTCCGGTTGCCTTCAATCAGATCGCGCCAAAGGATTCGGATGGGAAGCCGATTATTTCGCAAGCTATTACTGATGGCGATCGAAAGCTGATCGCGGATGCACTCCTGAAACAATGCGATGCCAAAGACGGAGTTGCCGACAACTTGATCTCCGATCCGCTGGGGTGCGACTTCGATCCCACGGCCCTGACGTGTAAGGCGGGGCAGAGCGCGTCCTGCCTGACGCCAGAGAAAGTTGCCGCAATCAGGAAAGCCATGGGCGGTCCGAAGACCGATCGCGGAGTGCAAGTTTATCCCGGCTTCCTGTACGACACCGGCATCACCGCCAGCGGTGGGATTCGCGGCATCCTTTCTCCGGGCCCGGGGATTTTCGGACCTGCCACTACTGTGATGGGGGTCGATGTCGAGAAGGAAGCCTTGGTGGACGTACAGCCATTAACAGACTCAATGTCCACAAACCTGACAACCTTTTCCGAGCATGGCGGAAGACTGATCTTTTATCACGGCGACAGCGATCCATGGTTCTCGCCAATGGACACGTTCGGCTATTACAAAGACACGGCTGCTTCCAATGGAGGACTCGATGAGGTCTCGAAATGGAGTCAGTTTTATTTTGTTCCAGGCATGGGACACTGTGGGGGCGGCCCGGGGCTTGATCAGTTTGATCTCTTGGGAGCGCTGGTCGATTGGGTTGAGAAAGGAGTTCCACCCAAGTCGGTGAACGCCAGTGGCAAAGCATTTCCAGGACGAAGCCGACCTCTATGCCCATATCCCAAACAGGCCCATTACAAAGGGCAAGGTGATACGGATGACGCCAACAACTTCGAGTGCCGTTAATTCCGTGGTGACATGCGAGCGGGTTGGTCAATAACCCATTTCCGCCGCCGCTTTCCAAGCGCGTTTTGCAGGTCGTGCGGTGAACTGCCCCACCTAGTTAATGCTGCACGATGCCGTCGCGATAAAGCTCTCGCTGGTTTGCGACTGCCTGATTATTCATGCAAGATTTGCTGGCACCTGGTTCGCTAACCCCGCGGACGCACGGCATGACTCCGAGAAGGTGTCATGGGGCGACGGGACTTACGGGGAAGCAGGGCACGTGACTAGCCGTGACTAGCAATGATTGGTGAACAGTCCAGGCGCACGGGGCGAGGAGGTTAATCGCCCACGTGCGTCTGGTCTTCGTACGACCCGCAACTTAGAACGTGTACTTCAGTCCGAGTTGAAGCTGCCGCATGTCGATAGCCGTCGAACTGATGGTACCGAAGGCGCCGCCGCCAGCCTGAATGTTCCCGTTAGGAGCACCCCATACCGGATGATTGAGTACGTTGAATGCTTCCAATCGGAATTGGAGCGTATGGCCTTCCTTGTAGCCCATAGCGAAGTTCTTGTGCACAGCAAGATCAAACGTCTGAAATGCAGGCGTAATTTCGGAGTTTCTCCCGACGGTACCGAACTGTCCCTGCGGCTGCAGAACGAATGACGCAGGATCGTACCATGTCCGTCCCCATGACTGTTGGTGAGTCACAGGGTCAGTACTGGTGATTTTCCATGAGTGGTTTGAAAGGTATCCGTTACCTACGCCGGAATAACTTGGACGATCATTCACTGGGTTGTTTGTGCCAGCTCGATTTGCACCCGAACTGAGGGTTTGCGGAACGCCACTCTGAATAGTGCTATTTACGCTCAACTGCCAGCCACCAACAAATCCGTTAAGGATTGAATTATTGATGCCGAGCATTTTGCCTCTTCCTACAGGCAGGTCATACACCGCTCCGATCACCCACCGATGGCGCACATCGAAGGACGACAGAGACCTCTCGCACTGTAAGCACGTACTGTCCTGTGGGAACAGGATGTCCAAGCCCTGAGTACGAGTGCCGCTGCTGTTGTCAATCGACTTGGACCAAGTGTAGTTCGTGATCAAGCTGACGCCGTGGCTGAAACGACGGGTCAGCTTCACACTTCCCGCGTTATAGTTGCCGCTGTACTTGTCGTTCACGTACGAAAGAACACCAAAGTTAGGAAACGGCTTGCGAGAATTGATCGTGGGTAGGGGCCCAGGTGGCGCTTGATTGACATTCTGGAAGCCGTAAAGATGCCGACTTTGTGACCCGAGGTAAACCGGCTTCAAGCGACCAGTTGGTCCCCAACTGTCGTTGGATGTTCAACAGATACTGCATGGTGTAGGGAGTGGCATGGTCGTAGGCGGCTGCCCAAGCGAATGGTGGCCCCACCTGGACAGTCGTTCCACCTCCGCCGGGGATGGCGTTGCTCCATGTGTACTGGGTAGTCGAGTTCGATATGAGATCCACTCGCGCGGCAATATTACGGGCCATGTCGAAGTACGTTGAGTTGGCGATGTCCTCCATGAAGAAAACGCCAAAGCCCGTGCGGATGACGGTCTTCTGGTCGGGCGAGAATGCGATGCCAACCCGCGGAGCGAAGCTTTTGTACTTAGTCTCCATGAGGTTGTGGTTCAGACCGCCACCGCAGACCGCATTCGTCTGCGTCCAAAAAATGCTCAATCCCTGATAAGGGTCTGTGCAGCCACTCTGGCGGACAAAGAAGGGCCAATCGGCTTGTGGAGCATTCGGAGTCGTGATGAACTTGGGTATTTCCACCGTGAAATAGTTACCCAAGGTGTTGGTGAACGGCGGAGTCAATTCGTAGCGCAAGCCGAGCGACAACGTCAGCTTCGGCAATATCTTCCACGTGTCGTCGATAAACATATGCTCGACATTGCGCTGAAACTTCGCATTCGCAACAGCGGCCGCCGTGCTGGATTGGAACATGTCCCCCAACAGAAATTCGGCGAAGGAGAAGCCGCCGCTTCCATCGACAGGATTTCTGGTGGCAAATGGTTGGAACGTAAATACGCCGCGCGAGAACTGGTTCCCCAATTGGTTGAAGTTCTGCCGGTCGTATTCGAAACCGAAATCGAAGGCATGTTTACCATGTATCCAGGAGAGCTTATCAACGAATTGCAGAGTGTTGTTGTCGTTCCTAAAAGGCCCGTCGTTCGCATCCCCTATCGCCGTCAACCCGCCAAAGCCACTAAATACCACATTCGGAACCCCCCAAGTGAGCGGAGCGCCCGGGTTTTGGCCTGGGATGCCGATTGCCGAGACGATATCTTTGGTGCCCGCGCTTAGAGTTCCAAGGGAATTGAAAAAGCGTGTATAACCAAACCGCGTTTCATTGACCACAGTGGGGCTGAAAGTGCGTGTGTTGGAGCCGGCGTACTGCTCATAGTTCGTTAGAACCTTCGTTCCCGCAATGTTCAGGGCTTGAGTGATCGTGTTTTCGTCACCCCAGTTGTAACGCCCCATCCATTGAGACTTCGAAGATTCATTGAAGTCCAATCTCAAGACAAACCCGTCGCGGTTGACCGGAAGGAGATCATTCTGGACGAAATTGCTTGATCCGAAGGCGGGAGCAGAATTGTAGTAGTTCAGGAACTTCAACGAGGTGGCATCAAATCGATTGCTGGGAATGATGTTGTCGGGGAACGGCAGCCCCGTGGTTGGATCGTAGATGATTACCGGAGCGGGGTTACCATGGGTATCTTTTACTAAGAGCAATTCGCTGAAATCGCCACCAAACATTCTGGTTGAAGGAACAGTGTACGGGTTTGTTTTGGTCCGTCGATTGCGAAACCCCTCATAGTTCGACATGAAGAACAACTTATCCCGGCCATTGAACAGACGAGGAATACGTACCGGTCCGTCGAGCTCAAAACCGTAGTCATTCCACTTCAAGGTTTTCACAGGTGGGGCACTGGTAAATTGATAGTCCTTGGCGTCCACAGCACTGTTACGTATGAATTCAAAGAGAGAACCGTGGTATCCATTGCCGCCTGATTTCGTGAGCACGTTGAATTGTGTGCTCTGGTGACCATACTCGGCGGGATAGACACCGGTTTGGACTTTGAACTCCTGGATCGCGTCAATGGACGGGAGCGCGACGTACGAATTGAAGTTCACGTCCATGTTTTGGACGCCGTCGAGAGTGTAGTAATCGTAAAAGATGCGCTGCCCACCCGCGGATATTGCTTGATTGGCGCGATCGCCACCCTGGCGGGAGCCTGCCTGTCCGGCCACCGGAGAGAGCACGTTGGCGTTGGGCGTAAGCGCGACCAGATTCAAGTATTGACGGCCGTTCAGAGGTAATTCCGTCACAACCTTGTTTTCGATCACCGTTCCCAGCGTAGCCGTCTCGGCTTGCAGCAGGTTGGCGGTGGCGGCAACTTCCACAGTCTCATTGGTCTGGCCGACTTGAAGCACCAAGTCTAGACGCACCGTTTGCTGCACCTGAACCTGGAACCTGTCGCTGACCGCGGCCTTAAAGCCCGAAACTTCCGTCTTCAGCGTATAAGCGCCTGGTGGAACCGACGGAAAAGTGTAGACGCCCGCGTCCGTAGACACTGCTTTCCGGACTCCGTTGGTGTTGACATTGGTCAGAGTTATGGACGCTCCGGGCATCACCGCTCCCGACGCATCTGTCACACGTCCGGTAATTTCTCCGAACGTTTGAGCGTACAAACCGCTCGCAGAAAAGATCGCGACGACCAAGGCTACCTTCAGAATGAGGTGCGCGTGCGCACCAAGAATCAGCCTCTTGAAAAACCCGCGAGAATCCCCCATGACTCCTCCAGCCTGTTTGATTGTTTTTTGCTCTCGAGCAACCCACTACGCATTCACGCTTGAATGGACCCCTCTGTTTTCCTTGAAGTTCAGCCTTCAGGCCGCCACGAATGTCGAGAAGTGAATCTCGAATTTCAAGGAATCCGCTTACCGGAGTGCAGGTTTTATAAGGAAACGCAAACCTTTGTCAATGAAGTTGCGGTGAGATTGGCATAACTTATTGAGCCTACAACTAGTTATTCTAAATAATGTCCGGACCAGCGTTCCACCTATTGACACAACTGCCTGCGAGTTCGGTAAAGTAACTGAAGGCTGTTTCACGTATTGAAACTGAGAGAGTACCAGCTTTCAGCCGGCTTTTGTCAGCGCCCACCCCAGTTGCGGTCCGGGCGAACGAGAGCTGACTTACGCGCCGCGTGGAATCAGCGAAGTGAAGGTAGGGTTCGAAAAGACTATGACTAACTAAGCCGATACGGCTTTCAGGCCGCGAGGATCTCCCATCGCCCGTTTCCGCGGGGAAAATCCCATAGCCAAAGATGCAGCATTCGCAGCGGACTTGACATGCCTGGCGAGGGCTGGTATTTGGGCAAGACTCATCCGGGTGATGGGTCCAGCGATACTGAGAGCTCCAATCGCAACCCTGTCATTGTTGAGTATTGGAGCGGCAACACAACGACAGCCCAACAAGGCTTCTTCATTATCGACCGCATGACCTTGACGACGAACCTTCTCTAGCTCCGCACGAAGCTGAACCAGGTTCCCGATGGTCTTCGGAGTCGCTCGCTGAAATACGATGCCCTCTAGAATCCGCTCACATTCGCTGGCCGGACGGAAAACCGCGAGCACCTTTCCCAAGGCTGCGGCATGAACTGAGCGGCGAGTGCCCACGCGCGATACAAGTCGAAAATCATGCTGGCTTACCATAACGTCGACGTACAGAACCGTTCCCTGATCCAGCACAGCCAGATTCGCCGTCTCCTGAGTGGACCGCCATAAGTCTGCCAGGATCGGCCGTACCACCGCCTGGAGGGTGGCACTCCGGCTCGCGCAGACAGATATCTGTGCCAGCTTGGGGCCGATCAGATAGTATCCGGCTTCCGTGCGGAGAAGATAGCTTTCGCGCTCGAGATGTCGCAAAAAGCGATGAGCGGTACTCTTGTTGATTCCGGTATCGTCGCAAATCGCTTTCAGACTGAGGCCGACGGATGAGTTTTGCAGAACCTCAAGGATTTGCAAAACTTTTGAAATTACGCCAACTGACGCCGATCCTGACCCTCTGGTCACTTCTGTCAGCGGCCCAGCCGCGTTCTCGGCGGTTGATGGTCGTTTCACGAAACCCTCCGGCGGCGAATCGTCAAGTTCGATGTTCCGAAGCTACCATACAAACAGGGGAATTCAAGTATTTTGTGCCAATGGATGAAACACGGATTTACAACAATGAAACCCTATAGAAGCGATGGCGAGGCATGCAGTCCGTTTGCTTCGGCGGAATTGGTAAGGCGCAATTCATGCCTTCTTCTTTGCGGCAGTGCTGGTATGGAGCGTAGTAGGTCGCGTGCAATTGGAATCAAGGCATCGTTCGGCTTGTTGTCACACCACAATCTCCGGGGGCAACCGAGGAGTCTGAATGTAGAGGAATTCCATAAATTCATTCACAATCTCGATGAACCGTTTCGAACGATGGCTCTGGTCTGCGTGTGCTTCGGTTTGCGTATCAGTGAGTGTCTTGCTCTGCGCTGGTCAGATATCGATTGGCTTGAGGCGAGGTTGCGCGCGTGGAACGTGGCATCGTCAGAGGGCGCATAGGTGAAACGAAAACGACCTATTCGCAACGGGCGATGAACATCGACACCGCAATGCTAGCCACGCTGAAGACATGGAACCAAAACACTCAGTTTTCAGCCATCGACGATTGGGTGTTTGTATCCTCGCATGGGTCGCCTGCCGTGGTCGTACGATCAGGCGTGGAAGGCTTTCCGGAAGGCCACCGATGCTGCTGGAATTGGTGAAGTCGGCACTCACAGCATGAGACATACATATCGTTCGTGGCTCGATGCGGTGGGAACTCCGATAGCTGTTCAGCAGAAGCTAATGCGGCACGCCGACATCCGCACGACCATGAATGTGTTACGGCGATGTCGTCACGGACGAAATGGCTCAGGCCGGCTCGAAAGTTGCTGGTCTGGCGATTAATGGCAGGTGAAACGGCAGGTGCAGCTCCTAACCTATTGATCATTGGCGGAAGCGAGTGGGGGTCGAATCCACCTGAAAACGTCAATGCAAGGACTTCCAGAGCACGGACGGCACTCTAAGGACATGGAAAGACCTGTTAGTTCACGTTAAGTGATTGCAAAGTGATTGCAGAATCTGAGGAAGTTTTCTTGAACCCGCACAACCTGGCCGTCTATTTTACGAGGCAAAGCTGATTCCCTCTCCCGCCTATGCCGCGGCGAAATTGTGCGCGAAGAACTGACCTCTTTCTGACTGACCTCTTTCCACAAACAACTGAGGATGATTTCACATCGCGGAAACGGGAAGATGTCGAAGAGCTGGTACACGGAGGTGCAGATGATCAGGGGGAGGACTACAACTTAGGCTCGATTCGGAGAACCCTTGCGAGCCTCGACTTAAAAACAAGATGACGCGCTCCGCTCTGAAACCTGGAACCCATACTTCCGAGTTGTCTATACGCTTCATTACCAGTCCTTGTACTTCGTCCCCTCGAGCGCAGTGCCCTGTGATTTGGTGTACACGTCGAAGACGTTTTCTCCGTTCCAGGAATCAGAGGTCGGGTCGTCCTGCATGGCACGCAAGCCCCATTCCGTACTGTCAGTCATGGGATCAATCGGAATATGGCGGAGAAACCTCAGCTTCTTTCCGCCCACGTCCACCCCATTCACCAGAGTGTCAAGGTCGGGAGGATATCCCTCCGACCCCACTTTGATCTGAAAAGCACCACGGTCGGCTGCATCTTTGTAGCGATCGATCGCGTCCCTCATCTCCCATAGCCCAGCACGCAATCGGTGTTCCTTCTCGCGCTTGATCTGTACCCGCGCAACCGGGATGATAAGCCCCGAAAGCACGAGCAGGATCGTGGTAGCGGCGATCAACTCGAT
>WNFY01010230.1_pt1 | contig 11778 bp, 12 predicted proteins | sample 5400091 | NCBI WGS metagenome assembly WNFY01 (sample SAMN13153364, study PRJNA577476) | soil metagenome | isolation source: 60 cm soil or saprolite under grassland replicate 1 | place: USA:California | collected 2016-06-15 | reverse complement strand
AAAGAGCAGCAGATTCATGCTGATCGCTGATGCGATGAGCGCCCGGCTCCAGCCGAACTCGGACTCCAATGGGTGAATGAGCACAGACGGCGACGACCGCACGCCGGCGCTTATTAAGGTCGTTGCGAAACAAATCGCAACGACGAACCAACAGTAATAAAAAGGCAACGGAAGCGGCGGATGCTTTTTAGTATTATCAAAGCTGTTTTGGTCCATAACTTGATATAGATAAACTGCTTTGAGACCAATCACAAACGGTCGTCCCGTCTTGCTCTACGGAACGCCCGCCATTCGGGTCATTTTCAGTTTTGGTATGCCGTGCTATCAATGGCGATCATGAAAAAATTGCTGCTGGTATCCGTGGTCGGATGGACTCTGATCACTAACTCGATCGCGATAAGCGCCGAATACCGCGAAGAAATTCCATTCGTCCCGACGCCCATCGAAGTCGTCGATCGCATGCTTGAGCTCGCGGAAGTGAAGAAGGGTGATGTGGTTTACGATCTCGGCAGCGGCGATGGACGAATTGTTATCCGCGCCGCGAAAAAGTTTGGCGTCAAAGCCGTAGGGATCGAAATGGATAGCTGGCTGCTCGACAAAGCACGCAAGGATGGGCCACCGTGGTGACGCTCTATATGCTTCCGTGGTTCAACGAAGCGATGAAACCGAGCCTGAAAAAATTTCTCAAGCCCGGCGCGCGCATCGTCGCCCACGATTTCGGCATTGAAGGCTGGAACCCAGATGTGAGCGTAAAGTTGCCTGAGTTTGAACTAAAACCTGGCGGGTACAAGCACCAGCATACGTTGTATTTGTGGCGGATTGCCGAAGAGCGCGTTAACAAAAGGTTCTAATCGATCGCCCATAATTTCTAGCGGTGTTATTTAATCTGCCTTCTCACAAGGGGCGGACCTGATATACGCTGGACTACCAATATCCGCCGGCCAATACATCCGCCGCCAATTTGATCGCACTCTTCAAAGTAAACGTCTCGCTATAAAGCGCCTTCCCGACGATCACGCCCTCGACGCCGTCCTTTTCCAGGGGCAGAAGTTTGCGGATGTCATCGAGGGTCGCAACGCCGCCCGAGGCGACGATCGGGACTTTCACCGACCTGGCGATTTTTAAAGTCTCGTCAACGTTCACGCCTTCACGTGTCCCGTCGCGACTGATGTCGGTGTAAATGATCCGTGAGACGCCGTCACCCTCGCAACGCTTTGCCAATTCAACGGCACCCATAGGTGTAGTTTCTTTCCAGCCTTTGACTGCGACTTTGCCCCGGCGGGCATCGATGCCGACGACGATTTTCCCAGGAAACTTATTGCAGGCGGCGCGGAGAAATTCCTCGTTGTCGTAAGCAGCCGTGCCAATCACGACGCGACACGCTCCGAGATTCAACGCGGCCTCGACGGCTTCAATCGAGCGCAACCCGCCTCCCAGCTCGACGAAAAGACCGGATTGTTTACAAATCGTTGCGATTTCCTCAGTGTGCACCGGTCGCCCTTCGACGGCGCCGTTGAGGTCGACGACGTGAATGAAGGTTGCGCCTTCGGCGCGCCAGTGTTGCGCGGCGTCGACGGGATTTTCAAAATAGATCGTTTCCTTGTCCATCTCGCCTTGAACGAGACGCACGCAGCGGCCGTCTTTGAGATCGATCGCGGGAATGATCAGCATAGACTTAGTTTGATGCGACGAATCGTCCAAAGTTGGCGAGAATCCGGAGGCCCAGTTCCTGACTCTTTTCCGGATGAAATTGACAGGCGAAGAGACGATCCGTAGCAATACTGGAGACGAATGAATTACCGTAATCCGTTTTTGTCGCAACAATGGAGCTCTCGTCCGGGACGACGTAAAACGAGTGCACAAAGTAAACGTAATCGCCGCTGGCAATCCCTTCCAGGAAAGGCGACTCCTTTTTTTTCTCGATCCGGTTCCAGCCCATGTGCGGCACTTTGAGATCTTCCAAAGCGTGAAACCCCACGACTTTTCCGGCAAACAGATCCAGGCCTTTTTGTCTGCCGAACTCTTCGCTTTCTGAAAACAGCAGCTGTAAACCGAGACAGATTCCTAAGAACGGTTTTCCCCGCCGCACGATTTCTTGAATCGGCTCGATCAGGCCAAACTTGCCGAGGTTTTCCATACAAGCGCTAAAAGCGCCGACTCCCGGCAGGACGACACCGCGAGCCGCATCGATCTCGCTCACGTCGCGGGTCACCACGGCGTTGAAGCCGACGTGTTCCAGCCCTTTCTGCACGCTGCGCAAATTGCCCATGCCGTAATCGATGATCGCAATCATGAAAATCTTTTACTACCTTTGCATTTCTTGAACTTTGAACCCTGAACATTGGAATCATTCGAAACCGGCCGGAGCTCGAAGGTTCAAAGTTTAAGGTTCAATGTTCAAGAACTATAAGCTGCCTTTCGTCGACAGCACCCCTTGAAGCCGTGGATCGAGTTGCGTCGCCATGTCCATGGCGCGAGCAAAAGCCTTGAAACACGCTTCAATGATATGATGCGGATTTTCGCCGCGCACGACGTCGATATGCAGATTCATGCCCAGCTGATTGACGAATCCTCCAAAGAACTCGTGCGGTAAGTCGGTGTCGAAGTCACCGACACGCCCCGGGCGTATCTTGACGTTATAAAAGAGATAAGGCCGGCCGCTGAGATCGACGACCACTTCGGCCAGCGCTTCGTCGAGCGGGCAACTCGCCTCGCGCTTCGTCGAGCGGGCAACTCGCCTCGCCAAAGCGGCGGATGCCGTGCTTGTCGCCGAGGGCGTCCTTGAAAGCTTGACCCAACGCGAGGCCGACGTCTTCGACCGTGTGATGATAGTCGACTTCAAGATCGCCTTTCGCGTCGAGATCGATGTTGAAAAAACCATGACGGCTGAAGCTATCCAGCATATGGTTCAAGAACGGCATCCCAGTTTGAATTCGTGCTTGACCGCTGCCGTCGATATCTAACTTAACTGTAATATCGGTTTCTTTTGTTTTGCGGCTGACTTTGCCCATCCGTCCCATGGTTGCTCCTTCCTAGCGAAAGCGGGCTTCTACCGAGCGTGCATGATCGTCGAGCCCTTCGAGTCGCGCCAAATGGGTAATCTTCGGCGCCAAAGCTTTTAAAGCGCGTTTCTCGGCGTGGATGATCGTAGTACGTTTGAGAAAATCATGAGTGCCGAGCGGCGAAAAAAACCGCGCGCTCCCACCGGTGGGGAGCACATGATTGGGTCCCGCTAAATAATCCCCCAGCGGTGGCGCCGAGTAAGGCCCGAGAAACATCGCGCCGGCGTTGCGAATCTGCTTTGCCAGTTTTTGCGGCTGTTTGACGATCAGTTCGATGTGCTCCGGCGCAATCGCATTGGCCAGCTCGATCATTTCTTTCTGGCCGCGCACGACGATGATTGCGCCGTACTTTGCCAGTGCCTTGAGCGTGATCGCCTGCCGTTTCGTATTTCGAAGCAGAGTGTCGACAGCACGTTGAACCTTCAGCGCCATCGCCATTGACGTTGTCAAGCACAATGCGGCGGCCAATTCATCATGTTCAGCCTGCGAAAGCATGTCAGCCGCAACATGAACGGGTTCCGCCGAATCATCCGCCAGCAGCAAAATCTCGCTCGGCCCGGCGATCGAGTCAATATCGACCTCGCCGAAAACCATTCGCTTGGCGGTGGCGACGAATATATTTCCCGGACCAACGATTTTGGCGACTTTCGGAATCGTTTTGGTGCCGAATGCCATGGCGGCCACGGCTTGAGCGCCGCCGACACGGAAAATGCGGTCAACCCCGGCAATGTGCGCGGCGGCGAGAATAATTGCCCCGTCGCTGCCGATGGGTGAGGTCATGATAATTTCTTTGACGCCGGCAATTTTGGCCGGAATCGCATTCATCAGAACCGTGGAAGGATAGGAGGCCTGACCGCCAGGCACATACACGCCGACCCGTTCCAGGGGCGTGATTCGTTGACCGAGCAACATGCCGAGCGGGTCGCGATACTGCCAGCTTTTCTGCAGGTGGCGGCGATGAAACGCCGCGATTCGTTTAGCGGCAAGTTTTAAAACCGCCAAGTCTCGCGGCGCGACTTTGGCGAGCGCGCGCCTGATCTCTGCTGGTTTTACTTCCATCGTCGAAGGTGACAGCCGCACACGGTCGAAGAGCCGCGTGTAACGCAATAGCGCCCGATCGCCACGCCGCTCTACGGCAGTAACGATTTCAGAAACGCGCCGCTCGATCCCGCCCTCGCGGGTACCGCGGCGGTCGAGTATTTTCTTGAGCAGCGGTTTGAATCCGGCATCGGTCGTCTTAACTAATCTGATCGTCATTCCAACTGACCAATTTCGATTCTTACACTCTCAAATGTGAGAATTTATCTCTAACAATTTACGCTCCCGACCGTACTGACAAAAAATGTTATCGCACCAAGACGCCAAGCACGCAAAGAAAGACTTTTACTTAGTTTTCCGAACCTTGGCGCCTTGGCGCCTTTGCGCGAGTCACAGTTTTTCCGAATCCCTTGATCCAAAATTCCTCTGAAAATTTCAAATATCTTTGGCTAGATTTTGGATTTTAGATTTATGCCTTCGAACTTTTGAACGCTTGAACCTTGAACGAACATTAGCCCTTCACCCGCTCGATGTGCGCGCCCAACTGAGAAAGCTTTCGTTCGATCTGTTCGTAGCCGCGGTCCAGATGATACACCCGCGAAACTTCCGTCGTGCCGTTGGCGACCAAGCCGGCGAGAAGCAGCGCCACGCTCGCGCGCAGATCGCTCGCCATCACCGGCGCGCCGGAGAGCTCGTGCACGCCCCGAACCACTGCGCGATTTCCCTCCAGTTGAATCTGCGCACCCATGCGGTCCAGTTCCTGCGCGTGCATAAAACGATTCTCGAATATCGTTTCGGTGATGATGCTGACGCCGTCGGCGACCGCCATCAGCGCCATCATTTGCGCCTGCAAGTCGGTGGGAAATCCGGGATAGGGCAGAGTTGTGACACCGACGCTTTTGATATTCCCGCTGCGCTCAACTTTGATCCCGACTTCATCGGCTGTGTATACGACGCCGGCTTCCTTGAGCTTGATCAGAAAAGCCTCGAGATGATCCGCGCGCGCACCTCTGACCAGCACGTCGCCGCCGGTGATCGCCGCGGCAATGACGAAACTGCCGGCTTCGATGCGGTCAGGAATGATCCGATGGGTTGTTCCATGCAAAGCATCAACACCTTCGATTTGAATAATGTCGGTGCCGCTACCCTGAACCCTCGCCCCCATTTCGTTTAATACGCTTGCGAGATCATCGATCTCGGGTTCCTTGGCGGCATTCTCGATGATCGTCGTGCCCTCGGCCAAAGTCGCCGCCATCATCAAATTTTCGGTGGCGCCGACCGACGGAAGATCCAGATAGATTTTTGCGCCGCGCAAGCGCGATGCGTTTGCTTCCACATAGCCGTGCGATTGCTCGATCGTCGCGCCCAACGCTTCCAGGCCTTTTAGATGGAGGTTGATCGGCCGTGCCCCGATGGCACAGCCACCCGGCGTTGAAACTCGCGCTCGGCCGAAGCGAGCCAGCAACGGCCCAAGCACCAAGAAAGACGCCCGCATCGTTTTCACCAGGTCATAGGCGGCTTCGAATTTATTGATCCGGTTTGCTTGCAGCGTCAAATCGTCGGCGCCGTTTAGCCAGCTTTGATGGTCATGCTTATCGCCCAATCCAGAAAGCAGTTTGAGTGTGGTGCGGATATCAGCTAGATGAGGCACGCCCTGATACGTGCAAGGCTCGCTGGTCAGCAGGGAAGAGATCAGTACCGGCAACGCTGCATTCTTCGAGCCGCTGACGCTGACTTCCCCGGCGAGGCTCTTACCGCCTTGTAAAATGATCTTGTCCACTTGCTTTTGCGTCCTTAGGTTGATTTCGTGCTTTTGCCGACCAGCTTCGCCATAACCACACGATCCCGGCCGGCGTAGTCTTGAAAGACGGTCACACCCGTGTAGCAACCGCCTCCGGCGAATAACCGTGCGACTTTTTCTCCCATATCGGCGCCGATTTCTACGGCGACGGCGCCATTCGGCGCCAAGTGATCACTAGCCTCGCGCGCGATCCGCCGGTAGAAGTCGAGCCCGTCGACGCCGCCGTCCAACGCGCCACGCGGTTCCCAGAGGCTCACTTCCGGTGCTAAAGCATCTATCTCCGCTGAGCGAATATAGGGTGGATTTGAAACGATCAAGTCGAATCGTCCGGCAATTTCGCCGATGGGTTCGAAAAGATCGCCGTGCAACAAACGAACTCGTTCGGACGCGCCGTAACGCGCCGCATTGCTCCGGGCGATTTCCAAAGCCTCAATGGATACATCGGTCGCCCAAATCATCGATGACGGTAATTCTCTCGCTAGGCTTACTGCAATGGCGCCGCTCCCTGTGCCGACATCGAGAATCTTAAATGCTTTATTCTCTGGAAATTCTCGCGCGAGCTCAAGAGTAATCTCTACCAACCGTTCCGTTTCCGGTCGCGGGATCAACACGTCGGGCGTAACGCGAAAATCGAGTGACCAAAACTCTTGTCGCCCTGTGATATGGGCCACCGGTTCGCGCCGAATGCGCCGAAGCAAGAGCTTCTCGTAGTGCCGCATTTGCTCAGGGCGCAACGGCATGTCCGAAAAAAGAACAAATTGCTCCTTCGTCAGCTTCAAGACATGGCTCAAAAGGGTTTCAGCATCGAGACGCGCTGTCTCTATGCCCGCTTCGATCAGACATTTGACATTCTCACGGACTACCGCCTGTATCGATACGGTGGCAGCGCTAGTTGTTATCGGGGTCTGACTTTCCATCTTGCTCTTGCGGCTTTCCCGTCGCTTTTAACACCTCAGCCTGGTAGTGCGTGATCAGCGCATCGACGATGTCGTCAATTTGCCCTTCCATCACTCTGTCCAACTGATAGATTGTGAGATTGATCCGGTGATCCGTCAGCCGCCCCTGAGGAAAATTGTAGGTGCGGATGCGCTCGCTGCGATCGCCGCTCCCCACCATCGACTTGCGGGTCGCGGCGATTTCGGAGCGCTGCTCTTCTTGTTTCTTTTCGAGTAATCGGGCGCGGAGAATCTTCATGCCCTTGGCGCGGTTTTTATGCTGCGATTTTTCATCTTGGCACGAGATGACGATACCCGTCGGGATATGCGTGATGCGCACTGCGGAGTCGGTCGTATTGACGCTCTGCCCGCCCGGCCCGGATGAACGAAACACGTCGACGCGAATTTCTTTCGGATCAATGGCGATTTCGACTTCGTCGGCTTCGGCTAACACTGCCACCGTTACCGCCGACGTGTGAATCCTTCCAGACCCTTCGGTCACTGGCACCCGCTGGACGCGGTGCACGCCGCCTTCGAATTTGAGGCGGCTGTACGCGCCCTGCCCCTCGATGCTCATGATGATTTCTTTGTAGCCCCCAAGGCCGGTCGGGCTAGAGCTCATCATTTCGACCCGCCAGCGGCGCGACTCGGCGTAGCGCGAGTACATGCGAAAAAGTTCTGCGGCGAACAACGCCGCTTCATCGCCGCCCGTTCCGGCGCGGATTTCAACGATGACGTTCTTTGCGTCGTTGGGGTCTTTCGGGAGGATTAGAGTTTTAAGCCGGTTTTCCAGCGCCTCTTTGCGCTCGCGCAACGCTGCAAGTTCTTCTTTGGCGAGCTCCCGGATCGCCTCGTCCGCTTCTTCCAGGAGTTGCCGATTGTCGTGGATTTCTCGCTCGACCTTGCGCCACTCACGATAGCAAGTGACAATCTCCTCCAGTTCGGAGCGCTCCTTGGCGAGCTTGGAATATTCCCGCTGATGGCCGAGCAGCTGGGGATCGGACATCATTCTTTCCAGATCCATATAACGCTTTTCGACTTCGGCTAGTTTATCAAGCATGCTGAGCTCACGATCCAGACCAATCGCGTAAAATAAAAAAAGGGCAAAGGGATCATCGCTACCCTTTGCCCTTTCCCTTCCTGCAATAGCCTAGTAAATCACATTCAGTCCCGGTCCTCCGCCGAACTCAGTTTTTCAGTCCGTATTTCCTTCTAAATTTTTCTACTCGACCAGCCGAGTCGACGAATTTCTGCTTGCCGGTGAAGAAGGGGTGGCAGTTGGAGCAAATTTCCACGTGAATGTTCCCGACTGTGGAGCGCGATTCGACGACTTGTCCGCAGGCGCAAACAATCTTGGCCGATTTATACTCCGGATGGATTCCTGGCTTCATAAGATCCTCTCAATAGGTACTTTTTATAGCACAAGCACCATCGTGCTTCAATTGGCGCGCGACCGGGCGCTTCGATGGACCAAGACCCGTTGCAGGCTAAAAACGCCTGGCTTGGAAAACTCTTAGATTGCCAAATAGCGTGTTAACTCTTAAAATACGGGAAAAATCGGATGGTCATTGACCGCCAGCACATTTGCAGGATTTCCGATCAGGAAATACTGCCGGAGAATCGGAGGGCTTAAGCGAATTATGAGCAAGCCGGAACCAAGCAATTCATCGAATCGAATATTAGTCCCGCCTATGCCGCTCAAAGCCGACAACACTCGGCTCGATTTTGGCTTCCTTGCGGACTTAGCGCTAAAAACGGTGTATGCAGATGCGAATTGCACCACTGAAAGGGCGGCCGACAAACTTAAGTTGTCGATGCCCGTGACGGAAGATCTGCTGCAGCACCTGTATCGGGAAAAATTTGTCGAAATCCGTGGAACTATCAGTTACGGGAACAGTCGGTACGGCCTCCTCGATCGGGGCTGGCAGCGCGCCCAGCAATTGTTGGACATGAACGGCTACATCGGCCCGGCGCCGGTCTCCTTACAAGACTATAGCGAAATGGTCATCCGTCAAAGCGCGGCTCGAGATCCCATACAACCCGAATCGGTGCGCGGCGCCATGTCGGGACTGGTTTTGCCTCAGGCCACCGTGCAGACACTGGGACTCGTCGCCAACTCGAGGCGGAGCCTCTTCATGACCGGCCCATCCGGCAACGGTAAGACCACCATCGCCACGGCATTGCACACCGCTCAACATGGCGAGATTTGGATTCCCTACGCCATCGAAGTCGATGGGCAAGTAATCAAAGTATTCGATCTGCACAACCACCACGCCGTTCCCGTAAAAGATATCGACCGCTATGACGAGCGCTGGATACTAATCAAGCGGCCCATCGTGATCGTCGGCGGCGAAATGACCATTGAAACCATGGATTTGATCTACAGCTCCACCGTCAGATTCTATGAAGCGCCGTTTCAAATGAAATCGAACGGCGGCACGCTGGTAATCGACGACTTCGGCCGCCAGCGGGTCGATCCCCATGATCTACTTAATCGCTGGATCGTTCCGCTCGAGGGGCGCGTCGACTATCTTACCTTACACACGGGGAAGAAGATCGAGGTACCGTTCGAGCAGTTATTGATCTTTGCCACTAACCTCGATCCCAGCGATTTGGTCGATGACGCTTTTCTGCGCCGCATGGGGTATCGGCTCTACGTCAATCCACCCGACCGGGAGATGTACACCGCGATCTTTCAGCAATTCGTGCAAGCCAGCGGCTTCGACTACGATCCCCAGCATCTGGAATATGTTTTTCGCTTATACGACACCGACAAACGTCCGCTCCGCGGCTGCGAGCCACGCGATCTGATCCAACGCTGCGCCGATCTCTGTAAGTATGAAAATCGCCCGATGGTTCTTTCGAACGAGCTGCTCCATCTCGCCTGGCAGAATTACTTTGGCGCCGCGCCGACGGTAAATTAACGAAATGTTAGAGACTTCACTCGAAGAGTTGGACGGAAGGAGGCAAGCATGACGCCCCAACCGACACGGTCAATTTGCCTTCAGCTAGTCGTTATTGCGCTGCTATTGTCACTTTACGCCTGCACGTCCTCTCCCGAGCTGATCTCCGAGGTTTCCGTGGAAGACAAGATCTCGAGGCTCAGGATCGGCCAAAGCAACAAGTCTGAAGTTGAAAGCATCTTCGGAGTCGAGCACGGCAATGATCGCATGCGATGGGCATATAATTTTGACGACAGACAGTTTGAGATTTCGGAGCGTAGATATGGCCCTGGTGTAGGGGTGCTACCCGTCGCTGCCGGTACCGTGCCCACCAACACTCGAGCCCTGGTGACCCTTACTTTTAACGAGGGTGGCGTTGTCAAACGCATCGAGGTCGCCCGCTTCTTTGACGAGCCTTTTGTCAACGACTACTGGTACCTGGTCAGAGAACCGGCAAAAGAACCGTTGCAGTCGGTCGCCGTTATAGCAGAATCGGTCGGGTTTAAAGTCGCCGGCCTAGACAAAGACGCCGACACTTTCACCTTAGAAGATCCCAACAGCAAGGCACGCGTCGCCGTCAAATTAGACGGCCAGGTTCTCCGCGTGACGTCGCGAAATCCACATCATCGTTTGGCCAATGAATACCGCGCCTACTCCAAGCGCGAGAGCGCGCTGACAAGCAGCATCGCAGATTCTGAACTCGTGCAGTGAGCCGAGTCAGAACTGAACAGCCGTCCACGACGAAGAGTTCCGGAAAAATCAAGTAAGAGATTTTGGTGGAGCCGAAGGGAATCGACGACCTCTTGAATGCCATTCAAGCGCTCTCCCAACTGAGCTACGGCCCCACGAGAAGAAGGACTGAGTGCTGAGCAATGAGTACTGAGTCAAAATTAGGGAACCGGGCCAGAAAAGTCAACCTACATCGAACAACGCGTAAGAATCTAACGTTACGCTGAATCCTTGTTCCCACGACTCAACACTCATCACTCGTTACCCAGTGCTTTTTACTTCCCTCGAACCAGCTCCTCGGCGTGCCGGCGCGTCTGCTCGGTAATTTTGACACCGCCGAGCATGCGCGAGACCTCGTCGACTCGCTCGCGGTCCGAGAGTCGTTGAACTCGGGTGAAGGTTCGGCCTTTCTCGACTTCCTTTTGGACGACGAAGTGAGCGTCAGCGATGGCGGCGATTTGCGGCAGGTGGGTCACGCTGATCACTTGATGGTGGACTGCCACCTGTTTGAGTTTTTTACCAACGATTTCGGCGACTCGCCCTCCAACTCCCGCATCCACCTCATCGAAGAGCAATGTCGAAACCACGCCCGGCGTCAAGACCAGCGCTTTCAGCGCGAGCATCAGGCGCGAGAGTTCCCCGCCGGAGGCGATCTTCGCGAGGGGTTTCACCGGTTCTCCAGGATTCGGCGAAAAATAGAACTCTAGCTGGTCCATACCTCGCTCGGTGAGCTTTTTGCCGGCAATGAAAAATGGCTGGACATCGGACTTTTCATCGTGGGTGACGAAGCGAACCTCGAAGGTGGTATCCGGCATGCCCAGGCTTTTGACTTCTTTTTCCATTTCACGCTTAAGCTTTTTCGCAGCGCGCTGCCGCTCGTTCGAGATTTTCTCCGCCGTCTCCCAGGCGTTTCGGCGCGCCTCCGTAAACGTCTTTTCCAAGCCGGCGATTTGTTCCTCGCTCTGCTCGAGGCTCTCAAGGGATTCCTTGATTTCCCCATGCATCCGTAAAATTTCGTCGACGCCGCCGTTGTACTTCCGTTTGAGACGCTGGATTTCCGCGAGGCGGTCCTCAAGTTGCTCTAAGGCTCGCGGGTCGAAATGCACACGCCCGGCGTAGCGCCGCAGTTGCGCTGCGACTTCTTGCAGTTGTGCCAAAGAGGACTCGAGCAGCTCGACGGCCGGCTGCAAGCTCGGGTCGATCCCAGCCAAGTCCTTTAGCCTGACGGTGTATTTTCCAAGCCGGCTCACCAATGCGGCATCGCCTTCGTA
>WNFY01012175.1_pt1 | contig 11781 bp, 21 predicted proteins | sample 5400091 | NCBI WGS metagenome assembly WNFY01 (sample SAMN13153364, study PRJNA577476) | soil metagenome | isolation source: 60 cm soil or saprolite under grassland replicate 1 | place: USA:California | collected 2016-06-15 | reverse complement strand
GCCGCGCTTCGGCAGGCGCCGCTGCAGCGGCATCTGGCCGCCTTCGAAGCCGACCTTGTGGAAGCCGCCCGAGCGCGATCGAGATGCCGAGTGCCTGGAAGAAGGCGAGCCCCAGCGTCGCGTAGCGCGTGTACTGCGTGATCTTGCGCCGGCCCGATTCGCCTTCCTTCTTCAGGGCTTCCAGCGTCGGAACGACCACGGTGCAAAGCTGCATGATGATCGACGCCGAGATGTACGGCATGATTCCCAGCGCGAGAATCGAGAAGCGCTGCAGCGCGCCGCCGGAGAACACGTTGAACAGACCGAGGATGCCGCCCTGTTGCTGGCGGAACAACTCGTCCAGCACGGACGCGTTGATCCCCGGCACCGGGATGTGCGTCCCGACGCGGTAGACAACGAGCGCACCCAACAGGAACCAGAGCCGCCGCTTCAAGTCGGCGTACTTGGATCCTGATTTCTGGGCCGGGTTGCTATAGGCCAACGCTGTAGTCCTTTAGGTCGATGGGTCGCTTGGAAGCGATCAGGCGACGCTGCCACCAGCGGCTTCGATTGCCGCCTTGGCACCCTTGGTCGTGGCGATGCCCGAGAGCTTCACCACTTTCTTCAATTCGCCGGCCTTGATGACCTTGGCCGTCTTGGCGCGCGCGGGCACGAGACCCGCGGCACGCAGCGCGAGTAGATCGATCTCGACGACCGGCAGCTTCGCGAGATCGGACAGGCGAATTTCCGCAGTGTCGTAGCGCGTGGTCGAGACGAAGCCGCGCTTCGGCAGGCGCCGCTGCAGCGGCATCTGGCCGCCTTCGAAGCCGACCTTGTGGAAGCCGCCCGAGCGCGATTTCTGCCCCTTGTGGCCGCGACCCGCGGTCTTGCCGAGGCCCGAGCCAATGCCTCGCCCGACGCGGCGCTTGGCCTTCTTCGACCCGGCAGCGGGCTTGATCGTGTTCAACCGCATCGCGTTCTCCGTTGTTTCCGGACCGAAAGACACTGGATCCCCGCGTTCGCGGGGATGACGGACCCGAAACTCATTGGTCCGTCACCTTGAGCAGGTAGCCGACCTTGTTGATCATTCCGCGCGTCGCCGGCGTATCGACGACGTCGACGGCGTGGTTCGTCCACTTGAGCCCCAGGCCGCGCACCGTATCGCGGTGGTCCTGCTTGCAGCCGTTGGTGCTCTTGACCAGCGTGACGCGCAGCTTCTTCGGCGTGGCCATCTTTTCACGCCTCCATCAGCTGCTCGACCGTCATCCCGCGCTTGGCGGCGATCTCGGCCGGCGAATTCAGGTTCTCGAGCGCGTTCAGCGTCGCGCGCACGAGGTTGTACGGATTGGTCGAGCCATGACACTTCGCGAGCACGTTGGTGAGACCGACCACCTCGCATACCGCGCGCATCGGACCGCCGGCGATCACGCCGGTACCTTCGGCCGCCGGCTGCATGAACACCTTCGTCGCGCCGTGACGACCCTCGACCGCGTGGTGCACGGTGCCTTTCTTCAGGTTCACCTTGATCATGCGACGGCGTGCTTCGTCCATCGCCTTCTGGACAGCGACCGGAACTTCCTTGGCCTTGCCCTTGCCCATGCCGACCCGGCCATTGCCGTCGCCGACGACGGTCAGCGCCGCGAACGCGAGAATCCGGCCGCCCTTCACCACCTTGGTGACGCGGTTGATGGCGATCATCTTCTCCTTGAGGCCGTCGCCGCGCTCGTCCTGCTGCTGCTGCCGTTGCTGCATCCTTGCCATGTCGGACCCTTGTGGTGTGTCATCGCTTTCAGAACTTGAGGCCGCTCTCGCGCGCCGCGTCGGCCAATGCCTGCACGCGCCCGTGGTACCGATAGCCCGAACGATCGAACGCAACCGCGTCGATGCCGGCCGCCTTTGCGCGCTCGGCGATGCGCTTGCCCACGACTGCCGCCGCAGCCTTGTTCCCGCCGTTCTTGACGTCCTTGCGCACGTCGGCTTCGAGCGTGGATGCGCTCGCGAGGACCTTGTTCCCGGTCGGGGCCACGATCTGCGCATAGATGTGGCAGTTCGAGCGACTCACCACCAGGCGGGTCGCAACCTGCAGCGCGATGCGCACCCGGGTCTTGCGGGCGCGGCGCAGTCGAGCTTCCTTCTTGTTCATCGGTATGCCCTTTTCAGCACTTCCAACTTTGAATCGTCGGGCTTTGCCCGCGATTCGAAGCTGACTTACCCGGCCAAAAGTAGGTTTTCACTTTTGGACGATGAATTATTTCTTCTTCGTCTCTTTGATCACAACGCGTTCGTCGACGTAGCGGACGCCCTTGCCCTTGTACGGCTCCGGCGGGCGATAAGCGCGGATCTCCGCCGCCACCTGGCCGACCTGCTGCTTGTCGATCCCCTTGACGATGATCTCGGTTTGCACCGGCGTTTCGACCTTGACGCCCTTCGGCATCGCGTGCACGACCGGGTGCGAGAAGCCGAGCGACAGGTTGATCTTGTCGCCCGCGGCCTGGGCGCGGAAACCGACGCCGACCAGCGTCAGCTTCTTTTCGAAACCGGCGGTCACGCCCTTGACCATGTTCGCCACCAGCGCGCGCAGCGTGCCGTGCATCGGCTTGGCCGCTTCGTTCGCCGCCTTGCACACCAGCGTGTCGCCGCTCTTCTCGATCGACAGGTCGCTCCCATACGTGCGGGTGAGCGAGCCCAGCGGTCCCTTGATCGTGATCGCGCCGGGGGCGAGCGTCACCTCGACCTTCGCGGGCAGCGGAATGGGATGGTTGCCAATGCGCGACATAGCTGTTTCCTGTTCTCGATCAGGCGACGATGCAAAGAACTTCGCCGCCGACACCGGTGGCGCGCGCCTTGCGGTCGGTCATCACGCCGCGCGACGTCGAGACGATCGCGATGCCGAGCCCGTTCATCACCCGCGGAATGTCGTCCTTGCTCTTGTAGATGCGCAGCCCCGGCTTCGACACGCGCTCGATCCGTTCGATCACCGGCCGGCCGGCGTAGTACTTGAGCGCGATCTCGAGCACGGGCTTCACTTCCTCTCCCGAGACCTTGAAGCCGTCGATGTAGCCTTCGTCCTTCAATACCTTCGCGATGGCCAGCTTGACCTTGGACGACGGCATCGCGACGACGGTCTGCTCGACCATCTGCGCGTTGCGGATGCGCGTCAGCATGTCCGCGCATCGCGAATTCACGCAGCTTGTTGCGGCCGAGGCCGAATTTGCGGAAGTACCCGCGGGGGCGCCCGGTGATCGCGCAGCGGTTGCGCAGGCGCGTCGGGTTCGCGTTGCGCGGCAGTTGCTGCAGCTTCTGTCGCGCCGCGAACCGGTCCTCGTCGGACATCTTCGTGTTGTTGACGATCGCGAAGAGCGCTTCGCGCCGCTTGGCGAATTTCTTCACCAGCGCACGGCGCTTCTCTTCGCGGTTGATGAGCGACAGTTTCGCCATGGTGTCCTCAGTTCTTGAACGGGAAACGAAACGCGGCGAGCAGCGCCTTCGCCTCGGCGTCGGTCTTGGCGCTCGTCGTGATCGTGATGTTCATCCCGCGCAGCACGTCGATCTTGTCGTACTCGATCTCGGGAAAGATGATCTGTTCCTTGACGCCCATGTTGAAGTTGCCGCGCCCGTCGAACGAACGCCCCGACACGCCGCGGAAGTCGCGCACTCGCGGCAGCGCGATCGAGATCAGGCGGTCCAGGAACTCGTACATCCGGGCCTGGCGCAGCGTCACCATGCAGCCGATCGGGTAGCCCTCGCGGATCTTGAAGCCCGCGATCGCCTTCTTCGCCTTGGTGATCACGGGCTTCTGGCCGGACAGCTTCTGCATGTCGCCGGCGGCGTTCTCGAGCAGCTTCTTGTCGCCGATCGCCTCGCCCACACCCATGTTGAGGACGATCTTCTCGATCCGCGGCACCTGCATCGCCGACTTGTACCCGAACTGCTTGGTCAGCGCGGGCACCACTTCCTTCCTGTAGATCTCCTTGAGGCGAGCCATCGTTATCTCCCGGATCCGCCGACGAGCTCGCCGTTCGACTTGTAGAAGCGCACCTTGCGGCCGTCCTCGAGCATGCGGATGCCGACGCGGTCGGGCTTTTGCGTGACCGGGTTCCACACCGCGACGTTCGACGCGTGGATCGGCATGTCCTTGTTGACGATGCCGCCCTGCTCGCCCTTCATCGGGTTGGGCCGCTGGTGCTTCTTCACCTGGTTGATGCCAGTGACGAGGACGTGCTCGGCGAGCACGCGCGTGACTTCGCCCCGCTTGCCCTTGTCGCGTCCTGCAATCACGACGACGTTGTCGCCTTTCTTGATCTTGCGCATGTCCGCTCCTACAGCACTTCCGGCGCCAGCGAAACGATCTTCATGAACCGCTCGGTGCGAAGCTCCCGCGTGACCGGCCCGAAGATGCGGGTGCCGATCGGCTCGAGCTTGGGGGTGAGCAGCACGGCGGCGTTCGTGTCGAAGCACACCTTCGCGCCATCGTCGCGGCGAACGCCGTGGCGCGTGCGCACGACGACCGCGTTGTAGATCTCGCCCTTCTTGACGCGGCCGCGCGGGGCCGCGTCCTTGATGCTGACCTTGATCACATCGCCGATATGCGCATAGCGGCGCTTGGAGCCGCCCAGCACCTTGATACACATGACGCGGCGGGCGCCGGTATTGTCAGCGACCTCCAGCATCGATTGCATCTGGATCATTGTTGCTTCTCCAACTTAATCCGCGGCTCATTCATACACCGCGGCCGCTGCCGGTTGGCTCGCCGCCGATCGGCTGCGGTCGCGGCTCTTGCCGCGGCCAGTTTTGGACCCCGTCCGGGGATTCCCCGCGGTGCGTTTCCCAAACCGGTCGGTCGGGGCTTTAGCCGCGGAAGGCGAAACGAAAATTATGACACTCTTTCCCGATTTCGGCAACCCGCGCCTCTGCAAATCCCGTCAGATCACCTTGGCCTTCTCGAGCAGCCGGGTGACCCGGTAGGCCTTGGTCTTGGCGAGCTTCCGGCACGCCTGGATCTCGACCAGATCGCCTTCCTTGAACTCGTTGTTCTCGTCGTGCGCGTGGTACTTGTGGCTCTTGGTGACGACCTTGCCGTACAGCGGATGCTTGACGCGCCGCTCCACCAGCACGGTCACCGTCTTGTCCATCTTGTCGCCGACCACACGACCGGTCAGCGTCTGGATGATCGTCTTCTTCGGCGGCGCGTCCTGCGCCGTCGTCGGGGTCTGCTCGGTCATGATCCTTGCCCTGCCTTCTGATGGATCAGCGTCCGCGCCCTGGCGATGTTCCGCCGCACCTGGCGCAGCTTGTCGCTGTTCTGGAGTTGCTGGGTCGCCTTCTGCATCCGCAGGCCGAACTGCTCCTTCAAAAGCGCGTCGAGCTCGGTCTTGAGCTCGGCCGGCGATTTGGCGGCGAGCGCTTTCTTGGTTTCGGTGAGTTTCATCATCGCCTCCGTCAGCCGCCGACCAGTCGGTGAACGAATGTCGTGCGGATCGGCAGCTTGGCCGCGGCCAGCGCGAAAGCCTCGCGCGCGATCGTCTCGTCGACGCCGTCCATCTCGTAGAGCACCTTGCCCGGCACGATCTCGGCGACGTAGTACTCGGGATTGCCCTTGCCATTGCCCATCCGCACCTCGGCCGGCTTCTGCGAAACGGGCTTGTCCGGGAAGATCCGGATCCAGACGCGGCCGCCACGCTTGATGTGGCGCGTCATCGCCCGTCGCGCCGCCTCGATCTGCCGCGCCGTGAGCCGGCCGCGAGTCGTCGCCTTGAGGCCGTACTCGCCGAAGCTCACCTTGGCGCCAACGGTCGCGACACCCTTGTTGCGGCCCTTCTGTTCCTTGCGGTATTTCCTTCTAGCTGGCTGCAACATTCTTCGCTCCTGCTCGACGCGGACGCTTCGGCGCTTCCGGGGCCGGCGCGGGTGCCGCCGCCGGCTCGGCGTTGTGCGCCAGCACTTCGCCCTTGAACACCCATACCTTGATGCCGATCACGCCGTACGTCGTCCGGGCTTCGGAGAAGCCGTAGTCGATGTCGGCGCGCAGCGTGTGGAGTGGCACCCGGCCTTCGCGATACCACTCGGTCCGCGCGATCTCGATGCCATTCAGCCGGCCCGCGCACATGATCTTGATCCCCTGCGCGCCCAGGCGCATGGCGTTTTGCATTGCGCGCTTCATCGCGCGACGGAACATGATCCGTTTTTCGAGCTGCTGACCGATCGAGTCCGAAATCAGCTGCGCGTCGATCTCGGGCTTGCGGATCTCCTCGATGTTGAGGCCGACTTCGCCGCCCATCATCCGCCGCAGGTCGGAGCGCAACGTCTCGATGTCCTCCCCCTTCTTGCCGATGACGACGCCGGGGCGCGCACTGTGAATCGTGATCCGGGCATTCTTCGCCGGACGCTCGATCGTGATCTTTCCGACCGACGCGTGGCCGAGCTTCTTCTTCAAATACTCGCGGACCTTGATGTCTTCCTTCAACGTCGGCGCGAACGTCTTGCTGTTGGCGAACCACTTCGACGTCCAGTTGCGGGTGACGGCGAGGCGAAAGCCGGTCGGATGGATTTTCTGTCCCATGATCTTCCTTATTTGCCGTCGCCGACGACGACGTGGATGTGGCAGGTCTGCTTCATGATGACGTTGCCGCGGCCCTTGGCGCGCGCGGTGAAGCGGCGCAGGCTGTCCGCCTTGTCCACGCAGATCGACTTGACCTTGAGCTCGTCGATGTCGGCGCCGTCGTTGTGCTCGGCGTTGGCGATTGCCGACTCGAGCACCTTCTTGATGATGACCGCACCCTTCTTCGGGCTGAACGCCAGGATGTTCAGCGCCTTGTCGACCGGCAGGCCGCGGATCTGGTCGGCGACGAGCCTGCCCTTCTGGGCCGAGAGCCGCACGCCGCGCAGGATTGCCTTGGTTTCCATCACGAGTCCTTTCACTTCCTCGGCGGTGCCGCTGGCGCCGCGACCTTCTTGTCCGACGAGTGGCCCTTGAAGGTGCGCGTCAGCGCGAACTCGCCGAGCTTGTGGCCGACCATGTTTTCCGACACGTAGACCGGGATGTGCTGCTTGCCGTTGTGGACAGCGATCGTGAGCCCGACGAACTCGGGCGTGATCGTCGACCGGCGCGACCAGGTCTTGATCGGCTTCTTGTCGTTGGTCGCGCGCGCCGCGTCCACCTTCGCGAGCAGGTGGCCGTCGACGAACGGTCCCTTCTTGATTGAACGAGCCATGATCCGTTGCCCTTAAGTTAGCCTTTGGTTGCGTGCCGGCGGCGCACGATCATCGAATCGGTGCGCTTGTTCTTGCGTGTCTTGTAACCCTTGGCCGGCGTGCCCCACGGCGACATCGGGTGGTGCCGACCGCCGCCGCCGTTGGTGCGGCCGCCCATCGGATGGTCGACCGGGTTCATGCAGATGCCGCGCACCGTCGGACGGATGCCGCGCCAGCGGTTGGCGCCCGCCTTGCCGATCGAGCGCAGGCTGTGTTCCTCGTTGCCGACTTCGCCGATCGTCGCGCGACAGTTCACGTGCACCTTGCGAATTTCTCCGGAGCGCAGACGAAGCTGTGCATAGTCGCCTTCACGCGCAAGAAGCTGAACGCCGGCGCCCGCCGAGCGCGCAAGCTGCGCGCCTTTGCCCGGCAGCATCTCGATGCAGTGGATCGTCGTGCCGACCGGGATGTTGCGCAGCGGCAAGCAGTTGCCCGGCTTGATCGGCGCTTCCGGGCCCGAATGGAGCACCGTGCCGATCGTTACGCCGCGGGGGGCGATCACGTAGCGACGCTCGCCGTCGCCATAGAGCAGGAGCGCGAGATGCGCGCTGCGATTCGGGTCGTACTCGAGTCGTTCGACCTTGGCCGCGATGCCGTCCTTGCCGCGCTTGAAGTCGACGATGCGGTAGTGATGCTTGTGACCACCGCCCTTGTGCCGCGTCGTGATGTTCCCGGTGTTGTTGCGTCCCGAACCGCGCTTCTGGCTTTCGGTAAGCGCGTCAACCGGACGCCCCTTGTGCAGGTGCGGATGGACGACCTTGACCAGCGCCCGGCGCCCGGGCGATGTCGGTTTGACTTTTTGCAGGGCCATATTACTTCTCCGCCGCGAAATTGATTTCCTGGCCGGGCTTGAGGCACACGTACGCCTTCTTCCAGTTGCGGCGCTTGCCGGTGAAGCGACCGAAGCGCTTCACCTTGCCGCCGACGTTCGCGATCTGGACGCTCTCGACCTCGACCTTGAACATTGCCTCGACGGCTGCCTTCACTTCCGGCTTGGTCGCGTCCTGCAGCACCTTGAAGATCACTTGCGAGTGCTTGTCGGCGATGTACGTGCCTTTTTCGGACACGACCGGCGCGAGGAGCACCAGCGCCAGACGCTCGGAGTTGTATTGTCGGGTCGCGTTCATCCCAGCATCTCCTCGAATTGCGACAGCGCACCCTTGGTGAGGAGCACGTTGTTGAACCGCACCAGGCTCACCGGATCGACCTCGCGCGTTTCCAGGACCAGCACGTCGGGCAGGTTGCGCGACGACAGGAATACGTTGTCGTCGAGCGCGTGGGTCACGACGAGCACGGTGCCGGAAAGCCCCAGCGCCTTGATCTTTTGCGCGAAGAGCTTCGTCTTCGGCGCGTCGACTGCAAGCTCCTCGATGATCGCGAGCCGGTTTTCGCGCACCAGTTGGGAGAGGATCGCGGCAACGCCGGCCCGATACATCTTGCGGTTCAGCTTCTGCGAGAAATTCTCGTCGGGCGAGCTCGGAAAGATCTTGCCGCCGCCGCGCCACAACGGGCTGTTCGCCTGGCCCGCGCGCGCGCGGCCGGTTCCCTTCTGAGCCCACGGCTTCTTGTGCGACTTGTTGATGTCGGCGCGGCCTTTCTGCTTCCGATTGCCACTGCGCGCGTTCGCCTGGAACGCGGTGACGAGCTGGTGAATCAGCGGCTCGTTGTAATCGCGCGCGAACAGCGCATCCGATCCGGCGATCGTCGCAGCCGGCTGGCCCTTGGCATCGATCAATTTGAGATCCATGTCAGGCCCCCTTCTTCGCGGGCGTCTTGACCGACGGACGAACGATGATGTGGCCGCCGTCAGCGCCGGGAACGCAACCCTTGACCAGCAGCAGGCCGCGCTCGGCGTCCACACGGACGACCTTGAGCGTTTGCGTCGTTCGCGTCACATTGCCGTACTGGCCTGCCATCCGCTTGCCGGGAAACACGCGCCCCGGATCCTGCGCCATGCTGATCGAGCCGGGCGTGTTGTGCGAGCGCGAATTGCCGTGCGACGCGCGGTTCGAGCTGAAATGGTGACGGCGAATCACGCCCGAGAAGCCGCGGCCCTTGGTCGTGCCGGTCACGTCGACCAGCTCGCCGACCTTGAACGTGTCCACGCCGATCACGCCACCGACCTTGAGCTCGGCCAACTTTTCCGGGGGGACGGGGAATTCGCGCAGCAGCTCGCCAGCCTCCACGCCTGCTTTCGCGAGATGGCCCGCCTGCGGCTTTGCGACGCGCGACGGGCGCCGCTTGCCGAAGGTCACCTGCACGGCCGAATAGCCGTCGGTATCCGGCGTCTTGATCTGGGTGACACGGTTGTTGGCGACGTCGAGCACCGTCACCGGGACGGCGCTGCCGTCGTCGGCGAAGATGCGCGTCATGCCGATCTTGCGCCCTACGAGTCCGAGAGACATTTTCGTTTTCCTTTAATGGCCGCCGATTGCGATTGACCGGCGGCTACGCTGAACAGCTACTTCAAATTCTTTAACCACGAAGGACACGAAGGGCACGAAGTAAAACCAAAACGTTTGTTGCCTTTGCATTCCTTCGTGTTCTTCGTGGTTCAGGATCTTTGGATCTTTCGATTTCCCTACTGCAACTTGATCTCGACGTCGACACCCGCCGGCAGATCGAGCTTCATCAGCTGGTCCACCGTCTTGTCGGTCGGATCGATGATGTCCATCAGGCGCAAATGCGTGCGGATCTCGAACTGGTCGCGCGAGGTCTTGTTCACATGCGGCGAGCGGAGCACGTTGTAGCGCTCGATCTTGGTCGGCAGCGGCACGGGGCCACGGACGACCGCGCCGGAGCGCTTCGCGGTCTCCACGATTTCCATCGCCGACTGGTCGATCAGCTTGTAATCGAACGCCTTGAGACGGATGCGGATTCTCTGGTTTTGCATTTTGATTCCAGTAGTCAGTTGTCAGCAGTCAGTAGTCAGTAAACCCGGCGCGGCGTGTGGCAACGCGCTGTCTACTGTCACGCCGGCGCCGACGGTGCGGCCACCCTCGCGAATCGCGAAGCGCAACCCCTCTTCCATCGCAATGGGCGCAATCAAGGTCACCGTCATCGCCACATTGTCCCCAGGCATCACCATCTCGGTGCCCGCCGGCAGCTCGCAGCTCCCCGTCACGTCCGTCGTCCGAAAATAAAACTGCGGCCGATAGCCCGGGAAAAACGGCGTGTGCCGCCCCCCCTCTTCCTTGGACAGCACATACACCTCGCAGCTGAACTTGGTGTGCGGCGTGATCGACCCCGGCTTCGCCAGCACCTGCCCCCGCTCCACCTCTTCCCGCTTCGTGCCCCGCAACAGCACCCCCACGTTGTCCCCCGCCTGCCCCTGGTCCAGAAGCTTGCGGAACATCTCCACCCCCGTGCACACCGTCTTCAGCGTCGGCTTGAGCCCCACAATCTCCAGCTCGTCGCCCACCTTCACTACCCCCCGCTCCACCCGCCCCGTCACCACCGTCCCCCGACCACTGATCGAGAACACGTCTTCCACCGGCATCAAAAACGGCCCGTCGATCGCCCGTTGCGGCTGCGGAATGTAGCTGTCCAGCGCCTCCGCCAGCTTGAAGATCGACCCTTCCCCCATCTCGCTCTTGTCGCCTTCCAGCGCCATCTTCGCGCTGCCAATGATGATCGGCGTCTTGTCCCCGGGAAACTGGTACTTGGAGAGCAGTTCGCGGACTTCCATTTCAACGAGCTCCAAAAGCTCCTTGTCGTCGACCATGTCCGCCTTGTTCATGTACACGATGATGTACGGAACCCCCACCTGCCGCGCCAGCAGAATGTGCTCGCGCGTCTGCGGCATCGGCCCGTCCGCCGCCGAAACCACCAGGATCGCCCCATCCATCTGCGCCGCCCCAGTGATCATGTTCTTGATGTAGTCCGCGTGCCCAGGACAGTCCACGTGCGCGTAGTGCCGCTTCTCCGTCACGTACTCCACGTGCGCCGTGTTGATCGTGATCCCCCGCGCCTTCTCCTCCGGCGCATTGTCGATCTGGTCGTACGCCTTCACCTCCCCACCGTACTTCTTGGAAAGCACCAGCGTCATCGCCGCCGTCAGCGTCGTCTTGCCGTGATCCACGTGCCCGATCGTCCCCACGTTCACGTGCGGCTTCGTCCGCTCGAATTTGCCTTTTGCCATGGCACCGTCTCCAGCTTTTTCGTTGACTCTTGAACCTCGAATCGACGGGCTCTGCCCGCGATTCGAGGCTGTCTATTCCGGACAAAAGTAGGGGTGCACTTTTGTCCGATCAATTTACGTCTTCTTGTTGATCACCGCTTCGGCGACGTTCTTCGGCGCCTCGGTGTAGTGCTTGAATTCCATCGTGTACGTCGCGCGGCCCTGCGAGAGCGAGCGCAGCGTCGTCGAGTAGCCGAACATTTCGGCCAGAGGCACCTCGGCCTTGATCACTTTGCCCGTCGGCAGGTCTTCCATGCCCTGGATCATGCCGCGCCGCGACGACAGATCGCCGACGACGTTGCCCATGAAGTCTTCGGGCGTCTCGACCTCGACCGCCATCATCGGCTCGAGCAGCGCCGGCGAGGCCTTGC
>WNFY01007414.1_pt1 | contig 11789 bp, 9 predicted proteins | sample 5400091 | NCBI WGS metagenome assembly WNFY01 (sample SAMN13153364, study PRJNA577476) | soil metagenome | isolation source: 60 cm soil or saprolite under grassland replicate 1 | place: USA:California | collected 2016-06-15 | reverse complement strand
AGACCCGTATGCAATATGTGTTGCCGATAAACAAACAGGCACAAAGAGATTTTTACATTCTGTTTCTTTTGGAATGATTGAACGATACGAAACAGGATAAGGTCCAAAGCCACCGATCTCAACATTGCCCTCATTTTTTACCATACCGTTGTTCACGATACGCTCGCAATTATGTGAGTCCATCGTGTAAGCAGCCATGCCAATGCCATCATTCACTACTTCACGACCCTGGCAATTGGCCTGGGTCATTACATATGCTCCAATCATTCTGCGACTTTCCCTGATATAAAGTTGAGGAGACCAATTATTATTATCACGGTATTCATCTTTAGGATATCCATATTGCAACATTTCATTTCTTAATTCTCCGGGTACACGGGGATCATGGCCACAGAAATAAAGCAAGCCTTTTGTATAATCCTCATGTTGTTTAATAATTTTTTTTCTTTCATTATAACCGGCGTCAGGATAATCATAATTCATACCGATCATATCCGTTGAAAAACCTCCGCGATTATTAATATCCGTTTTATGATTCGGCATTTTGCCAAAGAAAAAATAATCATTTAAAGTTCTTTTTCCGGGTTGTGCATTGAACAGGCGAACAAGTAATTCGTATCGGTTGGAATCATAATCTTCAGGGCGATCAATGGGCTTCATGTTTTTCGGATCATCAGTAAGACAGATCCGGTAGTTATATGCCTGTACCTTTTTATCTCCGCTTCCTGTTGATGGAGGTTTATCATTACTAATTCCCCATATTAAACCAGTTGTTGAATCACCGGGGATTTTGTATGGATCTATCCCATCCGGGAACTGATGTCCCTCCATTAACTGAACACCATTATAAGTTTCATTATAGACATTATTCGATTCTCTTCCTACACTATAAGAAACACCTGCCTTTGCCATCAGGTCTCCTTCATAACTGCAATCAATATACATTTTAGCAGAAATGATCTTATTTGAAGCCGCAGAAGGTGACAAAGAATTTTCCAGCGTTATTTTTTTTATGACCCCGTCATTTTTTTCTGCTTTTACAATTCTGTAGTAATATAAGACCTTAACATTTACGCGTCTGATATAATCATTAAATATTTCTTCGGCAACATGTGGTTCAAATATCCATTGTTCAAATTTTCCATAATGCTTTCCCATCCTTCGATAGAAATCAAGGGCTAATCCTGTAATGGCATATTTGTTTCCAATGTCGGTATAGCCAAGTCCGCCGGATGTAAGACCACCCAAATGTTTCCCTGGCTCAATCATTATCACTGTCTTGCCCATTTTTGCTGCGGCATACGCTGCAATGACGCCAGCGGATGTGCCTCCATAAACGCATACATCGTAATTTGATAGTTTATTCTGCGCTGAACTAATTAATATAGAGCCAAAAGAAAATAAAAGGAAGGACAATTTCATCGTCATTATCTTCTTAAGAAATTTCGTAGCAATGAGAATTATTTTATTTAAAGCAATGTCTTGACAATATTTTCCCATTCTTCTTCCAGTGAAGTGATCGGTCTTCTCTTATCGGCTCTGCGATACCAGTAATCGGCATTTCCAATATCGCCTTCCTTCCGGTGAAGGTACGCATGTATCCATGCTGCATTCTTATCTTCGATATTTTGAATAATTTCATGAGCCTTACTCCAATTGCCTTTTGCATCATACCAAAGAGATTGCAAGTAAGCAGATGAATCACTCAAGAGAGTTAAATCGCTTAGGCTTTTTTTAAACTCTTCGAAGTTCATTGTTATTGCGTTTAATGATTCTGCCACAGATTACACAGGAAGGTATTGAAGAGTCTAAATAAATCTGTGTTCATCTGTGTAATCCGTGGTCACATTTTCAAAAGCTTAAAAGCATGCGTCCATTGATTACGGATAAAGCCGGGGATGCACCATAAAATAGAAAGTGGTTCGATAGCTCTTGCCGCTTCTACTTTACCCATATCTTCTGTCTCGTGACCAAATGCAGTAAGAATATCCGTAACCATTTTTTTGGCTCCATCATCATTTCCACAAATAAACATGGTGGGTTTGCCACCGGGAAAGTTAGGCTTATACATGAATGCATTCCCTACGCTATTAAATGCTTTAACAAATTTTGCATCCGGTAATAATTTTTGCAAATCTTCCATTAGCGATCTGTCAAGGCTGGTAAAAAATTTCAACACGCCATTTTCGGGTGGTGCTTTTGCAATCGGATTGGTTGCATCTATAAGGATTTTATTTGAAAAATTTTCTTTTCCAGCCTCGCCGATAACTTTTTCAGCCACGTCGCCACTAACAGCAAGTACTAATATTTCTCCAAACTTTGCCGTATCAGCAAATGAACCCAGCTTAGCAGTTGAATTTTCTTTTTGCCATTTTACCAGCCCTTCTTTTGATGTGTTTCGAGTGCCGATCATTACCTCATACCCTTCGGTCAAAAATGCCTTGCCCAAAGTTTGACCGACAGCAGATGATCCAAGAATACCAACCCTCATAGTAATTGTTTTTAGTTAGTTTTACAATTACAAATATCATTGAAAAAAGTTCATGCCGAATCCAAGTTTAAATAGCGGGAAAGAGAACTTAGCTGCCATTGACAAAGAGTTTGAAAATAATATCCGGCCTGCGCATATGGAAGACTTTGCCGGCCAATCACAGATCATTGACAATCTGAAAATTTTTATCAAGGCCGCAAAACTTCGGGGAGAGGCGTTGGATCATATTTTATTTCATGGCCCTCCTGGTTTGGGAAAAACAACATTATCCAGAATTGTAGCCAATGAATTAGGAGTAAATATCAAAGAAACCTCCGGACCCGTGGTTGAAAAACCTGGTGACCTGGCGGGATTACTCACCAATCTGGAACCTCATGATGTGTTATTCATTGATGAGATACACCGCCTGAGTACCGTGGTTGAAGAATATTTGTATGCAGCCATGGAAGATTACCGTATTGATATTATGATCGACAGCGGCCCGAGTGCAAGAAGCATACAACTTAACCTGAACCCATTTACATTAATTGGGGCTACCACGAGAAGTGGTTTGCTGACTGCACCATTGCTTTCACGCTTTGCGATCAAGTCGAGATTGGAATATTATTCGGCAGAAATACTTCAAAGAATCATTAACCGTTCTGCAAAAATTTTAGGAGTAAGAATTACTTCGGATGCTGCGAAAGAAATTTCGGGACGTAGCAGAGGAACGCCGAGAATTGCCAATGGCTTATTAAGAAGAGTAAGAGATTTTGCCCAGGTGTTAAGTAATGGCGTAGTTGATCTTGCCATTACACATCATTCATTAAAGGCATTGAATGTAGATGAATATGGTTTGGATGATATGGACAATAAGATTCTTCTCACTATTATAGAAAAATTCAAAGGAGGCCCCGTGGGCCTTGGTACCATTGCCACTGCCGTTAGCGAAGAAGCGGGGACACTGGAAGAGGTATATGAGCCGTTTTTGATCCAGGAAGGTTTTTTGCAAAGAACGCCAAGAGGAAGAGAAGCAACAGAAAAAGCGTTCAAACATCTCGGCAAAAAATTCAAAGGAAAAAGCGGGGAAGAGCTTCTTTTCTCCTAACAAAAGACTCATATTGGTACCACGCGCTACCGTTTGAATTTGTAAATTTAAGTATGCAACGAACTGCCCTCATTCTTGCATGCATTTTTATTTGTGTAGACTGTCTTTCACAACAATATCCTTTTGTTCATTATACTCCAAAAGATGGGCTTATAAACAGCCGCGTAAAAAAAGCTTACCAGGATAGTAAGGGTCGTATGTATTTCCTTACATTCGGAGGTTTGAGTGTATATGACGGTGCCCGTTTTAAAAACTATACTACGCAAAATGGTCTCGCCTCAAATGTTGTGAATGATATTTTGGAAGTGGGAGATGATTCATTGCTGGTAGCGACGAATAATGAATATAATCTCAATGTGTTGGTGAAAGGAAAAATAAGTTTGCTGAAAACGACTGGTGCCCCTTACCCGGTAATTAACCAGTTTTACAGGCATCATAATAAGATTTATCTCTCATCCGATAATGGTTTATTTGTCCTGGAAAATAAAAAAATCCGTGGATTAAATGTTTCATTGTTATCGAAAACCAGTCCTGAATTACCGTATCTGGGTAATATTGCCGGTGTAGGAAACTACCTGGTACTTACCACCCACGAATTGAGAGGCCGCAAGGGTTTGTTTTTATATGATATTAAGAACAACAGCATCTGTGATGCTCTGCCGAAAGCTGAAGTTTACCTGATTGGTAAAGATAATAGCAACTATATCTGGGTATCTATGTCGGATAAATTATTTCTCCTGGATAGTAATGTTCTTGCGAATGGAAGATTGTCCCTTATTCCTCCAATGCATGGCTATCAGCAAACAAAAGACTATCCCGTCTTTAATGTTGCTTTTGACAAAAACTGCATCTGGCTGGTGTACAGAAATAAAGAGTACAGAAATACAGACATTCGTCGCATTGAAGAAACCGGCGTTTTATTCCGAATGCCTTTACCGGAGCAAGCGATTTCTTCAGATATCAAAAACATTATTGTTGATAGAGAAAACACCATTTGGTTAAGCAGTGACGGCGAGGGTGTATTTAAAATTGTGAATTCACCGCTGCAGATTTTTGAAAACCCTTTTGGTAAATTAACACAGAGCCAGGCTGATAATGTTTTTTATTCAAACAATGTGACCTGGTACGGCACCGGCACCCATAAATTATTCAGGAAATCAAAGAAAGGTTTGGTGGAATTCATCTGCAACATGAAAGAATCTCCCGTACCATTCTATGACGATGGGAAAAAACTTTTGGCCCGTGATGCCAGGAATATTTACGAAGCTGATCTTAACGATCAAAAAAATATTTATTTCCGTAAGACCATTGCTCTGCCGGATTATGATTTTTTTGTAAAGAAAATAGTTGCTGACCGTAACGGAGCAATTATTGCATCTCAGAAAAGCGGTGTGGGTGTCTGGAAAAACAATAAATTGGTATTTCATTTACCCATAAGCAAAAAAGACAATATTGAAGAGCTGGCTTTTGATAAAAACAATTTGCTTTGGGTTGTAAAACGGCATACGGGAATTGACGTTTTCAGTCTTCACCCGGAAAATATTTCAAACTACCTGCAACCGGTTTTTCATTTTGCAAAAGAACAGATAGCCGGTTCGTCCCGTTCTTGTGTAATTGACAGAGCCGGATTGATTTGGATTGGAACAAGAGAAAACGGGCTTATCGGCTACAGGCAGAAAGGAAACCGGTTAAATAAATTATACCATTTTCATATAGGCAACGGACTCACGGATAATTTTGTCACTTCACTTGCCTGCGATTCATTCAATAATATTATTGCAGGCACACAAACCGGCCTTGATAGAATTGTATTTAATTCCAGAAGTTCATACCGGATTGAAAATCTCAGCAAGAGCAGTAATTTCTTTGCTTTAATAAAGCAATCATGGGCGGATTCAAAACAAGCTTATGCTCTCAGTTTCTCAGGTGTTCTTTTACAGGTTTCTTCACCAGCAAACGAAAAAATGATTAATTCGCCGAAACTACTTCTGGAAGAAATGAGAGTGAATGCGCAATCAGTACCAGCAGAGAAAAAAAAATTCCGGTACAAGGAAAACAATATTAGCTTCCTGGTAGCAGCGCCAAGTTTTATTGATGAAAAACAAGTAGCGTTTTCATATTTATTGGAAGGCTCGGGAAATAAACAGTGGAGTGATACTACTCCCGCTAATTCAATAATTAATCTTACAAATCTTTCCGCGGGAGCATATTTGTTGAAAGTAAAAGCTTTTTTTTCTTCCACTTCTTACACACCTGCAGAGCTCTCTTATCCTTTTCAAATTACACCGCCCTGGTGGCAGACATGGTGGTTTAGAATAGGAATGGCGATGTTAATAGTTGGAATATTGATTATAGCAGTCCGCTTTTATTATCGCAGAAAATTAGAAACCCAAATGGCTGCACTGGAAAAACAACAGGCCATCGAAAAAGAAAGAACAAGAATTGCAACCGATATGCATGATGATCTAGGCGCAGGTCTTACAAGGATAAAATTCATAACAGAGAGCTTTCTGGAAAAAACAAATGACCCCGCTTTAAAACCTGAAGCGGAAAAACTCAGAACTTCCTCAAACGAATTGGTAGACAAGATGGGAGAAATTATCTGGGCCATGAATGATAAAAACAATACATTGGAAGATTTGATCTTCTATCTCCGGTCATATGCCGTAGATTATTGCAATGAAAACAAATTAGCCTGCGAATTCATCATACCCGAAACAATTCCGCAAAAAATTATTGGCGGGCAAATACGAAGAAATGTTTTCCTTGTATTAAAGGAAAGTTTGCACAACGCGGTAAAACATGCAAGCGCGAAAAAGATTTCTATTCATTTCCAGGTGCATGATACATTATCCATTACCATTACTGATGACGGGAGAGGTTTTGAGCAAAACATGAGCAAAGGTGGAAACGGGCTGTTAAATATGCGGAGGCGGGCCGAAGCTTTACACGGGAAATTTTCTGTAAGCAATGATGCAGGAACAACCATTCACCTGGAAGTGCCGGTATAACAAAGGTGTTATTGAAAAAGAAATTTTAGGTTAATATATTTAATGCATGGAAGCTATCAGCGTAAGCATTGTAGAAGATATCGCAGAAGTGAGAGAGAGCCTGGTAAAGCTTGTCAGCGAATCTGACGATTTTCTGTTGCTGTCATCCTACGCCAATGGTGAAGCTGCGCAAAAAGGCATTCCACAAGAGCAGCCGGAAATTGTAATCATGGACATCAACCTGCAGGATATTTCGGGTATTGATTGTATCAGGAAGATAAAAGATGATTGTCTGCATACCCAGTTTATGATGTACACCATTTTTGAAGATGATGAAAAAGTGTTTGAAGCGCTGGAGGCCGGCGCAAGCGGTTACCTGCTTAAAAAAACGCCAAAAGAAAAAATCACGGCTGCCTTAAAAGAACTGCATGAAGGGGGCAGCCCAATGAGTACACATATTGCCCGTAAAGTGATTAAATACTTCCAGCAGCGCAATTATTTAACCGGAAAAAACAATTTGCTTACACCCAAAGAGAAAGAAGTACTCGAACTTTTGTCAAAAGGCTTTTTATACAAAGAAATTGGCGACAAGCTTCATATCAGTCTTAACACTGTAAAGCAACATATCCATAAGCTTTACGAAAAACTCCACGTGAGCAACCGGACTGAGGCAGTAAACAGGTTGTACGGTAAAAATTGATTGCCAGTATAGTCTCCTATTTCAAAACAACTGTCTCTTACACGGCCTTTCCCCTTTAAACTACAAAGCCGTATAAAACAAAAGTGTTATTGACTCCGCATTATTCTGGCTCTAATTTGCAAGAGTCAATGAAATTAACCGGTAAACAATAACCGCTGTTGAAATTCCCTGACGCCGAAATGCGTGATTAGGACTTTCCGGCATAATGTATCAATAAGATGAAAAAAATATTCTTAATTCTTAGCATGCTTGTCTTCTTTCAATCAAAGGCCCAGCTTTTAAAAAAACTAAAAGATAAAGTTGACAAGAAAGTTGACAAAACAGTCGATGATGCAGCGAGTGGAAAGAAAGATGAGAAGAAAAATACCGAGGTAAAGGACACTACAGCAACACCGACTGGCAACGCAAATCAACCGGCCTCATTCAAAGCCTACAGCAAATATGATTTTGTGCCAGGAGAAAAAGTGATCGGCTTTGAAGATTTTTCAACCAGGAACATCGGAGATTTCCCTGCAGGTTGGAATACGAATAGTGCAGCCGAGATCGTAACAATCGAGGGCAAACCTGGTCGCTGGCTCTGGATCACCAAGCCGGGTGTGTTCATGCCTGAATTCACTGATAAGTATCCTGAAGATTTCACTTTTGAATTTGATCTGCTGCACAGCGTACCGATAAGGTCTGCTCAACTTGAAGTGATGATGGCACAGTTGGATAAAACTGACATGCCTCAAAATTATAGTGTATGTGCAAACAGGCTTAATATAGGGCTGAGCACATCCAATTCGGATCAGAAAGACGGGGCGACATATACCGAAATAAGAAAGTCGATGCTAAGCCAGCCTACCAACCAGGTTTACACCGACCTGCTGAGTGATAAAAACAACCCTGTGCATATAGCCATCTGGCGGCAGAAAGAAAGAGTGAGAGTTTATTGCAACCAGGAAAAGATCTGGGATGTTCCCAAAGCCATTTCTCCCGATGCCAAATTAAATGCTCTTGTTTTTTATGTGCGGGGTGCTGATGCGAATATCAAGCAGTATATCGGCAACCTGCGGGTAGCCGTTGGCGCAGCTGATACACGAAAGAAAATGCTTGAACAGAACAAATGGGTGACTCACGGAATTTTATTTGATGTGAATAGCGCTAACATTAAACCGGAATCGTATGGCACACTAAAAGAAATGGCGAATGTGTTGAAAGAATATGCCGATCTGAAGGTGAAAATTGTTGGACATACGGATGCTGATGGCAAAGACGCCGATAATCTTGATCTCTCTAAACGCAGAGCTGCCGCTGTAAAAGAATCATTAGCAAAAGAATTCGGCATTGATGCAAGCCGGATGGAAACCGATGGCAAAGGCGAAAGTGAACCGATCGATAAAAATGATACACCTGCCGGGAAAGCAAATAACAGGAGAGTTGAGTTTATAAAATTATAAACCGAATACCCCTAAATCCCCTAAAGGGGACTTGCGAAGATTCATTATGAATCGAAAACTCTTCAAAAATCGGAGTCTTCGGCAAGCCCCCTTCAGGGGGTTTGGGGGCAAAATGCAAAAAGAAGAAAATTGATTGTTATATGGAGATAGTCAAAAACTATAACTCAAAAAAATTATCAGCCATGCGAATTATTATAATGTTCCAGTGGGGTCTTTTTGCCTAATGATTGTTGAAAATTTATTATGATCAGCAAAAGACCCAGCTGAGACTCAAAAAAAATTCTTTCACAAACCAAAAACGCATAACTATGTTAGTATTCAAAGAAAAAAAGCAGCCACCTGTCGTAAAATATCGTCGGTGGATTGCGTTGTCAATTCTTGTGATCGTTTTCATGAGTTGTCATAAAGAAATTGAAATTTTTGATCAGCAAGAATTACAAGCGAACAACAGCCCAATTGCTGCTCCTGAAACAATTATCGCAGAAATACCGTTCTCTGCAACGGCATCCATTGCTTATTGCCATGGAGAAAATATTGTGTTCAGTGGCATCATCCAAAATTTAGTTACCACCACAACTGATGAACAGGGTGTCATTCATTACACCCGCCATTTCAGTACCAGAGGTTTAACCGGAGTTGGGAGTGTTACAGGAACTGTTTATGATGTCCTTGGCGGCGCAGAAATGTTCAGCGTGAAAGATGCAGTACTAAATGCAAACGGTACATTGAATCTTTCCGGAAGTCTTTCTGAAAGCGACATTGTCATTCATGAAGGAACGCTGGTCTTGCAAATAACCGGAGAGTGGAGCTTATAAAATTATAAACGATCAAAGAATTGACGATGCGAATCATTTTATTCATGCTTTTCATCTCGATATTAAATCTGCCTGTTCTATCACAGAAACGACAGACCAAATCTCCTTCTCAAAAACAGACGCAGCCAAAGATTAACCAGCCTCAGACACAGGCAGAACAGATAAAAGAATTGGAAAAGCAGATAGCGAAAGTATTTAAGGATAATAAAAAAAATGCTCCGAAAGCTTGCGAGAAAAACGCATGGAAGGGCACAATCAACTTAGTCGAAAGATTTACAGGAGAAGGGACATTTGCAGGAATGTCGAGTGTAGCCTATAGTGATCTTTCCTTCACCGGTGCTGTGCCTACGCTCAATCGTGATATTGATTCAACAAATTTCGATTTTACTGATGATAAAGGTACCGGCACTGTAAAAGCGCATTCTGAATGGACTATCGCAGGAAAAAAGTGCGAGTGTAACTGTGCTGCCACCGATAAGGCACAGTTATACGAAGTCTTATTTCACCCGGGAGATACTACTTACACCATCTATTCAATGGCTCCTCCATGCAAAACAATGGCTGCAGATTGCATAACCGGTGAAGTGGGAGAATCGTTTTGCGGAGCGGTTGTGGATGTTGATGTTATTGAACAGCCGGTAGGAAAAAAGAAAAAAGAATAAACTCTCTTGATGTGAAAGTAAAAGATCTGGTGTCAAAATTTATTAAAAGAGTTAATGAAGAGTTGTGTATTCAGCTCAGAGTTGCGCAAGGTCTGCGAACGAAAGCAGAACAAGATGAATTATATGCGCTGGGACGAACAAAGCCAGGAAAAATAGTTACTAATGCGAAGGGTGGGCAGAGCAATCATAATTCCGGTTTGGCAATTGACGTTTACATAGTAAAATGCGACGCAACAATAGATCTTAACAAAAGAATTCCGCAGGAGGTTGTTGACATTGCTAAGCAGGAGGGATTTGAGTGGGGAGGTGATTGGAAAAAATTCAAAGACTACCCACATTTTGAAATGAAATAACAAAATAATTAAGAGTTCAACATGGGATACACTAACATAAAAATTATAGTCTTAATCCCGCTCATGACTTTATTCTCATGGCTTAGTTCTTCAGGACAAGATAGTGTCGAATCACGGATCAAAGAAATCAGAAAGGAATGTGACCGAATCAACAAAGACATTACAAAATTTAAAGTTGTACAAGAGGATATTAATGATCAGTCAGCAGAAGGAGGAATATTAAAAAAATTTTATGATGGCAATACATTGCGAAAAGCTGTCCTTACTTTTTTTGGCGAAACTGGTCAATCAACAAGTGAGGGTTATTTTCTAAATGAAGAAATAATTTTCGTATTACAAACAGAAGAAAGATATAAATCCCCGATTTATATGGGTAAAACAGAAACTAAAAGCAAGGAAGAAAATAGATTCTACTTCAAAAATGAAAAAATAATACGATGGATAGCCAATAATGGTAAAATAATGGATACAAGACTATACCCCGAAAAAGAAAAAGAAATCTTCGATGATTTTAAAAATATTCATTAGCCAACAAAGCCTAAGATAAAGGCTTGAATGTTTCAGCATGGTCTAAATGATAAAATATTTACAATGAAAAAGAAAATCATCCTCATCGCTTCGCTCATCATCTCTTTATCATCGCTGGCTCAGAAAATAGTCAAAACAACTTCTCCCTGCAATGATGCCATGCTGATGGAGATAACCGGCAAATGGTACAAAGAAAATGGCTTATCTCCCGGCTTCATGGGTCTTACCGCTGCTCAGATACAAGAGGGAGCAAAACGATTAGAAGCAATTCATAAATTAGTGCTGGAAGTTTACCCCACACCCATCGGTACTATTGCAGCTGATGTCTATAAAACTTTCCAGGCAGAATTTGCAAAACAGGTCAGGTTTGAAAAGAATGATAACGGCAGCTTCGAAGAAGTGACTGTGACTGGCAAACCTTTTCCATTTTATTACTATGCTTGTGTTTTACATCCCTATTTCTGTGCAGGTACAAACGAGATCGGGAACTTATACCCCGATGGGGGAAGTGGCAACATAGAGATAAATGCAAATGGAGGGCTTTCAAATTTTTTAGGAGACTGCGGGGGCGACTACGACGAAGCCACGATAGATGGACGAAGGATCAAAATAAAAAAGACGGTAGCAAAGATCTGGAAGGGATATGAATTATGTTATCCGTCTGGTGCCGGCGGACCGGAGGCTAATGAACAGTCCGGCAGCTGGTGTTTACTCATTCACCGCA
>WNFY01012966.1_pt1 | contig 11791 bp, 12 predicted proteins | sample 5400091 | NCBI WGS metagenome assembly WNFY01 (sample SAMN13153364, study PRJNA577476) | soil metagenome | isolation source: 60 cm soil or saprolite under grassland replicate 1 | place: USA:California | collected 2016-06-15 | reverse complement strand
GGGGTGGAGACTGTCAGAACCGGATTGGCCAGGCGTTTCTTGTAAAATAAAAAAATTTAGATTTGCATATTGAATAGGCATTATAGAAAACAGACGAATCATCTAACAATTATATACAGTGATTTCGGAAGGAGCAATTGTTGGCCTTCGTAGTATAGCCTGGTTAGTATAGGCGGCTGTGGACGACATGGCTATCGACGGATACCGCTCGAGGAGGGTTCAAATCCCTCCGAAGGCCCCATAGTGGGGGGGTAGGTTCGCCTCTTATTCTACCAAATGGTTACCACGCAAATGTGGTCGACTGCTAAAGTGTCGCAGCAAAGAATCGGTCATGGAAAGTCGGCTCAACAAAAAGCCACCCATAGTGATCCACATCGTGCACGTAACGAATTTCCCTAAGATTTGGTTTCAGCTTTTTCAATCTTAGTGACATTACGAACTCCGCTTGGGCAGCCATTCCGATTCTCTTTGCCTTTGCATTCAACTTTTCACCCCTCGGAAGCAGGAGCCGATAACTAAATTCGCGTGTATCATTCTTCACCGCGTAAGTTTGCGTCATTTTTTTGACTGTCTCGGGGATATCTGAAATTTCTTTTACTTCGATCGTCTCTATGACAGGAAAATCTGCATAAGAAGATTTTGATGGCTCCAATCAGGTGAAAAATGTTATATCTCCAATAAAATTTTTGGCATTATATAATAATACCTTTTAATATCGCAGTCAGACTGATACTTTGGATTTCAAAAGCAGGTGCCCTGGACTCTATCAATTAGCGGTACCCATCGAACTTCAATGGACTCGTAGTTGGGCATCGACGACTATTGCCACCCATACTACTGTAAGCACGCCTCCCTTTATTCCAATTCAGGGACTAACCGAATAAACGCCAACTATTCTGCGTTAACGATGTTTCCTCAGACGTTTCACGCTTGGTCGCCTCCTCAACGAGTTCTCCTTATTAGTAGGATATTGGATCCTTGCAGGATGATAATATCGACTGTATACTCGGGAATTTGATAGTCATATATCGGTTGGAATGCATGACTTGAGCAGCTAAATTATTGTGCCATGTGCTTGGTGAAAAAGACATCTTATCAATTCTCAAAAGAGTGCCGGAGGCGGGACTCGAGCCCGCGACCTTTCGATTATGAGTCGAACGCTCTGACCAAGCTGAGCTACCCCGGCAAGCCCAGCAGCGTTCAGCATCCACATTTTTTTTAAAACATAATATATTCTATTCAAAGAATGATTCTATAGATACCGCGATTTGTCTGTCTGTGTTGCATAGGAAGATTCAAAAACACATCCTCATTAAAACGACAATGCTCTTGCAGATGTGCAATACAACTGATGTACTCTTGTTACGTCCAATTTTTTTTGGCTATTTACTGCTCTTTGTTCGTATTCATATTCGCCAAATCCGGTTCGGTAAACCTCCACGATCATCCTAACCCAAAGCTGGATTAAGTATCATTTCTCGAGCTCTTGGAATTTATCTCCGGTTTTCTTTGATGTGACACTGGAAGTCACTGTCTTTCTATCTTTTTCAGGCGCTATTTCTGTTTCTCCTGTGTCATAATCGTTGACGTTGGTAGATAACTGCAAATAGCGCAACTGATTAGGACTAGATAAGCGTTTAGAATTCTTTTTTGACCTTTTCCTAACTGCCGTCATGTTCTCTTCTTATCATTTTTGTTATAAAAATCAATAGCCTATAGAAACTTGGGCTTATAGTGTTTAAAACTGTACCAAAGAATCGACTTTATTTGTTATCAAATATAATGAGGTGAGTGAGTTAACAAATATCTAAATGAGTGAATGACAGAGCAAAGTCCTCAACATAATTGCTGAGTTAACAGGCCGCACACCAGGTATGGCTGTACATGAGACTGCTGTGTTTCGCAAGAGTGGCCTTTAATTAAAATATAATACTGCTACGCGATTAGTCCGTGGAATAACTATATGCTAAATAAATCGTGACTTTGGTAAGTGTTATTATTCAGCGCCTAATGATCGCCTACTTATAAAGTTGAGTCTTTTCGAGCCTCAAGAGATAGATGTCTAGATTCGTAGAGCAATTTGACAGCACAATTTCTCAACAATATGTATATCAATCCTAACTAAACCTAAACTTGTCGTGTCCACAGAAAATGAGTTACCGGTTGTGATGGAAGAGAATAAAATAGATCTTAGCGCCAGAGACTCGTATCCAAGATCTGGCGAACTTTTTTCTACCATTGTTGGGTACAATGATGTTAAGAAAATCTTTGGATTGTCAATCAGTTCTCAGAAACCTGTTCACATACTACTAGTTGGCCCGCCAGCGTCGGCAAAGACACTCTTCATGCTAGAGTGCATGAAGCTAGAGCGGTCCTACTTTACGATTGGCAGTCACAGCACAAGATCTGGGATGCTAGATTATTTATTTGAAAGCCGACCAAGGTACTTGATTGTGGACGAAATCGAACATATGGGCATAAAAGACCAGACAGCTCTGTTGAGCTTGATGGAGACTGGCATTCTTTCTGAAACGAAATTCCAAAAAACACGTAACACCCAACTCAAAACATGGGTCTTTGCTACGAGCAATGGTACCGAACGGATGCTAACACCGTTGTTGTCAAGGTTTGTTACCTTGCATTTTAAACGATATAAATTTGAAAACTTTCATGAAGTCGCATCCCACATGCTGGTGCAAGAAGGAGTCGGGAGTCAACTGGCTTCTAAGATAGCAAATGCGGTGTGGTCTAAGATGAAATCAAAGGACATAAGAGACTGTTTGAAAATAGGCCGGCTCGCAAAGAGCGAGCAAGACGTAAATTGGATTGTAGACACGTTTAAAACCTACGGATGAACCACAGCTATCTAAGTAGATGGTTCATCGAAACACTAGAATGGCGATGATGATCTCAAAGAATGTTCGGCTTCTTTAAGTAACGCGCTCCTAATTCAACATTTCAGATATCGCCGGACTTTTTCATTCTGTCTATTTCATTATCTACAGCTTCTCCCATAGCATCGAGCTCACCAAGATCCTTGAACTTCTGATAAGTCAGTCTTTCTAGTAATAGCAGAACACTCTTTGCTGAACGATACTGCGGTATTTGCGGATCGTTTATTTCAGCATACAATCCGATTCCTTGTATGTTATTCAGTTTCGCAAAACCCAATATTAAGCCGTTGAAACCTGTGATCAGTGACGATGATGGCGTGGTCTCGATTCCTAATTTTTTAATTTGATCTGTCAATCCCTGAGATGTGGTAGTGACGAACGTCTTTGGTTTCTTATCCAAATTCCTTTCAGTGTGAAATGCACCGAGTGTGTAAATTAGTTGAACAGAATATTTTTTGGCGATATCAATCACATCTTGGCAGAGTTTGTAAAGCTCCTCGTTTGTTTGAGGTTGTCCCACACCTCCTCCAAAAACTATTACATCTCGTGCGTATCGATACTGCCATCGTTCTTGTTGGAAATCAATGTAGCCGCCTCGGTCCATAACATAATTTGGATAACAAGCAGAAACATATCTAAATGGCATAGTTTTGAGATTCTTATTGATAAAGTGTATAGCAACGCTGCCGATGTCACCCATATCTTGCATCGCGGCTACAAGTATTGGCTTGTTGATATCAGGTGTCTCAGTGTCTGTGAATTCCATGTACCTAGATGGCCTATCCGGAATAAAAAAGATTGTTGATCATGCTTAATTGCGGTAAGTGATGATCTCTGCACAATGAAACTCTTTCGTGGTAAGTAGTGGCAAGTTTGAGGCCTCCTCGTTGGTCGATTTGGAACACGGATGTCAGTATGAACCAATCATTACATGATGATTACATTGAAATTTCATAAGCACGTCGATCGAGCTCTCGTGAAATCCTAGCAACTTATATTTCAGAATGCAGTTGGAGGCACCAGATGACTACTTCAAGGTCTGTTCGCAAACTAATGAATGAAAAGCTCGAAAAGATTATGGTGTCTAAGACCGCTCAGGAAGCAGCACGCAAAATGGGTACTGTGAATACTAGTTCGTTGATAGTGACAGATCTCAACGAGAAGCCAGTAGGCATAATAACAGAACGCGATCTGGTAAGAAGAGTAGTTGCTAATGACGCAAACAGTGGAATAGTTCTCATAGAAGACATAATGGCTTCTCCGATTATTACAATCGATGCGAACTCTTCAGTTGAAGCAGCCGCGGATCTAATGCTGCAAAATAAAGTGCGCCACCTGCTCGTGGTTGAGAATGAAGACGTAAACAAAGCGTTGGGTATTATTACTTCGACTGATTTTACTACCTATCTAAAGGAAGCAGATGAGAGTAAGTAATATCTTTGATAATTCGTTCGTTTGTGTCTACAAATACTTCCATTTGTAATGCTTATTCTTGAATAGGGGGTACCGGAGAAGACAAAATCAAAGAATCATTGCTGAAAGCATTCAGGGTTTCTGATCGGTTCTGTACGTAAAGGAAATGCCTCCTGCTGTTCATGCCTTAATCGGCTCATAGCACAGGAAGTCATTCCTTAAAAACGAATGGCAAACATATTTTGGTCTTTTCAATTGGCTGGCTGGTAGACAAATACAGTTACCTTGGCTATTTGCTGATCGATGGCCAATTCATCAGTATGATGGTGCGGAGAGCAATTAGGAATCCTTCAGGACAAAGTGATGGCTGATTCAGCAAGTACTTCGTAGGGCTATTTTTAGGGTATGACGAACGGAACATGAGTAATTGGAACACCGAATCGTTGATTAGGACTAATAATTGAAAAAGGATTATGAAGATTATTATTTTTAGAATTGTTAATTTGGCCTGCGTTTGAAGTAGCATGGTTGCTTTTCTTAGTATCACTACCAGGGGTATTCGGGGAAGGCGCAAGACTATTATTGTTATTACCATTATTAACTGGATTTATAGGTGAAGTATGCTGGTGACGATTTTTATTTTTAGAAGTATTAATATGAGCTGCACTTGAAATATTATTATTATTGTTACCATTATTAGTAACATGGCTAGATGAGGTCAAGCTATTATTGTTTGTATAAGTTGGACTACTAACAATAACAGGTACCGGACTTACCTTAAACATTTTTGAAGCTGATTTACTCTCATAATCTGGAGAATATATTTGCGCGATCACTCTATACTTGCCTGTCGTATCTCCACTACTAACTTTCCAAGAATACGAAGCCCTGCCGCTGTTATCAGTGCTGCCTCTGAATTTCTTAAGTAATCCTGATGAACTAATGTTTCCGGAAACTGAAGCCCCAGTAATTGGTTTACTCGAATTCTTATCAACAGCACTAATACTTACAATTTCTGTATCTCCTGGATGAACAGAACTCTTCCCTATCCGAATAGATAGTGACACTAATGACACTTGATGGTTGGTATTTACTGGTGAAGGTTTAGAGGGAGAAGCGTGAATAGCAGCGGTAGCACTAGTAGTAGAAGTAGTAGCAGTAGTACTAGTGGCTTTAGAATTAACTGTTGGTTGTAGATACTGATGGTTGGGGCTCAATGTAGTACTAACCGGACTAACACCAGTTACATTTACACTATAATGTGAAACCAACGCAGGTTCATTGTTACAAGCGAATTTAGCTGTTATTTTGTTCTGTCCTTGTTTAATAGCAGTATACGTTGGTGAAAGAGTGAAGTTCCATTTCGAATAATCCGAACGTCCGGCCCCACTACTAGGTGAAGCATCATGATATGGATTGACACTATTTACCTTAACTGACACTTTGCAGCCAGTAGTTGCATTATTTGTAGATGTCCCGAGGATAAATAGCTCTTTACCAACAGGGACTTGCTGCCCTTTAGTAGGTATGGTAATCCTGACTAAGTGAAGGTTAGATTGATTTTGCTGATTTGCTAAGGAAGGTTGTTGTTGATAATGTAATATTGGTGGATTGGAAGAAAGACCAGAGTTCTGAGCGTTTGGAAATAGTAGCGATTGGCCATATGCTGCATTATCTAAGTTGGCATTATCTAGAAGAAGAACAATTATTGCAACTGTCACGAATACGAAAAGTGATATAGGCATAAACGGTTTAATTTTAACTAGCTCGAGTGTCATGATACTGGTGAAAGTAAAGATAACAACTGATAAAAGTAAAATGATTCTTAGCAGTAGTAAATTGTTTTATTATAATTCTGCAAACAACAATTATGACAACACACACATAACTTTTTTTCTTTAAAAGCTATTAGTTTTTTCATTTCCCATTCAAGTTTTAGGACGACGATGATGTGCTCAACTGCACTTTGAGTACAACAAATCACAATGGTTAGCCAACTTTCAAAAGATTACACCTAATAAATCCAATACTCCTGATCCTAGAAGTTGAAAGAATCTTGAACACTTCTTTGGTTTTTCCTTTCTGCTCGATGGTCAGATATTTCAGTATTTCCTTCGGAATCTTCGATACTCGTACACAAAGCCTAAAGCGCTAAACCTTGCGAAATAAAGGATTATTTTCTACGTGAATCAAATATATTCCAAAAACTCCCAAAGCGCCTCCTATGACAGCTAGCAGAATGTTTTCTGGTACGTTGGTTCTAATTCCAAATCCACGGAACAAAAGTTGGAACAAGAGGGTGAATAGAATATTAGAAGATGCGATGGTGGACGTCAGCGAAGCCCCTATTCTGCTGAGTCCTACTACATATAGTAATGCAGCAAAACGAATCCTGATAAGGCTATCATAACGCCAGCAAGCTGTCTTTTTCGCAATTTTTCCTTCAGGAATAACCATGCAAGAATTAATACCACAACAGTCTCTAGTGGGCCGGCTAAAAGACCCTCTTTTGATGCTCCCACTCTGGTCACAGAATCATACCACAAAAATACTGCTGCAGCGAGGAATGCGGAGCCGCTAAGCAATAATTTCCATGATTTGAATACAGTGATATTCTTATTTAAGAAAAACATTCGGGCCAATAGCAGTATCGCGCCAGCAATGGGGATGCTTATGCCTCCCACCAGAAGAGAAGATATCCCAGGGATGTCTGTCAGAAATTCGACGATTATGGATTCAAATGAGAGCAGTATTGCTTGAATGAAGACAATCCACGACTTTCCTATCAATCGCTAGGTAAAGCGTAACATATGATAAAAAATGAATCCAAAGTGTTTTTATTCTAGTTCTACTTGGCATGTCACCAACCACCACCACTATCCTCCCGGGAGGGAAGCCCTATCCTCGTATCTATTGGCGTACAGTTTGACAAAGATCGTTAGAATTCTCCCATAATGAGCGAATATCATATACAGTAACGCATAGATTTTCATAACCTACGTTGTATCCAATCGCCATTACGACTTAGTATATTGAAATTCCCGTGGGATTGCTACAGTTAAGACTCAAATAAAAGGTGGCTCCTATGCTGCTAAAAATGTAAGAGGTGAACGAACCAGCTATGAGGCCACCATGGAGCTTTCAGTTACGATTTTTTTTGCAGCATCATAGATTATCTTCGCGACGTAGGATTCGATTCCTAACGCAACCGAAACTGAATCTGGTCCCTCCAATACAATAGACTCCACAGTTAAACCAGCTCTCAGCAACGACTCTTTCAGGCCAGGAGCTATTTCTAATTGCTGTATACCTGATTCCATGTCAATCTTACATATACGTTTATTCTATTTAATATTTACTTCAAATTCTTATGTTTCATTTCCAGCTGAATTGCCGTGTATCTTGGCCATATGTATATCCACCAGGTTGCATGGAGGGCAATGATTTCCTACCCTCCTATCGAAGAATCAGGAGCACGATAATCTTGAAAGTGTCCGTGCTAATCCAATAGCATTCTTTTCAAGTTGGACAGGTGACAGAACACTTTATTATCTGCATTAGAATTATCTCTTAATGACCCCCACCAAGAGTGTCGAAGCGTTGCTTAAGTTGTACGAAATATATGATCGGCACAGAGACTCAGTCCTTTGGTTTCTCGAGGATCTAGATGCGAGTAACTACGAAGAATATCATCAAAAGTATTCAGGCTCCTCAAGTTCGAGGTTTCATTTCATAACGGTGTGTGGCTTTTTTGAGTTGTCAGGAGTTCTCGTAAATTCTAGATTAATAGATCAAAAGCTTTATTTCGATGTTTTCAATCCCACTCCTTTTTGGGAGAAGTCCAAGATGATCGTGGAGGGCATGCGAAACAGCAGACCTCATATCTACGAAAACTTTGAATCACTTAATTCAAGACGACTAGAGTGGCAAAAAAAGCGGAAAGACAAAAGAGGAGTGGCTAAGACGTAAAAATTCATTACTATTTGCTAGACCAGACTAGATTGTTCTAGTCGAGGGAGTGATAGAAGATTAACAAACTCTCCTAGTTTTAATAGGCGCTATGTATAACATTTTCGATGATGCCTTTTGGCGTAGATGTTCTCGGAACCCTAAGCGAAAAGTTAAAACAATTGATGAACGAAACTCAGGCTAATCAGCGTTTGTTTATTGATCTAACGAAGCTATACAAAGAGGATAGGATCAATGAAAAAGATTTCTTTTCTAAAATTCTCAATTACGTGGTCACCGTCTCAGCTCTGAATTTCCTTACGGTTAGGGTAATTTTGGAGTTGAGGTCTGCGTTGGAAAAGGGTACAACGATAAAAGATGCAAGTGGAGGAGTAGCGTCATCGTCTTCACCTGCCCAAAGTGCAGGCTTTGGAATTAGCAGCTTTATCTCTTCGGTCGGCACCTTAAGGCAAGAGCATACTGTGCCTGCACCTCAGAACGAAGATGTGTTGCTTTCCAGAAAAATGGAGATCGGCAGTCCCTCCACGATGCCGCCATCAAAGACCTGTAAGGAGTGCGGGACTGTACTTCCGATCCTGGCCAAATTCTGCGGTACCTGCGGTGATAGGCAGGAAAATGATTTACACTAACCTGTTATACGGCTGCTTACCACATATATCAGGGAACTAAGCGAGGCAAGTAGAGATATGCTCCAACTCGTTGAAACAGAAAGACTCTAGATTAAAATGCAAGTGGCAACTGATATTTGTAAGATGTAGAATATGGATGAGAAGATTAACGTTAAGGTTAGGCTAGAAGGCTCGCAAATTCATGAATTGAGTCAGCCGATATTTGGAGATATGCCCGTCTATCCTGGTGAACCGCAGCCCGAAATTAAACCCTATTTTAGAATCGGAAAAGATAAAGTTAATGTTTCTCTAATCATTTTAGGTTCACATACCGGCACCCATGTCGATGCTCCTAAACATTTCTTCTCTGATGGCGTTACTATAGACAAGGTAGCACCGGAGACCTTTATTGGTGAAGCGGTAATTTTGGATATGTCGTACAAAGAAATTGGTCAAGGGATTACAGACGCTGACCTCAGTAGTTATTCGAAAAGTGTGATAGCCGGAGACATCATATTACTTTATACTGGCACCAATGACCGATTGCAAGAGCAAAATAACCCTCGGAAAAATTTCTCCTACCTTGAAGCATCTGCAGCTCATTGGATCGTGAATCATAAGGTCAAGTGTCTCGGGATAGATTCATTCAGCGTAGAAAAGTATGGCTTTGCTGAAGGGACGGTGCATAAAACACTATTGGCTAAAGACATAGGCATCATAGAAGGCCTTGACAAAGAGCTGAAAAACTTTGTTGGAAAGAGGATGTTCTTGGTTTGTCTACCACTATTGTTCAAAGGATTAGACGGATCGCCGGCGAGGGCAATCCTATTTGATATCATGTGACAATCACATGACATCTAATGAACGAAAGGAGACGAAGCAATATGACTATGAATCATGGTAAGACCATGATGATGGTCTCGTTGTCTTAGGTCAACAAGTCCTGAGTTTATCCATGAATTCTTCGGCCATGCTATTTTTGGCGGTAACGATTTCGATGGCGACCGGTGTTTTATTGCCGCAGTTCAGTAAGATTTTTGGGCCTTACATTTTAGTCTGGCTGGGCGGTTTATTATTTATTAACCTAATCCAGCTAAATACGGCAGAGCTAATATCCGCGTTTGTTCGTGCAAGACAGATTGCGTTTTTATCATTAATTAAATTGGTGGTTTTGCCGCTTGGGTTGTACGCAGGTACAGCCCTAATTTACCCACCACTGGCATTGCCAGTGCTCTTGTTATCTGGAATCTCTACCGGACTAGGAGCACCATTCGTGGCAAATTTTGTGGGTAGTGAATTGCCTCTAATTGTCGGATTGATTATAGTTACCTCTTCAGCCGTACCATTTGTTCTCCCTCCACTCGTGAAGATACTGTTTGGTTCACACTTCTCTATCCCTGTTATACGCATGATAGTCTTGCTTGCGGTAGCCTTATTCATCCCTTTGCTTGCCGGATGGTTTACAAAGAAATTTGTGCCGAAAATAGCTGAAATTGTCTCTGAAAAATCCCTTTACCTTTCGATCATTTTTATAGTGATAATAAACATGGCACTCTTTTCAAAATTTTCAACCTACTTCTTCGAATCTCCCTTATTTGTCATAGAGATGGTCTTAGTTGCATTCATATTATTCGGCATATATGGAATGGCCGGTTACACACTAACGTTATTTACTACTGGTATTACAAGTCGCACCACATCTGAAGGGAAAACCACTACTAATGATACTAAATCAAGCACCAAAATAGAACGGAAACGTTCGGTAGCAATCGACGGGCTGATTGCAATGGCGTACGTGAACAATATACTAGTGGCAATTTTCGCAGAACAATTTTTTGGTGTCCAAACCGCGGTCCTACCCGCATTATATAATATTCCCTATTATATTGGGATCCTAATCTTGAAAAAGTTATATTCAGTACATATACAGCCGGTTAATGGTTAGGCAAAACTACCGTGACTGTAGTGAAAGATAACATTCCCTAACGAAGACAGTCAATCAATTCATAATTTTTTACAGATGCGTTCCAACCACCGACGTGCTCGTGCCTTTCCTCTGTACTTTTACTATCCTCAACTCTTATGCGACTCTTGTCCGATATTGTAGATAAATTCTGTCGGTATTGGCGTTACTTAGCCGGAGGCAATAGCGGAACGAACACGAAGTATGACTGAAGAAGTTCTTGGTGTAAACCACCTTTTTCAGCCGGTTCAGTCTTGTAGGTGTTCATATCGTGGACTCTAACTATTCCAAATGTTGCGTTCCTTATACTTTCTAGGAAATCTGTCAGTTCTTCGTCGTTGAGAAGTGTCTTGTCATGTTTAATTGCTCTTATCAAGTAATTACTTTTAGTTTTATCTTCCTTATCTGGCTCTAGGGTTAGATGCCTTTCTTCTGAATATATGAAGACAATCCGCGGTTTTGCAGGGTTTGCTGGATTACGCAATCTAATGATTTCTTCCGGAGGGCTCGATAACTTTAGAGCTACAAGATGGTTATTGTTGCTGGTCGATGAGTTGACTTTTTGCTTTATTAGCATTGGAATTTTGTTGCGTAGAAATCCATCGAGTCCGAATCTACCAACTAATTCACCAGCTACAGCCACTTTCCTAGGGTCGCAAACATGACCTTGATCAAGTCTACCTTGTCCTGAAGCCTCAGGAAATCCTATGTAATGCGTTTCACTGATTAAACATTTATCGCAGACGTATCCTCTGTATCCGAATATTTGGAGATTGGTCGCAGGATTCACATTGCAATTTTGCTGGGCTGACCATTGATTTATCTTGTGAGAAAAAGGAAACGACATTGTAGTTTGTGTTGGTTGAACGATAGAGCCAACCTTTCTAGTAATCTCCCTGAAACATTCTTCCATAAAGATACGTTGATAATCAGGTATCGGATTT
>WNFY01005201.1_pt1 | contig 11794 bp, 10 predicted proteins | sample 5400091 | NCBI WGS metagenome assembly WNFY01 (sample SAMN13153364, study PRJNA577476) | soil metagenome | isolation source: 60 cm soil or saprolite under grassland replicate 1 | place: USA:California | collected 2016-06-15 | reverse complement strand
GACCCGTGCTGCCATGGATGCTCTGTTCAGCCATGGACGCCCCAAGCGGGTGCAGCTCTGCGTGCTGATCGATCGTGGGCACCGCGAGTTGCCGGTGGAAGCTCAATTCGTCGGCCGGCGCGTGCAGACCACACTCGACGAGATCATCGAGGTGCAACTGCGCGAGTTGGATGAAGCGGAAAGAGTTCTGCTGGTGGAGAGGCGAAGCTGAATTTTCTTCGCGCACGTGCCGGTTTCGCTCAGGCAAGGTTTTCCGCTCGAGCAGATTTTCTTTGCGGTTAAAAGACTTTGACCGCAGGGTGCGCTGAGAACGCCCGCTGTGCGCACGGGCCGAATTGTAGAGTCCATCTATATATGTGGAATTTAGTCGCGCAGAGCGATGGGAGCACATGACCAAGGCAGCGCGCGGTTCTCTGCTGGGAATTGAGTACCTCCGGGCGGAAGAAATCGTCGGGTTGCTGAAGCTGGCCCGGCGAATGAATCCGCAAAAGACGCGTCCTCTCCTGCGCGGCAAACGCGTGCTACTTCTTTTCTACGAACCTTCAACCCGAACCCGCAGTTCGTTTGAAATCGCGGCCACGTCGCTGGGCGCGATTACAACTCTCGTCCAGTCCAGCGGATCAAGCATCGAAAAAGGCGAGTCACTGCTCGACACTGGTTACACTCTGCACGGGCTGGGTGCCGACGTAATCGTGATTCGCCATCCTAATGCCGGCGCACCTCTGCTGATGGCGCAGCATCTGGATATTCCCGTCATCAATGCGGGCGATGGTATGCATGAGCATCCGTCACAAGCATTGCTCGATGCGTATACCATCGTGCGGCATAAGAAGGCACTGAAAGGCCTGCATGTTGCCATCATCGGCGACATCTATCACAGCCGCGTTGCCCGCTCTGCGATTCATTTGCTCAGTAAGTTTGGCGCGATGATCACCCTGTGTGGCCCGCCGGAGTTCCTGCCGGAAGTAGCCGCCACGCTCGCTCCCGGCCTGCACATTACGCGTACTGTTGAAGATGCGATTCGCGGTGTAGATGTCATCATGCTGCTGCGAGTGCAAAAAGAACGACTGGCGGGGATGAAGATCAGCCTGCAGGATTACATCGCGCGCTACCAGGTCACTATGGCGCGGCTGAAGCTGGCAAAGAAAGACGCGCTGCTGATGCATCCCGGGCCGATCATTCGCGGGCTGGAGCTGACCGGAGAGGTCGCCGATTGCCCACAGTCGGTCATCGTTGAGGAAGTGCGCAATGGCGTGCCGGTTCGCATGGCGATTCTGGCGAGGGCGTTGGGGAGAGCAAGGTGAAATGAAACCTTGCCACGGATTCACGCGGATTAAAACGGATTAAGCAAGTGAATCGTAAAGAAAATCACAGCTTGTTGATCAAAGGTGGCCACGTGATTGATCCTGCTGCGAGGATCAACGCTCCCAGGGACGTGTTGTTACGCGATGGGCAAGTTGCGGAGGTCGCGCCGCCGGGTAAAACGCGCGGCACCGCGTATGAGAAATTCGATGCCCGCGGGCTGATCGTAGCGCCGGGATTCATCGATCTGCATGTGCATCTACGCGAGCCGGGGCAAAGTTATAAAGAATCGATCGCAACCGGCACAGCAGCAGCAGCGGCGGGCGGTTTTACATCCGTCTGCTGCATGCCCAACACGCATCCCGTGGTGGACTCACCGGACTGGGTGGCGTGGTTGCAAGCACCAGAGCGCGGCGCTGTGGTCAACGTGTTTCCCATCGCTGCAGCGACAAAAGCCAGCAAAGGGGCAACCCTTACCGACTTTCGTGCGCTACAGCACGCCGGCGCAGTTGCGGTGACCGATGATGGCAGGCCAATTCTCGGCGACGGAGTCATGCGGGAGGCGCTGCGGCTTGCCGCTGAGCTTAATTTTCCCGTGATCCAACACGCTGAAGATACGCGCATGACCGAACACTGCTCCATGAACGATGGCCCAATCGCTTTCCGGCTGGGGTTGCGCGGCATGAAAGCCACGGCAGAGGCCTCGATCGTGGAGCGCGATGTGCAACTGGCGCAGCAGTTTGCGGGAGCGCGTCTGCATGTGGCGCATGTTTCTACTGCTGACACGCTCAAGGCGGTGCGGCGGGGCAAGCGCACGAAGGCGCGGGTCACGTGCGAAGTGACTCCGCATCACTTTACGCTGCTTGACTCCGACATTCGCGACTACGATTCCAATTTCAAGATGAACCCGCCACTGCGCTCGGCATCAGATCGCGAGGCGCTTCTGGTTGCGTTGGCTGATGGCACCGTGGATGCCATCGCCACCGATCACGCACCGCACGCTAGCCACGAGAAGGTGGTCGAATTCGAACGGGCGGCATTCGGCATCATCGGCCTTGAAACTGCGTTCGGACTAGCAGTCACCCATTTGCATCGGGAACATAGAATTCCGCTCACGCGCATTGTCGAGTTACTTAGCGCCGGACCGGCCCGCGTGGTTAACCTGCGCGGACGCGGCACGCTCGTCCGCGGCAGCCATGCCGACGTGACCATTTTCGATCCCAAGAAGTGCTGGACGTTTGAAGCGGCGAAGTCGCGCTCCAAATCGCGTAACACCCCGTTCGATGGCTGGCATCTTACGGGAAAGGTGGTTGCGACGGTGGTGGGCGGGCAGCTCGTGTATCGCGCGGAATGATTCGGTAGTCACGTAGGGACAGCCGCCTCGGCTGTGCGGGCCGAGCGAAGCTCGGCGGCATCATTCAGGTCGCAAGCGACGGTATTTAACTCGCCCAGCACGTAGGTGCTGGGTCACTGTAAGCCTCGATCGAGTCCCGCTATAGACGGAACTCAGGCTGCGAAGAGACGATCAGCGTCATGGGCCAAACCGGACTTCCGCAGCAGGGTCATGAACTCCTCTTCGAACGTCCGCGTTGCGATAATGCTGCTCCTGGTTGCGAATGTAGGCTTTTACAAGTCTCCATTAGCGAGGGACTGACGCTAATGACAGCGGATCCTTTCTGCCATTCGCAGCTCAAACCCTGCTCGCCTATCCAGCGCGCGGAGTTGGCTTTCTCCAGCACGCGCTCGAACCATGGATAGTGTCCGCACGCTTCCATCCCCACCCGCACCGGCCCCGACAGCGAACCGTAGAACCGTTCCGCTTCTTCCCGGTGCCCTAAGCGTTTTTCCTGGTACTCCCCGCTTTGATTGTCAAAGATCGTGACCTGCTGAAGCCCCGGATGAAAATCACAGCCTATAATCAGCATGACGTTGGCTCCTTCTCGAGCCTTGGTCTGTTGGTCACAACCAATCTACTCGTTGCGACGAGCCAACGTCGTTATGCAATCGAGCGGCGTTTTTTTGCCGCGAGGGATCTGCTCTTGAGCAGTTTTCCGCAGCCTGTTTAGACCTGCCGCGCAAGTATATTTTGAGGTCCGTTTTCGGGCGCTGAAGGAAAGCGATTTGAATTTCCTCCGGGTCCGCGAGAAAAATTCTAATCTCTTTTCAATTGCAGATTGATTAGCCATGCTCGACCGGCGAGGATTTCGGTAGCCGCCGATTCACAGGTCGGCTGGCCAATCCTGTCGTATCATCCTGTGCATGGCTGCCCAGCCGGAACCGTCACTGATTCTCAGCTTTGAAGAAGCGCGCCATGTAGTCGAAGCGCATGCTGCACGTCTTCGTCCTTGTGGAAAAGAGCTGGCAGATTTGCTTGAGGCCACCGGGCAGGTTCTGGCCGAGCCAGTAGTAGCCGACCGCAATTTTCCGCCATTTCCACGGGCTGCACGCGATGGCTACGCGCTACGAGCGGCCGATCTTGCTAAGCTTCCCGCCACACTGGAGGTCGTTGCTGAGATCAAAGCCGGAGTGGCACCGGAATTGGCTATCAAACTGGGGAGAGGCCAGGCCGCCGCCATTATGACCGGCGCGCCAGCTCCATCCGGCGCTGATGCTGTGGTCATGGTCGAGTACACATCGCGGAGCGGCAACCAAGTCGAAATCACAAGAGGAGTTTCGGCTGGCGACAACATCGTCCCCGCTGGGTCCGAAGCCAAGCGCGGAGAGCGCCTGCTCTCCCTGGGGGCGCGCCTGGATCATGCGGCCATCGCAGTGGCAGCATCGGTGGGACGAACTCACATCCTCGTCTACAGCAAGCCGCAAATCGCGGTGCTCTCGACGGGCGACGAGATTGTAGATATCGATGTTCCGCCCGGTCCCAATCAGATTCGCAATTCCAACAGCTACTCCCTGGCCGCGCAGATCAAAGCGGCCGGTGGAGAACCCGTGCTGCTGCCCATCGCACCAGACGAGCCTACTCGCTTACGCGAGTTAATCTCCGACGGATTCGAATCCGATTTGCTCCTGCTCGCCGGTGGAGTTTCCATGGGCAAGTACGACCTTGTCGAGCAGGTGCTCGCAGATTTCCAAGCCGAATTCTTCTTCACCGGCGCGCAAATCCAGCCCGGCCGCCCCATCGTGTTCGGCCGGGTTCCACGTGGCGCGGGCGCCCCCGCCCGCGAAAAGCATTCGCAATCTGACAACTACAAATACTTCTTCGGCCTCCCCGGCAATCCTGTTTCGACGATGGTCACCTTTGACCTATTCGTCCGTCCCGCGCTGGACGCGCTGAGCGGCCTGATCCCGCACAAGCTGATCTTTCTGCATGCAAAACTGAAGTCAGAGATCAAAACGAAAACCGGACTGAAGCGATTCCTTCCTGCGATTCTCTCAGGGGAGTTCGAACAGGCGGAAGTAGAACTCGCCCGCTGGCAAGGCTCCGGGGACATCGCCGCGACCGCCCGCGCTAATTGCTACGTCATGATTCCGCCAGACCGCGAGCGAATCGCGGCAGGGGAATGGGTCCCGGTGCTGATGCGGTGATGACTTCAACCATCTGTTCGGAATCGCGGACTGGTGACCGAGCCGGACCAATGGCCGTCGAGCAGCTATTCGGCGTTATGCTTACGGCGAACGCGGGACCGTGTTGGTGAGGGGGGCAACGCCAGCGCGGAGTTGAGAGTAAGAGACCGTTAGGCGTTTCTGTTTCCATGTGTTTGTACCATTTTCCCTTTCGATTCGTCACTTGTCGGGGTATCGAGTCATATCGATCGTTTTACAGCATCGTGCAAGCCGAGATTGCGGATCAGGCGGTGCAGGTAACTTCGTTGTAAGCCGAGGTATTTTGCAGCTCGCGTGTAATTGCCTTGAGCATGGGCAACGGCAGCACAGATGAGCTGCTTCTTTGTATCTCTGACCGCGGCATGGAACTGGCTCGGTGGAGCGCCTGCTGAAGGCATAGCCTCGAGCACCGATTCGGGCAGATCCTCGGCCAACACCGTGTCGGTCGAGCCCAGCACAATGGCGTGCTCGATCGCATTCTCGAGTTCCCGCACGTTTCCGGGCCAGTCGTAGTTCAATAAGCAGACCTCGGCTTGCTGCGAAATACCCGAAACGCGCCTGCCGGCTTTAGCCGCACATTTCCGGATGAAATAATTTGCCAGCAGAGGGATGTCCTGCCGTCGCTCCCGCAGAGGAGGCATGCACTTGGAAACGACATTGAGCCGGTAGTATAAGTCCCGCCGGAAAACACCTTGGCGCACAGCATCCTCCAGGTTGCGATTGGTGGCGGCAATCAAACGAAGATTGAGTTTGATGGCGCGTGTTCCGCCGACTCGCGTGAACTCATGCTCCTGCAGGACACGCAGCAGCTTGGCCTGAAGAGGGGAAGCTAATTCACCGATCTCGTCCAGAAACACGCTGCCCCCCTCCGCCACCTCCAGTTTGCCTCGAGTCTGTTGAGTGGCGCCGGTAAATGCACCCTTCTCATAGCCGAAGAGTTCGCTCTCCAGCAGAGTCTCGGTGATGGCTGCGCAATTGATCGCTACGAAGGGCTGGCGGTTGCGCGGGCTGCTCTGATGAATGGCGCGCGCAACTAACTCCTTACCGGTTCCACTCTCGCCCAGCAAGAGAATCGTGGAGTCACTGGCTGCAACTTTGGCAACAAATTGGTAGATCTCATGCATGCGCGGACTTTCACCTACCATCGCATGCTGCAGATTCACTTCGTCCCGCAGCCACTGGTTTTCCTTTTCGAGCCTTTGCAGGTGACGCGCATTTTCCAGCACGGTGGCGGCGATCGCCGCTATGATCACCAGCATGTGCAGGTGACCCGCGTCGAAGCGAATGTCTGACTTCGTGGTCTCCAGGTAGACAAACCCGAGCGCGCGGTCGAAGACGATCAAAGGGGCTGCCATTACCGAGCGAGGAGCCGCGTCATTTTGGCTCGCAACCGCATTGCTGGACAGCGCCAATCCCTCGCAGAGCACCCGATCAGTCATTTGCTTGCATATGCGCAGTGACTGTGATCCCTGATCTTTGTTCCAGGCCAGCAGGCGTGGGAGTGATTCCGTGCCTTCGGTTAGCACCAGCGCGCCGCGGTCGGCGGGGATAACATCGAGAATCAGCTCGAATAGCGGGCGCTCCAGCCAAATCAGTCCCTGGATCGCATTGACGGCGCTGACGAGTTTCAATAAGCCATGCACATCGCGCGCCATGCGCCCCGGCGACTCAAGTACCGACGCCAGTTTGTCTGGCCCCACGGAAAGCGCCTCCTCTCGTGACAGCTGAATGAGATTTCCTAGTGCCATCTCCGCATCAAACACAATCCGATCGGCGGTGGATGTATCGGTTTTCAAGAAACCTCCAAGCCTGCTGAACTAGCTGCTGGGAAATGACGAAAAGAATTTCGGCGGTAATGCTATAAAGTCCTGCCTGATCTTATTGATTTGAGAGAAAAATTCAACAAGTATGCTGCACGTCAGCCGTTGTATCCGATCAGATAGCTAGATCTGTTGCAGGCGTGACAGCAGGCGCCACCGCTGAAAAGGCCGACGCTGACGTAATTTCCCCTCATTTCCAAGGGATTACAGGCAAAACTCGAAAAAACGAGGCGGGGAAGCCCTGCGTGGGCATGCAACGTGCTCTAAGACGGAACAAGCCCGACGGCGCCGCCGAAGGGTTTTGCGCAGAGTAGCACTGGAGATTCGCCAATGGCTTCGCCACGCTTGGCTCCACAGATCGACGGCTTCGAATGGCGCACCCTCCTCGGTCCCACGCACCATTGGCCAACTCCAACCACCAACTTCACCAACACTGACCAACAACCAATTTCAACCGAACGCTGCGAGTTGTGTGGCGAGCCAGTAGGCGATGGCCGACCGTTCATGACCGATTCTGCAGGACAAACACCGGTCCACATCACATGTTCAAGTGGTAATGAATCGCTCGCCCTAGAGCGGCAGCAAGTAGGGATCTGGTTCCGTCTCCTGCTGCGCTTCCGCCATTAATCGCCATTCCTTACCCAAGATCAGCAATGCGCGCCACATGCCTCCCCGGGATCACACGAATCAGTTTTCGAACTCCAGACTCGTTTCCAGGCTGCACCCTTCCCACTTTGGAGCCGCGCCAGCCATGTATCTGGACGGATACCTTATATCTGATTTGATACGCTGCCGGGAGACGTCTGCTCTTTACGGACACTGTGCGGGTATTCCAACAAGAGTTCGTTAGCCAAAGTTTTCTTCGGCTTACAAATCCGTTCCTGACTATTCAACAAGTTTTGAGTAAAGGCACCATGAGTGCTCATTGCCGATATGTGCTCGGAGTCAGAGGGCATTCGGCGAGGTGGATCATGGAAACGCACCGTTCCGTTTGCGCTGTGGGGCGAACGCTGATTGGCGAAAGTCTTTGCCTCGTGTTCGTATTGTTTGCCGCTTTGGGCATGATTTGCCCGGTAGCAAAGGCGCAGGACTGTCCTCAATGCGTTGCGAGCGACCCTCCCGAGCCTCCCTTGCCGACGGGTCTATGGTTGATGACGACCCATGTCAACGAAGTCAACGTGCTCTTCATCGCCGCGCACAAGGGCGCGTCGTTAAGCGACCTTTCCCGGGACGACATATTGGTTCGAGACGACAACAAGCCGCCCGCCGCCGTGTTGGGCTTTCGAACTGAGCATGAGCTGGCGCTGAGGGTCGGGGTGGCGATCGATACCAGCAGTTCCGTCACGTCACGCTTCCGCTTTGAGCAGGCCGCGGCCAGCGCATTTTTTCATCAGGTCTTGAATCGGCAGAGTGACCTGGGCTTCGTCATAGGCTTCGAAAATTATCCGACGGTAACGCAGGATTTCGTCGGCGATCCGAACCTGCTATCTCAGGGTGTGCAGCGGTTGAAGGTCGGAGGAGGAACTGCACTCTACGATGCGGTCCGCACCGCTTGCCAAAAAATGGTGCATCGGGAAGAACATGACAGTGTGGCGCGGGTATTGGTAGTTCTTTCCGACGGCCAAAGCAATGCCGGTGAGGTCACCTTAGAGCGCGCAATCGACGCTGCCCAGGAAGCTGATGTCATCATCTACACCATCAGCACCAACTACGGCTCCGCGAGACCAGATGATCCGACTTGGGACAACGTCCATGCGGGTGACAACAATCTCCGTAAACTGGCGGAGCAGTCCGGCGGCCGTATGCTTAGGCCTCAAAGTCCTAGCGAAGTGGCCAAGGCCTTTGCCAAAATTGGCGAGGAATTGCGCAGCCGCTACTCAGTTTCCTACAAGCCTGCAGATTTCACTCCGGATGGCCACTATCGCAGAATCAAGATTGAAGCGCACAAATTGGGAGAGAAGTTCGAAATTCGCGCGCGCAAAGGATATTTCGCGCGGTCCGTATCCTCGCTCAGTGCCGACTCCTCGACGGTGGCCGGCGGCGCAATTCTGGCCTCGCGATAGCGCGGGCCAGAAGTTTTGGGACCTGCTAACATATCTCGTTTAGACCAACACTCTCGTGCCTCCCAAGGTCTCCCACTACGACCGTGTGTGGCGGCGTAGGGTCTTACAACTTTGTCTTACGCGGCCGCGACGGAAATAGTTCTCGTTGCGCCTGTCGAGTCTGGCACCTCGGTTTGCTTGACCACCCTGGCTGGAGACCCTGCAACGACGCAGCGTGGGGGAACATCGCGAGTCACCACACTGTTGGCCCCAACAATACCACCTTCTCCAATCGTAACTCCCTTCAAAATCAACGCGCCGAATCCGATCCAGGCTCCTCTGCAGATCCGGACCGGTTGCATATCCTCAAGATCTGGAGCACAGCCTGCGACCCTTTTCTCCATCAGGGTTGGGTGGCCGTCATAATCAGAGATCTTGCAGTTACCCGCTATTAGGACATCATCTTCGATAACCACCTGCCGGTTGCAGGTGATGATCACATTGTGTCCGATGAAGGCTCTGTTTCCAATGCGCAGTGTCGGACGATCCCAGAACCTACCTGAGGAGATGGTGACGTTGCCACCAAACCGGACATCGTCACCAATATAAAGCAGCGTATGCCCAGTGACGTTCGGCATGGCGACCAATTGTAGACGTCTCCCCACCGATTCACATCGGCAGGAAAATATAGGTTGGATATAAATCAAGCATTCCAATCGTTTCCAAACCACGGGGACGCAAGAGCGCCCTTCATAAAGCAGGCGGCCCACAGGTTTGAAGAATTGGGGGACTGGAAGATTTGCGCTTGAAGAGAAATCGTATACTTTTCGTGCCACTCGAAAGAAAGGTGTCTCGGCACGTTTGAGCCGGAGAACAACCGGTTCTAAGCTGAATGTCATTGGCGTTCCTCCGACCGGCCTGCTCGGAGCAACAGGTCCCGCGCGGAGGGAACAGTACCACTTTTCTCTGATTCTGCAAACGATTTTCCCTACTCTGGTTTTCCCGGCTGATGATCCGCACTCTTTGCTAGCTGGAAGGACTCGCGACCTGATCCGTTCTCACACCTGCTATCATAACCTCTATAAAATCGCACCCGTGTCTCCCAAGCTCTCCCACTACGACCGTTCTGGACGCGCGCGGATGGTGGATGTTTCCAACAAAAATCCCACCAAACGCGAAGCGGAAGCCAGCGCCTTCGTGGCGTTGAAACCAGCGGTGCTCAAGGCATTACCAAAGAATCCCAAAGGCGATCCTCTGGAGGTGGCCCGGCTGGCGGGCATTATGGCTGCCAAGCGGACGTCGGAATTGATCCCCATGTGCCATCCTTTGCCGCTTTCGCACGTTGATGTGGCTTTGCGGCTGTGCGAGAATGGCGTCGCTATTACCTCAAAAGTGACGACCACGGCGGCCACCGGAGTCGAAATGGAGGCCCTGGTTGCAGCCAGCGTTGCCGCCCTCACCGTGTACGATATGTGTAAGGCGCTCGACAAGGGAATCGAGATCCGGGAGATCGCCTTGGAGCGCAAGTCGGGCGGCAAAAGCGGGGACTATCGCCGCACGCGGAAAAAGACGTAGCTCGCATGCCCAACACAACCGTCAAATTGCTGCTGGTGGATGATAATCCCATGGTACTGGGGATGCTGCGAGGCGCGCTTACGCCATTGGCCAACGTTACCACCTCGAACGACTCCGCCGACGCGTTGCTGAAAGCGGTGGACGATCCTCCCGATTTGCTGGTCAGCGATTACCGCATGCCTGGCATGGACGGCCATCAGTTGGTCGAAAAACTTAAGAGCCGCCCCAAAACTGCGGGAATTTCGGTAATCTTACTCGCCAGCAAAGCCGACATCACCGAGAAGCTCTCCAATCATGAGCCGGTGGATGATTTCGTCGAGAAGCCGTTTTTTCTGAAAGAAGCTACGCAGCGCATCAAGCGGGTGATTGACAAGATTGCTCTGGAGAAGATGGCCAAGACTGCGCCGTCAGATGGAGTGTTGCGCGGCAGCCTGTCGCAGATGAACGTCATCGATTTGGTCCAGTCGCTGGAGATGGGCCGCAAGAGCTGCGCGCTGACCCTTACCAATCAGAAAGACAAATGCGAGATGTATTTTGTCGAAGGCCAGGTGACGCACGCGGCTTATGGCTCGCTCACGGGCGATGCGGCAGTGTTCAAAGTTTTAAGCTGGACCGCGGGAAATTTTCAGATCAACTTCGAAAGCAAAACTTCGCAACAGACCACCACATTGAATACTCAGGGCCTGCTCATGGAAGGCCTGCGCATGCTCGATGAATCTAAGCGTGACGAGGGCGGCAGCGCTGCGGAGGAAGAAGATGTCCTCCTCGACACCTGAGGCGCTCACGGCAGCAGTTCTGACCGTTAGCGATTCCTGCGCCCAGGGCAAGCGTTCTGACGTTTCCGGGCCCGCGGTTGCCGAAGCACTAAAAAAAAGAACATTTTCCATCATCGCGACAGAAGTCGTTGCCGACGATCAATCCGCCATCAAGAAATCCCTACTGCGCCTCGCGACGAATGCGCGGCTTGTTGTCACCACCGGCGGAACGGGAATCGCTGAACGCGATGTTACGCCTGAAGCAACCAAAGCAATCTGTGATCGCCTGCTCGAAGGTGTTGCCGAGCGTATGCGAGCTGAAGGCGCGAAGAAGACGCCTTTCGCCCCGCTCAGCCGCGCAGTCTGCGGCATACGTGGGAAGTCACTGATCCTGAATCTCCCGGGAAGTCCTCGCGGAGCCGTGGAATCGCTCGAGGCCGTGATTGATATGCTCCCTCACGCGCTACAGTTGCTGAGCGGGAATACCGAGCATTCCTAAGCAACTGGAGCCGGATTCGGTCATTCTGCGCGATCCGAGCGGCAAACATCCGATTCAGGTGCTCGAGCAGAATTATCGCGCTTTCCGAGTCTTTGCTGCTTTCGCTCAAGGCAAGACGGTCGATTTCCTGGTGCAGCGCGAGAACAAGCAGGAAGTCGTCACCGGCAAAATCATCCGCAGCGGATACACGCCTCACAACTACATGGCGATGAATCTGAGCCATTCTTCCCCGCTGGGCTCAGT
>WNFY01008594.1_pt1 | contig 11796 bp, 8 predicted proteins | sample 5400091 | NCBI WGS metagenome assembly WNFY01 (sample SAMN13153364, study PRJNA577476) | soil metagenome | isolation source: 60 cm soil or saprolite under grassland replicate 1 | place: USA:California | collected 2016-06-15 | reverse complement strand
CTCACTAAATCTGTTTTAGAATCGTCAGACATGCTCAGACAAATGTGTAGACGCTGGTCTTTGGGATCGGTTCAGCCGTTTCCGGATACCAGAGCTGCACTGCGTCTCGCAACTCCTCAGAGACCATTTCCTGGTCCACGATAAAATCTTCGAGAACCAGCGCGTCCAGATTGGTTTTGATGAAACATCTAAGAGAGTCAGCGGGAGAACACACGATCGGTTCACCGCGGATATTGAACGATGTATTCAGGACCAGGGGACAGCCTGTTCGTACACAGAAAGCGTCAATAAGAGCTGCATAGCGTGGCGACTGGCGGCGATCGACCGTTTGGGGCCGGGCAGAGCCGTCGACATGAGTGATGGCCGGAAGATCAATCGAAGCCTGGACGCCGCATGTTTCGAGCATAAACGGAGAAGCGTGGTCCAACTCGAAGAACTCTGAAGTCTTTTCCAGCAAGACGCTGGGGGCAAAAGGGCGGAACGCCTCACGTTTCTTAACGAGCCGGTTAATTCTCTCTCTCATTCCGTAGTCTCTTGGATCGGCAAGAATGCTTCGCGCCCCCAAAGCACGCGGACCAAACTCCATCGCGCCATGGAACCACCCGATAACCTTGGCTCGGGCCAAAAGATCCGCCACGACTTCCAGCAACTCAGCCTGACGTCCACGATAGTCCAGAGATTGGATACCGACTGCGCGCAGCATTTCGGCTACTTCATCGTTTGTGAACCGAGGCCCGAGGAATACGTGCTGTAGTCTCTCGGTGGTGTGACGGCGGCCAGTCAATTGGAGGTGAGCCAAAGCGGCGGCTCCCAAACAACCGCCGTCATCACCAGAAGCTGGCTGAACAAAAAGCTGCTCGAATGGGCCATCTCTCAAGACTCGATGATTGGCAACACAGTTAAGCGCAACGCCCCCCGCCAAACAGAGATTGGGTAAACTGGTTTGCTCATAGAGATAATGAACCTTCTCCAACAGAATCTCTTCCAAAACAAGTTGCAGGCTGCGGGCAACGTCTTTATGAAATTGAGTGATTTCACTGCCCTTCTTCCGCGGCGGCGCTCCTAATAGCTCAACAAGCGCTTCCGAATACATACGCTTGCCACCGAGGAAATCAAAATACTTGAGATTGAGAGAATACTGCCCCTTCGGTTCGGAGCGAACGAGTTCTTTAACTTCGTGCACATAACGGGGACTGCCGTAAGGGGCCAGGCCCATCACTTTGTATTCGCCATCATTGACTCTGAAGCCAAGGTAAGAAGTGACTGTGCTGTAAAGAAGCCCGAGCGAGTGCGGATAGCGAACCTCCTCGAAAGGCTCGATCGTACAGCTGTGGCCGCTCGCATAGCTGGTTGTGGACCATTCCCCAACGCCGTCTACCGTCAAAATCGCAGCGTCGGTAAACCCGGAATAGAAGAAGGCGCTGGCGGCGTGCGATTGATGATGTGCGAAGAAGCTGATTGGACCTTCATACCCCAGCACTTCACGTATTTCGCGCTCTGGGCGCAAAGCATCAGCCTCCGGCTGAATGCCCGACCAAACCTGGCGAGCCAGCTTCTTTTGAGGCGACTCGTAATAGGCCACGCAATCAACATCACGAATGCCAAGCCGGCCTTGCGCGAGACAAAAGCGGAAGGCATTGATCGGCAGCCTGCGGTCATGTTTTATTCGCGAAAACCTTTCCTCTGCTGCAGCGGCGACGAGTTGTCCATCCTGTAGCAAGCAACAGGCGGAATCGTGGTAGTAGGCCGAGATGCCAACGATATTCATGGTCACGGTAATCCGACCTTAACAGTTATCAAAAAAATTGACATCTCGTTTGTTCATCGTTACTCTGCCCGGGCTACTTCCATTCTCGCGATCACGGTTCGTGACCTTGAGATTCTTGATACCACGCAAGAAATAATGAGGGGCGATTTCCGTCGCGGAATCTCCAAGATGCAGAGGTAACTTAGTGCATTTGATTGCTTAAGTAATTCCTGAAGCAATTGGTTTAGCCGTTCGCGCTTTTCACGATTCGAAAACGATCCGCTGTTATTACTCCTTTTCGATAAGTCAGTCATGACGCTTTGACAAGGAAAAGCGCCACACCAACACTTCGGTGAAAACCAATGGTGCTTTGCGACGCGATGGAGCCGCATCCACGCTGCCTTGGAAAATCAGCTACGTAAAAAAATGAAGGACTAATTCCAAATGAAGAAACTGTCTTTGATTTTAGCTTTCATCGTTGTGGTGATCTTAGCGCTAACTTTCGTTTTTGATTCTTTGGTTACGGCTGAAGTGGACAAAACAGCGCTTCTGAAGTCAGGCATGAAACGTGCCGATCGTGCTGATAAGGAGAGAATAGTCAAAGTGGGATCTGAGCTAACCAAGAGCAATGTTGGAAAAAACGAAGAAACCGTTGTGTTGCCGATGCAGTACTATGGGGTCTCCGAGACGTTGTCCGAACTCGCCCGCCGAAACCTCCCACCTGTGAGCAAGGAGAATGGTATGCTCCAGGAAAACGAGATGGAGGAACTGCACGAGGAGCCCGAGGCGCCACCGAAAGAGAACATCCGCCCCGCGGCGATTCAGACAGTACCGACGGCGCCGCTGGGGGCGGTTCCAGGGACCAGCTTTGAAGGACCCGGATTGGGAATGACGGGTTTTGCTATTACCGGTGCACCGCCGGATACGACACTCGCGGTCGGACCGAACCATATCGTGGCCTGGGTCAACACGCAATACGCCGTTTTTGACAAGGCTGGAAATAAACTGCTGCCCGGAAATGGCTTTGTCAATGGCAACACGCTGTTTACCGGGTTGGGTAATGTCTGCGAAACGACGAATCGGGGCGATCCGATTCTGCAGTATGATCGCCTGGCGGATCGGTGGTTCCTCAGTCAGTTTGCGTTTAGCGTAGACGGCAGCGGTAATCCCATCTCTCCCTACTTTCAATGTATCGCCGTCTCGACGAGCAGTAGCCCCCTTGGCTCATACAATCGATATACGATCAGCTTCAGTTCTGTCGCCCCGAGCGGTTTCAACGACTACGGCAAGATCGGCGTGTGGACGGATGCGTACTACACTTCGTATAACATCTTTCAGGGTTCGCCGGCAGGCAGCAATTCCGGCGCTGCCCTCTGCGCTTCCGACCGAACAAAAATGCTGGCTGGCGATGCCACCGCAACTACGCTTTGCGCGCCCATAGCTTTCTACGGCGGCGGCGCTGCGTTCCTTCCCGCCGACCTGGACGGAACCACATTGCCGACAGACACCACGCAAGGGGGAATCTTCGCGCGGTATTCCTTTGGCGGAATATCACTCCGATTGCTGAAGCTTAAACCGAATTTCGCGGCGAGCACAGTCACGCTCACTGATGGGTTCGGTGGCGCCTTAGGCAGCTTTATAAATATACCGGTTGGAGCTACCACCGTTGCATGCAACGGTGCCGCCGGTCCCTGCGTGGCCCAGCCCGGCACCACAAATACATTGGACACTCTTGCCGATCGCCTGATGTACCGCCTGGTCTATCGCAACCGTGCCGGCGTGGATAGCTTGCTCGTGACTCAGTCAGTCGATCCGGATGGCGCGGGTGCGCGCAGTTCTGCCATGCGCTGGTATGAAATCCGGTCGCCGTTCTCCGCCAGCCCAACCCTCTTCCAGAACGCAACGTTCGATCCCGGTGCAGCCGGTGATCGCTGGATGGGATCAATTGCGATGGATCAGTTCGGTAACATGCTAATGGGATATAGTGTTGCTAATGCGGGCACTGGGTTAAAACCATCTGTCGCCGTGGCCGGCCGCCTACTAGGTGATCCCGTGAACACGATGCAGACGGAAGTTAGAGCGATAACCGGAACCGGGTCGCAAACGGGAACACTCACTAGATGGGGTGACTACACTACCATGCAGATTGACCCGTCGGACGATGCGACTTTTTGGTTCATCGGCCAGTATCTGGCGGCGGACGGCACTTTCAACTGGCACACGCGAATTTCCAGCTACAAATTTGGCGCAGCTAATGTCTACACCTGGAATCAGACTGGTTCGGCCGCATGGACCACAGCAACAAATTGGACGCCAACCCGAACGACTCCAGCCGCGAGCGACATTCTGGTTTTCAATAACGGCGCGACGACCACGGCAACAGGAGTGCCAACTGAGACGATTGGACAGTTGTCAGTCCTCGGCAACACAAACGTGACTCTGCAAGCCGGGGCTACGGCCACGTTGACGGTAGCTGGCGACACCGGAGCGGATCTATCGGTTGCGGCGGGTTCGCAGCTGAATGTCAACACGGCGACAGCACTGACTATCAATGTTGCAACTGGCGCTACCGGGAACGTAAGTGGTGCAATGACCCTTTCCGCCGGGGCTCACCGATTAACGGCTGTCGATGCCAGTGGCATCACCTTCAACAGCGGAGCTACGTTCACAGAAGGCACGGCGTTTTCCGGAAATCCCTTCGGCACCACCAGCCTCAACTCTGTAGTCTTTGCTAGTGGATCTACGTTTGTGTTCATCGCTGGGAGCAATCCATTTGGGGCAACTCAGCCAAACTCAGTAGTGGTGTTTCAAAGCGGCAGTCTTTATAGCCACCAGGGCAGTGCCACTCCGTCGGCTTCCGGGCGAACCTACGGCAACTTCGAGCTGAACATCGCGGCGACAACTATATCAATCACCGGTGGCAGCGCATTCGTTGTGGATAATTTGACGATCAGTGCGGGAACGCTCAACTACAACATGACCGGAACTCCGGGACATGCGATCAAAGGAAACGTCTCGATCGTTTCCGGTCAGGCGCTTAACTTCAATACCGCGTCGGCGGGAACGGTTAACTTTAACGGCACGTCCGCGCAAACAATTAGCGGCGCGGGAACGCTGACCCTCGCCGCGAATCAGACCATTAACATTAACAATGCGAACGGCGTCTCGCTGCCAAAGGACGTGACTCTCAACGGAGGGCTGACGCTCACCAACGGAGATCTGAATACCGGCGCCAATACCCTGACCATGCCCGCGGCCGCTGCTTCTGGTCCCGCCACGGGTGCGACGGATGTAGTAGGCAACGTGAAGCGCACTGGTTTCATTTCCGGCGGCGTGGCGCTGAGCTTCGGGAATCCAAATAATCAGATACAGATCAATTTGGGCACGGCGCCAACGGACATTACTGTCAATTTGGTAAAGGCCTCGCCACAGGATTTCGTCAATGCCATCCAGCGCACTTACACAATCACGGTGAATGGGGGCAGCGGCATCACAGCCACGGTGCGTTTCCATTACCGAAACGCTGAAGTTAACGGCAACAACGAAGGCACCCTGACAACCTGGCGAAAAGATGTCGGCGGATGGGCCAACCAGGGGAAGTCGAACAATTTTGACGACACTTTGGGAGAAGACAATTGGGTCGAGAGAAACACGGTGTCTACGTTTTCGCCGTGGACGCTGGCCTCAGGCATGCCTACCGCGGCACCGGCAAGTATCAGCGGCAGCGTCGCGGCAGCGGATGGTTCACCTCTCGGCAGCGTAACCATGAGGCTCAGCGGTGCGCGGTCGGCGACGACGATCACTGACAGTAGTGGCAACTACCGTTTCAGCCATATTGATACGGATAACTTCTACACGGTGACGCCGGAGTTGGCGAACTATCAATTCTCACCGGCAAATCGATCGTTCTCGCTAATAGGCAATAAGACCGATGCGTTATTTACTGCGTCACCGGATGCGATTGCAATGATGAACGCGATCGACACAAGCGAGTATTTCGTGCGGCAACAGTATCTCGACTTCCTCGGTCGTGAACCTGAGCAAGGCGGGCTCGATTTCTGGGTGGGCCAACTTAAACAATGCGGCACCGACGCCGGCTGTCTGCGCACCCGGCGTGTTGATGTCTCGGCGGCCTTCTTCCAGTCACAGGAGTTTCAGAAGTCTGGCTCGTTCGTCTACAAACTCTATCAAGGCGCGCTCGGCCGGCTGTTGACCTACGGCGAGTTTTCAACTGACCGGCAGCACGTTGTCGGTGGGCCAAACCTCGACGCAAGCAAAGCGGCCCTTGCCGATGCGTTTGTGCAACGCCCAGAGTTCGGGCAGAAGTATCGAGCGAACACCAGTGCTGATTCGTTTGTCGATGCGCTGCTGCAAACGCTGCGCGATGCGGCCGGCGTTGATCTCGGGAGCGAACGGGATAACTTGATTACGCGTTACAACGCGGGGGGCACAATGAACGAGAGCCGCAGTCTGACGCTGCGTGCGGTGGCTGACAACGCGGCGTTTTCGGGCGCTGTCTACGACCGCTCGTTCGTACTGATGGAGTACTTCGGTTACCTGAAACGAGGGGCGGACCGGGGCGGGTATGACTTCTGGCTGAACGTGCTGGAGAACAGCGATGCGGGCAACTATCGCGGGATGGTCTGTTCGTTCATTACTTCCACGGAGTATCAGCGGCGGTTCGGCTCAGTAGTGACACGCAGCAACGCTGAGTGCGGGCGGTAGGACTGGAACCGCGAGTGTCCCGCCCTCATGGGTGCGCGTTAGCGTAGCGTGCGGAAATGTCCTATATAATGGCAACTCGATCGACACTGTCACATCCCCGAGGAGAATTTTCGTGCGCCGATCAATTTTGTTGCTTCACTGCTTCACCCTTGTCATTACTCTAACTTTCGCAGCCTGCCCCGTGATCGCGCAGACTCAGCTCTCGGCTGATCTGCGGGAGAGGATCGATAAACTCGCCACAGATACGCTGGCCAAAAGCGGCGTCCCGAGCGCGTCCGTGGCAATCGTAAAAGATGGCCAAATCGCTTATGTCAACGCTTACGGAAACGCTCGGATTGAGCCGCGAACTCCGGCCACGGCGGAGATGCGATACAGCATCGGATCGATCAGCAAGCAATTTACGGCTACCGCAATTCTCCTGCTGCAGGAACAAGGCAAGCTCTCACTTGACGACAAAGTTGGCAAGTTCATTGCCGACCTTACGCGAGCCAACGAAGTTACTATTCGACAACTCCTTTCGCACACCTCTGGATATCAGGACTATTGGCCGCAGGATTATGTTATGCCCATGATGATCGAGCCTGTAACAGCGGAGAGAATATTGGAGTTGTGGGCGCACAAGCCTTTGGATTTCGAGCCGGGCACCAAGTGGCAGTACAGCAACACGAATTATGTGATTGCCGGAGTCATCGTGGAGAAGGCCGGCGGCAAGCCGTTACTTCAATATATGCGTGAGAAGGTATTCACGCCGCTTGAGATGAAGAGCGTCGCCAATATCGATCAGGAAAAACTCGGCGACACCGATCCGACTGGCTATCTACGCTATGCGCTTGGCCCACTACGTCCGGCGCCGAAGGAAGGCAAAGGATGGCTATTCGCGGCTGGAGAGCTCGCCATGCAGGCCCGGGATCTCGCTCGGTGGGACATTTCAATCATCGATCAGAAACTGATGAAGCCTTCTTCGTACCGCGAATTTGAGACTGAAGTTTTGCTCAAGAACGGATTGGGCACGCACTACGGGCTGGGTGTTGATGTAGGCACAGCCGCGGGGCATCGTGCTCTGTCCCATGGAGGTGAAGTGTCAGGGTTCACCGCGCAGAACGTTGTCTTCCCCGAAGAACGAGTGGCTGTAGCCGTCCTTACCAACCAGGATGCGGCCAGCGCCGCCCAGGAAATAGCGAATGGCATTGCCCCTCTGTTGTTGGCGGCTGATGACCCCGCAAAACCTCAGAAGGTGGAGCAAGCTCGCAAGATCTTCGCCGGCCTGCAGCAGGGAACGATCGATCGATCCCTCTTCACGGACAATGCCAACAGCTACTTCAGCGAGCAGGCACTAAAAGATTTCGCCAGCGGCCTGGCGCCCTTAGGGCCGGCGCAAGAATTTAGTCAGGTCTACCAGGGACTTCGCGGAGGTATGACGCTGCGGGTGTATCGAATAACACTTGCGCAGAAGACTTTGCGAGCCTGGACCTACGAAATGCCGAACGGCAAATTGGAGCAGTATCAGATTGCGTCCCAGGATTGACGAATCTCTTCGCCACACTTGCTTGATAAATCCGGACGACAACCCCATCCCTATGATTTCCGTTTTCCACGCGATTCAATCCGTTAAGGAACAGACTCGCGTGCTATCACCGAAAACGATAATGCTGGAGGACGCTCTGGGGCGAATTCTCGCGCAGGACATCATTGCTGATTCAGATCTGCCGCCATTTGATCGTGCACAGATGGATGGTTATGCGGTCCGCGCGAACGACACACAGCAGACTCCGGCGCGGTTGCGTATCGTTGGGGAATCGGCGGCGGGAGCGGGCTGGCATCGAGAAATGAATGCCGGCGAAGCAGTGCGAATCATGACCGGCGCTCCCGTGCCGAAAGGCGCGGACAGCGTCCAGCAAGTGGAATTGACTCGTGAGCCAGACAGTGGTGGCGAGGTCGAGATACTTGAGCGGGTGGAAGCAGGCAGATCCATTGTTAAGCGCGGGAGTGAGATCACAGCGGGCGAGAGGGTGCTACACAGCGGTGAAAGGATCAACGCCGCGATGGTGGCGGTGCTGGCTTCGTTCGGGTACGCGAATGTGAAAGTTGGAGAGCGGCCGCGTGTTGCCGTGCTCGCAACCGGCAGCGAACTCGTTGCGGTGGATCAGAAACCCGGTGAGGATCAGATTCGCGATTCCAATAACTTTTCGATCGGCGCTTATGCAGAGATCGCCGGCGCAGTCGTTGAACGACTACCCCTTGCCGCGACCGGGCAAGCCGACTGTCTTCGGGCGATTACCCTCTGGAACACTCATCTTCGGTCTTCCCGGAAACCCTGTATCGGTTTCGGTGACCTTCAACTTGTTTGTCCGCACTGCCCTGTGCTTGATGCAGGGGGCCAATGATCCAGGCTTGAAGGAAGAATGGGCCGTCCTGGGAGGGGATGTAAAAGGCGCCAGGGAACGCGAAAGCTATTTGCCGGCACAACTCTCGACGAATGAAAAGGGTCAGTTGACAGTGGAATCGTTAAAGTGGGGCGGCTCGTCGGACTTCGTAGCCTTTGCCAGAGCAACAGCGCTTATAGTCGTGCCGGCGGACGTAAAGGTGCAGGAAGCTGGTTCAACTGTGAAGATAGTGCGTTTACCCTAGGCCTGCACGATAGGCGCAACTCTTTCTGAGAGGGCTTTGAATCCGGCGAACCCGGGCAGACGTTCGATACGGCTAGCTACCGTGCGATCAAAAATATCCAGCCCCGTCGGGCCCTGGAATAACGTCGCGACGACATAGTTAGTCTCGTGCTCCGGTTTAGCTCCCTGCCCCACCGGTGTCCAGAACTTTCCGATGATGAACCGAGCTAAGTCGCGCGAAAACTTTGCCTGGCTCAACTTCAAGCGGGCGAGGTTCCAGTAGAAGTTGGAATGGATCGACTCTTCCTGGATGATTGCCCCGAGCAGCTGTTCGAGAATCGGGTGACCCGCCAGCTGGGCCAACCGTCTATATCCCTGCAGTGTTGTGATTTCGTTAATTGCCCCCCATACCATGTGCGCCGCGTGAAAATATCGGCCAAATGGTTTCGCAGCAATGTCGAGGAGATAACTTTCGATCACGTAACGCCGCGGCACTCTTGCCCTCGCTTCGTCCTGCCAACGGTCGCCGGTTTGAATGCCGGCCTCATTGAGAAACCGATTGAGCAGGTTCGCGTGTTCATTCTCTTCGATACTCCACCGGTCCATAAACTTTCTGATGACGGGATCTTTACCGGTGGGCGTGCGCAACAGCTCTCGATAGTACATCTCGGTGAAGTACTCGATGTCACGCATGTAGATGAGTACCGGTATGAATGCAGGGTTTAGCGGATGATCTTTAATGTCGTTCCACGCGATGCTATCCACAAACTCTTTGCTTAAAGCACGCGGTTGGCGCTCATACCAGTCCAGAACATCATTATCTGTTTCGAACAAGGGGGAATCCTCCAGCAAGAGGCCGATGGGCCAATTTTTACAAAGCAGATCCTTTACGACAAGTGCGGCACTACTGGATTTCTGCGCTGAGATTATTCTGTTATGCTGCTCGAAGGCAATAGTTAAAATGTCGCGAGCTTTCAACTTTCGGAACCGTTTCTAATCACCGGAACCTTTCCACCTTAACAATGAGCGACCTGAGTCACATTGACGAGCAGGGCCGGATCAGGATGGTCGATACTGGCGAGAAACCCATCACGGCCCGTCGCGCCGTAGCTTCCGCGAGAGTCTTAATGTCGCGGGGAACGGTTGCCGCTGTTAGCGAGCACCGCACGCCGAAAGGTGATCCGCTCGAAGCAGCGCGTCTTGCCGGTATCATCGCAGCCAAACGAACGGCGGAGCTAATTCCACTGTGTCACCCTCTTCCATTAACGCACATCGAGGTTAAAGCAAGTCTCGAAGAGTTCGGCGTTCTACTGGGAGCCGAAGTATCGACGAACGCACAAACCGGCGTAGAGATGGAAGCGTTGACGGCAGTGTCGGTGGCTGCGCTGACTGTTTATGACATGTGCAAAGCTTTGGAAAAGGGCATGACGATTACCGACGTGCGCCTGGAGAGCAAGACCGGCGGGAAGTCAGGCGACTATCGTCGCCCTTGAGTAACGCAAGCTGTTAGCTTGCGTACCCGTGGCGAGTCCGGATCCACCGGTTGACCTGTCCCAGAACGCAAGCTAACAGCTTGCGTTACAAGGGAGAGGGAACCTCGCTGCCGGCTTTTGCGTTAATCGAAACGACCTTTGGCTTTTACTGACCGGGGCTTAAAATACTGACAGGAACAACCCTTAAGGCCGACAGTGGAGATTTAAGATGAGATTGAGTGTTAATCGAGACGCGCGCCCGCAGGCAACGACCCTGCTAGTCGCAGCCGCAATTTCTGTAGTGCTTTGGTTCATCCCCTTCGCCGAAGTTCTGACCTATCCCTTCCGAATTTTTGTTACTTTTATCCATGAAGGCGGGCACGCGATCGCCGCGCTGCTGACCGGCAATTCGGTGGCAGCCTTGAGCGTGGCGGCGAATGCCAGCGGCGAAACGTATACAACTCAGGGCGGAATCATTTCGCAGGTTTTGGTTTCCAGTGCCGGTTACATTGGTTCGATGATTTTCGGCGCCTTGCTCCTGGTGTTGATACGAAAGGCAGTCGCTGCCCGCATCGTTCTGCTTGGCTCAGCGCTTGTGATCTTCGCACTGACGATGATCTTCGGACTAATAAAGCCTTTGTTCTCCTCGGGCGCGTTGTCAGGAATTCCCTTTACCCTACTTGCAGGCACGCTGTTATCGATCGGATTGTTTCTTGTCGCGCGATTCGCCAGCGCCAAGGCAGCGTCGTTCTTCGTCAGCTTTCTCGCGGTGCAATGTATTCTCAATGCTCTACTGGACCTGAAGACCATTTTCTTCTTATCGTCCCCGTTCGCACCGAGAATACCAACCGACGCCGTGAACATGGCGAATGCTACCGGCATACCCGCATTTTTCTGGGCCGTGACTTGGATTGTTTTGTCGTTAGGAATTTTGTGGCTGGCGATGAGGATCTACATCGTCTCGCGCGACAAGGGAATCCAGCGCGATCTTCCCTTCGAAGACACTTCTTCCTGATTTAGGGGAAGAGCCGACACGACACTACGCCAGGAAGAGAAGCGAGTTCTCTTCCTGGCGTTTTTATTGTCTGAATCTCCAGCGCTCTTCGTTCCCGGACCTCAGCCGCTTTCACTCAGAAGATGAACCGCGCTTGCAGCTGGAACATCCGCGGCGGGTCGATGTTTGCGAACGCTGGGATTGCATTACTGGTTGTGCCGACGCCGCCCACGAACTGGCCGAACGTGGCTG
>WNFY01005197.1_pt1 | contig 11797 bp, 11 predicted proteins | sample 5400091 | NCBI WGS metagenome assembly WNFY01 (sample SAMN13153364, study PRJNA577476) | soil metagenome | isolation source: 60 cm soil or saprolite under grassland replicate 1 | place: USA:California | collected 2016-06-15 | reverse complement strand
CAGGTGCACGCCAGCGCGCTGGTGCTGTCGAGGATCCGGTCGCCGTCGGCCACGCGGAGATCCTCGCAGCCGGACCTGACAGCGTCATGCGGTCGCGCCGCAACAGCCCGCGGATCGCCCGCCGTCGCCAGCGGCGGGCATGCTGGGTTTGGGATGATCCCATGCATGAGCACCCTGGCCGACCTTCTGCTGCCGACGCGCTGTGGCAACGCATCCAGCCGCTGCTGCCGCCGCCACCCTCCCATGCCCGCGGTGGCGCGCCCCGCACCCTGGCTGACCGCGCCTGCATGGCCGCGATCTTGTTCATGGCTCGTTCATGGCTCGCACCTCGACCCCTTGGGCGCTGCTGGTGACCGCGGCCAACACTCCCGACGCCGTGATGTTCGAAGCGCTGCTGGACGACATCCCCACGGTTCGGACGCCGGCCAGTGGGCGACGCTGCCGCCCCGACAAGGTCCACGCTGACAAGGCGTACGACAACCGCCGCTGCCGCGGCTACCTCACCCGCCGCGGGATCAAGGTTTGGATCGCCCGACGTGGAGTCGAGTCATCGGAGCGGCTGGGCTGCCACCGTTGGAAGGCGGAGCGATCGATCGCCTGGCTGGCTGGGTGCCGGCGGCTGCGCATCGCCTACGACCGAGACTCCGAGCGGTTCTTCGCGTTCGCCATGCTGGGCTGCGCGGGGCTGTGCTACAACCGCCTGCCCCGGACGGTCCAGGCGTACGCACGGGCACTACGTCCCCTGACGTCGTCCCAGCACCTTGGCCGTCCCCTCTGTTTCAACGCGCGCTCCAGCAGCCACCCTCGTGACGCCGCTGCCGACCGCACAGTGCCGGCCGTGGGGTGGCTTGGCTGCCCGGTGTGGTCACGCAGCCGGCTGCGCGCCGAACAAGATGCTCTCCTGGTCGTAACTGTTCAGGGCTGTGGTGCTGCGCTGCGGCTGGCTTGACGGCGGGACGGTTGCTGATGTAGCTGTTCACTGTGCCCATGGGCAAGCGGGCGTGACCGCTCGTTGTCCAGGAGGCCGCGATCTTGTCCCCCGATCTGGATCTGGAGGCCACCGTCGCGGTCCAGGCGATGGTGATCGACCAGCTGCGGGAGGCCAACGCCAGACTGGTCGCGGCCAATGCCGCGTTGCAGGCTCGGGTCGCTGAGCTGGAGCGGCGCCTGGGTAAGGATTCCTCTAATTCCTCCAGGCCACCGTCGTCGGATGGGCTTGGCAAGCCGCCCGCACCTCGGCGGGAGCGGCGTCGTGGTGGTGGGCGAGCGCCCGGCAAGCAGCCCGGCGCGCCGGGCGCGCACCTGGCCCAGGTGCCCGACCCTGACGAGGTGGTGGTGCACCGCCCGGTGGTCTGCGAGGGCTGCGGTGGGGATCTGACCTTGGCGCCGGTCATGGGGGTGGAGGCCCGGCAGGTGTTCGATCTGCCCAAGGTGCGGCTGTGGGTGTGTGAGCATCGGGCCGAGCGGCGAGCGTGCGCCTGCGGGCAGGTCACCGCCGGGGTGTTTGCTGAGCAGGCACGCGCGGCGGCGTGCTATGGCCCTGGGGTCCGTGGGCTTGGGGTCTACCTGGCGGTGGGGCACCACTTGCCGGTCGAGCGGGCCGCGCAGGTGCTCGGCGATGCGCTGGGTGCCAGCTGCTCGGCGGGGACGCTGGCGGGACTGCCAGCCGAGGCCGCCAGGGGGCTGGGCGGGTTCGTCGATCGGGTGCGCGAGCAGCTGGCGGGGGCCGAGGTCGCCCACTTCGACGAGACCGGCGCCAGGGTCGCGGGCCGGCTGCACTGGGTGCACTCGGCGTCCACACCGCTGCTGAGCCTGTTCACCGTGCATGCCAAGCGGGGGGTGGTGGCGATGGACGCCGCCGGGGTGCTGCCGGACTTCCAGGGGGTGGCGGTGCATGACGGCTGGTCGCCGTACTGGCGCTACCCCACCGCCACCCACGCGCTGTGCGCGGCGCATCTTGTCCGGGAGCTCGAGGGGATCGGCGAGGAGCCGGGGCAGGGCTGGGCCGCGGAGCTTGGCGAGTGGTTCGCGATCGCCTGCGGCCAGGCCGCCACCGCCCGCGCCGCCGGCGCCGAGCGGCTGGCGGCGGCGGTGGCGGCGGGGCTGCGGGAGCGCGACGACCGCATCCTGGCCGCCGGTCGCGCCGCCAACCCCCCGCCGCGCCGCCCAGCCGGCCGGCGGCGGCCCCGACGCTCGCCGGCGGTGCGCCTGCTTGGGCGGCTGGAGGGCCACCGCGAGGAGGTCTTGCGGTTCCTTGCCGACCTGCGGGTCCCACCGACCAACAACCAGGCCGAACGCGACATCCGCATGGTCAAGCTGCAGCAGAAGGTGTCCGGGTGCTGGCGGACCCTGGACGGCGCGCAGGCGTTTTTGACCGTGCGCTCCTACATCTCGACCGCGCGCAAGCACGGCGTCAACCCGTTAGCCGCCCTACGCCGGCTGTTCGAGGGCGACCCATGGCTGCCAGCCCCAGCACCCCCCTGAACAGTTACCTCCCTTGAGGTATTCGACCACCTGCTGGGTCTCTTCCCGGGACCAACCCAACTCACTGCCGAGCCCGAACATGCTTACGCGCGCCAGCTCTACACCACCCGTCGCCTCTTGTAGAGGCGATGCATGAACTGAAGTCTCTTCCTGCGCTTCTCCCCCTATGGGCTCCATGGGAACTCCTTGTCCCTCAAGAGCACTGCCCGCTTACCCGACCGTGGACGAGCAACTGAACTCGTTGCTGCCCGTTTGCTGCCCGGAGAGCCCCACGGGACGGCGCGGCCCTGGCGGGTAGCTCCTGCCGGGGCCAGTGACCAGGGCTTTCGTGGGGGTGGAGGTGAGGGGATTCGAACCCCTGACTTCCTCCGTGCGAGGGAGGATAATCGGTCGCCCCCGCCATACCGGCTGACCAGCAGAATCCTGTGTCCGTGCAGGTCACGGGCCTTGTCGCCGAGTGGACCCAGCCGCGTTGACTGGCACCGAGTGGCACCGAGCGGACACTTGCCGGAAGAGTTTCGCGACCGTGCGCATCACCGGTCCAGGCGGTCCGTCGCCGCACGGCTATCAACGACGCCGCCCGTGCTCGCCATGACCCGTCGACCCGAGCAGACAACCCACCACCCGATGCGTCATCAAGACCGCCCGGTTGTCGGGCTGGACGACGAGCACGCCGCGAGAGCGTGCTCGAGCAGTGGTCGCGGCCAGCTTTCCCATGGTGGTCACGGGGGGTACGAGCAGCGGCAAACCCCGTGACCAGCACACACAGGACGGTACCGGATCGGTGTGTGCGGGTATCACTGCCCGGCAGGGCCGCTAGCAGCAGGAACGCCCGGGGCGGTCAGTTGCCGACCCATGCTCGCCGGGCGAACCCGAAAGCATGGGTAACAACACCGTTGCTCCCCGCGTGGGGCTCCATCAGCCGCCGCACGGGTGACTCGATCCCCGCGACGCTGTGCGGGCACATCGTCCCATCCCCTCGGCGTCCTTCACTGGGGTGCGGACGGTCGCTGAGCCAACGGCGTCGGCCCGATCCTTGGGATGGTTTCTTGCCTTGCTGTGTGGCAGAGTGCCGCAAGATCGACACATCGACAGGATGCGGCCATCGTCGCAGGGGGGTCACATGGCAAGCGCCATCGAGCAACTCCCGTCCCGGGCTCACCATCGGCCACGCCCAGCTGGGCATGCACGGCGCCCAGCAAGGCACCATCAACCAGCAGGTCCACGACGGCGACACCGTGACCACCCTGCTGGACGGCAACCTCGGGATCCGCTTTTTGGGCGTGGACGCCCCGGAAGTCAGCTTCACCCTGCCCGGCCACAAGGGATTCACCCCCATCTCCAACCCGGCCTGGGAGCCGTTCCTGACCGACCCGTTCGTCGCCACCCTCCCACCGTTTTCCCCGCCGCTGTCCCCCGAGCTGCACGCCTTCCTCACCGGCCGGGTCGGCCCTGGCACGGCAGCCAACCATGCCCGGCTCGGTGGCGCGGCCAGCGGTGCGCTGCGCGAGCTGGTCCGTGCCGACGCCGCGGCGCTGGGGCAGACCGAAGCAACCTTCCAGTTCTTCTGCGCGTTCGCCCACGAGGTGATGGACGGCTTCGGGCGGCTGCTGTGTTTCCTCAACCGCCAGCAGCCCTCGGCGACCGACCCCGGGCCGCGGCCTCGCTGCTACAACGAGCGGATGCTCCAAGCCGGCTGGGTCATGCCGTATTTCATCTGGCCCAACATCGACCCGTTCCGCCGCCACGGCTCCCTGATCGACGCGGTCCCGCAGCCGGGAACCGCCAACACCCTCGCCGAGCAGCAGGGGGGCGCCTTGCAGGTGGCCCGCCAGTTCGTGCGCGACGCCCGCGCCCAGTACCTGGGCCTGGTCGAGCGGGCCGACCCGCTGCGGCTGCTGCCGTTCGAGCTGCGCTTCCTGGCCCGCCGGGCTGCGCCGGAGCGGTGGGTCATCGACCTCGGCCGCGACGACGACACCCTGATCGCCCCGCAGGCCTACTTCCAGGTCGCCGCCCCGGAGGATCGGCTGTTCATCCCCGCCGAGTATGTGCCGCTGTTTGTCGAGAAGGGCTGGCACCGGCCCCAGTAGGTCCCCGATCGGGATTGCTACGTTGATCGGCCCCGGGCAGGCCGAAGCGGCGACATTGGCGTGGATGAGGCGCTACTGGAGTCCCGCGCGGGCCGTCACCAGACCCTGCTGTGAGGACCGATCTTGGGTGGGGGGCGTCGAGCATCGCACTCCGCTCGGAATGCCTCAGTGAGCATGTCTGACTTCCGGCTGGAACCCAAGCAGTCGTACTCCAGCGTCGCAACCATGGACTCCACGACGACGTCCAGCATGCGTAGACGCGTGTTGTAGGCGATGGGACGCCAGAAAGGTGACGCAGCCCACTCGGCGATCTCAGGATCGATGCCCGCCTGCGGATTCGTCTCTACCTTCCAACCCTCCTCCCGCGGCGTGACCTTGAAGCGTGCGATCTCGGCCACATGGTCGACCATGACCCGCTCCCCCCACTCCAACTCCACGGTGCATCCCACGGGAACCCCAATGATCGGCCGCAATTCAGCGACGTAGGCGGTGGTGATGGTCAGCCGTCGGTGACGGTCGATGCGGGCGAGGCGGTTCAGCCACCCGAGCGCCGAGGTGTCAGGGTCATCGTGCCGATATGGCTGCATCGTTTCGAGGATGGTCGGGTGGTGCGTTCCCAGCGGCTTCAAGCGGTGCAGGTTCCGCCGGAAAGCGTCTTCGGACTCGTAGATCGGAAACTGCAGCTGGCCCGCTCCCGGGGGAGGGTCCTGTCCGCGCACACAGACAGCGGTCGCGTAGACGCTGTAGTCCAGCGCACACCGGAGGTTGTAGAGCCACTCGCCGATGAGCACCGCCATCTCCGGGGGCGTCGGGATCTCCTGGTGAACACGCATGACGAAGCTCCCGCTGTGCTCACGCGAGACCGTGAACTCGTACGGATTCTGATCGAGGAACTCGTTCCACACCGCAGCCGCAGCCGCTCGATGGGTCGATGCTCGATCGATGCGTCGCCAACAGGCGTCAAACAGACCTTGAGGAGAGTCGATCATGGGCCCTCGCGTCGGACGACGCCGGTCATGGCGAGTGGCTCACACGCCAGCGAGATATGGCATGAGTTCCAAGGCGAGCTGTTCCGGTGGGGAGCCCTGTGACCGGTCGATCAGAGTCCAGACTTCGGGTGATCGGCGGTGGGGATCCGCTGCGCCAAGCCGCAGCCATCGCGCCAGCATCTGCTGCGGGTCAGGGATGAGGTCGTAGTTGATCGCTTGGCGTACGTCGCCAAGATCGACGCCGATGACCGTGTCGTCGTCGGCGACCAGCACTACGTCCGGCGTGCGCAAGGCTGCTTGAAGCTCAGCAATCTCCGCAGCTTGCGGCTTGATGCGAACCACTGGGCGCTCCAGAAGTGCTAGGCCGTTAGCGAGGTAGTCGGCGGTGCTCGTCTGAGCGCAGAAGACGACGACACCGTGCTCGCGCAAGGCGGCGGGACCGGCTTGAAGCAGCTCGGTGAGTGCTGTGTGGCGAGAATCCACAGCGAGTTTGTCTACGGCGTCTGCCAAGCCCTGCAGCTCCCCGATAGCCACAGTGAGTTGGCGAAACTCCACAGCCCGCCCCAAGCTATTCCTGAAGTCCTCTGAGGTCCGGCCATGAGCGAGCGCGTTGCGCTGTGGCCGTAGCCGCTCAAGCGCCTGCAGGGCGTGGACCTGCAAGGCGTAGGGGCTGGACGATGCCGCTTGGTCGAGGTCGTCGATGCCCCACTCGCTGCTGTAGTCCCGCACCTGGTCCAGTAGTTGCTGCACACGTTGCAGCAGGAGCTGTTCCTCGGGGCTGCGGTCGAACAATACGGAGTGAAACCGGCGCAGTTGATCTGCGGTGGGCATGTCATCCCAGCCCACACGCTGCAGGCTCCACCGCGTGATGTGGAGGTCTTCGATCGCAGGTAGTGGGGCGACCGCCGATGGCCGTCCGAGGGCGAGAAGACGCCTCGCGCTCCCTTCACCGACCAGGTGTGCCATTGCTTGTTCGGCTCTTGGGGTGAGGTCATTGACGTCGTCGAGGACGACCAGATCCCACTCGGTGGTGAGAAGTTTCCTGATCACCCACGGATCAGCCAGCGCATGCGGGTCGATCGTGGCGAGCATCCAGGCAGGCCACCGGCCCGATGTGCCATCGGGGTCACGGTTGTGCTCGCGCAGCCAGGCTTTGGAAAGATGTACCAGTTTGCTGCCCGACGGTCGTGTCGAAGGGAATTGTTCGGCCTCGACTCTATCCGGCGTGACGTACAGCACCCGGGCCGGCGGGACCCGGAGGACCGCGGCAGCAACAGCCATCGCCGTAGTGGTCTTCCCGGCCCCAGTCGAGGCGAGCAGCAGCTGGTGGCGCGGGGCGCCTGGCGCCAGGAACTGCGCCACGAAGTCCTGCTGCTGGGCGCGGAGCGCGAAGGCGAGGGTCGGATCAGCCATTGGTGCCCTCCGCCAGCGGGGTTCCTCGCAGCTTGCCGAGCACCCAGTTGCGTACCACTGCAATCGTCGCCCGCTCCTCGTTGGAGAGCTCGCGGCGGAAGTGAAAGACGTCGTTGCGGAGGCCGGGGAGCGGACGCAGCCGCGCTGCAACCAGTTCCCTGCGGCTGCCAAGCAGCGGCTCAAAATGCTGCCAGTTTCGACCATCACGGATAATCGATACGAGTTCCCCTAATGTCATGTCTTCGGCCCTGGTCGGCAGGTCGGCTTCTCGTCCTTCATACTCCCGCTGGAGCGCACGCCGAGCGCACTCGGCAAGCTGCCCATCCTCCACGGAGGCATCCACCACCATGCGCAAGGACCGCTCGATCTCGCCAAGCTGCACGTATGGCTCGGTTAGTCGATACAGGTAGCGCAGCGCGTCCATTGGCGTGACGACCGCTTGCAGGTCATTTGGCGCCCCGACCAGCACGGCGTCGTCGCGGTCCAAGGCGTCGAAGATGGACGCCAGCTCCTCGGTGGCATGGGCGATGTCGAGGGCTTCCATGAACTCCTCAGCGGGAACCTCCTCGAGCGCACCATGTACCTGCGGGTGGAGTTCGACCGCACCCCGAGCGAATGACCGGTAGGAGAATGAGCCGAGCACCTCACCACCCCGTACGACCGGGACCTGCGAGAATCGATGCTGCGCCAGCAGCGCGAGTGCCTCCCCGGCGGTGGTGGACGGCGCGACCGTGACGAGCTCCTGCGCCTCGGGGATGACGCTGTTGACCCGGTGGAACAGATCCGCGAGCCTCGACCCGCCCGACGGGGGAGTCGAGACCGGTTCCACGGTCTCGATGGCGGGCGTGTTGTCGAGAGGCATTTGTTGGCAACGTCGTTATCGGGCCGTCTACTGAGTCGGCCGAGCGGCGGGTCCGCACATCTTGCCCCACCGAGCCCTCTGCGCCCAACCCCCAACCGAGCCGGCCGGTCCTTAGCAGCGCGGAACAGGTCGGCCAGGACGTCCCTGTGGCGGCGAGCTGCTCCATGACCCGGGGGTGACGAGTTCCGAGCAGAGCGCCATCCTACGGGCGGTAGTGATTCGGTAGGCGACCTCTTCGCCGCTGGGGAGGGCGAGGCAGAGCAGCTCAGGTCGTCGGCGTAGATGCAGGTGAAGACACCGTTTCAGCGGCGGGAGCACGGGCACCGATCGACGTGGGGGTTGGTGAGCAGGTTCTTGGATCGGGTTGCTGGCAATCTGAAGGCGAGCCAGCACAGCGTTGTGGCGAGACGACAGAGTTCCTCCGCGGTCTCCTCGGCGCCGCCGCGCCCGGCCACTCGCCCCGGCTGGCCGTCATCGCGCTGAACCCTACGCCGCCGTGGTCGGCTACCTGGTGGCGGAGGTCTTCGGCAGCCTGCCCCGCCTCATCGGCGACACCGAGCAGCTCTACCGGGCCCACCTGCGCGCCGTGATGTTCGGCATGGGCTTCGACCCCACCCTCATCAACGCCGCCGACGCCCAACACCACGGCCAGCGGTGAGATGCGATGGCCGCTGAGGCCAGTTGGGACCACAACCGGGCGGCTCGACGTGGGCTGAGCAAGGACAAACGGCCAGCGACGCCGCGACCGGCACTCGACCAGCGGACAGGCATCGGCGAGGTTGACGGTCACCTGGTGGTTGCCGAGCTATTCGAGCCGCTGCCGCTTCGACGTGCCCCGACTGCCGGGCCAGCGGGAATCGTCTCTGGCGGACCCGTGGACGCCGGCAAGACCATCTCGAACACCGAGCCCTGGCCGACCGTGCTTTGGGCCCGGACCGAGCCGTGATGGGCCTCCGCGATCGCCTTCACGGTGGCTAGGCCGAGGCCGAACCCGCCAGCCTGGCGGTTGCGATGCGGGTCGACCCGAGCGAAGCGGTCGAAGATCCGCCCGAGGTCCGCCGCCGGGATGCCGCAGCCCTCATCCACCACGGCGAGAACGACACTCCCATCCTCCAGGCGAGCGGTCACCTCGATGCGGTCGTCCACATCGGTGTGCGAAACAGCGTTCTCGAGTAGCGCATCCAGGGCCACGGCTAGGCGGTCACGGTCGCCCAGGACGGTCATCTCGTCCACGGCCCCCTGCGACCACCGCCTGGGCGCGTGAGCCCACCTGCCCATGGCCTCCACCACCAAGGGCTCGACCTCCACCGGCGCCAAGTGCAGAAAGTCCGGGCCTCCCGCCGAGGCCAGCAGCAGCATCCGGCTGGCCAGTCGGCGCAGCCGCAGCAGCTCGTCCTCGACCACCCGGGCATCCTTGGCCACCACTGGGTCGCCGACGGTCCGCTCGATGAGTTCTGTGTGGCCAAGGGCCACGGTGATCGGCGTGCCCAGCTCGTGGGAGGCGTCCTGCAGGAACTGGCGCTGCTTCTCCAGCAGCCGCAGGTTCTCCTGCGAGACCCGCTGCAGCTCCGCCATCGCCGCCAACCGCTCGTCCATCGCGGCCAGCCGCCGGCGGCCGTGCCAGACCATCACCAAAAACATCAGCGCGATCAGCGGGACCTCGGCGAGGTACTCGCCATCCTCCCGGCCGCTTGCGACCTGCACACCGATCACCCCACCGGTGGCCAGCGTCACCGCGGCGAGCGTCAGGATCGTGGGCTGCAGCCGCCACAGCCGGAAGCCGTAGATCGCGGTCAGGCTCACCCAGATGGCCAGGAACGGGATGGTCTGCCAGGCGGGCAGGAGGTGCATCGCGGCCCTCTGTGTCAACCTCTCGTGAGACGCTTGCCTAGCTGAAATAGATGAGCAGAGGGCGAGAGAGGAACCGACCAGACATGACGATGACCGCCGTGCAGGTCCGAGCGCGGACTGACGCTGTGGAGCTCCTGCCTGACCCTGAGGTACCGGCTCGGCCGCGGCCACCGCGCCAGTACGCGGCCGCCTACAAGCTGCGCGTGCTGGCTGAGTACGAGCGGCTGGACAAGGCCGGCAAGGGCGCGCTGCTGCGCCGCGAGGGCCTGTACACGTCGCTGATCGGTGAGTGGCGCAAGCAGCGTGACCGTGGCGCGCTCAAGGCGCTGGGCCAGGGCGCGCGTCGTGGCCGCCCACCGGTCGACCCGCGCAAGCGGGAGGTCGCGCGGCTGCGGGCCGACAACGCCCGGCTGCGGGACCGGCTGGCCCGCCAGGCCAGGGTGCTGGAGGCCCAGGGGGAACGCTCCGCGCTGCTTCCAGGCTCGCAGCCAGCAGCGCCGACGCCGGTCCCAGCGAGCCGACCGACCCGACGGCCGCCACGCCCGAGACGAGCTGAGCGCCACCGTGGAGCCCACCATCACCACCTGGCCCCGATCGTGGGCACCACCGCGGCCTGCAAGGCCATCGGGTGGCCGCGCTGGAGCTGGTATCGGACCCATCGCCGCTCGCCGGCGCCGCCACGGTCACCGCGGCCCCGGCTGGCGCCCCGCCGGCAGCCTCGTGCCCTGACGCCGGCCGAGCAGCAGCAGGTCCTGGACACCCTGCATGCCGAGCGGTTCTGGGATCGGGCGCCGGCCAGCGTGGACGCCACCCTGCTGGACGAGGGCGTCTACCTGTGCTCGATCCCGACCGTGTACCGGCTGCTGCGGGCGGCCGGGGAGACCGGCGACCGGCGCCGCCACGCCACCCACCCTGCCCGGGTCAAACCCGAGCTGGTGGCCACCGCGCCCCACCGGGTGTGGTCCTGGGATATCACCAAACTACACGGGCCAGCCAAATGGACCTACTCTTACTTGTACACGATCTTGGACAGCTACTCGCGGTACGTGGTCGGCTGGACGGTCGCCGCCGCTGCGGCTTCAAGCCTGGCCGAGCGGCTGCTGGCCGACACCATCACCGCCCAGGGCGTTGCGGCCGACCAGCTCGGCGTGCACGCCGACCGCGGGACCTCGATGACCTCCAAGCCGGTCGCCATGCTGCTGGCCGACCTGGGCGTCACCAAAAGCCACTCCCGCCCCCACGTGCCCGACGACAACCCGTACTCGGAAAGCCGGTTCAAGACGCCGAAGCAGCATCCCACCTTCCCGGAGCGGTTCGGCTCGGTCCAGGACGCCCGCAGCTTCTGCCAGGGGTTCTTCCGCTGGTACAACCACCAGCACTACCACTCGGGGATCGCGCTGCTGACCCCTGCCGACGTGCACTACGGCCGCGCCGAGCAGGTCATCGATGCCCGCGCCATGGTCCTGGACGGCGCCTACGCCACCCATCCCGAGCGGTTCGTCCGCAAGCCACCCCAGCCCCTCCAGCTTCCCGGACAGGTGTGGATCAACAAGCCCCTCGACCCAACGGAGGCGCCTCAGCAATTTCCCGGCTGATCTGTCCCACACGGGTTGACAGGCTCCGAACCGCAGCGCGGCGGGGTCGCCGGTGACCGGTTGGCCGTTGCGGAACACCCGCAGCACCTCGCCCGGGGCGAGGCGGTGTGGGCCGATTTGGTGGGCCGACAGCGGCTGGCCCCATTCGGTGAACAGCTGCCCGAGGGTGTAGGGGATGTCGGCCTGGGACTCGATGTGGATCACCCCGGAGGCGTCGTGGGTGTGCAGTGGGGAGATCCGCTGGCGGGCCAGGTCGATGCCGAGTCCGGCGGGCACGGTGATGGGCTGACCGGCGATGCGCACGTCCAGGTGGGCGTGGTAGTGCACGGCGAGCATCTCCTGGCCGAGCATCGGGAGCCCGGCCTGGGCGGCTGCGGCCGAGGCGTCGGCGGGCGGCTGCCAGCTCGTCGAGGCTGCCACGGCCACTGGCCGGGGGCTGCTGGTGGCGGTGGTGGCGGGGCTGGGGTGTGGCTGCGCGGCGCTGGTGGGGGTGCAGGCGGCCAGCAGGAGCAC
>WNFY01005194.1_pt1 | contig 11798 bp, 18 predicted proteins | sample 5400091 | NCBI WGS metagenome assembly WNFY01 (sample SAMN13153364, study PRJNA577476) | soil metagenome | isolation source: 60 cm soil or saprolite under grassland replicate 1 | place: USA:California | collected 2016-06-15 | reverse complement strand
AGCGGCTCGGGACGAAGAGGCGCAGCGGCCAGCCGTGCTCGGGCTCCAGCGGTTCGCCGTCGGCTTCGTACGCGATCATCGCCTGCTCGTCTTCGAGCGCCTCGAGCGGAACGTTGGAGGTGAAGCCCTGCTCGGCGTGGGCGACCACGAAGCGGCGCCCGGCTTCGGCCTGACCAGCTCGGCGAGATCCCGCCACTGCACGCCGCGGAAGCTCGTGTCGAAGCGGCTCCAGCGCGTGACGCAGTGGATGTCGACCGTGATCTCGCTCGACGGGAGCTCCTGCAGCTGCTCCCAGCTCAACGTGATCGGATTCTGGACCTCGCCGAAGACCTTGAAGTCCCAGCTCGCGAGGTCGGTCTCCGGCACGCCGCCCGCGTGCAGCACCGGCCACTTTTCGGTCAGGTATTGCCCCGGAGGCAGGCGCGCGGGGTCGTAACCGGCCTCGGCGACCTTCTGCTCTGCCTTCGAGCGGAACACGATTCCTGGACTTATATGCAACGGCACTCATCAGCCAGGTGGTATCTAGGCTGGGAGCGTGCGCGGTCGAGGACGTTTCGGGCCGCTGACCGAGCGGCCGTCCCGCCTGCTTTGGCTTGGACGGACCGGCTCGGCGATCGGCGACGCGCTGATTCCGGTGGCGCTTGCGTTCGCGGTCCTGCGGATCGGCGGGGGGGCGACCGGGCTCGGGATCGTGCTCGCCGCCTACACGATCGGCCGGGCGGCGTTCGTCGTCGTCGGCGGGGTGTGGGCGGATCGGCTGCCGCGGCGCGCCGTGATGATCACGGCAGACCTCGTCCGCTTCTGCACCCAAGCTGTCACCGCGGCGCTCCTCCTCGGGCACGTCGCCCAGGTCTGGGAGCTCGCCGCACTCCAGGCGATCGCAGGTGCGGCGGGAGGTTTCTTCGCGCCGGCTTCGACCGCGCTCGTACCGCAGACCGTGAGCACTGCGCGTTTGCAGCAGGCGAATGCGCTGCTCTCGCTCTCGCAGAGCGCGACCAACATCTTCGGGCCCGCGCTCTCGGGTGTGATCGTCGCCGTGGCGGGGCCGGGCACCGTCTTCGCGATCGACAGCGCCAGCTTCCTCGTGAGCGCCGGCTTTCTGACGGCCCTGCGGATCCGAGAGCACGTTCGTCCGGCCGCGCAGCGCTTTTGGCGAGATGTGGCCGAGGGCTGGCTCGAGGCACGCCGCCACCGCTGGCTGTCCGCAGGCTTCCTCGGTTTCGCGCTCGGAAACGTCGGCATCGGCATGTACTTCGTGCTCGGCCCGCTCGTCTCGCGCGCGGAGCTCGGCGGCGCTCAGGCCTGGGGCCTGATTCTCACCGGCGGCGCCGTCGGAGGAGTGCTCGGAGGCTTCCTCGTCTACCGGTTCCGCCCGCGACACCCTGTCGCCACAGCCTTCGCGATCTGGTCGATCGGTGCACTCGTGCCGCCGCTGCCCCTGGCAGTGATCGTGGCGGCCAGCGCCGCTTTCGGCATCGCGATCGTCTTCGGGAACACGCTCTGGGAGACGGCACTGCAGCAGGAGGTGCGCCCTGACAGGCTCGCCCGGGTGGGGTCGATCGACTGGCTGCTGTCGCTCTGTCTGATGCCTGCGGGGCAGGCGCTGGCCGGTCCACTCGTCGGTCCGCTCGGCGTGCGTGGGACGCTGATCCTTGCGGCAGCGCTGATGTCCGTGCCAAACCTGTGCGTGCTCGCATTCGTGCGCGAGGTGCGCCGGGTACGCCGGCGAGACGCGCCGGATCCCGCGCCCGCTTAACCGCGCGAGGCGGCGTAGTCCTCGGCCACTCGTTTCGGGACAGTGAAGGCCCAGGCGTCCTCGACCAGTTCGCGCATCTCGTCCGCGTCGATCGCGTCAAGAAGAACGTGGACCCAGTGGTACCGAAGGTCGGACTGGCCCGGCAGCGAGAACTTCTCGGGCTCCGATTCGACGAGCGCGTCGCGCCAGTCCTTGGGGAACGCGAAGCCCATCACCGTTCCGTCACGCGAGAAGGACAGATAGACGATCCGGCCGATGCGGAACTTGACGCGGCCTCGAACGAACGCCTCGCTGCTGCGAGGGAGCGTGCTCGCAAATGCGCGGACCTCGTCGATCGTCACCATGACAAAGCAGCGTTCAGGATACGAGCCATGGCGAAGCTGATCTACTCGGCGATAGCGTCCCTCGACGGCTACGTAGTCGATGAGGACGGCAACTTCGACTGGGCCGCGCCCGACGAGGAGGTCCACGCCTTCGTTAACGAGCTCGAGCGGCCGGTCGGCACCTACCTCTACGGGCGGCGGATGTACGGGGTGATGGTCTACTGGGAGACGGCGGACCCTCTCGCCGATCAGTCACCGCCGCCCGAACGTGATTTCGCCGAGATCTGGCAGGCGGCGGACAAGATCGTGTACTCGAAGACGCTGGAGCAAGCAGCCAGCGCCCGAACGCGGATCGAACGGGAGTTCGACCCTGAGGCGGTCCGGCGGCTGAAGGCGTCAGCGGAACGCGATCTCTCGGTGGGTGGCCCCGAGCTCGCCGGCCAGGCGATCAAGGCAGGATTGGTCGACGAGCTTCATCTCTTCGTCACACCGATCATCGTTGGAGGTGGCACCGCCTGGCTCCCCGACGGTGTCCGTATGAAGCTCGAACTCCTGGACGAACGCCGTTTCGGCAGCGGCGTGGTGTATCTCCACTACCGCACCAGGACCTAGGAGAGATCAATGTGTGGGCTGTCGCCGTCCCTACACTGACGGCGGTGGTTGCCCAGCCGTCACAGCTCTCCGCTGCGCTTCGTCCGCGCGCGTTCGTGCGCGTGGCCGGGCCTGACGCCGAGGAGTATCTGCAGCGGATGGTCTCGAACGACGTCGAGGCGCTGGCCGTCGGCGAAGTGTGCGACGCGCTGCTGTTGACGCCGAAGGCGCGCGTGATCGCGACGCTACGGGTCTGGCGGCGCGGCGAGGACGACTTTGTGCTGCTGACCGAGCCGGAGCTGGGCGACGCCGTCGTGGCCGAGCTTCGGAAGATGCGTTTCGCGGCCAAGTGCGAGATCGAGCCGGAGCAGCACACCTCGACGATCGTCTTCGGCGGCGACGAGGGGATACCGAACGACGAGTACGGAGTGCTCGCGCGCGAACTGCTAGATGTCGAGCTCGAGCCGACGGTGGACGAAACCGACCTCGAACGTCTGCGCATCGAAGCGGGGACCCCGCGCTACGGCCACGAGCTCGACGACCGCGTGCTCCCCGCCGAGGCCGGTCTCGACCAGACGCACATCAGCTTCACGAAGGGCTGCTACCCGGGGCAGGAGCCGATCGCGCGACTCCACTACCGCGGGCACGTGAATCGACAGCTGCGCGTGCTCCAGGTCGAGTCGGCGAGCCCGGGAGACGAGATCGAATACCAAGGCAAGTCGGTCGGCCGCGTCACGAGCGCCGTGCCGGGACTTGCCCTGGCGTACGTCCGCAAGGAGGTTCCCGACGACGCGGAGCTGAGCATCGGGGGGACAACTGCGCGGCTACACTTCGCCCCCGCGCGCCCGTAGCTCAGGGGATAGAGCGCTGCCCTGCGGAGGCAGAGGTCGCATGTTCGAATCATGCCGGGCGCACCACGAGAAAGCCCCGGAAATCCGGGGCTTTCGTCCGTCGTCGAGGCGACAGCAAAGGAACTACCTCCGCGCTCAACCGCACCCCTCGGGCGTGGGAACACCGTCCACGCATCATCAGCGTGCATATCGCCTTTGTGCTTCCCGTAGCAGCGCAAACGCACGCCGCTTGTCTTTCTTCGTCATTGGACCGATGTAGCGCTGCCACCACGGTCTGTTCGGGTCATCAGGTGCAAGTGCCGCGGCAACGTCCTTGCGGAATGCCGGCAGCATCGGTGTGAGGGAACCCGGGCAGAGTGTGGCGAAGTACCGCCTGTGCGGCTGGGCCGCAGCGGCAGGGAGAATGCTGCACTTTTCGCAGATCCAGGCGTGTAGCCAGACCGAAGCCTCACGTTGGATCGGGGTCAGCCTCTGGGGGTCGACCTGTTCGTGCTCGATCCCCGGTTGGTCGTTCTGGCCAGGGCAATGAGCCGAAGCGACCATCTTGCCGCCACGAACCGCCACGAGCGATCGATGCCGACCTTCGAGGATGTAGCCACCGCGGGTAACGAGGAAGTTGTGCCCCGAGTCGAGCCAGCCGTTACGAAAATGCGACTGCTGGATCGATCGAGCGTATGCGCAGGCTTCTGCATAGGTCTCGCCGGCGCTCAGATTGGGCACGTGGCTAACCGTGTGGTGGAAGATCGTTCGGACCGGCTTGCCGACACGAGAGATCGCGCCCTTCGGTTGCGCGGCGCGCCACTCCGTACAGGGGATAACGCGAAACGGCAGCGGAGAAATCACCTACGTGAACTCCCGCTCGGCGCACTCCGAGCAGTAGAAGGCGAGCTTCGGCGGCTCGTCGTCGGTCAACCACGCCTGCCCGCGCTCCTCGTCGACCGGCAACCACACCGAGCGGCACTCCGCACACAACGGGATAGACGCGTCGACACTCTCGGCGCTCACCTGCGCGAGTCTAGGCGTTTCGGCTCGCCGGGCCAGTCCTGTGCCTGCTGCCCCTAGGATCGCCTTATGAAGGCTCTCGGTCTCGACGCCTGTCGCGGAAAATGGCTCGCCGTTGCCCTCGATGAGGGATATTTCGACGATGCTCGCCTGGCGTCTGACGCGGCCGCGCTCGTGACCGCGTGGCCGGACGCGGCTGCGATAGGTGTGGACATCCCGATCGGCCTACCCGAGACCCCGCGTCGGGAGGCTGATCGCGCCGCACGCGAATTCGTTGGCGAGCGACGTTCGAGTGTCTTCGCGACCTTCCCTTCGGCGGTCTTGGAAGCTCCAACGTACGAGGACGCGAAGGCGATCTGCGTCGCGGAGGGATGGCCGAAGCCGAGCATCCAGAGCTATGGGATGAGGCATCGCATCATTGAGATCGCGCGCCTGGCGGCGGCCGATGAGCGAATCGTCGAGGTTCACCCAGAGGTTTCGTTCAGAGAGCTGCTCGGACGAACGCTGTCGCCGAAGCGGACGGGGTCGGGCGGGTCGGAGCGGCGCCTCGCACTGGCGGACGCCGGCATTGAGCTTCCGGACCTGCCTCATCCACTCGACGATGTCCTCGATGCCGCCGTTACTGCGTGGAGCGCCATGCGGTATGCGGATGGGAAGGCCTTACCGTTACCGCAAGGCCATCAGGCTCGAATCGGCGCGATCTGGCGATAACGAGTTCCGGCGAGCCTGGGCTCGCCGCCCGGCCCTAGCATTGCCCACTCGTGAGGTTCCGACGGAAACTGAAGCCGCGTTACTACACTCCGGCACTCCCGCCAGGGGTCCCGTCGTATTGGAGCACGACCTACATCGCTGCGAGCCCTGATCCGCCGCCTGGTTCGCCAAGCGCCCGCGAGCCGGGCGTTCGTGTTCGCGTCGTCCCGAATGAGACGCTCCTTCCCGGCCCGCTCGGGCGTCAACTCGGCGAGCTCGCGCAGTCATTGATCGACGAAGGCGCTGACGTCGGGGTCAGCATCGAACTCGACACTAGCGACCGAACGCGGCCTGGCGAGCACCGGACGGGTGCCTCGCCGATCGAGGCCATCTCGCTCCTTGTGCTCGCCTCAGCAGCGGGTTTCACTGGGCGGCAGCTCAGCCGAATCGGAGACAGGCTGTTCGACGCCGTCGTGAATTGGGCGCTCAAGCACCGAGAAAAGGACGCGGGTTCCGAGCCCATGGCAGTGACCCTCTACGGCCCTGACGGAAAGGCGATTCGGAGCGTCCTGATCCCGCAAGGCCGGGGCGATACCCCACCGGAAGACAGGATGCCGGAAGCGAAGTGAGTGGTTCGGCAGGCGAGGGTCGTGGCGAGGCGTCCTAGCTGGGCGTTCAGCTCGCCATCCGCCCTAGAATCCGCGTCTCCGAGCAAGGGAGAACGGCCATGCGTACCGATTCGCGGCGCTTGCCGTAGTTGCGGGGATCGTCGCCGGCGCGGCCTACGCTGCAGCGACGCCGATCACACCGCCTCCGGGCGCGGTCGTCACAACGTCGCACCCGGTCTTCACCTGGACGGTTCCGGGGAACGAACAGGCAGACGACGTCTTCATCGCGAACAAGCCGGACGTGACGCCCGAGGGGAAGTTCTACGACGAGAACGTCGTCGACGGCGAGGTCTTCACGACCGCCGTCAACGAATGGTCACCCTCCTCGCCGCTGTACGCCGGTCGCTACTGGTGGAACCTCTGGTCGCACGACGTGAACACGTTCGCGAACTTCTACAGCGCCCCGGTCGACTTCAGCATCCCCGTCACGCTCAGGCTAGTCGCCGTCACGGCGATGCGTTACATCTACGTTCACTCGCTCGACGTTGAAGTTCGCTGGACGGCGAACGTCCAGCGACCGCTCATTCGCGTGCGGCTAGTGCGGGGCCGGAAGATCATTTGGAAGGCGGGCGAGACGGACATCACCTTGATCGGCTCTCCCGGCTCGACGATCTTCAGGTGGAGTCGGCCCCGCCGGATCAAGCAGGGGACGCGGCTGACTCTTCAGGTGTCGCTCCTCGCTAGCGGTGCGAAGACGACTCGCGCCCTCGTCGTTCGAGCTCCCTAGGGCGCGTTCGGCTCGCCGCCCGGCCCCGGAGAGAACCTCAGTACCGTGGGAGCGGTCCCGCGTATTCGTCAGGAACGTCCGTGAGGGCCGCGATCATTCGCTCCAACCCCCAGGTCGGGTCAAGGATCGCGGGTGGGTCCTCGGGTGGCAGCGCCTCCTGAAGCGCAGGGCGAAGGTCCGCATGCCGCGCTGCCGGTGCGAAGACGGCAACGACCTCACCCCAGGTGAACGTCAGGTTGCCGCGAAACCTCCATTCCCTCTCCCACCAGAACTCACGCCGGCGTACGTCGCCGACTGGTCCCACCGGTCCCATCGTCTCGATGAAGGGAGCGATCTCGGCGATGGGAGACCAGTGAAGCGGGTCCGCAGTCGTCTCGGGCTGAGCCCCGTCCGTGAAGTTGAACGGGTCCGCATATCGCTCGCCGCCCGAGCGGATCGTCTGCTTCGCTATGTTGGCGAGCGCCTTGTTGAGCCAGTCTCGCCCCCGATGTCCGGTCCGAAGGGTGTCGATGTACCAGACCGGATTGGCCCCGATGTCGCGAGCCCACGGTTTTGAGAAGGCGAGCCCGTATGGCGCGAGAGGGTGGCCTCGATCCGCGATGTTCTCGCACATCATCCAGACGTGTTCCAGCGGGGTCTCGGTCAGGCAGACCACGAGCTGGGATTGGTAGAGGTCAGGGTCTGACTGCTGACGGTCCTGGGCCAGATCCCGTAGGAGCCCGTAGGGGCTACGCGCCTCGATCGTGCGGGTGGCCAGGATCGAGCGAAGGTTCGCTTCAGGATCGAACGTCGCGGCGGTCGTGAGGTGAACAAGGAAGGTCGAGAGGTCAGGTCGTCGGTGGAGGAGGGTGGTGATCTGGACACTCATGCGCTACCTCGGGAGCGGTCGAACTCGGCCGCGACCACCAATTGTCCCTCCTGAGTCTTGATCCAGAGCCAGTCCGGCTGAACCGGGAGGTCCCACCATTGCGACTCGATGAACTCGTGACGCCACAGCGTGAAGCCTGCGAAGCCTGTAGGCCCATTCCGTTCTGCCCTGCGGAGGCAGAGGTCGCATGTTCGAATCATGCCGGGCGCATTTCCGGCGAAAGTCCGCCCGCTTCGCGGGCATGACGACTTTCGCCGGCTCAACGGCAGGCTCCGAGGTTTGGTGGGCGCAGGCGGGCAAAGCCCGCCTGCGCTGCGGCCTAGAAGCGGCGTTTTATCGGTGGTTTTCGCACGTAACGCTTGGGTACCGCGAACACGAACTGCAAACGATGCGAGGAGGCAGGAGATGAGACTCAATTCGCTTCAGGACGTGCTGGCCGAGGAGATCGGCGACCTTCGCAGCGCAGAGGAGCAGCTGATCCAGGCGCTGCCGAAGATGGCTGAAGCGGCGCACTCGGATGAGTTGCGCGCTGCGTTCGAGAATCACCTCGTGGAGACGCGCGGGCATCTGCAACGGCTCCAGGATCTGACCCCGACGCTTGGCACCCCGGTGCCAACGGAGACCTGTGAGGGGATGAAGGGCCTGCTCGAGGAAGGCGAGCAGACCATCACGGCTGAGGGCGATCCTGTGGCAAAAGACGCAGCCCTGATCGCGGCGGCCCAGCGGGTCGAGCACTACGAGATCGCTGCCTACGGAACGGCGAGGACGCTGGCTGACGAGTTGGGCATCGAGGATGCGAAGGAGCTGCTCGACCAGACGCTGGACGAGGAAGCGAACGCGGACAAGTTGCTGACGAAGATCGCCACCGGTGGCATGTTCCGGAGTGGAATCAACCAGGAGGCCGCGAGCCGCAACTGAGGTCCTCAATTTGATCGCATGGGTGGCTCAGCTAGCCGGTCGGCCGTGAGTCGCGTATGCCGGAGGAAAGCGCTATTGCGTCGCCGAGCCCATCGGCGTTGCTGAGCCGCCCGACGCGATCGATCTTGGGCGAGACCGGGATCTGCGCGGCCGCCGCAAGGATGTGCTTCATCAAGAAGCCCTCCTAAACTTCCGGCTTGCCTCTGTATCTGACGGAAGCGAACGTCGGCTCGCTGCTGACGCCTGCCGACGCGCTGGAGGCAGTAGAGGGCTGCTTTCGGCGGCTGGCGGCGGGTGAGGTCGAGAACCGGCCCCGTGAGCGGCTGCGGCTCGAGGACGGCGCCTTCGCGGTGATGGCGGCGGTCGACCGCGAGCTTCGGCTGGCCGGCGTCAAGACCTACGCGTGGCTGCCCGGCGGGACACCGTTCGTCGTCGTCCTCTTCGATATCGAGCGGGCCGAGCTCGCCGGCGTGATCGAGGCGGACAAAATGGGCCAGCTTCGCACCGGCGCCGCCAGCGGTGTCGCGGCGAAGTACCTCGCCCGCGAAGGCGCTGCCAGCCTCGGCGTGCTCGGCTGCGGCTGGCAGGCTCGCAGCCAGGTCGCCAGCATTCGCGAGGCGCTGCCTCGAATCGAGCGCGTCGTCGCCTACTGCCGGACGCCCGAGAGCCTGGCCGAGTTCTGCAAGGAGACGGGCGCGGAGCCCGGTGAGTCGCACCGCGACCCGGCCAGGTGCGACGTGGTCGTCACCGTCACGACCTCGAGAGATCCGGTGCTCAGGGGCGAATGGCTGCAGCCCGGCGCCCTCGTCTGCGCGGTCGGCGCCAACGACCCAAGGGCGCGCGAGCTCGACAACGTCGTCCTCGAGCGAGCGGCGTTCGTCTGCTGCGACTCGCGCGAGCAGTCGCGAATCGAGTCGGGCGATCTGATCGAGCCGGTCGCGGCCGGCGTCCTCGACTGGCTCGAGGTGCATGAGCTGCAGGAGGTGGTCGCCGGCGAGCTCGAGGGTCGTCAGGCCGCCGACGACATCGTCGTCTTCAAGTCGAACGGGCTCGCCGCCTGGGACGTCGCCATCGGCGCGGTCGCTCTCGAGAAAGCTCGGAAGAAGAAGGTCGGGAAGCGGCTCTAGCCGAGCTTATTCTCGGCTTCGGTCACAGTCGCACGGCCGAGGGCCTCGATCACCTCGGGCCGTTCGAGCAGCCGGGCGATCTCCCTCTCCGTGGCCCGGTTGCGAATGTACGGGTCTTCGAGGATCTCGGTGAGGCGCCGCCCGCGGTCGTGCTCGCGGATCATGTACGCCGTGATCCGATCCTCCTTCGACGAGCCGGCGAAGAGGAACGAGAACGGATTCCGGACAAAGCTGCGGAGCTTGGCCACGGTTCGATTCTATGGGCACCCAAGGCGTCGCTTGCGATGCCGCAAGGCCGGGCTTGCCGCCGCGGCCGTTTAATTCGGTTTCGTGGAACGTGCTCGGTTGAGCCCTGAAAACGCATCGTGTAGCGCGCTAGGGTCCCAGGCGTGAAGCGGACAGAACCGAGGCACCGCTTGCGGTGCCGTTTAAGAGGAGGTGCGGGCTTTGCCCGTGCCTCCGCTAAACCCGAATCGAGAGGTCCCGCGAGATCTTGAAACGCCACGGGTCGCAAGCGAGCGCGGTCTTCGCAGAGCGCGTGCTCGAAGGGGTCGACGACGCCGGCGTCGCGGAGCGCGTGGTGATCTGGATCGAGCGCAAGCCGGGCGCGATCTGGGCAGTCGGCCGCGCCATCAATCCGCAGCACCGGCGCAGCGAGCAGGCGCACCTCGACGACTACGTCTTCGAGGGCTACGAGCTCGAGGACGCCCTCGAATGCGCGAACGCCGCGCTCGAGGACGACGCGCGCGTCTCGGCACAGGACGGCCGTGTCGCGGCCGTCGAGAGGTTCGCGCGAGAGGAGCTCCTCAAGCCCCTCGAGCGCTGGTTCTTCGGCCGCTAGTCCTAACCGGTCCGCGACTTCGGCCACTCGAGCGCCGCGTTCGGGATCGGGTCCCCATGCGGATCGTGCGTCGGGAAACCGAGCGCGCGGTCGATTCTCGCCTCCAGCTCTTCCGAGAGAACGTGCTCGAGCCGGTCGGCCTCGTCGTGGACATCGTCGACGTCGAGACCGAGGGTCTCGGCGAGGTAGAGCTCGAGCAGCCGGTGGTGGCGGATCACTTCAACCGCGACGCGCTCGCCTGCGGGCGTGAGGCGGACGCCCTTGTAGGGCGCGTGGTCGACGAGCTCGAGCGCCGCCAGCTTCTTGACCATCTCGCTCGCCGAGCCGGCCGCGACTCCCTGCTCCCGGGCGAGCGCGGTGACCGAGACACGCGCTTCGCCCTCCTGGAGCTTGTAGATCGCCTTCAGGTAGTCCTGGATCGACTCGGTGAGCGCTGGACCTGCCACCGCCACTCAGTGTAGGGCGTCGCTTGCGATGCCCGTCTAAAAGGTCGCGCCGACCTGCGCGGCGGGACCGCTCGACCAGGATCTGGCAGAGCGCGCGAAACCGAGGTGTCTCGTCGTTTGGGTCGAGACTGTTAGCCTCGCCGACGTGCTGATCCGGCTCGGACATAGCCCTGATCCGGACGACGCGTTCATGTTCTGGGCGCTCGCTGCGAACCAGATCGACACGCGCGGGTTCGAGTTCGAGCACGTGCTGCGCGACATCCAGACGCTCAACGAGTGGGCGCTCGACGGCAAGCTCGAAACGACGGCGATCTCGCTGCACACGTACCCGTACGTCCAGGATCGCTACGCGGTGCTGCCGCACGGAGCGAGCATGGGATCGGGCTACGGCCCGGTTGTCGTCGCTCGGGAGGAGCTCATGCGCGAGCAGCTGCAATCGGTCGAGATCGCGGTGCCCGGGCGGATGACGACTGCGTTCCTCGTCCTCAGGCTCTACCTCGGCGACTTTCGCTTCCGCGAGGTGCCTTTCGACCAGATTCTCGATGAGGTCAAGTCAGGCCGCGCGGATGCCGGGCTCCTGATCCACGAGGGTCAGCTCACCTATGAGACGGAGGGCCTGCGGAAGGCCGTCGACCTTGGCGAGTGGTGGCTGCTCGAGACCGGTCTGCCGTTGCCGCTCGGGATCAACGTCGCCAGGCGCGATCTTGGTCCCGACGTCCTCCACGAGCTCTCCGAGGTGCTGCACGAGTCGATCCAGGCCGGACTCGACCACCGGGCGGAGGCGATGGAATACGCGCTCGGGTTCGGGCGTGGGCTGGACACCGAGCTAGCCGATCGCTTCGTCGGCATGTACGTGAACGAGTACACGTGCGACTACGGCGAGGAGGGCCGGCAGGCTGTCACGGAGCTGTTGAGGCGTGGCGAGGAGCTCGGTGCCTTTCCCGGGCGCGTTGAGCTCGACTTTGTGAGCTAGCCTCGGGCTCGTGAACA
>WNFY01006582.1_pt1 | contig 11800 bp, 6 predicted proteins | sample 5400091 | NCBI WGS metagenome assembly WNFY01 (sample SAMN13153364, study PRJNA577476) | soil metagenome | isolation source: 60 cm soil or saprolite under grassland replicate 1 | place: USA:California | collected 2016-06-15 | reverse complement strand
ACCGCTAGCCCATATAGAATCGCCAGCGCAGAACGCGCACTGTGTCCCGGACCATGTAGAACTCGATGAGATCCGTCGCGCTCGGCAGTTGATAGCTGAGCACGGTGGAGTCCGAGAGAACCTTTGTGTAGTTAGGGGGCCCGAGAATGGTGAGAAGGTGCGACCGGGTGGTCAAGCCGAAGGTGATGACCGGAGGGAGCCCAGGCAGTGGCCCCCACGCTCGGATATCCGGCAGAATCTCCCTGTGGTCTGCAGACTCCCTGCTCACAAGGAACGACGCACTGGGATATTCGAGGAGGAACAGTGTGTCGATCCCATTGGTTGCCGTTCTGGTCGCGACGTGACGTGGTGCGCCGAGCCGGGAGATCACCGTCGCGCGGTCATCGCCGAACCCCCGGGCGTATTCATGAAGGAGCTTCAGAATTGAGTCTCGAGGCGCACGCTGGGGCGTGTCCGCGAGGACCGACGCCCGCGACGCACTTGCACTTCGCGGCGCAGATTGATTGCACGCGTTCAGCGCGAGGGCGACGGCGAGGATGAGTGCTCGTTCAGCGGTGGGCGACAATGGCGCACTGATAAGGCCCCATAGACCTACCGTCACCGTCGGGATCACCGACGGCGGCCAATCCGGCTCGAAGCCGCCACTGGCGATGATGCGCCACTCGTTGCCGAACTTCCGCAGGATGTGCCAGAACCTCTCTGTTGACGATCGGCCGTCGTCGCCGCGGACTTCTACTTGGGTGATGATCTCAACGTCAGCAGGTGCGACAGTGAATCCACTGTCTCGCTGGTCGCGTCCGATGTGGCCCAGGTACCGGCCAACTCCTGGAGCCGGCCCCTGCTTCACAATTTCGCAGTGCGTCCACGCTCGCCGGGCCATGCTCGGCTCGATGCGTGCCCCCTGGAAGAACGTGCGCTCGATGGTTCCCAGATCTAACGCCCCGCAGTAGGTCAGGACCGTTGCCGCTGGCGTCGACAGGTGCAGGGTGTCACCGGGTCCCGCGACCCGGGACGGAGTCTCGGGCGCGGGGTGGGACGTCGCGGAGGACGGCGCACGTTTCCCATCGGCAGAGCAAGCTATCGCGACAACTGCCGTTCCAACCGCGAGCAGCACGCGGGATGATCCTATGCGCGGCGTCATGGCAGAGCCGCAGATCACTCTCCGCACACGAAGTCGATGTGTTTCTCCACCACGGAACTATCCTGTTGGCCGAGAATCTCAGCGCGTATCCGCAAAGCGTCGCAGCCGGTTTCGTAGACCGCGAACGTCTCAAACCACTTGTCACTCTTCTCGCCAAATAGACCGATCCGCGGTCTGCGATCGACGAGCACGGTGCCGTCCGTCTTCTTGACGGTCAGATGGATCTTGCGACCGGACGCGTACCTTCTGCGCTCCCCCATGATCTCGACCTTTATCAGGACTTCCTCGGACGGGTTCGGGTCAAACGTCCCGCCCATTGGTGTATTGAAGAGCGCGTCTGCACTCGTGTCGGCGATGTTTGCCGACAGGGAGTCCTTCTGGTTGAAGTAGAGAAACGCCCGGACGGCGGCAATCCGGTAGGGGCCGGGCTCCGGATGCTGAGCCCGTGCCGGAACTGTAGCCGCAATCGCGAGACAGCCGAGGATCACGTCAATCCGGTGCGACAGCAAGTAGGCCATTCGTCGAGAGAACCCAACTATGGAAGTCTGGGTCGGCTCCGTCCGCAATCCACTTATGGACAGGTTCCGGCCGACGGTAGGGAGAGTAGTTGAGATAAGATGCGTGACAGTCTCGGACTCCCGCGCCGGTGCGCACGAGATCATGAGCACGAGCCACGGGTACGTCGACGCGACGAGCAGGCGATGATACCCACCCGAGCACGCTCATTCCGGCGGCAATACGACCTCGAGCGGCGTGGCGCTGTGCTTCACCGAAGCGGTCCCCATCTGGCCTTCGTAATTGCGCCCCCAGCAGTACACTCGGTCATCGGTCGTCACCCCACAGGTGTGCTCCTCCCCCGCACTGAGCATCTGGAACGTGAGCCCTCCGACGACGGGCCGGGGCTGCCGAGACCACCGGGTCGTGTCCCCCGTTCCTAGCTCCCCGTACAGGTTGTCTCCCCAGCAGTAGGCGCGCTTGTCTCGTGTCAGGCCGCACCAGTGCTGCGCCCCCCCCGTGAGCGCGACGAGCGGCGGCGAGTCCGGCACCGGCCGGGGTGGGACATGACCGGACGCCACGGTGTCCAACGAGACACGGACCAGCGAGTCCCCCCAGCAGTACGGCACGCCCGTTCCGGCCACGCCGCAGGCCTGCCCCCCGCCGGATACACCTAGCGCGAGGGCATTCATCTGAACGCCCGAGTCCACAAGTGCCGGGAGGGCCTCGCATCGAGCAAGCACGAGGGGCGCGTCGTGCGCCTCGTGCGCGTCCTGACAAGCCATGGGTCCGGGGTGGCCGAGCACGCCCGCCGCATCGAGCCCCCAACAGAATGGCCGCCCCGCGAGATCCAGCGCGCAGGTCGTGTTGTCGCGGAGGGCGAGCGCCTTGAACCGCAGCCCTCCCAGCACCGAATCAGGGCTCGCCCATCGCATCCGCAGTCCCCTGCCCAGCTCCCCGCTGGCGTTCGCGCCCCAGCAGGACATGGCTCCTCGCTCCGATAACCCACAGCTGTGCGTCTCGCTGAGGGCGAGCGCCACGAGTGGCGGAAGCCCGGGCACCGCGACCGGGGCCGCACGGTCGAGGGTGTCCGGCTCGCGGCCGAGTTGGCCCCGATCGTTCGCCCCCCAGCAGTAGGTGCGTCCGTCCACACTGGTGCCGCATCCGCGGCGAACGGCGAGGGCGATCGTACGCCAGACAATCGCTCCGCCGAAAGACTCGGGCCGTGTCTTGGGCGGCCTGCGACCGTTGTCGTCCTGCAGCTTGCCCCAGCAATACGCCCGCCCGCTGCGGACCGCACACACCGCGTAGCCGCCCGCCACGACGACGAGCGTAGGCGACGGTTCCGGCGCGGCAGCACGGACGGACGACTCGACGGGGGCGTCGGCCTGGGCCGGTCGATCGCCGGAACGCGAGCACGCGGCATCGCCGATCAGCGCAAGAAGGGCGGCCAGGCCGATACGGCGGACACACGAGCGGTGGGGGCGCGAACTACCACAGGACCGCGAGACGTTCATCATGGCACTCCTTAGTGCGTGATCACTCACTGATTTCAGGGCGCAATCGGCCGGCGGAAGATCGGAGTGCCGAGACGTGAAAAATCCGCCAACCCCGTGACGCTGTCTCTGTATCCTGCGTCAGAGGACCATGGGCTCCCGTTGTCGGCGAGTCCCCACACGTCGCACTTGTCGTCTGTGCAGACATAGACGCCCGCGTGCCCGCCACTTACGACGATGTCGCCCGCGCGAGCCGCATCGCGCTCAATCCTTTGCCACCCATGGCTAGCCAGCTCTTGATCATTGAAGGTCTTGAAGGCGCCCGTCCAAAGCTTCGTCGAGTACTGATGCTCATTTCCCCAAGAAGGCGGCATTCCCTCCTTCGTCGCCCAATATACGAAATCCGTGCAGTCACCGATATGCACGTCGCCGTTCTTATAGTCGGCGGTGTTCCGCGGTGGATCGGTCTGGAAGAACGGTAGGTTGAGACCCAAGTCGCTCAAGAGGCTCGCCAGTGGGCTCTGCGACCCCTGCGAGTAGACCCACTCGCCGCTGTTCTGCGCGGCTCTCAAGATCGCGGCGCCGTTCGGAGCAAACCCGTCATTGACCGTGTCACACAGTCCGGACGGATCGGCCCGGTTGACCGGGTCCCCGTTCGCGTATTCGTACAGATTGGTCCCACCGGCGAAACCGACAGGGTCGACAGTCATCCACCGCCCGAGCCGCGGGTCGTACTCGCGCGCATTGAAGTGAACGAGCTTGCTGTCGTCATCATAGAGACCCCCCGCGAACCCGAACGGTTGGAAGCCAGGGTTAGTATTGAGCGTTACGGACCCGCTCTCGTCGTAGTCGATGCGCTGCACTACGTCGCCAGTGGTCGCGTTCACCACGAGCCGGACGCTGCCCAATTCATCCGTGATGAGCCGGTACAGCACCCGACTCCGGACCATGTAATCTGGCACGTTCACGTTCGTCCCATAGACGAAGCGGCTCAGGATCTGGCCGCTGCCATCGAACTCGACAATCGGGTTCAGTTGCGATTGGTACATGAAGCTCTGCACTAACGTGCCGTTGACCTTCTTCCCAATGCGACGACCCTTGGGATCCAGCAGATAGTCGATTGCTGTTCCGTTCGATAGCGTCGCCCCGATCAGGTTCCCGACGCCATCATAGCGGTACTGCGTGGTCTCGCCGCCCACGGACCTTGTTAACAGTTCGCCGGCCGCACCGTACGTGAAGGTCTCCGCCCCCAAAGTCAGCAGACGGTCTGCACTGTCGTAGGTTGCGCCAATGACGCCCGTGGGACGGGTCACGCGAATGCGATTGCCGTTCGCGTCATATTCCAGACTCACCATGGGGCTGCCATCCCGGGTGACGCCACTCAGGCGGCCTGCGCGGTCGTATGAGTAGGTGAGAACGTGCGCATCCCCTTGCACTGTTTCCGTTTCCTCCGAGAGGCGGCCCAGGGCGTCGCGCGTGTACACCCTGCTGAGCAACGTCGTGCCGTTGAAACGGTCGTCGCGTTGGGCATACTCGCCGTGGTCGTTGTAGGCCCACGCGGTCGTGACCCCTTGCACGGTTGCCTGCGTCAACTGTCCATTGTCCTGGCGACGGGATAGCACCAGCTCGCCAACCTGGGTCAAAATCCCGTCGCGATCGTATCCGAGAGAAATCAGGTCGCCATGGTTCACCCCGAGCGCGCTCACGCGAAAATTTGCGTCGTGTTCGAGTTCGATGGTGCCCTGAACTGGTCCTTCGAGACTCACTCCCGTCACGAGATAGCCATCGTAGGTGTACCGCAGCACGCTCCCGCTTGGCGCCGTCATCTTGTTGATCATCCCCGTAGCGGAATCGTACACCACGCCGTAAGAGCCCTGTGCCGTAGTGAAGGAGGTGCGTCGACCGCCAGCGTCGTATCCCAGCGTGACGGTCGAGCCGTCGGGGCGCCCGATCGCCGTGAGCTGCCTGGCGGTGTTATAAGTGTAGGTGGTCGTTCTTGAACCCGAGACATCTCCCGGCCCGACGTACCTCGCGGTCTGACCGACGGGGGTGTAGGAAAATCGATGGACGGCACCGCCGGGTGCGGTTATGGTGGTGATATTGCCGACCGAGTCGGTTACGTAGGCAATCTGAGTGGTGTCCGGACGCATGATCCGCTGGAGGCGACCTGCGACATCGGTCGCGAACGTGGTGACCCGCCCGAGCGGGTCGGTCACACCGGACGAGAACCCGTTGGCATTGTAAGCGAACTGCCACACGCGGTCGCCGTAGTGCGTCTCGCTCAGACGGCCTCGCGCGTCGTAGACCCAACTCACAGAGGTGATTCCAGGCACCTCCAAACTGACCATTCTACCAAGCGTGTCACCCACCGCTATGGCAGTGCGGCCCTCCGCCGTGCGGTTCGCAAACGAGCGCGTTTCGCGATCGTAGGTGCTCACGAACGCTTGCCCGTTGAACTCGATGGTATCGGTGCGCGCCATCGGATTGGCGGAGTCGCTCGGAGACCGGGACACGCGGAGGGTCGCCGTCCGGCCGCCAGGAAGAGTCGTCGTCAAGGACCGCGCAATCGGAGACTGCATCCCAAACCGCGGGTCAGGCCCGAGCTGGAGACTCAGCATCGTTCCATCCGGCCGAGTCTTGCTCTGACGGCCATCGACTTGCGAAGAGGTGGCGGCGACCAGGCCACTCGCCATTGTGAATCGCCGTCGCTCGCCGCCGGCAGGATCGGTGGTGGTGGCGTAGGTCGTCGTGGCACCGAGGGCGGTGGTGAGCGAAACCGTCGAACCGGAGTCACTGTCGGTGCGCGTGAGCTGCGTGAACCCGCCCGCTCCATCGGCATCCCTGATCAGCCGGCCCAGCGAGTCGTACGTGAACTGCGCCGAGCTGAGAGTCGGATCCGTCCGGGTCAGCATCAACCCGTCGGCGCTGGACATTAGTTGGGTCGTCTCACCCGCGGGATTGGTGGCCGACGCGAGATAGCCGTTCGCGTCGAGCGTCAGCGTGGTGCGCTGGCCGAACGGCCCCACAATAGCGGTGGGGGTGCCGTCGCCGCTCCGGTCTACCGTACTCACATTGCTGTCCCGGTCCGTGACCGTGGCCAGCCGGCCCGCGGCGTCGTAACCGAACGCGTAGCGAGTCGTCCCAGTCAACGCGTCCGCGGTGCGCAACTGGCGCCCCGCCGCGTCGAACACGTACACCTCGGCGCCGTCCGCGCTCGCGATGTGCACGTCCCCCGTCCCCAACCCCGGCAGCGTCGGACCGATGGCCCGGATTCGCTGGTTGCTTTGGTCGGCAATATACAGCGTGCCGTCAGGCCCCAGCGCGACCCCGGTGGCGCCATTCAGGGGCGCCACCGCAGGCGGCCCCCCGTCCCCCCCGAACGCGAAGTCGCCCGTGCCCGCCACCGTTGTGATGATCCCGTCGGGGGCGACGCGCCGGACGCGACTGTTGATGACGTCTGCGATGTACAGACTCCTGTCGGACCCGACCGCGATCGCCTGCGGAAAGTACAGTTGCGCCGTGGTAGCGGGTCCACCGTCCCCGCTGAACCCGACCTCGCCGGTCCCCGCGACCGTGGTGATGATGCCGTCCGGCCCGACGCGGCGAACGCGGTCCGCACTCAAGTCGGTGATGTAGACCGCCCCGTCCGACCCAACGGCGACGTCGGTAGGCTCGGAGAGTTCCGCAGCGGTTGCCAAGCCACCGTCGCCACTCGACCCCTGGACGCTATCCCCCGCCACCGTGGTGATGATCCCGTCCGGCCCGACGCGGCGGACGCGGGCGCCTTCGGCGATGTACACGCTGCCGTCGGGTCCCACAGCCACCCCCTCCGGAACGTCGATCTGGGCTGCCGTCGCAGGCGCTCCGTCGCCGCTCCACCCGCCGTCGCCGGTCCCAGCGAACGTGGTGATGATCCCCTCCGGCCCCACCCGCCGAATGCGGTTGTTCAAAGCATCCGCGATGTAGAGGCTCCCGTCGGGACCCACGGCTACGTCCGCGGGAGAGCTGAGCTGCGCATCCACCGCGGGGCCGCCGTCTCCATCGAACCCGTGGGCTCCGGTCCCCGCGACGGTCGTGATGATCCCCAGCGAGCTCACCCGCCGCACGCGCTCGTTCCCGATGTCGGCGATGTAGAAGCTCCCGTCCGGTGCCGCGGTGACTTGCGACGGGAAAAGAAGCTCTGCCTCGGTCGCCGGGCCGTTGTCGCCCCGGAAGCCACGAATCCCCGTCCCGGCCACCGTCCTGATCGTCTGGCCTAAAGACCCGGTGCTGCGCTGGGTGCCGTCGCCCAGATAGAGGGTTCGACCGACCGGGTCGTACGCATGGTGCACGTCCAGTGTCCAGCCGCCCAGTCCCTCAGCCCGGGCATCCCAGGCGCCGAGCGTGGTCCGTTGCCACAGCGCCAGCGTATTCTCGACGCGGGTGACCACGCCGGTGACCGGCTCCGCGCCAGGCTGGCCGAAGCTCTGCCCGCCCGGCGCTGGCTGCCGGTACACGCCCCCATACATGTAGCCGATGAACATGCTCACCGGCTGGAGGCCCTGCACGACCCTGCCGTAGGCATCCTTGCCGTCCCAGTCGAACACCGTCTGCTGGTTCGGGGTCGCCGGGAAGGTGTCCTCGAACACGCGACCCGCCATACGAATCTCGAGCGCGATCCGCACGAGCCCCGGGGGCACTGTATCGCCGATCAACGGGATCACCAGCCGTTTCGCCGCGCTCCGTCCCGGGACCCGGCTGCTGCGGTAGTTGAGCGTGAACGGCATTCCCACCACTCCGATCCGCTCGCCGAGCACCTGGTTCTCGCACTCGATCACCGAATTGCCCGTCTGCGGGCAGGGGTTGTCTTTGTCCCCCCCACCGCCGCGCGCGGCCTTCGGATTGGGGGCCTTCGCGCCGGGCGGCAGCGTACGGGGGGCGTTGCAATCCCACGGAGAGAAGTGCGAGATCGGCGCCCGCCACAGGCTCTGACCAGGTTGATAGAGCTCGGCAAGCCGGGCCCGCTCGGCGTCCGTAATCCCGAGTGCCGCGAGCGCGGCCGGGTCGTCGGCCACACCGTCGCCGTCCGTGTCGAGCGCCGCCGTGCCGCCACTCGTATCCAGCACCTTGACCACGCGCCCGTCCTGCGCCGGCACCCACACCGCCCGGTCACGGTCGTAGGACCCGAGCGGCACCGCCATCCCCACCGGGAAGCCGAGGAAGTTTTCTAGGTAGAGCACTGCTGGCTGGCTGAGCTCGACACGGGTGGCCCGGGCTGCGACCGCTTCGTCAGCGCCCAGTTCCACCGCATAGGTGTAGGCACTCGCTGGCGGCAAGGGCGCCGGCATCGCCTTGGGCCCGCTCGGCCCCACCGTGTACTCGGTCGCCCGGACGTGGAGGGTGCCTACGTCCTGCGTGCTCCCGTCCGGCATCACCAGCGTCGCCTGGGTGCCCTGGGGGAACAAGAGCGTCGCCTGGCGGGTGCCGCTTGCGTCGGTCTGCGGCGCGCCGCGCGCCACTTCCATCGGCTGTGTGAAATCGATCGCCGTCACCTGGGGATCTGCTCCGATCAGCACCACGTCGTCCACCGCGGCGTAGTCCTGCCATGGCGCGTCCCCTGGGCGCTGGGCCGCCAAGAAGCCTGCCTTCTCGAAGCTCACGGTCAACGCCCCGCCCCCGTTCACCGCCAGGTCATACCTCCCGTCCGCCCGGCTGAGCGTTTCGCCGAATTCCGGGTGGCCGAGGATCGTGACCGTGACGCCGGGCAAAGGTTGGCCGTCCCGGGTCAGCACCTTGCCGCGGAGCACCGAGGCCCGGATGGGGCTAATAGTCCCCGGCGCCACGCCCGTCTGGACCGGGTTGGATCCTGAGTAGAGGAACGCCGTTGACGCAGCCACCGTCGTCGCGACCGTGGGATCGATCGGAGTCGCCACCGTGGCTGGATCGGGCGGCAAGTTCGAGGTCTGCCGCGTGACCGACCGGGTGACGGTCGTGCTGTTCGTGGCCGCATCCGTCGCCACGACGGCGATCGTGTTCGCTCCCTCGGTGAGCGCGACGTCCCCACTGAAGCTGTGGTCCGGGGCCACCGGTAGCGACGCCCCGTTGGCGGTCACGGTCACCGCGGTGGCATCGGTGACGCTTCCGGCCACCGTCACGTGATCCGCGTCGATTACCGCGCCGTCGGCCGGTGCGCTCACGGTCAACACCGGCGCCTGCGTGTCGCGCGTGACCGACCGCACCACGGTCGCCGCATTGCCCGCCGCGTCGGTCGCCGTCACGGTCACGAAGTTCTGGCCCTCGGCCAGGGGCACCTGCCCCGTGAACTGCCCCGCCCCGTCCACCGGCAGCGGCACGCCGTTCGCGTTCACAGTGACTGCCGTCTGGTCGGTCACGCTGCCCGAGACCGTGATGCTCGTCTGCTTCGTCACGGCGTTGTTGGCAGGACTGTTGACTGTGAGGACGGGCTGCTGCGTATCACGGATCACCGTGCGCACCGAATCGGTCGAGTGCCCGGCGGCATCCGTCGCCACGATGTGCAGCGTGTTCTGGCCCTCGGCGGCGAGCCGGGCGCTCAGACTAAACGCATTCCCGGTCATGCTCGCCGCCTGGCCGTTCACCGCCACGCTCGTGGCCGTCTGGTCCTGCACGCTCCCCGCCACGGTGACGAGCGTGTCCCGCGTGATCAGGCCGGGCGCGGGACTCGTGATCGTGATCGTGGGCCGGGTGGTATCCGTCGCGGTGAAGCGCACGTCCAGGAAGCCGCTCGGGTTGGCGCGCGCCCCCAGTTGGAATGTGTTCTGCGCCTGGAGCGTCACCGGGATCACGACGCCCGCGACCCCCTGGTTGATGTCCCCCCCGGTCGCGACGAGCACGCCGTTCAGAGTGAGGGAGCCGGTCGCCATGCGGCTCGTCCCGTCCCTGTTGCCGTTCACGAGGTGCAGGAAATAAGGTGCGGCGGCGCCGGCGGGGAGCGCAAACGTGCGCGTATCGGTCACGGTACCGCCGCCCGAGCGCGTGAAGCGCTCCGCGAACACCGTAAAGGTGAGATCGGGGTCCCCGACAATCGACACCGTGACAAACGCGCCCCGGGCGTGCCCTGCCCCTGCACGGTGACCTGAATCGTGTCCTCGGCGAACACCTCGACGACCCGCGTGAGCGTGGCTCCCGAGGCGAAGTCCGGCCCGCCGAATAACGTCCTCCCGTTCAGGATCAGCGTGCCCCCGGTGGCCTTCTTGGTGCCATCGGCGGCTCCGTTCACGAGCCGGAGGGTGTAGCGCCGCGCCGGTTGCACCGCGACGGCGAAGCGTTCCACGTACGTCGTCGTGTTGCCGTTCGGGGTGGCGAACACCCGGGGGCCGAACACGACTTGCGTGTCGCCCGACGCCGCGGCGACGACAGCCGATGTCCCGGACGGCTGGCTCGCCGACAATCCGATGGCGCGCGGCGCCAGCACGGCGACGACGACCCCGCCGACCAGCGACGCCACCGCCGCGAGGCGCGCGCCACCGTGTGAGGAGACTCGGAGGAATGACGACGGAGCAACGGAGAGTTTCGGTAGCATGGGCCACGCTCTGGGCTAGGGCTCAGCCCGCAGCATGCCCGCGCACCGGGGTCGAACGGAATCCTGCAGTTTTACAGGGTGGGGGCCCCCTGAGTTCTACGGGGCGGGTGCAACGCCTCTACGCGTGGATCACCCCGTGCCGGATGGCATAGCGCACCAGACCCGCCGTGTCGTGAATCCGCAGCTTCGCCATCAGCTGCGCGCGATACCACTCGGCGGTGCGTACAGAGATGGTGAGCGCGCCCGCGGCCTGCTTTGTCGTCTTCCCTTCCGCGATCAGTGTGAGCGTCTGCAGCTCCCGCGCCGTCAAGTGCCCTTGGCTGCGACTCTGCCCCGGAGCGCACGCGTCGGCTATCACGCCGGTGTAGCACGGGCTGATGTACAAGCCGCCCTTCCTGACCTCGCGCACAGCCCGGACCACCTCCTCGACGCCTGCGGCCTTGGGCAGGAAGCCCCGCACGCCGATGCCGAGCGCCTCGCGCAGCACGCCCTCCTCGGCGTATTCGGCCAGGAGCACCAGGCTGGTCCGCGGGGCTACGCGCCGGATCTGACGGGCCGTCTCCAATCCCCCGATGACGGGCATCGAGACATCGACCAGCGCGATCTGCGGACGCCGCTCGCCGGCCAGCTCGACCGCGCGCCGACCGTCGTCCACTGCCCCCACGACGATATATCCGCGCCGCAGCAGCTCGGACGCCAGCAGCTCGAGCAGCAGCTGCCACCGGTCGGCGAGGAGCACCCGCCGCGAACGGCGCCGGTCACGGCGGAGGTGAAGACGAAACGCTTGCTTGGCCGCTGGCATGGCCTCTTGGCATCCGGCTTCGGCTCAAGGATCGCTGCGGACTCGACGCGGCTGTCCACCACGATGGCGGGCGGCGTGTGCCCCGTCGGCGCCTCCCGCACCAAACGGATGCGATCATGCGCGTCGGGGATGCTACCAGTACACCTCCAAGCGCACGTCACGCGGTGACGCGACGCACGCCATTCATGGTCGTCGTGCAACGCCGTCTGACGCGGGATCGCAACATGTATCGGGACGCCGCAAATGCCGCGCCCGCGAGAGGCTGCTAACTCCAGAAAAACGTGACCACGGCACCCGCGGGAACCACATAACGGAAGGACTGCCCC
>WNFY01009869.1_pt1 | contig 11811 bp, 16 predicted proteins | sample 5400091 | NCBI WGS metagenome assembly WNFY01 (sample SAMN13153364, study PRJNA577476) | soil metagenome | isolation source: 60 cm soil or saprolite under grassland replicate 1 | place: USA:California | collected 2016-06-15 | reverse complement strand
AGCGCTGCGTAACCAAGGGCCGTGTTGTGGATGCCGGTGGTGTTGTTCGCCAGCGAATAAGCGCCAGTGGCACTATTGAAAAAGCCGCTGGTGTTGCTAAAGAGCGATAAAACGCCAGTGGCGGTGTTGTAGCCGCCATTGATATCGCTATTCAAGGCTCGAAGACCCGTCGCCGTGTTTTGGTTGCCGGAAGTCAGGTGGTTAAGCGCCTCGAAACCAGTTCCGGTGTTCCAGACCCCAACGGTGCGGCTGACGAGGACCCCAATGCCTTCGCCATTGTTGGAGCCGGCTATGGCGCCGTCCGTGTCGGGACCCACTGCTTGCGCCATCGGTGCAAGCCCAAAACAGACAAGTGGGAGCAGGAGGAGAAATCCCCCGATGGCGGGATTCCTTGATTTTCTAATGGATGGAAACGTTGTTTTCATGTGCTTTTTCTATTTTTTTTTCCTTTTATTTCCCCGACGAGTTATTTCTGTGACCACATCTCTGAAAGAGGGGAGGACGCTGCCGGGGGAAGCATCCTCTGGCCCGATCTCAGATTTATTGAACGCGTTGTGCAAAAATTTCGCGAATTGGTCAAGAACAAAATTTAGATTTTTAAAAGAATCGGTCGTGTTGGTCGACTCGCGAACGCTTTCGCAGCCCATTGGCAGTGGATTGACTCAGCGAGCCCGCTCCACTCCCGCTTCTGAGGAATTTGTGATGGCCGCGGCCGCCAGCCTTTATTGAATAAACTCTGCGAAGCCTGGCAGAATGCTTTTTTCCATCGCTTCGGCAAACGTGCGATATTGCGGGACCCAGCCAAGACGACGCAGTTTCGCATTGCTTACACGCTTGTTACTGGCGCCACGTTTGGGTTGTCCTTTCGCTTTTCCGATCGGCGGGACTGGACGATTCATTTTCTCCGCCAGCCAGCGATAACACTCGCTTTGCAGAATGGGTTGATCGTCAACCACGTTGTAAATCTCACGCGCCAGGGATGGTCGATTCAGCAAGAGAAAAAGTGCGCCTGCAATATCATCCCGATGCACTTGGTTAATAAAGCGATCGTTTTCCGAATCAATCATCGCTGTGCTGGAAAGAAATTTGGTCAGTAATGCCGAGCGTCCCGGCCCGTAAATTCCACCAAGTCGCGCGACGATGCCGCCGTCGCCAAGCACGAGATTTTCCGTCTCAAGTAGTATTCGACCCTCCTCACGCGCCGGCTTGGTCTCGCTTTCTTCGGTAACCCACGAACCATCACATTGCGCATAAACGCTCGTGCTGCCCGTAAACAGCATCTGAGACCCACTAAATCGAATGAGAAGATTGCGTGCGCCGTCCAGGTAGATTTGGCGATAAGCCTCGACTCCGCCGCCGCTCGAGCTGGCGCAGTGGATAACCGCGTCGAATCCGGCAGCTGCCGGAGCACGCGCCCGAATCTGAGCTTGGTCGGCGATATCGACCCCGTAAACAGGATAAGGCTTCGCCGATAGTCTCGCTGCGGATTTTGCGGAATGCGTCCAGCCTTCTACGGCCCAGCCTGCGGCATGAAACAAATCCCCGGTCGCCTGTCCGACGTAACCACATCCGGCGATCAAGATTCGCGGCATGATTGTGGATCTTCACGCCGTTGCGGCCGCGATTTCAATTTCTTCAAAGATGTTTTTCTGAATCGCGCGGACTTGTTTCAGACGAATCAATTCCAAAAGCGCGAGAAAAGTTACCACCACTTCGACGCGCGATACCGTCGCGCCGAACAAATCAGAGAAACGAATGGGAGCGCCAGCTGCAACCCGTTGCAAAATTGTGTCGATCTTTTCCGAAACGCTATAAACCTCACTGAAAATCTCCTGCACGTCCTGTCGCGCCTCGACCCGTTTGATCACTATTTGAAACGCGTTAATCAGCTGAAAAATTCCAACCTCTCCCAGGCGCAGCGGTTCCTGCAAAGGCGGAGCCAAAGCTCCTTCGCGCGCAAAAATGCGCTCTTGTTCCAGTTCGCGCTGATGCAATTCTGCAGCGGCCTCCTTGAACTTTTTGTACTCGATCAGTTGGCGGATTAAATCCCAGCGGGGATCGTCTTCTTCTGCATCTTCCGCAGGCGGTTGTTGATCAACCGGCAGCAGGCTGCGGCTTTTCAGATAAATGAGATTCGCCGCCATCACGATAAATTCGCCGGCAAGTTCGATATTCAGTTCCTTGAAAGCCTGAAGGTATTCGAGGTATTGGCTGGTAATGCGCTCGAGTGAAATATCGTAGATGTCGATCTCATCCTGCTTGATCAGGTAGAGCAGGAGATCGAGCGGTCCCTCGAAAACCTCGAGCTTGACCTTGTAATCGGTTTCCATGGGTTGCCGGCCAGGTTAGATAATCTGTAGGGGAGGCTGCTTTCCCTACAAGCTACAAGCTTCCTAAGCGGGAACTTTTCGGTGGACCCAGACGCTGTTCACGAGCCCGAGTCCAAACATAATCATTAGCACAAAGGAGCCGCTGTAACTGATCAATGGCAGTGGCACGCCGGTGATTGGCAACATCGCGATCGTCATTCCCATGTTTTGGAAGATATGTGTGAAGACGAGCGTAGTGATCCCAACGACCAGAAGCAGACCTAATTGATCGCCTGCAAAAAAAGCGACGAAGAGACACGTCAGAAGGAGCAGGGCGAAGGCACCGATGAGAAACATTCCCCCAATAAATCCCCATTGCTCGCCGATCGCGGAGAAAATGTAATCGTTGTGCACGGCGGTTGCGGGCAGAAAGCCGAGCTCGATTTGCGTGTTTGGCGCTTTAAATCCTTTCCCCGACCAACCGCCCGAGCCAATAGCAATGAGCGATTGGTTTATTGCCCACGCGGATCCCTGTTTGTCGATATCGGGATGGGTAAAGGCGGTGATTCGTTGTTGCTGGTACGGCTTGAGACCGAAATGGATCGCGATTGGGATAAAGGCGATCCCGATGAGAATGATGCAAACCAAATAGCGCAATGGAAGGCCGGCGACGAACAGCAGCGCCAGGAGCACCGGTATCCAAATGATCACCTCACCGATATCTGGCTGCATTAAGATTAAAAGGCAGGGTGCGGAGGCAATTGCTCCGCAGAGCAGTAGCCGCAACATAGGATGCATGTGAGGCAATTGCTCCGCAGAGCAGTAGCCGCAACATAGGATGCATGTCGCGAAATTGAGTTAAGAACAACGCCAAAACCATGATTCCAGCGACAACCGCAAGTTGCGCAGGTTGAAAATTGATCGGCCCTAAATGCAGCCAGCTACGCGCGCCATAAACTTTAGTGCCAATAAACTTGGTCAGGATCAAAAACACGATGCCCGCCAGATACATTGGCAAGGCGCCCCAGCGGACCCAGCGATAATCAATCAGACTCGTAATCATGAATGCCAAAGTGCCCACCGCGACCCAGTTTGCCTGCTTTCGCCAGAAATCTGTAGCGTAGGAATCTGTGCGTGTAGAAGTCGCACTGTAGATGGCCACCACGCCAAAGATCGCAAGTGCGAGCATGGCGAGCACCAAAAGCCAATTTTGGCCAAACAATTTTCTAAGAAAAGGTGTCATGCTGCTTTCTGGCGCATTGTGCGGGAAGTCAGAAGGATTATACGCAAGTTGCGATTCTGGCAAAGTTCGCAGAGATATAATTGCCTAGCGATAAATCACTTATATTCATTCGCTGCCAAAATTAGCGCTTCGCTTGTCACCTGATTTAAAGGCCATTAAAGTAGTCTCCACTGGTTCATCCGGAGGGCATTGACGCGATGGTTAAGAGGAAAAAGACAAAAACAAAACGAAAACTCGCACACCCAAAACTGCCGATGCAAGGGCAGTTGAATTTGCGAGACGAGGGAACGCATTTCAGCCTGCGCGTGATCTTTGACGACTTAAACGAACGATATTTTCGCGGGAATCGGCGTCTCCGCGGTTACAAAGTCATGTGGGGCCGCCGTCGAAAACATCGTCCGAGAGAATATTTCATCTTTGGCACAATCCAGGAAGAAGATCGCGTCATCCGAATTAATCCGGCACTGGATCAGGCATTTGTGCCGCCGTGGTTCCTACGGTACGTGCTTTACCACGAGATGCTGCATTCTGTCGTGCCAGAGGAGACGCTGCCGGAAGGCCGCCGTCGAGTTCATACAGAAGAATTCAACCGGCGAGAGCGCAAATACCCAAGCTACCGCCGTGCGCGACGCTGGGAAGAAGAAAATCTGTCGCGCTTTTTGCGCTGAGCCGCATTTTTTCGTTTCTTCGGCGAACACTGCGCCGAATGGCAGCGCCGATGGTAAAACGACTGCCGTGAAAAGCTAACAGCGATTTGCAGAGCGAAATTTTTGGTTGACGTGGAAACTATATATACTATTTTAGTTTCCACAGTATATCAATTACGTATGTCAACCAGCCGCACAGAGAAGCCCTTAAAAAGAGCGCTACCAGCCGATGCTGATTCTCAACGAATCGTGGAGTCGGCTAGGGAGCACTTCTTCAGCCACGGTTTCCGCAGCGTGACCATGGACGACCTGGCGGAGGAGCTGGCGATCAGCAAGAAAACGCTCTACGCCCGTTTCCCGAGCAAGATTGCGCTGCTCGAGGCCGTGCTGGCCGATAAGTTCGCCAGCGTCGAAGCGAAGTTGGAGGAAATCACGCGTGCTTACCCGCACGATTTCTCAGCAGCACTGCACGAACTGCTCGCCAACACGCAACGCGAATTAGATGAGATCAAACCGCCGTTTGTTCGCGACATGCGCCAGAAGGCGCCGCAGGTCTTCAAGATCGTCGAGCGGCGGCGAGCCGAACTGATCCAGCGCTTTTTTGGAAAACTTTTCGTGGAAGGTCAGCGCACGGGAATGGTGCGTAAAGATCTCCCGGCCAAGCTGATGATCGAGATTCTGCTGGCCGCAGTTCAGGCGATCGTGAATCCGGCGAAGGTAGAAGAACTCGGCCTTACGCCAAAAACCGGCTTCGCATCAGTCGTTAAAGTTGTTCTCGAAGGCGTGATCACCCGGAAAGGAAGGAAAACATAAATGTGTTTTACTTTGTGCAAGATAGACAATTAATGCGCGCCGCTGGAGCATTGGCGGTCCTTCTCGCGCTCGGCAGTTGCAGTGACCCACCTAAGAACCGTTTCCAAGGTTATGTCGAAGGTGAATTTGTTTATGTTGCGTCGCCGCTCGCCGGGACGTTGGAATCGTTGCAGGTGCGCCGAGGCGATCAGGTAAAAGCCGGTGACCCGCTCTTCGCTCTGGATGAAACTCCGGAGAAGGCTGCGCGCGAGCAAATCGAGGCGGCGCTCGTGCTTTCCGAAGCGGAATATGCGCGCCAGGACAAACTTTTCCACACTGGTGTGGCTGCGACCCAGGATTTGGATCGCGCCCGTTCAACGCGAGATCAGGATAAGCGACGACTCACTCAAACAGACTGGAGTTTCCTGCAAAAAAGGCGGTCGGCACCGCAAGCGGGTTTGGTTTACGACACGCTCTACCGTCAGGGTGAATGGGTCGCAGCCGGTAAACCAGTGGTCGCGCTGTTGCCGCCGCAAAATATCAAGGTGCGCGCTTTTGTTCCAGAAACGCGGGTCGCTTCAATTCATTACGGCGACGAGGTACGGGTCGCGGTCGATGGCGTGCGCGATCCTTTCAACGGCAAGGTGAGCTATATCTCGCCCCACGCCGAATACACGCCACCGGTTATCTACAGCAAGGAAAGCCGGGACAAGCTCGTCTTCATGGTCGAAGCCGTGTTCGACCCTGCAACTGCGGCCAAGCTCCATCCGGGACAGCCGGTGGATGTGCAATTTCAATCCAAGTCATGAATGGCGAACCAATCATCGACGTGCGCGGCATGACGAAACGCTTTGGCGATCGCACGGTGGTCGATCATGTCGATCTAACGGTGCACGCCGGGGAGATTTTTGGATTCCTCGGTCCCAACGGCAGCGGCAAGACGACGTTCTTGCGCATGCTGTGCGGATTGCTCCGGGCGGACGATGGAAGCGGCACATGTCTCGGTCATGACGTCATTGCTGAGAGCGAAGCAATTAAGCGCGAAGTCGGCTACATGACGCAGCGATTTAGTTTTTGGGAGGACCTAAGCATCGCGGAGAATCTCGATTTTGTGGCGCGAATGTATGACGTAAAAAACCGGCGCCAAACTGTGCGCGAGAGCCTTGAGCAGCTCGGCCTTGCTGGACGCAAAGATCAACTCGCAGGCCAGCTCTCTGGCGGATGGAAACAACGGCTCGCGCTGGCCGCGTGTCTCATTCATAAACCGAAGCTGCTGTTACTCGACGAACCGACAGCGGGTGTCGATCCAAAAGCGCGCCGCGATTTCTGGGATGAAATTCATCGCCTCGCCGGCGAGGGCCTGACGGTTTTGATCACGACTCATTACATGGACGAGGCGGAGCGCTGCCACCGGCTCGCTTACATTGCCTACGGCAAACTGCTGGCGCACGGCGCGGTCAACGAAGTAATTGCGCATGAGCGCCTAACGACTTGGTCCGTCACCGGCCAGGATTTGACCAAGCTGACCGAACAATTACGCGCACGTCCGGGCGTGGAGCAGACGGTGGCATTCGGCAACATGTTGCATGTGAGCGGAGGCGAGGCCGCCGCGCTCGAGCAGGGAATCGCGCCGTTTCGGACCGACCAATACGAATGGCGTCAGGTCGAGTCCGGGCTCGAGGACGTCTTCATCCATCTCATGGACAAATCGCAGGACAATTCTCCATCATGAAAAAACTCCATATATTTTCGATGGCGCGATTCCGCGCGATGCTGGCAAAGGAATTCATCCAGATGCGCCGGGATCGGCTGACGTTCGCGATGATGATCGGCATTCCGTTGCTCCAGCTGGTTCTCTTTGGCTATGCCATCAATGCGGATCCGAAACATTTGCCCGCGGCCGTCCTCGTGGCCGATCAGGGCCCCGAAGGTCGCACTTTGTTTTCCGCGCTTCAGAACAGCGGCTACTACGAGCTCGTCCGCCAGGTAAAGACTGAAGCCGAAGGCCGTGATCTGCTGGCCCGCGGTAGAGTACAATTTGTCATTAACATTCCGGAAAATTTCAGCCGCGATTTCGTCCGCGGCGACCGGCCCCAACTCCTCGTGGAAGCAGATGCGACCGATCCGGGAACAACCGGCAACGCGATCGGGTCGTTATCGACAGCGCTGAATACCGCGCTGCAAAATGATTTGAAAGGTCCCCTCGAATCGCTCGCGGCAAATGATGGGCCGATCGATTTGCGTGTGCACGCGCTCTACAATCCCGAAGCCATCACCCACTACAACATTGTGCCGGGACTGATGGGAGTGGTTCTCACTCTGACCATGATTTTAGTGACCGGGTTGGCGATTACGCGCGAGCGGGAGCGTGGCACGATGGAAAATCTTCTCTCTATGCCGACACGCCCGATCGAAGTGCTCGTCGGCAAGCTCGTTCCCTACATTCTGGTAGGCTACGTCCAGGTCACGCTAATTCTTATCGCCGCGCGCTTCCTGTTCGACGTGCCGATGTTCGGGAGCCTTCTGTTATTACTCGTGGCCGCCGCTCTTTTCATCGTCGCGAATCTGGCCGTGGGCATCACGTTTTCCACCATTGCCCAGAACCAACTTCAAGCTATGCAGATGACTTTCTTTTTCTTTTTACCTTCGCTGCTGCTTTCCGGATTTGCCTTTCCGTTCCGCGGAATGCCAGGCTGGGCGCAGACGATCGGCGAAATCCTGCCGCTCACTCACTTCGTGCGCATCGTCCGCGGCATTCTTTTGAAAGGCAACGGAATCGGAAACATTGGGCCGGAACTTTGGCCCATCGCACTATTCGCAGCCGTTGCGATGTTCATCGCGATGAAACGTTACCGGCAGACATTGGATTAAGACTAATGATTGCAACAGAAAGGAACTGATTATGAAATTAGAAGAGCTTCATCAAGAATTACGGCAAAGGATTCTCAACTTATCCGGTGTGACGGAGAGGCAGAATGCGGGAATCCACGAAGACGCGTTTTTTGTCGGACGCAAGATGTTCATGCACATCCATGGCCACTGCCATTGCGACATTCGCTTATCGAAACCTGATCAGAAGCGAGTTCTTGCGGAGGGCAAAGCGCGCCCGCACCGCTGGGCGCCGGAAGCAGGATACGTCACGTTGATTGTGGACAATGAAGAGGATTTGCATCCAGCAATGGATCTGATTCGGATGTCACATCATTCCTTTGCCGACAAACAGAGTGTTCCGCGAACGGAACACCAATAGAACCAACAAGGAGCGGATTATGAAATTATTTGTCATAGGAGCGACTGGCCGGACCGGGCGGGAGATTGTTGAGCAAGCTCTGGAACGAGGTCATCACGTCACCGCGTTTGTTCGTTCGCCTGAAAGCATCACCTCAAAAAGTGAGCGGCTTACCGTCATCAAAGGGAATGCGATGAACGAAAACGAACTCTTTAGCGCAATGCAAAATCACGAGGCGGTCCTTTCTACACTTGGACCGCGAGAGGTTTTCAAACCAAGCTCAATGCTCCACGACAGCGCGGTTGCGACGACTCATGCAATGAACCGTTCAGGAGTGAAACGGCTGGTTGTTCTCTCGGCGGCAGCACATTTCCCTGGTATCCCCAATCGGATCGCCAGTTTTATCATGCGAAACCACATGCGCGATTCGCTTGCCATGGAAGAAATCGTGCAAGCCAGCGGCCTCAACTGGACGATCGCTCGTCCTCCACGTCTCACTCAGGAACTCTATACGACCTATCGAAGCCGGGAGGGCGCCGCTCCTAAGATGGGTTTCACTCTGGCCCGCAAAGCGGTTGCGGCATTCATGCTCGACGCGATCGAGCAAGCGAAACACTTTCACAAAATTGTTGGTATCGCGAAATAATTATTGGAGCTCGCCATGTTCATTGCCTGTGTCGTTGTCACTCTCCTGGCTGCTGCGGCTAACATCTTCTCGGCCACACTCGACTTCATCCGCTATAAGCAGGTTCTCATCAACATGGCCAAGGCAGGCGTGTCGGAATCGTGGATAACCCCGCTTGGCATCCTTAAAGCAGCTGGCGCGATGGGACTGCTCGTCGGCATCGGCGTGCCACTGATCGGGACGGCTGCCGCAATCGGCCTCATCCTGTTCTTTGTAGGCGCCATCATCACGCATCTGCGTGCACAGGACTACTCGTTCGGTCTGGCGGTCGCGTTCCTCCTGCTGGCCGTAACCGCGCTGGTGTTGAGACTGTCTGCCTCGTGACGAGCGAGGCCCCCGATTAACCAAGCGGGACGCCGTTGCTCCACAGGCAAGATGCCTGTGCCACGAAGGGAAGCAGCCTTCAGCGCCTTTCGGTCGCGGTCGGCCCGCTGAGCGGCTCAGACGGCGAGGGCGTCGTCGCTACGTTCTTTTTGATCAGGTACCAGAGCATTGTCGCGAGCAGGAGGGAGATCAACTTCGCGCGCCAGTTTTTCAGGATCAGTCTCTTCATAATTGCTGTGCAATAAAATTTCCGCGATGCGCTGGCGAAATGTTTCCGGAGTGAAATTGCGCTCAATTCGCCGCCGGTGACAAATGGAAATGCTGCCAGTCTCTTCGGATACGATGATTGCCACGGCATCCGATTCCTCCGTGATTCCGAGGCCAGCGCGATGACGTAACCCTAGGCTACGGTCGAGCGTCTCTCGTTGGCTAACGGGAAAAATGCAGGCAGCGGCCGCAATCCGTCCATTGCGGATGATGACGCCGCCATCGTGAAGAGCGGCCTTGGGATGAAAGACTGCCAGGAGGAGCTCAACCGAAAAATCGCCGTCGATCGTCACGCCGGTCTCTTCGTAAACGCGAATCGACGTGTCGCGCTCGATTGCGATGAGAGCACCAAACTGTTTGTTCGCCAGTTGCGCCACGGCCTCCGCCAGATCGTGAACAGTCTCGCGCTTTTCGCTGGTAAGGGAAAAAATCGGATGCCCACCGAGTGCGGCCAGTCCGCGCCGCAGCTCCGGTTGAAAAATCACTACCAATGCGACTGCAAGGAAGACCGAAAAACTTCGCACGATCCATCCGATCACAACCAGATTGAGCAACTGCGAAACCAACGTCAGCGTTAAGAAAACGATCGCGAGCCCGGTCAACACTTTCGCGCCGCGCGTCCCGCGGAAATAAAGGTAGCCGTAATAGATCGCCACGCTGAGCAAAATGACTTCAAAAGCGCTGCGCCATCCTCTGATCCAGAGATGAATGAGTTGATCGATCATTTCGTCCTTTGAAGCATTGCTTCCGTTATCCGTAACGCGTTTACATTTTCTTTGACGTCATGCACGCGGAACACGTCCGCACCGCGCGCGCGCAGAAGCGAAGTCAATGCCACCGCAGGCGCGAGCCGATCGCTGATCTCCGATGAGCCGATCAGTTTTGCCAGAAAAGATTTGCGGGAAACACCAACCACGAGGGGCCGATCGTGCACGCGAAGCCGGTCAAGATGCGCAAGCACCTCGAGATTATGCTCAAGCGTTTTCCCGAAACCTATTCCCGGATCAAACGCGATCGCCATCGGGTCAATGCCGCACTCTACGGCGCGCGCATACTGTTGTCGAAAAAAATCAGCCACTTCCGAGACAGCGTCGGTATATCGCGGTTCCACCTGCATCGTCCGCGGATTTCCCTGCATATGCATAATGATGAAAGCCGATTTGGTTTTGGCAACGAGCGGCATCATTGGTTTATCGCCTTGTCCGCCGGTGACGTCGTTTACGACCGAGGCTCCTGCATGAATCGCCTCGCGCGCAACCTGTGCCTTTGAAGTGTCGATCGAGATAACTGTGTTGATCTTCATGCGTAATTGTTCGATCACGGGAATCACGCGGCCCAATTCTTCCCCTGCGGCGACAGGTTCGGCGCCGGGCCGCGTTGATTCGCCGCCAACATCAACGATTTGCGCGCCTTCTCCGGCCATTCTCAGACCGTGCTCAACCGCCTTCTCCACTGTGAAAAATTCCCCACCGTCGGAGAATGAATCCGGAGTGACGTTCAAGATGCCCATGATTAGTCCTTGCCGGGAGAGATCGAAAATGCGGTCGCCGATTTTCCAGAGCCTCCCGCCCATCATGGGTGAGACTATCACAGCCGCCTCTTTATTCGAAGTGCAGCGCCTCGCTCTGTCGAGGTGGTCTGGGCGGCGTATTGCTCACGGTGGGACGGCGACACAGCGCCGTGGCTACAACATTACTTTTTCCGCGAATAACGCCCCATCAATTCTCCCTGCGCGACAACGTGACCCTTCATCGCCGCGTCGAGCTGGCCCCGTTTCGCGCCGATCGGCAAATCCAGCTCGCGGTCGAGCGCAAAAATCTTGAAGTAATAACGATGCGTCCCTGAGGGCGGACACGGTCCGCCGTAACCCGATTTGCCGAAGTCATTCGTACCGTGAACGCCTTTTGGCGCACTTCCTTCCTGAATGCTGCTGGTTTGCGGAGAGATATTCCAAACAGTCCAATGCGTGAACAACCCGTTCGGGGCATCCGGATCATCCACGATCAGGGCAAGGCTTTTCGCTCCGGAAGGAATATCCGCGATCTGCAAAGGCGGGCTGGTATCCGCGCCGTCACATGTAAATTTTGATGGAATATTTGCACCTTCTTGAAAAACAGAACTTGTAATCTTCATCTTGGCTCCTCCTGCGGCAAATGAAGCGATTGCTGCCAGTGCAATCGCAAATGCGCCAGCCATAATCGCTTTTGGCACTATTCGACCTCCGGTTGAAATCGCGTTACATCGAGCATAACTCAACGACATTGTTTCGCTGCGATGACTCCAAACGGACGTAAGATTCACGAACAAATTCTCGC